>Ga0307515_10015207_pt1 | contig 14196 bp, 6 predicted proteins | sample 17_EM_MG_FD_194513 | JGI IMG/M metagenome (GOLD analysis project Ga0307515, IMG submission 194513) | Populus trichocarpa ectomycorrhiza microbial communities from riparian zone in the Pacific Northwest, United States - 17_EM | ecosystem: Host-associated > Plants > Roots > Unclassified | place...
TTTCAGCTATCTATTACCCCATTACTTCTACCTTCTTTGTGTATATATAGAGCCTCTAGAGCTACATTCACAATCAAGTTGTTTATTTAATTCTTCGCACTGCAAAGCTTACAGTTATGAGCCCGGATCGCACCACCTACTGACTAATCAATCTACTACCTTATTTAAGAAGTCACTACTTCTACTACCTTTGCAGTATCTCGAGCTTCTTTACCTATTAAACAAACGGACGATCGACCCCAGTTGACGTACGTACCCGACCGATGAACGAACTGACGAATCAAATTAAAAGTTCAAAACGTCAAAATAAGGTTTTTGCCAAGACGCCAATTGGACCCTGCCTGACCTGTTAAATCCTAAAAATGACGACCACGAGCGAATCGAAAGTTAACCTGATCCTTAACCAGCCTTCTAATTAGACACAGTGGTTCTTTATTATCTAAGACACTGCTAAAACTAACGAGGTATGGGAGCACATTAACCCATCCAAAAAAGGCGAGCGTCTAAAGCTAGTACAACCAAGTCGTCCCACACTAAGGGACATACTACCCACGGCTACATCGATAGCAAAGCTAGACCCAAGTCAGCTCACCGCCTACAACCAGCTCTATGCTGAATATAAAGACGATCTTTGCATATATGAGAAGCAAAAACGGGCTATAAACGATATCAGTAACTATATCGTTCGCACTACATCGGTAGCCTACCTTCTACTTATCGACGACCTCAATACGGTACACGAACGGCTTCAAGCACTCAAGACTGCACTAGCCCCTACCACCTCAGGTCGAAAACGAGACGTCCTAAATTAGTACACGGCTTTGAAAGTCTACAATAAAAAGCAGAGCATTAACAAATAGTTGAACAACTGGCGGAATGTCTACAAGCTTGCGGAGTAATTAAAGCTACTAGATATATAAGGATTTAGGCCACACTATGACTTTATTTAAGCTATTAAATCTATCTCTTCTAGTTTTGCAGGAGCACTAGAAGTAGACCTTATCAGAAAAGAACGGAAGGATAAAGAGGCCCTATCTATCATCGATCTAATTAAGGAATTTAAGGAGCACTACCGCATGCAGTAAGCAGCATCCTCGGCTACCCCTACCAATAACTCTACTTTTATAACCCTAGGCAATTCCAATTTAGATTCTAATAACAATTCTAATTTAGATTTAAAATGGAATAAGGAATATATATGCGGCTTTAAACATCAATTCAGCAGCTACTACTACATTGTTAAGCAGAAGCGCCCTTAAGGATGGAAACTAAACCTAGACATCTAAAAGAAAGTAGAAGAAGCAATTTTATCTACGCCTTGGATTAAACGCATTATTAACCTTATCTTAAAAAAAGAATAGGAAGCAAAGAAAAACACAGAATCTATAATTAATTTTAATTCCAAAACCCTACCTTCCAAAACCCCGACTAGCCATGCTGCTGTGTTTAGTACTGGTTAAACTCCATTTGAACTCCAGAACACCTAAATACTCGACCTTGGTGCAGATACCTACGTCTACAACAACCAAGAAGACTTTACCTTTTCTTACCCAGCTGCAGAAGACGACTACCTAATTACTAGTGGAAATTGTGAAAAGATACAAGCTTATGGAACAGTAACGATTACTGTTAATACACCTACTGGGAGCTTAAAAATGAAGCTATCCCACGTAGCATTGGTACCTACTATGTTTACAAATATCGTAGCACTATTAAGGGCTATAGATAACGATATCCATTTTGACTTAGGATGAAACTTGCTATACCGTCTAGCAACTGGCGAAACAGTATACTATGCGAAACGACTAGGGGGCTACTGGGCACTAATGCACAAAGAGCCTACCCTAGATTTGATAACTTAATCGACCTTTTTAATAAGAAGACATTAACTAAGCAGAATGGCCCGCAAATTAGTCGGAGCCACAGCTATAAAATGGCACAAAATACTTGGCCATGCAGGACCTAACGCTATTAAATAGCTTCCTAAGCACGTTAATGGCGCAGAGCTTAAAGAGCTAATTGACGAATGAGCACCGCTTAAAATCGAATGCGAAGTCTGCTTAATATTAAAGCACATACAGCAGATCTCTCAAAGACGAGAACACGAATTTTTAGCCACTCGACCATTTGAGCGGGTAGTATTTGATATTATTACCCTTGGAGAACTAGGGTACAACGGCGATAGATACGTAATACACTTCTATTGCACGTATTCCAAATTTAATTTTGTATTTACCGCTAAGAATAAGGATAAAGCTACCGTCCTACCTACCATCCGTAAGACCCACTGTTTAATTAAAATATAATTCCACTAAGACGTGATCTTCTTTTGGAGCGACGACGAACGAGCTTTTGGACAAATAGGAGACACCTTACATACATGGTGCGCAGACGAAGGCATTACTTTTAAATGCCGAGCCCCGTATACAGAAGAACAAAATGGCGGAGCTGAATAATCTAGACGAACCCTTATGGATCGATTAAGGGCTATACAGCTAGAAGCATCCTTACCCCCGTCTTTAGGACCAGAGGCGTTTTTTGCCGCAGGATACGCACTTAATCAAACCCCAAATGAGCAACTAGGATGGAAAACTCCGTACGAGATCGCCTACGGCAAGCCGCCATCACTTACCTATATGCATGTATACGGCTGCAAAACCTATACACTGGACAAATAAATTAAAAGGGGAGATAAACTAGCTCCTCGTGCATTAATTGGACACCTAGTTGGCTACGATTCAACCAATATCTATTGAATCTGGATTCCGAGTCTCCGCAAGGTCATTCAAACCAGAGACGTTATATTTGACGAGACCTCATTCTATGACCCCAAGGGTTAAGACATCGACTACCTGCTAAGGGAAGCATTAGAAGACACCCTCCAGACGATTAGTCTACCAGAACCTCTATACGAGGACGAATCTGAGGACAAATTAATCCTATACATAGTTAATCTGGACCCTTAAAGATCTACCTCAGGTGTAGATCAAACGACTACATCTAAATTAAATGATTTAGCAAAGCTTCGTACGAAGGATACTGAGTAGTTACCGACACCTAGCAGAACGGTATCTCCAGATTTACTAGAATCGAACACCTCACCATAAGGACTTTAAGACGACATCCTAGATATAATTGAAACAATTCTAACCTAGCTAAGCTCTCCAGAACCATCTAATAGAGCAATTAATATAGCTCTACGAGCTAACGAAGTCTCGGCCAAACCTTCTACTGACCTTATCCTACCAGAAGGATCAAAACGAATTCGACATTAAGCGCATATAGCAGCACTAACCAATCTATCTACCCTATTTGGTTACTACGCTGGATTTGCCACAGGACTAGTAAAGGACATCGACCGAACTAGATCCTCATCTCTATATCGGGGCAACCTTCCTCCTGAACCAAAGAATCTCAAAGATCTGAGAAAGCACCCTTTAACTACTGGCTTTTAAAAGGCCATGGAAAAAGAATACAATGACCTGAAACGCTAAGGGATATTTAAGACTGTACCAAAAGCAGAAGTAGGCAACGAGCAGATCCTTCCTCTAAAATGGGTCTTTAAATATAAGCTCGATAGCGACGGTTACCTTTAAAAGCTTAAAGCTCGACTATGCGTCCGCGGAGACCTATAAATTACAGAGGAAGAAACCTATGCAGCAACCCTAGCTGCTCGAATATTCCGTGCTCTTATGGCTATAGCAGCCGCATTCGACCTGGAAATTCGACAGTATAACGCTGTAAACGTATTTATAAACGCTAAGCTTAGTAAACCAATCTACTGCTACTACCTAGAAGGTTTTGATTAAAACGGATATATCCTAAAGCTACTCATGGCGCTATATGGATTGAAAATCTTACCACTACTTTGGTATAAAGAGCTTACTAATACACTAGCTAAATTCGGATTAGAGCCAGTACTAGGCACTAACTACCTATTTACCAATAGATGACTTATTATCTTCTTCTATGTAGACGATATAGCCGTCCTATTTGCCAAGAAGGACCTTTTAAGACTTAAAGAATTTGAAGTAAAATTGCTGCACCGATACGAAATCCGTGCACTAGGAGACCTACAGTGGTTCCTAGGTATTCGAATTAGTTAAGATTAAGTAAGTAGGAAGCTCTGGCTTTGCCAAGACTCCTATATTGAAAAGATAGCCAATTAATTTAATATTTAACCACCAGAAAGATTTCCTAAGTTACCACTTTCTGCCAAAGAACTAATTCCGTCTAACCAGCAGACGAACCCTTAAAGAACCCTAGCCTACCAGCAATGAGTAGGGTCACTTACATACCTTACCGTATTTAGAAGACCTAATATTACTAAAACGCATTTTAAGCTGGCCGAATTCCTTACTAATCCAAATTAACAACACCTTAACGCAGTAAACTAAGCTATTGCCTACTGTCTTAGAACAAAATCTACAGCTATTAAATACTCTGGCGAAGTATTTAGAGCCTATATTTACTTTAGAAACCCTAAAGGAGAAGACGTCACCTTTTACAGAGCATCTGACGTAGCATTTACGGACTATACAGAAACTAGACGGAGCTCTTAAGGATATCTATTTATCCTATTTGGAGGACTAATTAATTAGAAAGCAACCCTATAGCGATCTGTTATACGCTTAACTACTAAAGCAGAGCTTCTCTCCCTATCTACTACTGCCGTTAAAATCATCTAGTGGTAACGATTCTTTAAAGCAATAGGCTTTAATTTAGAACGCGATTTTACCATACTTTGCGACAATATGCAGACCGTATGACTCCTAAGACAGGATATACTAAAGCTTAACACCAAGCTTCGACATATCGACGTCCATCAGCACTGGCTGAGACAGGAAGTCTAAGACAAAAAGATTAACGTCCAATGGGTCCCTACAGACAAGATGCCTGCCAACGGCCTTACCAAGATCTTACCCCGTTAAAAGCACGAGGCATGGATAAAGCAATTGAATTTGGTGGATATTCGACATCAGATCAATTGACTCCATTCGCAATATCCGCGATATTCGCAATATTCGCAATATACCATTTTAATTACCCTACCCTTTGCTACTCTTAAAATGTATCTAAATTTCCTATTTTGGTATAGCTTTTGCCCTCATTTTATATTCTACAGCTTTAACTACACCGTTAAATCTGGGGGGGTGTATAACCGACTACCGACACTGCGTTAAGACACAAGATCACCGCTTAGAAGGCTCCGAGATGGCGTTAACGCCACCCAATATAGTGGTTGCAGATCAATATTGGTGGCAGATTACCGTTCCCATTTCAGCTATCTATTACCCTATTACTTCTACCTTCTTCGTGTATATATAGAGCCTCTAGAGCTACATTTACAATTAAGTCGTTCATTCAATTCTTCGCACTGTAAAGCTTACAAATAGTAACGTACCTATTCCTTTTTATAGTGTTGTATTATATATAAACTATATAACTAGTAATAGCGATACCTAATTATTCTGTGCGTAATTAATATAGTGCCTTAGATACTACTCTAGTGTCTAATTTAATCTTTCTGTTTGACCGTCTGTTTGCGGATAATATACAGTAGAAGTTGCTGCTCTAACTCCTTACTCCGCTAAGAATACCTTCTAGAATACTACTATAAATCTTAAATCTCTATCCAATATAATTTTACTTAATGCTCTATATCTTACAAACACTTCTTTAATATAGATTCTAGTAATATCTTCCGCTAAGATTTCTTCTATATAGGCTATAAAGTATCCCTACTTTGTAAGCTTATCTACTATTACTAAGATTACGTTATAATCCTATCCTATAATAGGGTCTCTTAATTTTAGCAACTTAATAATAAAGTCCTATAATATAACCTCCTATAGTCTCTCTGGTATTTTAATAGGTTATAGCCCTCTATATAGCTTATGCCTTATTAGTTTATTTCTTTAGCAATCTAGACACTCTCTAGTGACTTTTTTTAGCTATTTTTTAGATTCTGTTAATAATATACTCCTCCTAGAGTCTTAACACTAAGCCTATAGCTCCGTTGTGTCCTTAAGTTAGTCCCTTATGGAAATCTTCCATAAAGTGCTTTGCTATACTTCTTAGGATGTACTTTACTTCTTGGTTTTTATATATATCCAATTATAGATCTTCTAGCTATACTTTTAGAATTCTTTATACCTAAAAGCTTTCTAGTGTCTTGTAGACTTTCTTTAGTTCACCCTCTTAAGTTGCTATAATCTTTAGATAATTATACCTAATTAATCTATCTGTATCTTTTCGCAGTAAAGCCCCTAATGGCTTTTCGTTATTTTATAGTTTAGCCTTTTAACTTAACGCATCGGCTTGCGTATTATCTATACCCTTAGTATACTAAATCTTAAAATAGTATTCTATAAGCATTTCTGCCCATCTAACTTATCTTTAGTTAAGTTCTTTTATCATTAGGAATCCTATTAGGTTCTTATAATCCATCTTAACTATAAATAGTTTTTCTATACCTTGTAAGAATGCTCTCTATTTCTTTAGTGCTGCAACTATACCTAATAACTCTTTGTTATAGATGTTATAGTTTAGTTCCGGTAGTATTATCTTTCTACTATAGTATGCTACTGGGTGCCATCTATCTAGATGCTTTTATATAAAGTACGCCCCTAATATAAAGTTTAATGCATCTATTTCTACAACTGTCTCTAGTCCTAGTTAATAGATCTTAAGAACTAGCTCCTAGGTAAACAACCTTTTAACTTTCTTAAATAGTTCTTATTATTCCCTTCCCTATGCCTATAGTTCTTCTTTCTTTATTAACCGCGTAAATAGCTTAATATCTTTTAACTATTATGCTATAAACCTTCTACAGTAATTGCAAAACCCTAGGAATAATCTTAACTGCGTAACGTTCTTTAGTTCTTACCAATTTACTATAGCCTCGATCTTTTTTAGATCTATACTAAGTTAGCCTAGTTCGATAATAAATTTAATAAAATTGGTCTTCTTAGTAAAGAACTCGCATTTCTTAATTGCTATTAGCATCTGTTCTTCTTATAGTCTCTTTAAGACCTATTTAACGTGTTCTCTATATTCTTCCTTAGTTATTAAGTAGATAATAATATTATTGAGATATACTATAATAAATTTATCTAAGTACTCTCCTAATATATTATTAATTCGCTTCTAGAACGTCGCTAGCGCGTTTATAAGCCCAAATTATATAATTAATAGTTTATATAGTCCTTCCTTTAACCTAAAGGCTGCCTTCTATTCGTTACCTTTCTTAATCCGGATCTAATAGTATACCTATCTTAGATCTATCTTTATAAAGATTTACGCGTTACCTATCCTATCTTAGATTTTACTAATTAAGGGTAAAGGATACCTATCCTTTCTAATAATGCTATTTAACTATCTATAGTTAATATACAGCCTTAGTTTACTATTTTTCTTTAGTGTAAACAGTACTAGATAACCTGCTAATAACTGTAATAGTCTAATATATCCCTTTTATAAGTTTTCCTAAATAAACTCTTTAAGTGCTCTACCTTCCTCTTTAGTAAGCTTATAGATTAGAAAGAACCTTAGACTTGTTCCTAATTCCAACTCTATTTTATAATCCTATGCTATATACTCTAACAGCTTTTTATTTTTTGGTAACCATAGTTTCTTGCCATACTTATAGTATTTCTTTAGTACATAACTTAGTCCTTTTTCTGTTTCTTTATAGGTCGCTCCTACTTAGTACTATACCAACTTAGCTTATTATTATATCTTGCGTTATTAAGTATCTCTAATATTAACCTAACCTGTAACCCAATCGATCCTTAAATTATATTCCTGTAACTAAGGCATCCTTAGTATTACCTTATCATTCCCTAATGGTAATATATTAAAAGACATCTTAACTTATCTTCCTTTAATAGTTAGCTAAATAGGTCCTATTTTAAGATTAATAATACCTCCTCTATAGGCTATCAGATCTCCTAAAATTGTTACTAATAGGTAAAAATACTTCTTTTTCCTATATAGTAATCCTATTCTTTTAACTGCTGCTAGCAAAATATAGTTCCTTATTACTCCACTATCTATTAATGCCTTAAACTATTAATCTTACTACTTAATTTGTAAATTTAGGTGTCAACCTTAAATTCCTTTAAGGGTCTAAGGCTCTACCACTGGCTCCCTCTAGTCCTATAGGCCTCCACTTTTCCTAACTATTAGCTGCTTAATCCTATTTACCCTTAGTCTAACTTAGGCCAATACTTAATTCGCTTTTTATCTTTAATATGCTATAGATAGGTATTCTTTAGATATTCCCACTATTGTTATTTATCTAGGCATTCTTCCGTAAGGAATCTTCCTGGTTAAAGTATTAAGTCCCCTTATTCTTAAATTTCTACTAGGTACTAACTATGCATATACCTAGCGTTTTAATATTTTGCCTCGTCTATTATCTAATACATTCTTATTAGATACTTTTAATTCTTATCTTTTAGTGCTCTATATATATTATATATATTATCTATATATGCGATCCATGCTAAGGTGTAATATGCTTAGTGTTTTAAGTTAACTCTTAGCTCATCTTCATTCCTAAGTTTAAACCTCTCTCGTGTTAATCTAAGCGTTATGACTTTATTTATAGGTACTAAGATTTATCTCTCGCTTCTCTAGTCCTCTAATTACTCCTCTAGATCCTTTAACATTATAATTAAGGCTCCCTTAATATAAGTTATAGCCTTCTCTGTAATTGGGTAGTCCTGGACAACTTTCTCGTCTAACCACATGTAGAAATCTTCCTACTTATTATTATGCCTTTACCTATACCACTTTTAGTACAGCTGCTTAAGTATATACGGCTTATCCGTAAAGAAGTATCTTCTTATTACTGCGTTATAACACCCCTTTATATATCGTTCTTTGAATCTAGTTAAAATCCCTAGATCCTCTTCTTACTTCAGTTTAGTAAGCTATTTAGCTCTTAGTATACCTACTCTCAGCCTATTAGTAATTCTTCGTACTAGTACTCTGTCCCTTATATGTCCTAATATGCTAGATCTCTTATCTAGTTTCTGTTCTTGCTATAAGGTAATTCTTACTCTAAATTCCTCTATAGTTTCTTTTCTTTCGCGCCTTATAAGTAGATCCTTAAAGTTTTCCTACTTCTTAATCTTAGTATTAAACTTTTAATCTTTAGGCTAAACGCTGCGTTTACCTGGTAAGTCCTCTAGGTCTATATATCTGTCTCTTAGTCTAACTACTATTTATATTGCAGATTCTCTAATTTATAAAGAAGCTCCTTACCTCTTACCTATAGGTGTCCTTATTTGTACTCTAAATTCTTAGTCCCTTAGATTCTTTAATCCTAAGCTTACTTTTAACTTAAGCTTAGCTCCCGCCTTAGTCCTACTAGGCGTCCGTAGTATTCTTATCTCGTCTTAAAAGTCTTAAATCTCACTTATTTTATCTTAAGAGTTTTATACCTATAGAAATCTTTATCCCAAGCTTATTCGTATGTTCTTAAACTAAGCTACTACCCTACTCCATCAGTTTTCGTCCGTTGTGGGTCCTTAGGTATGCCTTATCTTATCTTAAGAATCTTAGTTATCTCTTATCTCGTCTTAAGAATCTTAAGCCTGTGGCCTTTTGCCTTTATTAAGTGGTGAGCTAGTATAAGCAGTCGTCTACTTGCTTAATCGTCTTTAGATATTACTCCTTCCGTCTTATAAAGCAATGGATGCCGTATTTAATGGTATTATGATACCCGTTACTAAACCTTGCTCTATAGCGGTCTTAGTCTCTACTTCTATTACGTTATTAAGGTTTAGATACCCCTAGTTAGTTCCTTTACTATCCTTATTACTGTTAATTAATAAGTACTCTAACTTCATTGTTATTATTACTAATCGTTATCCGTATATTACTATAACATCTTAATCTAGCTCGTAGAGTTAATTTTATTCTTTATCTAACTCTTTAGTTCCTCTAAGTCCTCTTAACTCTAGCTCTTATGGCTAATAGCTTACGCCATACTTAGCGTCTTTATAAATTTAGTATGCGTTATCGTAATAAAACGTGAAACTTCTAATTAAACACTCCTTTGTTCCTTATAGTGCACTATTATCCCTCTATACGTATATGTTTTCTACTATTAGTCTAGTTCCCTTTATTATATAGTAACTCTGGCCGTCCTTATAATCCCTTATAAAATAACCTTATTTTCCGCAATTTATATAAGCTCCGTTTCTAAACCATTAACTTTACTATAGAGTCCGCCTAAACGTCTTCTGCTAATAAGATCCCTAATTTAGCCTATACTCCTTAGTCCTATAATCACTAGATCCTTAACCTTTAGGTTTCCATAGTTTTTTACTCCATCTCTTATAGGTTTCTTTAGTACCACTTAGGTCTATTAGCTTTGCGCTATACCATAGTTTCTAACTTAGCTTTTATTATTACGTGCCCTGCGCCTTATACGACTATAGAACTCTATCCTAACTTCTCTTAGCCTATTCCCTTTAGAAGATCCTATTATTAATCTTAATTACTTAATCTATTAAATCCCTTAGAGTGTCCGCATCTTTTATTAGAATAATTACATCCTAGACTTTAGCCTTAAGTCCTTATTTATACTATGCCATAAGCGCCCTATTATTTTACTTAACTTATATAGCTAGCGTTTAAAACTATATTGTGTACTTAATTACTAAGGTTCGTTGTATAATATCTTAGAGTTTTCTTTCCGCTATAGTTACTGCCTCTAGATCTCCGAATATCTATATAAGTCGCTCTATAAACCCTTCCTAACTTAAGAATATAAACCGTACGTCCTAATTAGTGGTTGTTATTCCATTTGCTTATATTTCTATAAGGTAAGGCTTAAACCATTTAAGTGCCCTCCCCGACAGGAATAGTCCTGCGTAAGCTATTCAATCCATAGGTGTTAGCAGTTTTACTCCTTCTTACGTAACCTTAAAGTGCATTTACGTAAGGAATCCTTTAAGCTTAGATCTCTCTCCTAAGAATCTCTTAATTAAAGGTAACTTAACCTTTACTACCCCTATCCCATTAATCCTTTATTTAAGTGTCGCATTATTTTCTGTTAACTAGTCAACTATCTCTTATAGTTGTCTGACCGTCATAGGTTGTTATAAGTTAGTATTTACTATACTAGTGTCACCTCCTAACCTTAAAGTAGTTGCCGCCGTCAATAGCGTTATAGTAGCTGCTTTTAGTGGCATGTTATTTAACTTTCTATATTTAATACTGTAACTAGGTAGTGATTATATAATGGGACCTTATAGTAGGTGCTACGGTTAATCCTATTAATAGGCTAGGTATATAGGTAATACAAATTAAAGTCAACAAATAATAATAACTGGTAGAGTAGTTACCTAACAGATTAACTCTAATTATATTCTAAGAATTACTACAAGGAAGGAACTATCTAGGTAGGGACTAAGGGTCCTTAAATACACAACCATACTCCTATAAAATCCTTCTTATACGTAATGTACGTGTGCTCTATCTACTCTGTTATAGATCCCATAGATTATATAGATCATACAGATCACATCATATAACCTTAGTTACTATTCCTCGTCACATAGTTCTACCGGCTCCATCCTGGACCGTGCTTGTATTAACCAACTAGCTTCTTCCGACTCTTCTCTAAGTAGTTATAACATTGTACTTAAAGCGTCCGTAATACTATATAGGAAAGATAGTATATGGCGCTTTATACTAAGCGCCTAAAGATATAGACTAAGTAGATAGGTAAAACCATTTGCAGAGTTCCGGGCGAACCCTAGAAGGAGTATAAAGGTAACTATAACTATACGTCCACCATACGGATCTTAATTACGTTTCTCTCTATTTAGTGCAGATATCCCCTTAATAAGCTAGAATAGCAGCGAACCGTACTGCTAAATAAACTTAGCCGCATTCTTAAGGTTAATATCCTAAAACTTTATATCTGGAGTCTATGTATTAAAGGGGCCGCGTTATAATTATAGTCGGCGGAGCTCTTTCCGGATATAGCGGATAGTATAGGTTATCAGCGTTATATAAATATTAGCCCTATTAATAAGTTCTTCTTATATTTCCTTATCCTCTAATAAAGAAATAAGCAGGTCCCCTACTTTCTTCTTCTTCCTATTACCTCTATACCCGTTCTCGCTTTCTAAGTACTTAAAAACTAGCCTATAAAAAGACTAGCCCTATTAACGTAGAAGGTCCTTAATAATATTAACCTTCTCTTCCTTTAATGTTTTTGTCTGACTAGCAGATAGAATATCCGCTAGAATATCCGCTAGAATATCCGCTAGAATATCCGCTGGAATATCCGCCGGCTATGGAGAGGGCTAGCGGCGTGGGCGTAAGCGTTTAGCGTTAGTATTTACTACGCGGCTTGGCGGTGCAGAGGTAGAATTAGGGCCTCTACGGCAACGAATTCCTCTTAACGTCGCGCGCGTATAAGGAGCTAAAGATCTTATAGCTTTATAGAGTAGGCTTTTCTCTATAATATGGTGTAATTTTTATATTAATAGGTATTGTGGGAGAGTAGATCAATTTTGTTAAAGTTAATGAGGTCTTCTTATATAAACCGTGTTTAGGTTTTCTATAAATCTCGCCAAAGGCCCTCAGACTAAGAAAACGATTACCGTCCTAAATCAGCTTAGCGGACGGTGCGGATATTCCTATATCCGCAATCGATTTCTTAGTCTGAGCTTCTGAGGTAACCTTCTGATTGGATTCAATGGTTCTTTGTCATCCAAGACACAGCCAAAACTAACGAGGTATGGCAGTACATCGACCCAGCCAAAAAGAAAGACAAGCTTCTAAAGCTGGAACCACCGAATCGGCCTTCACCAAAGGACGTACTACCCACGGCTACATCGATAGCTCAGCTAGACCAACACCAACTCACAGCCTACAATCAACTATACGCCGAATACAAGGACGATCTACGAATACACCAGAAGCAAAAACAGGCAATAAACGATATCAGCAACTACGTCGTTCGCACCACATCGGTAGCCTACCTTCCCCTCATCGACGGCCTTGACACGGTACACGAACGGCTTCAAGCACTGAAGACTGCACTTGCTCCTACCACCTCAGGTCGAAAGCACGACGTCCTTCTTCAATACACGGCTCTAAAAGCCTACGATACAACACAGAGCATCGAAAAATGGTTAAATAGCTGGCGGAACATCTACAAACTTGCAGAACAGTTGGACCTACCAGACGTACAGGGATTTAGGCCACACTATGATTTTGTCCGAGCCATCAAACCCATCTCTTCTAGCTTTGCAGGAGCTCTAGAAGTAGACCTTATTCGCAAAGAACGGAAGGGCAAAGCCGCCCCATCTATCATTGATCTGATTGAGGAATTCAAGGAACACTACCGCATGCAGCAAGCATCTTCTAACACTACTGCCAATCACTCTGCATTTGCAACCCTACAAGGCAATTCAGATTCCAATTCCAATTCCAATTCCAAACCGCATAAGAAATGCATATGCGGCTTCGCACATCGATACAGCGACTGCTACTACATTGCCGAGCAGAAGCGCCCTCAAGGATGGAAACCAAACTTAGACATTCAAAAGCAAATAGATGAAATAATCTTATCTATACCTTGGGTTAAAGATATGGTTAATCGAATCCGAGGAAACACAAAAGGAGAACTGGAAGCAGAGAACACAGAATCTACAATTGATTTTGATTCTAAAGCAACCCCAGCTTCTACAACACCGACCTGCAATGCTGCCATGTTCAGCACTGGTTAAATTCTATTCAAATTCCGTAAGCACGTTAATACAATTGAGCAGCTTCCAAAGCACGTCAATGCAATTGAGCAGCTTCCATAAGCACGTCAATGCGATTGAGCAGCTTCTAAAGCACGTCAATGTAATTGAGCAGCTTTCAATCACCATTACCCTACCCTGTGCCACTCCTAAATTGTATCCGAATTTCCTATTTTGGTATAGTCTCTACCTTCATTTTTCTTTCTACAGCTTTGACTACACCGTCAAATCTGGGGGGGTGTGTAACCGACTACCGGTATCAGTACCCTGCCAAAACAGTACGCTGTCTCACCAGCGTACCACCCCGTCTCGACTGCGTATCACCCTGTTTTAGCTACGCATTAGTACCCCCCTTCATCTTATTTCTTACACCTTCCTCATGTATTTATACCACTTGATTTCTATAGATTTACAA
>Ga0307515_10015208_pt1 | contig 14196 bp, 2 predicted proteins | sample 17_EM_MG_FD_194513 | JGI IMG/M metagenome (GOLD analysis project Ga0307515, IMG submission 194513) | Populus trichocarpa ectomycorrhiza microbial communities from riparian zone in the Pacific Northwest, United States - 17_EM | ecosystem: Host-associated > Plants > Roots > Unclassified | place...
ACTAGCTGGAAGGTTTAAACTAAGGTTTTTCCCCTTACTAGGGATTTTTCCTGTAAATAGAAGGTATAAGCCTGCATGGACCTAGAAAAAGGGACCGAATCGGGCAATAAATAGAACAAATAATAATAATATAGAAAGTAGTGTTAAAGGTTACTTAAGATATTTAGTGTTTGTTATATAGATTATTTCGCGTACTTTAGTGTCGTCCACCTTTATATAGTGTCGTCCACTTATAATTAATCTATAAGCTTTATCTATTTCTATATTCTTTATCTTTAGCGTATATATAGAGGCCCTAGTGCCATATAGAATAGATAGGAGTCCTTATACTAATTATCCGGTTTAATACTATAAGCCTAGTCTTACCCTTATTAATAATTATTTAACTCTAAAAAACTATTCCTATAACTCTAACTATGGCTAAAATATTTAGATTAAGTATCCTAATAGGATGTGTTATAATAATTAAGAAGCCCATTTTAGAGTTATTTGTATTTAACTAGATCGTGCTTTTAATAGGGGGGATAAGCTAGGATTATTGCTATTTGCCATATTTAGGTTTTACTATTTTTAGCCGCAATAATGCCTAGCAAGACCGCGATAGATGTCTATTAGAGGAGATTGGTTATTATTACTCTAAAATAAAGTATTAAAGTGTGGTACGGCTAGTAGGGATAAGGTTAATACAATCCACTATATAAATTAGGGGTACTTTTATTATAGAGTAGGTTGTAGTAGTAGGGAGTAAATAAGTACTAGGGCTAATCTGCCTTAATAATAATAGATAAAAAGGGATAGAAGCAAAAATTAAATAATAGTAAGAAAAAGGGGGGAGGGATGCGTAAAGAAGTCTTAAATATTTATAGGTAAATAAGCCCTCGTTTACTTAACTACTTTATTTATTATACTATTAAAAAAATTTCTAATTTCTATAATTATATTATTTACCTACCTTGTTATATTTATTACTTATATAATATTATATGCCTAGACACTCTAGAAGCCATAAAACTTAAAAAAGGGTATCCTTGTATTTAAAGTAAGTGTCTTATTTATCCGCTTCCTCTTAATACTTAAATTATCCTTACTTTAATAAAATCTCGTTTACTTAACGCTAAGTAATAATTCTAGACAGTAATAGCCTTACTTTACTACCTTAATAATTAAAACCCCTTATAAATAATATAAACGTTATAATTCCTCTAGTTACTAGCGTTATTTAGAGTGCTATAGGGGCTACTAGTACCGCAATCTTAACTACCTTAGGCGATGCTATTCCTTTAAATTATAGTCCAGGCACAGGTAGGTACTATACTGGGTTTAATAGTAGGCTAACTTATAAGGACCTTCTATTAAAGCTATCTAATCTATTACCTATTTTATTATTATAGTCTATAGAGGCAAATAGGTAGAAAATCTTATTATTAAACTAAACCCTAAATATTATAAAGGGTTTATTCTTTAGCGACTTTCTTATTATTAGTTTGGTGCTTTTCTTTATTATTAGTATTATATTTATTACTACTATTTAGGATAGACTATATAGCTTAATAAAATACTTCTTAAACCTAGGATTACCTTTAAAGAGCTTTTTAAGAGTGTTATTAGGCATTACTATTTTTATTATCTTTCTTATACCTACTATAATCCTATATAATATTTTAGCAAAAACGTAAAGCCTACTATTTAGTATTGTTTAAGAGAGAGGAGATATTCTAAGGCTTTTTATAGGCGCATTTTTCTGCATAGTTGCGATGACTTTGCTAGTCGCTGCTACCTTAGCTATCTATTTAAGCTAATTTTATAGGGTTAAGTATATATATAAGATTAAGTTGGCCTTTATTTAATTAATGAAGTTAATTTGTAGGAGTTCCCTTATAATGTTAAAATAAGCCCTACGGTTATTAATAAGAGGTAGCTAATTAAATTAATAGAATTAAGGACACGTGTTTAGGAATTTAAAGCTTTTAATATTACTTAATTTTTATACTAAATTAATATATAGGCTTTTTAGGAATTAAGCACGGTAACTTAATAAAGTAAAAGGAAAGCTCGACGTTATAGTATAGGTAGATTACTGTAGATTGTTATATATTGCCTAGAGCTTAGTAGATATCTATAGTTATATAACTAGAAGATTATATAAAACCTTAAGCGGCGCTACCTGTCTTTCTCCTCTTCTTTAGCTTTAAATTCTTATTTATAGACAATCTGATTATATAGGCTTGTATATATTCTTTTTACTATATTTAGGTTAGCGTAAGTATAATAAGACTTTTCTTATAGTATGCTGCTTATGCTTACCTAGCTAAGACTTAAAGCGACTTTAGTACCGACTAAACCCTATTATAGGCTACCGCCCTTACCGATCGGATTATTATGGAAAAAATTCTAGGGTGTAATCTGGCACGTAAGGACCTTAAATTGTAGTTAATCTAAATATAGAAGCTTGTACAATAGGAATACTTCTTTTATAGTAACCACAATTCTAACCTAAAAAGGAAAGGGCTAATATAAATAATAAATTAGTCCTACCGTCCCTGTTAGTAAACCCTTTAACTATAAATAGGAGGTAATAAAAGCGCAGATCTTACTTATATGTAGTAGCGGCGCAAATCTTCTAATACGGTTTATAAAGTAGAAGCTAGTTTCTAAAGATGGTTAATTAGATTCTAATTAAGCGCATTTAGGAGATAGTTACTTTAAAAGGATTTTATTGCCAATATCTAATATATAAGAAAATTGAGTCTATTTTTAAAACTAGAAATTATTAAGCTACTATATTACAAAACCTAGAGAGCTGGTTATCTACCATGGATATAGGAGGGGATTCTTAAGAGGGGATGCAGATTATAAATAATACTAATTAGAATTTTAGTTATATATATACTAAGTATAGATAAGTATATTAATAGGTAGACTAATGGTTATAAAGTATTTTCTAATTACTTCTTAAATAATAAATATATGGAGTTTGCTTTAGTATATAGAGCGGTAACCAGGCTAAAACTTATTCTTAACTTTCTTTATATATTTAAAGCCTGGGAAAGTATTAAAAAATCTTTTAACTTCTTAAGCGAGGTGGCTGCCTTTAAGTTTGCCATTCCTTTATTCTTCTGCCTACTTAGTAGCCAGTTTGTTAAAGATAGATTTTATTAAAGCTATATTATGTTTAACAACCTTATAATATAGCGTCTTAAGTTTACTATTACGTAGACGGCTATAAATTTTTACCCTCTCTTTTATTTTTAATAAGTTTATGTCTATACGTAAGGTTGGATAAAATATAGGAGGACCTTTTAGCTCACCTTTAAAATAAAAAGTTAGTAGTCTTATTAGGAGGGATTAATCTCTAATAATAGTAGCCTAGGTAAAAAAAAATCTTAAGCTAAATTGGAGGTAAAAATTCCACCGATGTTTTTTAATATGTCGTCTATATTATTTATCTAAGTTAGATAATAGCTTGGTTTCGTTTGGGTATTTATAAGGACTTAGGGATAAAGATAGGTTATAGTGGTTAAAAGAGCTACGTGGCTAGTTTATTTTATATATTTATCTATAACCTATAACTACTGCGTAAATAATAGGTAGATCTTGATTTAAAATCCTACCGGAAAATGATAGCGGAAGGGAAAATTAATTAAAGATGAGAGTCTGGTACCTAGGAGGCGAGATAGGGAAAATCTGTTAACCGGAAATCTTAGGACAAAAAAGACTATTACTTTTAAAGAAGATAACTAAAATGGTTTTTGTTATAATATAATAGACTCTTTAAATAATATTAACGTCCTACTAAGGAAGCTATTACAGCCGTAGGTAGGTAGTATACTCTACCTTTTAGAGCGTCGAATTGAAGAGACCTTAATTGTAGGTAGGTTAGTAAGACTCCACCTAAACTAGTTCTCTTATTGGCTTTTAATTTGTCAATAAATACTAGCTTATAAATGTCCTATATAACCTATAAAGAACGAAGATCTTTTGCCCGCTTAAGAGCTTTCCTCTATATAACCTTTCTGCTCTACTAAATGCGCGAGAGCGTCTTCTAGATGGTTAAGAGGCCTGTAATTATACTAAACTTATTATATAAGAACTAGGCCATTTTATTAAGAAAGGTAGTTAGCCGATTAGTAAGAAATACGAGTAGAGCTTGTAAAATTAAAATAGTGTTAAAAAGTATGCGTATGTGGTAATATTTGATTTATATAAGGATTTGTATAATATTTTAATATGGGGAGCCCTTATCTAGAAGCGAGTCGTAGTAGATAAGAAAAGTATAAATCTATAAAAATCTTCACTTTGTCTATATAAATCTGCCTAGACGCTAGCAATCCGCATATATACGCCCCTTATAGTCTACGTGGAAACAGTCTATATATTTAAAAATGTCCGCTCTAAAAAGAAAGGCGTTAGCGCCTAGAGGAAAGAAATGGAATATATAGTAACAATACCTATAACCTACTAACCGGCAAATTCCAATGCCTGTTGCTTTGGAGCTAGTAAATCTATACCGCTAGACGTAGTGGTACCATTGGGCAGTATGCCGTTAATGGCGATTGTCCGCGTTTTATTCACAATCGAGATCGTAACAAGAGTCTTGTTTAGTGCCGCGTAGCTGCCGTTTCTAATCAGATCGTATAGATACGTATTATTGTTATTATTATCGCAGCTATAAATGCTATATCGCTGGCACAAGCAATTAATAGAGAGGGTCTGGTTTATACCGTTTGGGAATATTATATTTGTAATTGTCTTGTTTATAAATGTGTATAGATATGTATAGGGGTACTAGTAAACGCCGTACAGCTATAAACTAGGGAAGATAGTAAGTGTAGCAATAGGTGGTATAAGTAAGGGTACGAGGCCGAGAGGAGAACGCTGGCTAGTAGTGTAAGGAACTATTACACCTCTACTATAGTAGCGGCCTCCGCTATAGGCGGGACGGATACCTAAGCTAAATACCGTCTTTCCCCCAATATTTAAATTGGGTTTTGAGTTTGATGTGCCGCCTTTAGACGATTTTCCTCCCCTACCTATTAAAGTATTAGTAAAATCCTTTAATAACCTAAGTCTTGGCCCTACCTCCTCTACTACTTTTACTACCGCCCCCTTTCCGCTTTTCTCGCGTATTAGTAGGTGATAGAATACTATTACCTAGGATGTTCGCGGATAAGTAGGAGTCGTGGGGACTTAACGCCTTCGCGTTATATATAGACACGGTATTGACAGCGGATAAAGTAGTAAATGTGTATACGAAGAGTGAGAGTAATCTTATAGCGAGGAGCGTTACTTAAGAGATTTAGATTTCTTATAACTAAATGGGTTTTAGAATAAGTGATAGGAAAATCCAAGCAGGTATAAATAAAGATAATGACGATGTATAAATGCGTTATGTTGGGAAAATAAGGCGGATTTAGGTAAATGAAATAGAGTTTATAAGGCTGATAAGGAGTTAGGGCTAAAGGGGGACCAATAATAGGCCTTTAGGTCGCACGATCCTGACCTATAATCTGTTAACTAGGTCGGCTTTGCTTAACCTATCTTAGTTGCCTATTACCTTATAACTTATTATCCCGTTTCTATTCCCTATTGCTAGCTAAGTGGCGATATCTATAGTGGCAATTATAGATCATTGTTATTAGCCTTCCCCCGCCTTCCTTATATATATATAGTCTCTTCCTTTATAGATTATTTTCCTGACCTGAGATTTTAGGCCAATACGATTCTTTAGGTCGTATAGTCCCTTTTAGGCCGATAGCCGGTAAAATTTCTAAGAGGGTAGTGAAAGTAGAAGCTGGTTTCGCGAGCTACTTATTATAATTTAAAGCTTAGGGCTTTTCCTCTTTCCTTTTTTGATTTTGAAGTCATCCTTAGTACCCTTTTGCGTAATGAGTATAATATATAGCAGCCCTAAAATATCTTCGATATTTTCTAAATTAATTCCCTTAAGCCGTAACTCGCTTAGTTTAAAAACTCCCTAACCTAGAGTTGGTATCTTAAATCTCCCTTATAAGCTACGTTTACGAATCTTTTATTATCTTGTTGTTTTAAGAAGGCCAATCCGCTAGCGTTCTTCTATTATTTTAAGGAAAATGCTGCTGGAACTAATATTAATATGCAAAACATTTGCACTAGATGCCCTTAAGGTATTTTATGGAGAAAATATCTTTTTTCTTAAGCCCTACGAATCCCTGCGTACTGTATTAGAGCTATGCATATTTCTACCTCACCTAAAGATTTATCCTTTAATTAAATATTTAGACTTTACCTAAAAGGCTTATTTAGTATATAGCAGCTAGGGAGAAGTAATGAACTAAATAATAATATTAAATAAATGAAAAAGCTATTAAATCTATTTATAACGGATATAGGCCTTTATATAGGCCTATACCTACGGAGTTATAAGTAATTGCTTATAGACGTTGCCTAAAAAGGAATTAAAGGGAATCTGCTTATATAAGCAGGTAATGAATATAGAGGACTCTTCCAGAACTATTGTTAAGAAGGATTATAACGATGGTTCTAAAGGAGTCCTTTATATGCGTTTCCTGCTTATATAAGTAGATACCTTTCCTAATTAGTCTCTGTAGTAACTACTTTGGTATCCATAGACTCTATAAGGATTCTTTGTACTTTTAAGGAAGAATTAAGCGAGTTACTGAATTCGAAGCCTGAATTGTTAGCAGATGATAAGAAGAAGAAAAGGCGACCGCTACTACGTTGCCTATGCGGACTACGTTACTATTATAACCGATACTAGTATATAGTAGAGTCGACTCGCCTATTTTGGTGGAAACCAAATAGAGAAATCTAAAAGAAGTAGAAGATAAGATCGCTAATATAACGCCTGAAATCAAGGCTTGTATTGAGTAAGTAAAGGATAATTAAGCTAATAAGAAGCTAAAGGATAGTAACTAGTAGAGCTCTTAAGAGCCTAACGGAGTCTTTACTGTTCTTTAAGTGGGAACCTATAATATAGTTTCTGACTACGAGCTTTATAGTAGTGTTTTTCTTAACTTAGGAACTATTGTATATGTAATAAGTTGCCTAGCTACCGGATTATCCGTTTAGAGTTTTTCTAGAAGAATTATTTATAAGGTTAGTTAAGAATATAATAAGCACTATATAATACCTAAAATGGATTTAGTTAATCTCGCTCCAGAATACTAAGGAGAAAATTAATATAGCTCTAAAGAGGGCTTATATTATAGTTGCTAAAAATAACTATAAGCTTTATAGTGTAGGTATTAAATAAGTGACTTAATTGTAAATATAGCTCTAAAGTCTCTATATATATACGAGGTAGGGAGTAAGAAGATGACGACGATGATCTATAATAGTCACTGTAGACAGCGCTACTTAGTTGGTAATAGGTAATAGAAATAGGTAATAGAAATAAGTAGTAAGATATACGATGGTAAGAAGTAGGGTAGTGAGTTATAAGGTAGCTGCTAAGGTTTTAGGAGTTGAAAATATATTCTGGTATAGTTAACAACACCCCTAGCTGTTTAGTGTTGGAGAATCTCACCTTTAGTAGGGAACTCCGTTTTTGACTTTACTATTAGCTTCTTATTCTAATAGTAATTGATAATATTATAATATGCATGAGTTCTTGGCTTTTTCAGTGGTATATAAGTTTTAAGTTGCTATATTTCTCGCTATTTATAAGCTGCGCTAAGCCGTTTCCTGGTCCTAGTTTCGACTACGTCTTAAGCAATATTTAAGAGAGTGATTTGGGTCTATCCCTTCTCTTAAATATAGGTAGCTGAATTAAAGTAGGAAGCTCGGAGAGGGATTGTAGATTAAGTAATTATTTTAATTGTATCTAGCTGGAAGGGTGTTAACCTGCCTTTGTTTAAGTGACTCTAATAAAAGAAATGTAGATATAGAGTGATTTCTATTATATTTGGAGTCTATGGTACTTTTACTACCCTCTATTGCCCTTTATAAGGAATGGGCCCGGAGAATTAGGTGCAATACGTGACGGCCCTAAAAACTTGGCAAAAATAACCTAGTAAAGCCCTTAGAGTCTAGTAGTATGTATTTAGGAATGAGTTATATCTTATAGAATGCGCTAGAAATATTAGAGACGTAGATCCTCCTTCCCTACTTTCTCTATCCGCCTCTCTCCGTCTCTCCCTCGCTCTCTCTCTCCGTCTCTTTCGCTCTCTCCGCCACTTCTTCGAAGCCATTTAATCCTATTCGGTTTGGCGAGCCTACTTATATCGTTGTCTTTCCCGCGCCTCTATCTATAGACCGTTCCCGTCTTTAGTCTTTACTTGTGCTAATAGCTATAAGTGGTATATATAGCATCCTAAAAGAGCTCTTAAATCTTATATTGTTATTTATTCCTGCTAACTTCTACTTATATAATATTTGCAGGACCTATAAAGTATTTAAGCGCGTCTTCCGCAAGACCTTTATAGATACCTTTATATATAAAGGAAGCCTGCTAATTGTTATAGATAAGCTAAACCTTAGATATGTAATAGAACTGTTAATAAGTATATATAAGACATTTATTATATTAGCTTATATCTTCTTCCGTAGCTGGGCAACCGAAAAAGATCTATAAAGTTAGGTTTATTAGGTTCGTAAAGATCTAGCTTATATTAATCGAACTATATTTCTTTAAATTATGTCATTCTAGGTGAACTAGGCCAAAATCTAAGAAATTAATTTAGATGTGGAAATGTTAGCAACTATTATTAAAAACCTAGATTGCTATAAAATCACTATTAGGCTACCTAATTTCCGAGATAGCAATTGGCGAGATACCTACTCGCTACGTAGATTTAATCCACTTTTATATAATAACCGCGCACTATTAGTTTACTATATAATGGCTAGGAATACCCTTAATTATATTAGCCAGATTATTGGGAGGGTACTCTTAGTAATATAAGCGGCGGAACGCGATATAGAGGTTGTAGGTGTTACTATTTCCTTAGCATATCCTCCAAAACGGAGAACCGAAGATTTCGAAGATGGGGTATAAAAGTACATTGCTTTCTATAGGGCACTCTTAAAAGGTATAGACGTTAGTTTTGAGATCTAATTATGCTTAAAACCTATAGTAGCGGGATTTACTAACCCGAAGTCATTGCATAGCGAATCCTAGTTATATTTTTTAATAAAGCTTTTCCAGACAACCAAATACCTTAAATTAGACACCCCTCTACTATGTGCGCTACGAGATACTATTTTATTTAGAGAGTTTACAAACCTACGCCGTTTATATTTGCAGTCCTTAAACCTTAGTAACAATCCAGCCAAGTTAGTTAAGTTCCTTTTATAACTGCTAAAATAAATGAAATTGACGGAATTGGCTAAGCTATGTTCCAGCTTAAAGAATTATTGGATTGACGTCTTGACTATCTTAACTAACTATGATTTACCTTCCCGGTTATGCTTTTTTATATTAAGTTTTAAAGAGCTATATAGAAAGGGACTATGGTGTCTTAATAAATGTATAGGCGTATATCTACTAGAGCCGGAGAGAGTTAAGAAGGGTTTCTATTAGCTATAAGAGTTAGTTATAAGGTTGCACGTTTAGTAACCATTTTAAGGTCTATATAGCTGGAGGAAGCTGCACTAAAGTTAATGTTTTAGCCGTAGCAGATAGCCAACTAGAGCTTTCTCCCTTTGTTAAGTATACCCTTATAGGCAGCGACTTGATAGCGCGTGTTATATAGAGAAATGTTCGGCGTATAAAAATTGGAAGCTAATTATGTAAGCGACTGTATAAAGCAATTCACATCGTCCTTAGCACTCTATCCCGCTTTTTAGACTGTCTCTAATCACCTATAGGTATGTAAGATGTATATTTGGCCTATGGCTCTACTGATTTAGAACCGAAGCTAGTAGCAAAGACGCTATAACATTTAGAGAAGTGTAAAGCTGGAGAGGAAATGCCGGGCGTAAATAACTCTGTAGCCCTTAGTGCATTCCGTTTGATAATAGTAAATGCGGTAGTGGATATTTAGCTTTGCCTTGCCGTAGCACTTTTTAAATACCTACTGATGCCGCTGTCGAAAGCGTGGACATGATTATTAGCTTTGAGATTATTTAGGGAAGCTTGTTATTATATATATAAAATTATTGCTTAATTCCTTCTTAATAGCTACTATCCTAGAGACGCAATCCCTATGATTGCTTTTTAATAATTCCTGTGTAGAAGTAGAAAAGTTTAAACCTACTCTTCTGTTTTCTCCATCTATAACGTAGTAATTTTATAATGACCTCTTCCTCGCCTGGGGGGAGCTTTAACCCGAACTTATATATACCAAAGTGGTCTTCATTAAAGGTGACACTATGTTTTATTAAAAGCCGAATAATATGGCGGCTAATAGGGCTGAAGATAGCTACTTATTAGGTTAATAGTTGGGGTTAAGCTCTAGTATTTAGTAATAACCCTATAACTTCCTCTCTACGATAGCGAATAGCTATATTTAGTGGCGTAAGTATTTCACTTATAGGATTTATTTCAGAACCGTGTTAAAGTAAGAGCTTTACTAAGAGAAGAGAGAGTATAAGGGCGGGTATATATAGGCAAATTTGTAAAGTTGAAAAGAAATATTAGATGTAGTAGGGCTAAAGTAAACTCTTTAGTTTTATAATAGAACGGTTTGACTTAAACCCGACGCCGCAGTGACTTAGAGTAGCGTTATCTTAGCAAGCTTAGACTATAAGTAAGCCAGCTACCTTCTTCAAAATGGCCATCTGTAAGGTGAGTAGAAATAAATTTTAATTTTAATAAACTAAATATAAACGGATTTTCGTTAATGTCTGCGACTTTAAGGATAGATTAAGGGGTACTAGTAACCTACCTACCTTATATATATAGCCTCATTCTTCTTAGTAGATTAATCTCTATACAAGATCTTTATTTCTTAATCGACAGGTTTAAAGTGTTTAAACTTTTTTTATAGTATATAAACTTAGTAGCTTAAGGTATTAAACGCCCACAGCACCTATTTTAGGCTAGCGTAAGTATAATAGGACTTTTCTCGCGGTGTACTGCTCGCGCTTACCTGGGCAAGACTTAAAGCAACTTTTCGCGGCCGCTATTTTTCGTTATAGCTATTTTCAAGGCTGACCTACTCCGGCTATACCCTTATTTGTAAACTATTTAGCGCCGGTTAAGGGAGAGTTTGAAGGTAGAGGGAGGCTCGATAGCTAATAGCGAAATATTATTAAGGCCTCTTGTTAAACGGACGATTAAGAATAAAAACTCTATCTTATTAAATGTGGTAAGTATTATAAGTGTTGGTCACACAGGGTGACTCACCAATAACGACTACTCGAGTAGGGTTACAGTGATGTTGGTTGATAAAGCTTATTGATTGGAATGAGGAAGGGCGAGGAGCTTAAGACTCCTCGCCACGCTAGTGCCGCGGCATTACGTGACGACCGCTTGCCTCATTCCCGACACCGGCAACTCTTCTTTTATAGTTGCCATCTATATATAAATACTGCTTAACTAGCGTAACAAATATAAATCCTCCTTACTTACTATTGCTATTGTAATATAAGTCTCGCTGTCCTAAAATTTGCCTCTTAGAGCGGCTTGTACAAATGCCTCCAAACCAAAGCTTATAGATTGCTCTTTAGTGAAAATACTAAACTAAGGAGAAGAAGAGAAAGGAGAAAGAATCGTTTAGAAGTAGTAGGCGGATATCTTACGAAGGCCGCTAAGGCGCTAGTGGTAAGCAAGCCAATAGCGATTTTTTATCCCGGGGATAGAAAATCCTAATTAGCTAGTTAAAGTCAGGGTTTATAGAATGTCGCAGGTAGTATGCCCTAGTACCGTTATCTACCTTATTAAGTTCCATAAGAAGCTTCTAGTAATTCTTCTTTTATAGATATAGTACTGCAGAAAGGCAGTAAGGTATTAGTTTAGCTATAGGTAGAAGCAGCAAAAGTCTATTCGGGTAGTAGTACGGTACTAGCGGCGGTAGTAATAGTGGTTAAGTATAGAGCTTATCTATCAGTCGGTCGGTTAATTGTAGGCGTATAGGCACGATCATTTAGTTAGTAGATCGCAGGCGTATCGGCGCAATCAGTATCGTAATAGCAGGCATAGCGGCGCTATCGGTTTATCAATAGTATGTAGCAATGCGGTGCCAGTACTGGGTCGGTTCCGTAGGCAGATCGGCACGGAATCTTATTATAGGGTTGGTTCGCAGGTATATTAGTTACAACAGTTATTAGGTTTATAACTGCCGCAGATACTAGCAGTTCTTTCTTTATACTTATAGCGTTGCTAGCGTAACTATACCGTTCCAACCACTTCCCCCTTATATTACTCTCTTTTTACGGTACCCTCCACAAGAACTCCCTATCTAAATTACGCTGGTAGCCACCTCTATAGCTACCTTGGGAACTATAGGAGTCTTAAAATTCCCCTCCACGCTAGATCTTCTAAAGCTTATTAAATGTTTGTGGAGAAGTAGAGGCTTATTACGGAGATTACTACGGAGGTTACTGCGGATATTACTGCGGATATTGCTGCGGATATTACTGCAGAGATTGCTGCGGAGGTTCTTGCGGAGGCTGCTGCTACTAGGTTAGGATATTGTTCGCAGATGTTACGGACGCTTTAAGTACGATGCTACGACTACTTGGAGAGGAGTTGGAAGAAGCTAGTTAGTTAATACAGGCACGGTTTAGGATGGAGCCGGTAGAACTATGTGACGAGGAATGGTAGTTAAGTCACGTGACGTAATCTGTATAATCTGTACGATCTGTATAATCTATAACAGAGCAGATAAAGCACACGTACCTCACGTATAAGGAGGGTTTCCTAGGAGTATAGTTGTGTATTTAAAGGACCACAGTCCCTACTCTAGATAGTTCTTTCCTTATAGTAATTCTTAAAATATAATTAGAGTTAATCTATTAGGCAACTACTTCACTAGTTATTATTACGTTGTTAACTTTAATTTATATTACCTATATACCTAGCCTAATAACAAACCTATCGTAGTACTTACTACAAGGTTCCGTTATATAATCACTACCTAGTTATAGTATTAATATAGAAAGTCGAATAATATGCCACTAAAAGCAGCTACCACGACGCCATTAACGGTGGCAACTACTTTAAGAACAGGAGGTGACACTAGTATAGTAGATACTAACTTATAGCAACCTATAACGGTTGGACAGTTATAAAAAATAGTTAACTAGTTAATAGAAAACAGTATAACGCTTAAATAAAGGATTAACGGGATAGGAGTAGTAAAGGTTAAGTTACTATTAATTAAGAGATTCTTAGGAGAGAGATTAAAGCTTAAAGGATTTCTTACGTAAATGCACTTTAAGGTAGCGTAAGAAGGAGTAAAGCTGGCAATATTTATGGATTAAATAGCTTATACGGGACTATTCTTATTAGGAAAGGCGCTTAAGTGGTTTAAGCCTTACTTTATAGAGATATAGGCAAATAGAATAACAACCACCAATTAAGAGGTGCGGTTTATATTCTTAAATTAGAAAGGATTTATAGAGCAACTTATATAAATATTTGGAGACCTAGAGGTAGTAACTATAGCGAAAAGAAAACTCTAAGACATTACGTAACAAACCTTAGTAATTAAATATATAATATAGTTCTAAACGCTAGCTATATAAGTTAAATGGAATAATAGGGCGCTTATGGCATAGTATAAACAGGGACTTAAGGCTAAAGTCTAGGATATAATTATTCTAATAGAAGATACGGACACCCTAAGGGAATTAATAGATTAAGTAATTAAGATTAATAATTAGATCTATTAAAGGGAATAGGCTAAGCAAGGCTAGGATAGAGTTCTATAGTTATATGAGACGTAGAGCGCATAACAACCAAAGCTAAGTTAGAAACTATAGTATGGCGTAAAGCTAATAGACCTAAGTGGTACTAAAGAAGCCTATAAAAGATAGAGTAAAAAACTATAAAAACCTAAAGGTTAAGGATCTAGTAATTATAGAACTAAGGAGCAGAGGCTAAACTAGGGATCTTAGTAGCAGAAGACGTTTAGGCGGACTTTATAGCAAAGTTAGTAGTTTCAGGCTTGGTGAAAATAAGCAAATACGATGTCGATCCAATATAGACCGGAAAATTATATTTCCACAACATTAAAATAAATTAAACTCATATAACTGTATACATAGTGATCTGTTTAGTTTCGCTATATAGCTACTTATCCTAGATACCAC
>Ga0307515_10015209_pt1 | contig 14195 bp, 13 predicted proteins | sample 17_EM_MG_FD_194513 | JGI IMG/M metagenome (GOLD analysis project Ga0307515, IMG submission 194513) | Populus trichocarpa ectomycorrhiza microbial communities from riparian zone in the Pacific Northwest, United States - 17_EM | ecosystem: Host-associated > Plants > Roots > Unclassified | place...
TGTCGGCCGAAGTCATGGGGCCGCTCGCCAATCCGACCTACAAGGAATATGCCGGTGATATCCACCGCTCCGGCCAGCATCTTCTCGATCTCATCAACGAAATCCTCGACCTGTCGCGCATCGAGGCCGGCAAATACGAGTTGAGTGAAGAGGCGATCTCGCTTCTCGATATCACCGAGGATTGCATCGGCATGGTCCAGTTGCGTGCCCGCGCGAAGAACATCGCCATATCGGACCAGTTCGAGCGCCAGCTGCCAGCCATCTGGGCCGACGAGAAGTCGATGCGTCAGGTGGTGCTCAACCTTCTCTCCAATGCCGTGAAATTCACGCCGCAGGGTGGCGAGATCCACGTCAAGGTTGGATGGACGGCCGGCGGCGGCCAGTACATCTCGATAAAGGACAATGGCCCCGGCATTCCCGAGGACGAGATTCCCGTCGTGCTGTCGGCCTTTGGCCAAGGCTCGATCGCCATCAAGAGCGCCGAACAGGGCACCGGCCTCGGCCTGCCGATCGTCCAGGCGATCCTTGCCAAGCATGACGGCCAGTTCCTGCTGAAATCGAAGCTGCGCGAGGGCACCGAGGTCATCGCCATCCTGCCGGCCAAACGCGTCCTGCAGAGCTTGCCGGCCGTCGAGGAAGCCCAGGCCGTCGCCCGCAAGCGCAGGAGCTTTGCCTGATTTTCAGTAAAACAGCAGATGTTTGCCGAGCACGAAGCCGAGATAGAGGCAGCAGGCGACGATCATACAGGTCACCGCGAAGGAGCCGAGATCCTTGGCGTGTTTGCCGACGATCGAAATCTCCGGTGAAATCCGGTCGATCACCTCTTCGACGGCGGTATTCATAGCCTCGATCGAGAACAGCCCGAGAAACAGAAGCACCGCGACGACGATCTCGCCGGCACTCGCGCCGACCAGCGTCAGCGCCGCGATCGACAGGACGAAGAAACCGAGCTCCTGGCGAAAGGCCGCCTCTTTCAGCACGCGCAGGAAGCCCGCCCAGGAATAGCTGGCCGCGGCGATGAAATGCCGAAATCCGGTCTCTTTCGTTACCGCAGGCTTCGTCAAGACGCCCCTCTCCTCTTTGATGAGCGAATACGCAAATACAGAATCAGCCTGAGCTGCGCAAGCCGCGGTCGGCGCAGCCGATCCGCCCGCCGCAAACCGCGATCTCAATGCTTGTTGGTCACACCCGCCTGGGCAAAGGTCGCCATGCCGGAATGACAGGCGGCAGCGGCTTTGACGATGCCGGCGGCAAGGGCAGCACCCGTTCCTTCGCCGAGCCGCATGCCGAGTGCCAGCAGCGGCGTCTTGCCGAGCATCTCGATCGAACGCAGATGCGCCGGCTCGCCCGAGACGTGGCCAATCAAGCAATGGTCGAGCGCTGAGGGATTGGCAGCCTTGAGGATCGCCGCTGCGGCTGTCGCCACGTAGCCGTCGATCAGCACCGGGATGCGTTCGATACGCGCCGCCAGGATGGCGCCGGCCATCGCTGCGATCTCGCGCCCGCCGAGCCGGCGCATGATCTCCAGGGGATCATCGAGATGGTCGCTGTGCAGCGCGACGGCCTTTTCCACCGCCGCGATCTTGCGCTCCAGCATTTCGCCTTCCGAACCGGTACCAGGCCCCACCCAGTCTCGCGCCGAGCCGCCATAGAGCGCGTAGTTGATCGCCGCCGCGATCGTCGTGTTGCCGATCCCCATCTCGCCGATGCACAGCAGGTCGGTGCCGCCGGCGATCGCCTCCATGCCGAAGGCCATGGTTGCGGCGCAATCACGCTCGGAAAGGGCCGGCTCCTCGGTGATATCACCCGTCGGATAATCGAGCGCCAGGTCGAACACTTTGAGGCCGAGATCGTAGGCGACGCAAATCTGGTTGATCGCTGCCCCGCCGGCGGCAAAATTCTCGACCATCTGCTGTGTGACCGCGGGCGGAAAGGGCGTGATGCCGTGCTTGGTAACACCGTGATTGCCGGCGAAAATCGCCACCAGCGGCCGGTTGACGGCAGGTGTGCGGCCCGTCCAGGCTGCCAGCCAGAAGGCGATTTCCTCGAGCCGCCCGAGCGCGCCTGGCGGCTTGGTCAACTGCGCATCGCGTTCACGCGCCGCCACCAGCGCGCGGGCATCCGGCCCCGGCAGGTCGCGGAGCAGGGTACGGAAATCGTCGAACGGCAGGCCTGAAACGCTCATCTGTGCGGTTTTCCTATGAATCCGGGCTTCTTGTTTTCAAGCAAACCACTTGTTTGCGTCACGCAAATCAGCTTCTTTGCGTGGCGACTCTCTTAAAGCGGGCGGGCGAGGCGAACAACTCCAAAAGCACCGCCGCGACCATGCGCCGGGGCCTGGATAGAATGAAGATCAAGGACCATGCGGTCGATACCGCCCGCGCCGTCGCCTTCCTCAGCCGCATTCCGATGCCGCAATCGCTGTTTAAAAGCTACGACGGCAGCCTCGGCCGGCTGGTGCGTGCCTTTCCCTTCGCCGGCCTCGTCATCGGCCTCGTTCCCGCCCTCGCCTTCCTCCTCCTTTTGAGCCTTGGCACCGATCCGCTGATGGCGGCCCTGATCGCGCTCGCCGTCCAGACCCTCGTCACCGGCGCGCTGCACGAAGACGGCCTTGCCGATACGGCCGATGGCGTCGGCGGTGGCAAGAGCCGCGAACAGAGCCTCCTCATCATGAAGGACAGCCGGATCGGCACTTATGGCGCGGTGGCGCTGATCCTCTCTTTCGCCATCCGTGCAGCCGCTCTCGCCGCCCTCGCCCACCACTCCTCACCGCTTGCCGCAGCCCTTGCCATTCCTGCCATCGCAGCGCTCAGCCGCGGCGCCATCGCCTGGCACTGGCAGCGGCTGGCGCCGGCAAAGACCGATGGAATCGCTGCCTCCGCCGGCCGGCCGGACGAGGCGGCGATGCAGTTCGCGCTCGCCTCCGCCTGCCTGCTCGCAGCCCTGCTGATCTGGCCGGCATTCGGCCTGCGGCCGCTGGTCGCAAGCCTGCTCGCCACCGGCATCGCCGGACTCGCCTTCACCGCTTTCATCCGCCGCAGGCTTGCCGGCCACACCGGCGATACGCTCGGCGCGACACAGCAGATTTGCGAAATCGCCGCCATCTGCGCCCTTGCCACGGCTCTTTGAAACCCTGATATATCCATCATGCAAACACCCTGCATCCACGTCTGCTCCATGGACCCCGCCACCGGATTTTGCGCCGGATGCGGCCGGACCCTTCAGGAAATCGGCGGCTGGATGAGCTATTCCGACGTTGAGCGCAGCCGCATCATGGCGCTGCTGCCCACAAGGCTCGCAGGCACCGCCTCCCCGTCCCACCGCATGGAAACAAGCCTCGCCGATGCGCCGGAGCAGTCTCTATGATCCGTCTGACCGTTCTCTTCGTCGTTCTCGGCGTGGGGCTCGCCGTGCTGATGCTCAATCATGACGGCGACCGCATCCTAGGCCTGCAGAGCGATGATTTCGGCCGCGTTGTCTACTTGCTGCCGATTGCGCTGATGCTGTCGGCCGGCATATGGGCCAGCCGGCGTAGCATCGGTGAGACGATGCGGCAGCTGATGATCTGGCTCGTCATTATCCTGGCACTCTCCACCGTCTATCTCTATCGCCAGGAAGCGCTCGGCGTCGGCAACCGGCTGCTCGCCGGCCTCGTTCCCGGACATGCCGTCGTCGTCACGACAAGCGAGGGCGGCCAGGAAATCATCCTGCACAAGCTGCTGAACGGCCATTTCGAGGCGGATGTCTCCGTCGACGGCCACACGATCGAGATGCTCGTCGATACCGGCTCCAGCATGGTGGCGCTGTCGCATGAGGATGCCGAGCGCATCGGCATCGATCTCTCCGGCCTCACCTATTCGATGACCGTCATGACCGCCAACGGCCGCAGCCGTGCCGCTCCCATCACGCTCGACGAGGTGGCAATCGGCCCGATCGTCCGCAGCAATGTCGCCGCCAGCGTTGCCGAGGACGGCAAGCTCGACCAGAGCCTGCTCGGCATGAGCTTCCTGGAAACGCTGGGTTCGCTGCAGATGCAAACCGACGAACTCAGGATGCGCGATTGATTTGCGCGTCGCCGCTTTACGGCGGCAATCGGTTCTGTCAACGTGAGCGCAACAACAAGACCACAAAGAGCAAAAAGAAACTCCTAGTCTGGTGGCACCGCATGCTCGACCGGCATTCGCCTGAGGCGAAGGCCCTGACCCATGGGTGCGACAGGAGTTTCGCGATGAATTCACTCTGGCCGATCATTATCGGCGGCATTCTGCCCGCCATTTTCTGGGGCATCACCGCCATCTTCCAGAAACAAAGTGCGGCAGCCGCCACCGGCTCCGCCGTCTATCTGATCGCCTTCGGCGCCGCCTGCGCGCTGGCCGGTCTTCTCGCAGCGCTGATCTGGCGTCCTGCGGCGTGGACTGCTGAAGGCCTTGGTTTTGCCGCCACCGCCGGCGCCTGCTTCGCCGTCGGCACCGGCCTGATCAGCTTTGCGCTTTTCGCCTACGGCGTCCCGGTCTCGAAACTCGCTCCGATCTGGAGCTGCAACGTGCTGGTAACGCTGGCGATCGGCGCCGTCTTTCTCGGCGAAGCCTCCGAGGTCAACGTGATCAGGCTCGCCACCGGCACGCTGCTCATCATATCGGGCGCGTTGCTCGTCAGCAGCGCATGAAAGGAATCAGTAAGAGATAAGGACTTCACCGATCCTCTGGCGTCGCCTTACAACCAGCAGAGTCGTGATACCAGAGTCAGCCTCACCGGACAAAATATCGACAGTCGCTCGCCGACCGGAGAAATCGATTCGCGAACGCGAGTTCTGAAAGGCGCAAGGATTGGGCGAGCAATAGATGCTCAGTTTACCATGCGCTCCTGAGCCCGAATTCAATGTGATTGCAAGATTGACGGTGAGATCGCCTTGGTCGGCGACGGCGAGACTACAGCTGATATCTGGAAGGCATGACACCTCAGCAGAGAAAGGCTCCTTTCCCTTGATCGCCACGGCATAGGTAACCTTGATGGGATGGGCGGTCTCCTGCGACAGGCTTTGCTGCGGGATCAGGCAATAGATCGAAGCGATTGCGACGCATCCAAGCACATTGCTGCTGACCATCCGATTGCCCCATGACCGATGATGTGTTGCTGAGCAATCTTCATGTTGAAATTGCGGCGCCTCTTCAGCGCCGGATCAGTTGCGCAACCGGTATCCGGTCTTGAAGATCCAGCCGAGCGTTCCGAGACAAATCGCCAGGAACACCGTGATCATCCCCAGGCTGATCGCCGGGTTGACGTCGGCGATGCCGTAGAAGCTCCAGCGGAATCCGCTGACGAGGTAGAGCACCGGATTGAGGTGGCTGACCGCCTGCCAGAAGGGCGGCAGCATCTTGACCGAATAGAAGCTGCCGCCGAGGAAGGTCAGCGGCGGCACGACGAGCATGGGAATGAGGTTCAACTGCTCAAAATTGCCGGCCCAGATGCCGATCATGAAGCCGAACAGGCTGAAGGTGATCGCCGTCAAGAGGAAGAACAGGATCATCATGAAGGGATGCTCGACCCTCACCTCGACGAAGATATTGGCCGTCAAGAGAATGATGAAGCCGATGATCATCCCCTTGGTCGCCGCCGCCCCGACATAACCGAGCAGGATCTCGGTCATCGCCACGGGTGCGGAGAGCACCTCGTAGATCGTGCCGGTGAATTTCGGGAAATAGATGCCGAAGGAGCCATTGCTGATGCACTGGCCGAGCAGCGTCAACATGATCAGGCCCGGCGTGATGAAGGCGCCGTAAGACACGCCTTCGACCTGCTGAATGCGCGAGCCGACCGCCGCCCCGAAGACGATGAAATAGAGCGAGGTGGAGATGACGGGCGAGATGACGCTCTGCAGCAGCGTACGGCGCGTGCGCGCCATCTCGAAGAAATAGATCGACTTGACCGCCTCGAAATTCATTTGCCCGCTCCCACCAGCGCCACGAAGATATCTTCAAGCGAGCTCTGCCGCGTCGACAGATCCTTGAAATGGATATTGTTCTCGCCGAGACGGGTCAGCAGCGCTGCGATGCTCTCCTGCTCGTTATGCGCGTCAAAATCATAGGTAAGCCGGTTGCCGCCGGCCTCCAGCGTCAATCCGTTGCCGGAAAAACAATCCGGCAGGCGGTCAAGCGGTTCGGAAAGATCGAGGATCAACTGCTTGCGGCCGAGCTTCGCCATCAGCGCCAGCTTGTCCTCGACGAGCAGCAGTTCGCCGCCATTGATGACGCCGACACGATCGGCGATCTCCTCGGCTTCCTCGATATAATGCGTCGTCAGAATGATGGTGACGCCGGAGGCGCGAAGTCGCTCGACGACATGCCACATGTCCTTGCGCAGCGTCACGTCGACGCCGGCCGTCGGCTCGTCGAGGAAAAGGATCTCCGGCTCGTGCGACAGCGCCTTAGCAATCAGCACGCGCCGCTTCATGCCGCCGGAGAGCTGGCGCAGCGTATTATCCTTCTTGTCCCAGAGCGAGAGGTCGCGCAACACCTTCTCGATATGGGCGGGATTGGCCTTCTTGCCGTGCAGCCCGCGCGAGAAGCTCACCGTGTTCCACACCGTCTCGAACTGGTCGGTAGTCAGCTCCTGCGGCACTAGGCCGATCATCCCGCGGGTAGCGCGAAAATCCTTGACGACATCGTGGCCGTCGACCAGTACCTGGCCGCCACTCGGATTGGCGATGCCGCAGATGATCGAGATCAGTGTCGTCTTGCCCGCCCCGTTGGGGCCGAGCAATGCCAGGATCTCGCCCTTCTCGACATCAAGATTGATGCCCTTCAGGGCCTCGAACCCATTGGCATAGGTCTTGGTCAGATTCTGGACGGATATGATGGGGGTCATGCGGGGCTCATGCGGATTCTCAAGGGTTATTGCGGCCGCTATATAGCCCCTTTATGATGCTTTGACATCCTTGGGCCCGTGAACACTGCATTCGCTTCCAGTCAACACAGGCAGGCTGGGGTGGCAGCGTGGCGGTGCGGTATCAGGTATTCGCCCACCGTCGCGACGAACCGCCCCTCGGCGAAACAAAAAAACAGCCGCCGGTTTCGAATGTCATCATCCGGTGATCTTCATGCCCGATAAGGGAAACGAGGCCAGCACCGGTATCCGTCCCGCCGCCCACCCCTTTGCGGAGCCGTCTCCGGGTGCTCTCGTTGCGCCCCTTTACGCTGCCTCGGCATGTATTGATAAAGTTATTGTCAGTCACGAAGAGCTTGGAACCGGCCAGTATCCCCTGTCCAGCCGCGTTCGTCTCAGCCGGCCCCCGCGCCGGCTGTCTTTTGCTTGCTTTGTTCCGCTCCACGGCCACGTCAGGCACCCCTGACGGGAAGAAGAGCACGGCAGCTAGACGCACCCTTATCAGCAAAGCACGCTCGGCGCGACGGCTGCGATGAAACCGCGGCATGCAACAATATTCCCGCCTCACCCGGCCTAAATTAATCGCAATAAGCCTTCCCGCTCTTGCGCGATCTCAGGTCGAAGTGGAAGTGATTCCAGTGTTCGGGATTGCTCCCCGGCCCCAGAACTGTGTTAAAATACCGGCAGCTGTCGGTGCGCACGGCCTTCAGCAGGCGGCCCTCGCGGTAGGAGAACAGGCCCTTCTTGCGCACGTCGATCTCGTGGCCGTTCTTCAGCACGAACTTGCCGACGTCGATGGCGTTGCCGTGGGCGTGTTCCGACATCGGATTGTATTTCTGCCGGCTGTTGTTCATGCGCCGGCAGGAATAGCCGCCGAGCGGCTGGATCGTCTTGATGCCGGACCAGTAGCGGTAGCGGGCGGACGGCGCCAGTTCGTTCTTCACCCATTTGGCGAAGGCGAGCGTCACCTGGCAGTTCAGCGTCACGGCGGGGCGAACGCCGATATTGCCGGAAAGCCCCTTCAGCGATACCGGATAAGGCACCTGGCAGGCCGGCCCATTCGAAATCGGCGGCTTATCGTCGAAGAGCACGCCCATGCGCTTCAGTTCGCGCCGGCAGGCAAGCTCGGAGGACGGCATGACGCTGGGATCGACGGGGGCGGCCGGCTCGCTCATCATCGGATTGTTCGGCCGCAGCATCGCGACCTCTTCGCTCTCGTCCTCTTCGGGAACGCGGGATGGCGCCACCACAGGGCTGCCGTCGTTCCAGGCGGGCGCCCGGCTCATCTGCGCCTTGGCTGCCGGCTGCGGCATAAGTTGCCGTGGGGATTGCTGCGGGGGCTGCCGCATGGGCTGGTTCAGCTGCGTCGGATTGTCGGTGCCGATGCCGTCGACGACGGGCTCGGTGGCGTTGCCCTCGGCGATCTGCTGCGATTGCTCCTGCGCCAGCCCAACCACCGGCTCGGCGCCGAGCTCGTCATCCATGTTGACGCCGCCGGAGGGCACCGTCAGATCCTGCGTGCCGCCCCAGTTCTGGTTCTGCTGCGCTAAGGCCTCGTCGCTGTCGATCATTGGCAGTGTGCGCCCGGGTGCTGTCTGCGCCGGCGCCATTCGCGCCGCATGGCCGGTGCCGGCAAGGTTCGGCGTGTCGAGATAATCGACCGAGCCCTGCGTATTGCCCACAGGGGCGCTGGAAACGGGATAGGGCTGCTGGCTCTCCACGGGCGCCATGCGCATCGGCGCGCGCGACGGCGAGATCGAGCTGACCCTGGTGCCGTTGTCGACATTGGCGGGCGGCGTGAGCCCGTCGCTGATCGAACAGGTCGTCAGCGCCGCCGAGAGGAGAACGGGCAAAAGGCTTCGCCGGGGAAAGGAAACAAACGCCATACTCTTATCGCTTCCGCAGGCTGGCTGGGCAGTGACCGAAAAAACTCACTCCAAATTTAATAAAAAACGGTGAACGAAAGCTTACCCGCGCAATCTGAAGGCGATGAAGGTGGAAAAGGCCGCTCTCGCGGCCCCGATTTGCTGCTCGGTGTTATCCTGGCCTTGTGCCACTACTCCGCGCTGGCGGCTGCCCCTCACCCTGTCCAGCCGTAAAAGAGGGGACGTGCCTACGGGACGTCAATGGGAACGGAGACGCTGCGGCATACCCCCTTCGCCCCGTTTACGGGGGTCCGAAGGACGGGTCGAGACCCGTGGCTCGACCCCGGTCGGTGCCGGCAGGCGGATGAGGGGCTGGTCTCTGCGTGAACCGCACCCTACCCGTTCGTGAAGTTGATCAGATCGGCCATCGTGAAATGACCGGCCTCGGCACCCGGCAAGGTCGGCCGCCACTTCGGCCATTGCGCCAGGAACGAATGGCGATCCTCGCGGATGAGGCCGGCGATGACCTCGGCGACGATCGTGCCGCCGACCGGCCCGAGATGCTGGCTGTTTCCCGCGATCTCCGCCTCACGCAGGATGTAGAACCACAGCGGCGCGTTGCCGTTGAAGATGCCTGGGTGATACGTCAGCAATGCGCCGCGCGCCTTTCTCCTGTCCTCATCGTCGCTGTCGAACAGCTGCTCGTCCGTCAACGCCTCCATTTCCATGTGGCGGGCGACCGCCTGGCCGGAAGGCAGTCCCATCCGCCAGCCGCGCAGGAGGTTCAAGGCGGCAAGCGCCCGGCGCGCCTTGATCGGCTCCTTCTGATGATCCGGCAGGCTGGTCAGCGGATCGACCAGCAGCGTATCGAGCTTGTAGGAAGGCTGCGGCAGGACGGCGCCGGCGGGCGGCTCTCCATCCGGCGCGACGCCGTCGAAGAAGAAGGCCCAATCGATTGGCCAGAAGCCGGGAAGCTCGCGGAAACCATTCAGATTCGCCAGCGGCTCCCCTTCGATCAGCGAAAAGATCGGAATGCGGTGGAACGTCGCCGTTTTCCCGTTGAACGGCTGCTCGACGGGCCTGGGCTTCGTCACGATCCTGTTCAGCGAATAGCTCGGCCTCACCATCGAGTGGCCATACCGGTAAGCCGCGACCGAGAATTCGACCGGGATGAAGGCGTAGCGGCCCTGCGGATTGTAAAAGCGAATATTCGGCTTTTCGCCTCTTCCGACGATGACGCGTTCATAGGTCTCCTTGCCGATGATCCGGGGCAGGAAATCATGCAGGACGATCCATTGGTAGTGCCAGCGCACCGTCTGCTGACAGAGCTCGAAATCGTGGGTATCAAGCGTATCCACCACCTTGTTGTGAAATCTGAGGAAGGTGGCGTGGAGCTGAGAGACGATGACGTTCTCGTCGTTGCGCTTGTCGCCGAGAAGCGCGCGGCGGATCTTTGCGTTGTTCCTCGGCAAATCGGGACGGTTTTTTCTCGTGCCGTCGAAATCCTTGTCCTCTCCGAGCAGCATATGAAGCTCGTCATCCTCGTAGAGGAACGGCTGATCCGCCGGCCCCGAGCCGTAGACGGAATCGAGATCAAGCCGCGGCGTGCGGAAATCCTGCAGCGCATTGGGATCGTTGAAGCGATCGAGCGACGAGGCCGGATCGAAGGTGATGTCATGATCGAGAAACTGCCCGAAATAGGTGAAGCCGGCGGGAATTGCCGGGTTTTCGTCTTCGGGCTCCCTCTCGGTGAGCGCGACATCCACGGGCTTGCCTTCTTCGATCTTCTCCTTGAACTCCCCCTGAAACATCGTTTTCGCGAGATCGATAAGCGCCGGCTCGGTAAATGCCGCCGCCGGCAGGTTGCGGAACATCCTCCCGAACCTCTGGTCGCGAATACTCGAATGCGCGACGTTGTCCATACCCCTCACAGGCGAACCATGCTTGCTCTGAGCCATCTCGGGCCTCCCTCGGTTGCAAAGCTGGAATGCGGTGCCAAGAACTCGTGAAGTTTCCGGCAGCAGTGTGATTGAGGGGGCAGCGGCATTCGATGCGGGCGACTGCAGGCGGCAAAAGGTCGGTTTCATCGATCCCCAGATGCAGGGGAACAGGCAGCGGCCATGCCAAAGCCGCCGGGACTGTGGTCTCGGATACTTAGAGAAATTGGAGAATTGTATTGGCTTCCGTTACGGTAGCTATCGCTAGCTTCGAAAAGCCCTGCCCCTCAAGTACAACCTGTATGAAGCATATTAGCAGAATAATTGCAATGGCATTCGCTTACTGATTGAATCTGCTGCTTTTTACTGGGCACTTCCGTTACGTATAGTCGGCTGAGAAGCTGGGAATTGCGGCTAAGCTCGATCGTTTATAGTCGAGGGCGAGCATAGAGGAGAGCCGACTACCTGGCGGATGAAGCACGCGATGCGGTGTGCCTCTGTAGACCGGGGCGAGTTTGGCGAGAAGGCCAACCCGCTCTCCGTCTTCCTCGGGCTTGACCCGAGGATCGTCGCTGGCGGATGCGTTGTGGATGCTCGGGACAAGTGTAAAGGCCGGGCATGACGAAAGAGGTGTTGGCCGGCTTTATCAGCATGAAAAAGAGCCGTCGCAACGGCTCCTTTCCTATGCGGCTTAACTCTGAAATACGATCCCTCACGCAGCCCGCGTGTATCTCGCCTCAGCCTGCTGCCCGGCGCCGCGCAGGCGGAAATTCGCCAGCAGCGTCTTCAACTGGGTGCTTTCGTCGGCGAGCGTGCGGCTTGCCGCCGTCGTCTCCTCGACCATGGCGGCGTTCTGCTGCGTCATCTGGTCCATGTGATTGACGGAGCTGTTGATCTCGTTCAGCCCGGTCGACTGTTCGCGCGCAGCGGTGGCGATCGACGCGACGTGATCGTTGACGCGGTTGACCAGCGCCTCGATCTCGAGCAGCGCATCGCCCGTCGAGCGCACAAGTGCCACGCCGCCTTCGACTTCCGCCGCCGAGCGGCTGATCAGCGCCTTGATCTCCTTGGCCGCGTTGGCGGAACGCTGGGCGAGTTCGCGTACTTCCTGGGCAACGACGGCAAAGCCGCGGCCCGCCTCGCCTGCACGAGCGGCCTCGACGCCGGCATTGAGCGCCAGCAGGTTCGTCTGGAAGGCGATCTCGTCGATGACGGAGATGATCTGGCTGATGCGGTTGGAGGAATCCTCGATCCGGCCCATCGCGGTGACCGCATTGCGGACGATTTCGCCGGATTTGCCGGCGCTCGCCTTGGTTTCTGCCACCATCTCGCGCGCCTCGTTCGCCCGGTCGGATGCGGTCTTGACGGTCGCGGTGATCTCATCGAGGGCCGCCGCCGTCTCTTCAAGAGCCGCCGCCTGCTGTTCGGTACGCTTCGACAGGTTGCCGGTCGCCTCGCTGATGTCGTTGGCGCTTTCGTTGACGACGTGGCTGGATTCAGCGATCGCTTGGATCACGCCGTTCAGCGCGTCGACGGCGGCGTTGAAGTCGCCCCGCAGCTTGGCGTAATCCTCGCCGATATCGCCGATCGCCACCGTCAGGTCACCGCCAGCAAGCTTCTCCAGGCCGACGCCCAATGCCTGCATCGCCCGGTTCTGCCGCTCGGAGGCGGAACGCAGGTTCGCCTCGTTGCCGCGGCGTTCGTCTTCGACCTGCCGCTGCCGCTCGTCTTCCCGTCCGCGCAGCGCGCTGCGCTCATCGACGGAGTCGCGCAGCACCAGCAGGGCCTTGGCCATCTGGCCGATTTCATCGCGCCGATCGCTGCCTGATATCTCGACCGAAGCCTCTTCGGCGGCAATCGCATTCATCGCCGCCTTCAGCTTGGCGATCGGCGCGGTCACACTGCGCACGATAGCATAGGCGATCGCCATCGTGGCGGCGGTGCCGAACAGGCAGAGCACGGCCGCCCAGATCGCATTCTGGCGATAGAGTGCGGCAAGATCGTCGGCATAGACGCCGGTGCCGACGACCCAGCCCCAGGGCTCGAAACCAGCGACATAGGAATATTTCAGCACCGGCTGGTCGGCGCCCGGCTTCGGCCAGTAGTAATCGACGAAGCCCTTGCCGTCCTTCTTCACCTTGTTGACGAATTCGACGAACAGGAACTTGCCGTTCGGGTCCTTCATCTGCGACACGTCGGTACCATCAAGCTGCGGCTTGATCGGGTGCATCACCATGACGGGACCCATATCGTTGATCCAGAAATAGCCGTCGGCGCCGTAGCGCATCACGCCGATCACCTCTTTGGCGGCCGTCTGCGCCTGTTCGCGGGTCATCGTGCCCGCCTGCTCCATCTTGTAATATTTGTCGAAGATGCCGAGCGCTGTCGCATCCATCTTCGCAAGCCCGGCCTTCCGTTCGGCTTCCAGCTCGGAATAGGAAAAGTTCAAAAAGAAGACCATCGTCGCCGCAAGCACGGCGAGCGTGAATCCGACGAGACAGTAAAGGCGGGTGGAAATCTTGACGTTGCGCATGGGGTTCCCGGCGATTCTCTTGTGTGAGGTCGATCACATCTTGGATTACCGGCATTACTGGAGCGTAAAGTTTGTTTAGAACATGATTAAATAACGTAAGGGAAGGCAGCGGTTGTAAAATTCAACCAATTGAAATTGAATGGAATTTAAATCGGCGCCGGCCGCCATATTTTTGCCACGGCTGGCCGGTTGCGCCAGGCCTTGCCGGTCTTTTACATGCCCTGACGTTGCACTAGGGTGCTTCCCAGTGAATCGCCGGCCCTTGGCCCGCACCAGATGGAGAGCCCTTTATGACCGATACCGCCAGGCCGAGAGGCGAACTGACGCTGCGGACGCTCGCCATGCCACGCGATGCCAATCCGGCCGGCGATATTTTCGGCGGCTGGGTCATGGCGCAGATGGACCTTGCATCGGGCATCCGCGCCGCCGAGCGCGCCAGGGGCCGCGTCGTCACCGCCGCAGTCAGGGAGATGGCCTTCGAACTGCCGGTGAAGATCGGCGACACGCTGTCCGTCTATACCGATATCGACCGCGTCGGCCGCACCTCGATCACGCTGTCCGTCGAAGCCTGGGCGCACCGCTCGCATCATGCCAGGATGGAAAAGGTCACCGCCGCCACCTTCATCATGGTGGCGCTCGACGAAGAGGGCAAACCGAAGACTGTCGCCGAGGAGTAAAGGGCCGAGGAGTAAAGGCGGGATCGAAAGCATGGAAACAGTCAGCTCACCCGAGGTCTTTCTCCATATCAAGGTGGTGATGGGCATGGTCATCAGCCTTTCGCTTGCGAGAGTGCTGACCGGCCTTGCCGGCATCGTCCAGCATCCCAATAAGGCCAAGGTCTATCCCATCCATCTCGGCTGGGCGCTGTCGATGTTCCTGTTCATCATCCATATCTGGTGGTGGGAATATCGCCTGCAGGCGGTGCCCGCCATCGGCTTCGGCATCTATCTCTTCCTCGTCTGCTTCTGCAGCCTGTTC
>Ga0307515_10015210_pt1 | contig 14195 bp, 15 predicted proteins | sample 17_EM_MG_FD_194513 | JGI IMG/M metagenome (GOLD analysis project Ga0307515, IMG submission 194513) | Populus trichocarpa ectomycorrhiza microbial communities from riparian zone in the Pacific Northwest, United States - 17_EM | ecosystem: Host-associated > Plants > Roots > Unclassified | place...
CGTATCGTGTGGAATTAATTGAGCCCTACTCCTTTTCCCAAAAGAGAGAAGGCCCCTTCTTTCCATCGACTATACTCCCCTAGAACATCCACGTAGGGAGCTTGGAATACTTGTGCCTCACACACTCAGGGAGTAAGCGATCGACGATGCTCCACCCCTCTCACGTTCCCACGACGTGGCAAAATCTAACACTGACCGCTTCAACCGTAGGATCGCAATGCAAGCCCGCCTCCGGAGGTCCGAAAAAGTCTCGCAGATCCTCAAGAAACTCGAAGCTTATGACAACATGCTCTGGGAAGGATTCCAGCCGTGCCAAAACATCAGACAAAGACCGCCGCCGCTTATCTGCATCGCATCAACGATCATCTACATCCCGCCAACTCCGCACCAGCAAACCCTCGTACCCACCGCATAGAACAACATTCCCTAGCGCCAGCACCGACACGTCGAAGGGCAACAATAGAATATCGCATAATCTTGTCGAGAAGCGGTATCGCACACGACTAAACGGTCTCTATGCGGCCCTCCTCTTTACAATCCCGAAGGATGTTATAGCGGCTGATATAAATGGGTACACCAGGGGAGAAGGAAGTCCGGAGAAGGTGGTTAGCAAGGGAGCAGTGTTGGCTTTGGCAAGGAGACATATTGAGGCATTGGAGAAGAGGGAGATGAGTCTTGAGGGTGAAAAAGAGATATTGATAGAGGAGATACAGCGGTTGGAGAGAGTGTTAGTGACGTTGGGGGTTGACATTATGCGGTGAGTAGCCTTGGGTTTGGGGGCTATTGAATTGTCAGCCACCTGGAGCTATTGAGAGGTAACGGCATCGAGATTGTGAGTAATCCAACGAGTTAAGTCTATTTGTAATGAGGCAAGTCGCCGAGGTCGAGAGTACATGCCGCGTTGAATTCAAACTACTCCCAGCTGTCACCACCTTTCTCTTAGTCTACGCCTCTATTCTTTGCCCCTCCTATTTCGTCGGGAAATACACAGTCTTTCCATCGCCATTGGAATCAAAGCACACCCCGGTGAAGTGATCGCGAGAGTCTTTATCACTCTTCGCACCTGCCCTGTATTGTTGCCATATACAAGCACATCTGGAAGTCAACAGCCGCTGTGTCTTGAGGACTTGGAGGAAGACGCCGCTAGCGGGTGCAGCGCTCCTCCAGAGTTTCCCAGTTAATTTGAATTAACATGTCGCTTTCTCCCCATATCAATTACCGTTTGTTTCCGTCCAATGTTGGTGGGACTGCAATGGTACTGCTTGGAAGATTTAGGAAGCTATGACACTCTCGCTCGCACTCTAATCTTCAAGAACCCCGCTCCCAGCTTCTTCATCCCTCTATTAGCGTCAACATTCAGATTCAGTCCTACAATCGCGCTTGGTGCAAATAGCAGCGCCTCTCCAACTCTCGGCTTCGCAACTTCATTAACCATTTCTCTCGCAATACCGATCCTGCCGTCTGAATTCGCCTCGATCGCGAAGTCGGCCACTGTATTATGCAGCTCTGGTACTTGATCAAGCAGCTCGGAGGCTACGGCTGCCAAGTGGCTCTTCAGACAGCGTAGCCGGCGAAGTGAAACGGTGCACAATCGTGACGGAACATAGATCTAAGAGCGCTGGTGAGATAGTAGGTTCCTGTGTAGACACAATAATCTGAGCGCCGAGGTGGCGTTGAAGTCGAACAGTGGCGAGCAGCGTATTGGTGAAGGTCAGCACTTCGACCGAGGCATCCATGTACTTTCGAGAGAGTCAGTGCTTTAGCTTGGACCCTGTCTCGTTGGCGTACCTTGTGTGCTTCATCTAGAGCAACGACTCGACCCACGCTGGTGTGCTGCTCGAGAAAGAGGCTCAAACAGATAGTGAACAACGAGCAGGCTCCCTCAGGAGTGACACACGGACATGAGAGATCGATGGCTGTTAAGCAACCGGGCTGGATCCGTCAGCTCTGTCGCTGAGGGACAATGTTTCACCTCAGAAGTCCAAAGATTGCGATCTTTATCTGGAGCTTTCCCCATCCCCTTCTTCGCGATCTTTGTCTGCACGATGTCGGTTTGAGTTTTCGGCATGAAACTTTCCAGGGCATCGAGGCGCTGGTTGAGAGGCCCAAGCTGGGCAGAGGTCAAATCGGCATCGACGACCTGACGCTGAAACTCGGCAGTTGAAAGTGTCGCCTGCCTCCTGCTGCTTGATGCGCATTTCTCGCAAGATGCGATTGACAGTGTGCAAGTAGTGCGCTTTCACCATTTACCCAGCGTCTGGCTGGCGGAAGTCGGGATGAGGTATGCTGGGAAGGTTCCTACAAATGCTTTCTTGGAATTCTCCTTCTCCGGAATCGTTGGCGAAATCGTAATTGTCACATTCCGTCTCTCAAAGAAGTCCTGAACCGTCTTCCACTCCAGGTCCCATTTGCCCTGCCTCAACCTCGACTTCTGGCTCCACTCGTCCTCGTATCATCCGTTCCTAATAGAGAATTCCACACTTCTCAGTCCCTGGCTAGTAGTACTAGTGAGCCTGTCCGGACTGACGTTTGCAATTATCTCGATATAATTGAATAGACATCGACCAGGAATGAAGTCCGGTCTCCAAGAAAGATCGGTGAATCTGTAAATGCAGACATCGCAATTCGGGTTGAAGTAAATTGTTCTTCGAGAATTCGGCGGCCATGTCCGAAAGAGAAAGGTGCGACAGAGGCGGCTCTGCGCGAAAGTTCGTGATCCTCGGCAGACGTATAGTGCGTAAGGTGTCAGGTATGAGTATGCTATGCCATCCTGAGGGTTGATGAGTCTGAGGGTATCGTCGTCGAAGATCCGCGGTTGGGAGAAAGTTTCTTCCCATATCAAATTTTGAAGTTCGGTAGGCAACTTTAGAAAGCTGGCGGGGCTCTCAGTCGCGTCAGGATGAGTAAAGGATTTTGAGGCATCGTGTGATGATTGCCTTCGCATTTCGACGTTTTCTTTGGTTGGTATTATACTATTAGCGCGGAAGAAGAAGTAGGTGGAGTCTTGTGAGTCCCGGGTCGGTGATTTCTCCATGTGCAGGCATCGGGGGATGCCCAGAGAGGATTCAGTATCGCTTGGCTTCGGGATGGACGTCGCTCTCAAAAGGTCCGTGAAGGCAACTGGGAGGAGTGTGCTATATGTACTACCTACAAGCCGTAAATAGCGTTAATGCAAGGGCTTGTCGCCACCATGCTGCGTTTATTTATCACTCCATTATTTTAATCATGTGATTGAGGCAAATTGAAGCTATTCACAACTGGGAGTCGAGTCTGAAATTCGAGTCCAAGTTAACGGTGGCGGAGGGCATTCAACCAATGAGCTTTCATAACTCACAGATAGTGCTTACGTCACGGTTTACTAGGTATACAGTATCAAGATCACCACATCGTTTGATTTCATATGAAACGTAATCTGGTGAATCATCAAAAAATGAAGTCATGGGAAAGCACATGCCACATAGCGCCCATGCACATGCAGTCCCCTACAGTAACGTAGAAAGGCCGGAATCTGCCGCTGGTCACCATACGTTGCATGCTCCTCCCAGTCCCCATAGAGCTATGGCTTATCGATATGTAACGGATTAGGAGGACACGGATATCGCCCAAGTGTTAGTAATATCGTCTATTCGATAGTTAGTTTCTAATCGAAGAGTATAGGATAGGTAAGGGAGTACGTACTTGCACCATTATTATACGCTTCAAGGAGCGCAAACATTGTGCTAATAGCAAAAACGTAGGTATACTCGGTCATCACTATCTTTGCGGTTATGATCAGTTATGATCAAGTGTCCTTGGATAAATTATTAAAAGAGTACTTGACTAGTTAAGAAGAGAAGGGAAGAAACCAGACAAGGGAAGGACATCCAGCATATTATATATTTTCAAGGACCCTGATATTTAATACCAAACCATCAACTAGCGCTCCGAAGACCCTGCCTCTACATGCAAGCCCTAGCTTATTGGGCAGATAGCTGAACGGAGAAGGCGTAAAGGAAGAAAAGATAAAGATCGCACAGCTAGCATCCATAGGGAGTGGCACGAAATCTGTGTCCATGTTATGGGGGTATGATTCACAAGGGAGGGAAGCTATAGGCTTTCTACTCCACTATACTCATCTTAGAAGGTCCGGCCAGTAAAGCATTGAGAAAGTGGTACTTACAGGGTATAGATGTATGGATTTGAGGCCAAGTTGGGGGTACAATAATAAGCAAACCTGGCTTAGGCCCATCTTGGTGTCGTTTTACGGACTTTTCCACTTTTCCCGTATTTCCACGCTGAAAAGTGAAGATTCATAACAACGGAGCTTGAGAAAAAACTTGAGCGGGATGGGGGGTCTTGGCAGGTCTTGGCTACATTGATGGAAACATCGTTTACCGCTACGCTTTCAATAAATCTAAATGCTATTCCTTCATCTGGCTCCAGAAGTTATGCTCCTCAGGCTGGAGCCCAAAAGAGGATGCAGGGTCTGCTCTCCCGTCAGTATGTGCTCACATTATCGGGCAAAACATCATCATAAAGAAGGACTAGACTAGACATACCATAAGGATCCTCATCCCCAGGACTCATCGTCCCAAACCGACCCGGCGACCAGCCTTCAAGGCTAATATTCAAAGGACTCTCAGATGTATACGATGTTTGCGCAGTCAAAGAAGGTCTCGAGGCTCCCATCGTAGGCGCATTACCACTCTGCTCAACCGAAATCCTCAGATTCTGGAAATAGGGGCTTTCTGCCGCTGGATCGGAATCTGTTACAGAGGCTGAAGACGACATGGAGGAGAGGGGAGGTCCCGAACCCGAACCCGGAGAGGGCTTGGCTGAGAGGCCGGAAACTAATTGTCGTTGGAGGTCTTTGATCAGAATTGAGTACCTGCGCGCAAAGGGATTTCTGTGGCCGCAGAACTCGAGGATTTGAATCAAGGCGTCGATTGCGGCGAGCTCGCGGGACTGGTCGTATGGTCCTGGCATCCCGTAATCGCCTCCGTTTTGCTTTAGCTTCCAGACAGCTGCAAGAATCATGATGTGGGCTGCGTTGATCAAGAAAAACCTGTTTGGGGTATCAGTGCTATGAAGTGAGACGGGGATGGGAATGGTTAGACGTACACTGGCATGAATGACTTCCTTGGTGCAGATGATGAGCCCAACATTGCGGTGGCGTTATTAATCAGGCGAAATGCAAAGTCAATGCTGAACTCAGACGTTAGTCTTGTTCGTGCCGAGGCAAATGCATCATTGCCCGGAGGTGATAGCGTTACGTACCACAACGTCGCTTCAGACGATATCGCCGATACAATAGGACCTCCGAAGTTACCTGACGTCTCCATTTTCAACGCCCTCAATAAGAATGGTCTTGTGACTAACATCCACGCCCCTAGGTGCATGAAATGTAAATTGAACTAACACCGTGTCAGATGAATCTCTAAGACTTCCTGCTTCAAAACTAACTATCGATTCAACCTGGTCCTTAGGGGATCTTGGAACTTCGCCCGATTGGATGTACTGCTGAAGAGGATTCGGCAAACTGGATGTCCATTTTTCGAGCTCAGCTTTGTATTGGCGGCATGTGTTGAGACTGGGCTGCTCTGAAAAATACATATCGCGTAAAATATCTCCCGATATTATTGCTAAAGTTGTGATGTTATTTTGAATGGTGTCCGTTAAGGTAAATCTGAAATTCGGGTCCTAGTGACTGTTATTAAATGACGATAATGAACGTTCCTGTCTCTTACCTTCAAAAGGGGATCTCTAGAAATACTTTCCTTGATGCGTGGTAGTCGTCCTAGGAAAATTGCCACCCAACTATTGTAGCACAATGAGTTATGAATGAAAACGGTAACAAATTCGCACGGAAGACATACCGGTCAAAGGAGATTATAGTTAACCATAGCCGTCGCCATTCCTGATACTCGTTGTCTGATAATTCTTTCAGAAGATTGTGTCCCACATCTAGCTGAAATCTTTGGGCCCCTCGAATAGCGGCATCTATCGATTGTGAGCTTCAATTGTTATTTTGCGGAGAGCAATGGACGTTACCAAGATGCATCCATACGGAGTTCCATTTTGTTGGTGGCTGGAAGAGGCAAAGAAGAAGCATCGCCCGAATAATCCATATCGTGCTTTGCGGGTTCTCATCAATGGCATCATCGATGTACTTTTGGCCGATCTCGTGGTATGTTGCTCCATCGGTGTCGTAGACATCATCGAATTGGACACCTATAGCGAATATTAAGAACATCTGGCAAAACCAAGCTATGCTGACCCCAGCTGGTTCTTCGTACATGAGGGCCAACTGAGCCTGCGCTTCCTCTCTATTACAGACATAGAAAACGGAGTTCTGATAATCGAAAAACATATCGAGAAGGTGCCGAGAGACATCCTGCGATGGGAGGGAGTCCCTTAGGATCTTACGGACATGATCCGGGCTCCGTTCAAGAGCGGGCTCTTTGATAGGGTTGGCATCAGATTGGGAAGTGGGAAGCCCGCTGTCATGTGAGACCTGCTCCCTGACTATGGAGGAGACCTCGCGATGAAACATTGGCAAGCTCGCATTTCCTGGTCGCGCATCCAGAAGAGCATCTTCATGAGAACCCGATCTGCCACCCTTATCTAAATTAAGGCGTCGAACCTGTGGCACGTTATCAGCCTTGGTGCGTATTCGGCAGTGTGGGAGATGTAACACACGATGTCACCGAATATCTCTGCGTAAAGGCGGTCGTAGTCGGCATCTGAAATGGACGGGCGGCTCGATCTACAGCATGGGGCGATTAGTCAGGTCTGTGCCAAGAGGAGGGCGCTGGGAACTTACGGCAGTGCAAAGGTAGATTCAGGCGATCTATTAGTCTCTGGTACTCGTGTCTTCGCGCTGCTGTAGGAACAGTTTATGGCCCGTAGCTTGCAATTCGAGCACCGTGGCTGTTCCCCACCGCACTTTTGGTGCCTGGACCTGCACATGTCGCATGTTGGCGTACGCTGTGTGGGCTTGCTCACCCGATAATTATGAGCTGACGACATGGTATGGGTGGTGGATTGTGAAAGAATAGTCGTACGTTTATACATTCATTCAACGTCGGTTTTTGGTGAAGTCAGACCACGGCGCTATCCGCCTCAATTACGGTTATGCAGGGGTGGCGAACTGATCATGTTGTTGCCTGAGGCATGAACTCGAAAATCGCTCAGGGCTTTCATCACGTGATTATTTATTTGTCTTGTTGAGCCTTCTGTATCAATATATAGCTAGATAGGTATCAATGCTCAGATGTGTCCAGCATACTGCCGGAAAAGCGGGTTGGCTTCCTCTGCCACGGCCTTTGGAAGTGGTCTATCAATGCGTCTTCTTGTCAACGAATTCTTCTAGGGTCTAAACTCGCCACGTCCATACAGCTAACTTTTCCATCGAGTATGAGCTCACTAACCGCCTTTCCTGTTGCAGGTGCATTAGAGATGCCCCAACACGAATGTCCTGTGGCTAGAACAAGTCCCGCCAGCTCCGTATGGCCTACTAGCGGATCGCTGCTAGCTCCAACATCTAACGTGGGCAGGTAGCACGCACGTCTTCCAGTCACCTTGCCGTTCCGCAACTCTTCCGACACACTCATGGCAGCGTTGATAATATCATGGCAACTATCGGAGGAAATTTCCACAGCATTACCAGGGGCTGGCAAGGGAATATCCAGATCCCCTTGGCCACAGATGTAAACCTCGTTGTTGGGACGTGCATATATCTCCAATGAGATGGGTTTCGCTGCTCCAAACGCCTGTCGAGAGTCGCCGAGGCGGATGTCAGAGAACAAGCAATAAGCAGACACTGGCCTTTGGAGCTTGATACTCACGCTGTGTGCGCGGAGTGGGTGGATTCGGACTTTCGGAAACAGTGAAGGGGTCCAAGGTCCTGCGGCGAGCACAACAGTGGTAGCTGGAAGAGTGTGTTGTTCCGAGGTAGTCTTGTCCACGTAAGTGACCGAAGCCACCCTCTTTTGCGTCAAATCGTCGAAGGAGGTCAGTGGTGAACTATTCTCGGACGCGCCGTTCGCGTTGCAGCAATTAAGATGTTCCACCTTTCCCATGATAATCCTTGCCCCTCTTTGCTCTGCCAGCCTCGCCATGGAGTTTGTGAATTGAAAAGGATGCACCTGTGCAGTGGAGCTCGTGTCGGCGAATTCTTCGTAGGCTTGAGCGCTCTTGTAGTCAAACCAGTCTAGGTCATCTGGTAGCACCGACGATTTCTTCTGGTCTCGCGCCCACCATTTCCCGAGGTCAATGGTCGGATGGTTGCTCGACTCCAGCTTAGAAGTATCCGGTCGCTGGGCCGCAACAGCAGTCAATTGTCCGCATCGAACGCGGCGATAGCCCCAGAGCTCAGCGCCGTCATGGTCTCGGGCTAGCTGATCGTGTAGGTCGAAACTCAGCTTGGCAAGGTTATTTGGGTAGGCCCAGGCAGCCAGTAGCCCACCAGCCTTCCCCGAAGCTCCGTTGGCCAGTTTCGTAGCTTCGATGAGGGTGACGGCGTGGACGGAGGGATCAAAATGAGGATGGTGGGTGAGGTAGTATGCCGTCGTGCACCCTATGATTCCACCTCCTACGTACATGTCATGTCAGCGAAGCGTGCCCGACGTAGTGGTGTGCTAGACTCTATACCTATTATGACAATATGCTGTTGTTCCTTCGGAGCCGACATGTCATTTGCATTTGCCCGTGTTCCTCAGTGAGGGCACGACCATGGAAGAGTGCTATACCGTGACAAATCTAAGTAGAGAACATGTCTCCCGTCAGGGCCAATAAGTACACAGGGGCGTCGTGGGTGGCCCGTGCCGCTATGCATGCTTAGTCAGGGCTCCGAGGAAACTTCTCTGAACCCGAGGACTTTCTTCCACGCTCCGCGGGCTTGCGCTCCAATCAGCTCTCGATCTCGTCTAGAGCCTCATGAACGCTGACTTGGATGGGTTGCCCGGTCGCGATTGATTTTGCCATCTCCCAGAATTCCAACATAGACCAGTCACGTGCCTCTCTTTCCGTATCAGCGCCGCAGTCATCACCACTCTGCTTGTAGTTGAAGTCTCCAGGTCCTTCCGGCGCGAATTCCGCATAAGAGCGCCATTCCGAATCTGAATCTGAATCCGTGTCTGAGTCCGTCTCTGAGTCGGTATCTGAATCCGAATCCGAGTCCGAGTCTGAGTCCGAGTCTGAGTCTGGGTCTGAATCGTCCGAATCCTCAAGGTCACACCTGCCGGATGCTGTGACAACTTCGTCTTGGGCGTCATTTTCATTCTGCGTGGATTCTGAGAGCTCTTTGAACAGTGAGTCGAGGAGTGTAGCGTGGCCCAAGACGCGGCGTAGATCTGGATCCCCACGTGACGCCGCTAGTGTCAGTTTCCCGCGGACTCTTTCTGCCAGTGAATACAGTGAATAGATGTCTCCCATGTCTGGTGCAGGATTTCGTTGAAAATGGGATCTTTGATTAACATCCATGGTAGAGTTACCGATGTGTGACTTTATATGCATCTCCCCTCCTATCAACCCAGGAGACTCTATTCCGCGGGCGCGAGCGAAAGCATTCAGCAGCGGTCGTTCCCGTGCCTTGGCAACCCCGCACTCCTTTTTGGTGCCTGCCCAGGGTTTCCAGGGTTTCCAGAGAGTCCGCCTCCGCTTCGGCGGCCAAAACCCTCGGGATTCAGGGCTCTGAAGGGCGGGTCCCGCGGGGCAGGCCATGCCAGCGCGTGATTCGCCCCCCGCTCGTCAAACCTCACCCAGGCAACCGTGAAGTGACAAAGCCCAAGCCACGTCCGGCGCCCGAGGAATCATCGCTCCCGGCCCTGGTGGCCCTGATCCCCTCCGAGGGGAGATCTGCTGGCCCGCTGCCTCCTCGCTGGTGGACCACGTAGTACGCCTCAGCATTGGCCAACGAAAGTTTGCTGTCCTCGCAGCGGGAATGGGAAGCGTGGGGAGTCTTGCATCCGCTCGCCGCACCCTCCACGAGGCTGGCGCGATTTCCTCATGGCACTCCTCGGCGTGATTAGCCAGGCGCCGGCCCCCAGATGCCTTTTCGTGTCAGGGAATTCCTCGCCGTGGCCGCCTAGGTAGGATATACTTAAGGAGAGATCAAATGCACCACCGGATCAGAACGCTCCAGCCAGCTAATTAATCACTTTCAACCATCGCCCTACCCGAAATTTCGCATAACTTGACTGCTGCCCTGCACTAGCGGTTCCGCTTACGCCCACTCACCACCCCAGTATACTTGCTGTTGCAAAGCCATGGACTCTCAGGTATGCGATCTTTGCTTTTCAAGCAGCTGTGTATATAGGCTCTGTACAAAGGTCAATTTTGTGCCGTAACCTCCCTGGTTGCTTAGTGCCAGAGGCATTAGTTTACGAAGAGTGGCCCGCTTAGTTTCTTTGGAAATTTTTGAATTTTTGCGTTTGTTGTCAGCTCATACTACGGGCTGCTGACCCTCTCCTGATCCAGCTTTTCGATCAATTTTTAGAAGATAGCTGGTCGGCAGAGTCCTGTGGACCAGAGCCTGTCAACACAACTTCAGATGTGTGGCCAAACTATGCCTGGCTCAATGGTATGTGTTCATCAAAGCTCTCTAGAGATCACGCTAACTCTATTGTATAGAAGATAACCCACTGGCCTGCAAATATGAGGGCTTTCAAAGCTTCGACGACCTAGAATCCAGTTTCAACCTATCTAGCTCTTCAAGTCCACCTTTGTTTGAGCTGCCATCGCCCATATCGGATTCCTCTTCTCTCAGTGAAGCAAACCTGTTTAATCAAAAATCACTCATCGATCTTTTGGTTAGACCCACCGCTATCCGAAACAACACCATCGCCCTAACTGCTCCATGCAATAGCCCCTCTGGAGAGAACTTCCCTGCCATCGCGACTCCCAACTTGGCATCATCTCCAGGCAGCTCCGAGGCCAATTCACCGTGGGACGTTGAGCATGAAGCGGGAGCAAAGAGATCGACAACGCGGACGCAAAAACGTCGGTCCGAAAATTCTCGAGCCAAGGTGCCCTGCTCCAAGCACAAAAACTCACACAACCTCATTGAGAAGAAGTATCGGAATAACTTGAACAGCAAGATTCAGACCTTGCGCGACAGCATCCCCAGTCTCCGTTCTGCAAGGAGAGAGGACGAGGATGAAGATGGAATGGATAGTGACGCCGCTGGAAGCAGGACGGTTCAGAAGTGTAATAAGGTAAATATATATTTTTCATGAGTGCCTCAAAGAACTCCGATTTGCTCCGAAGCCAATTCCCGACCACGTGCTAACAAAGCGACCCAGGGAACAATTCTCGAGAAAGCCATCGAATACATCGCGCAATTAGAGAAAGAAATTGAAAGTTTATCCAAGGAAAATTCTGGGCTTCAATTGATGGTTAAAGGCTATACACCTCACTATCTTGCGCTAGGAGCACGGTACTAAAGGATACGGCAATGGCATATGCCGGCCTAGGAGGTCCCCGTCCCGTCGCATGTTAACCTACACTTCTCTAATACAAAAACTGTCTTCTTTACTGTGCTTTTCCCGTGTTACTCCAGAAAAGACTTCTCAGCCTTCAGGCTCGATTACCTATCCCCAATCCCCCTTCCGTATTTTCTGGCGGATTTGCTTCAGTCGACATAGCCTATCGACAAGTCTAGCCTCAAATGTCTTCGGTGTAGATTCGGCTTCAACCCCCACTTCTGGTTCAGGCCCAAAGATGCGCGGCCATTTAGACCAAAAAGATTTGTCCAATCCATTGGAAAGTTCTTTGGCTTTAGAAAAGCCCTGAACTACCTTGACTAGCCGCTCCACCCGCGTTTCGTTGGATCTTCCCAGCTTAGCCGTAAAGACTGCTTCAGGGCTTTCTGCTATAGGGCCAATAGTGTTTTGACTTGATTGAAGGAAATCGGATGACGGTTTAGTCGATAGAGGATCAGCTAATGAGCCAGTTTCGACCGTATAGTGGAAGAGGGAAGGATATTCTCCTTGTAGAACGTGACCATATTATCCTTGGTAAGTTTCTCGACTACCTCAGCATCGTGTTGCTCTTGGAAAATGTCAGTAGGATAAGTAAAGGTCAGGAGAGGGCATACCAAGCGTGAACTCAAAGTGACCTGCGCTAATAGATGACTAGACACGACTGGCCTCTTGTTTCAAGTCCTTTGGCTTCAATTTTCCTAGTCGCTCCCTGACCAAACTGCTCTTGTGGAGCTCAAATTCAGACTTCGACATTTCTCTCAGAATATCTGTAAATTTAGTGAGGAAAGTATCGATCCTTCCCGCCAAGTACGTTGGCGCTTTTGTACTCTGAATAAGGATTCTATAGCTCATGTTTGTCGCAGTCTCGGTGGCACCGCTGAGTACAACATACCCAAGCTGCTCCTGTGTCCGTAATTGATCGAAGGCGGGTGCACTGATCATCTGTCCAAGTAGAAGCGTCTTGGCCCGTGTAGGAGAATCGAATCTGGGCCTAGTATACAAATAGTAGTATATACAGTGGTCGGCGATTTGCGAATGTGTTAGTGTTTGGTGATAGATGAAACTGCTCGCGGGAGGGAAAGCTAGTGACTCAGCAATTATAGGCCATTCAGCTTGAGGCAACGGAACAGGCTTGAAAGCCGTTTCGACCATGCTGCTCAGTCTCAGAGCATCCTCTTTATATATCCACCCGCTAGCCAGAGTTTCGATATGCATTTGCCCGAGGAGACGAGGGTAGAATTCTTTGACATCGGCAGCAGTAAGGGTCCGTAATTCTGCAAGCATCTGCTTGTGAGGGTACCAATTCGCGTGGTTAAGCCATCTCACTAACCAAAAGACTTGATGGCGCGGCTTTAGCGAGGCGTAATTCTCGAGGAAGCTCCATAGCCTCTCTTTAGCGACGCCGAAGCCTGGGCCAACTTGTAGACCTCCCATGGTGTTTAATAACTTGCCTAATAGAACGTCAATCTTGGTAATATAGCCGGATAACTTGATCATAATACCGGTCGAGCGACCCTCTACCGAAGATGAGAAAGTGGAGGCAATAAGGAGGCTTCGAGAGACGAAACCTTTGGAGTACGAACGTCGAATGAAGGAATACAATCTTCGACTACAAGGACTTACCAAAGCGCAAATTGACAATTCAAACAAACCTCTTCCCACAGAGGTAATTGAAAGCAATTGGAACGCCATTTCTGCTCTTCTCCAGGGCAGGACTCTACAGCCTACCACCACAGACAGTGCTAATACTCGCACGACCCGCCGCCGATCTAAACGAGCCGCGCCGACCCTCGCAGGAGCTCTGGTAGATGAGGAGAGCGCTTCTAATGTAACCAACGTCAAAGTTCCTGAGTCAAAGCATGGCAAGACAAGACAGCGAAAGGCATACAAGGGGGAGCGAGCAAGTCGAAGACTCGCCAATAAACCAGTCGAATATGGCATATTCGCTAATCGAAGAACAGCACCAGTCCCCAAAGACCTAAAGCGCAATCCTTCGACGCACAAGCGTAATCCTACAGGCCCTCGCAACAAGAGGAAGTCAACAGTAGTCGAGCCCACAAAGCACCGAGGGGTCTTTGAAACCTGGGCGAGAAATCACACACCGTTCGAGATCCAAGAAGGAATCTGGAGGCTGAATATACGTGTTTGACGGCTATTGCAGTTTATGTAGGATAGGATTGCGTGAAGTCTGGCCATCTCGATCTATTACGAATCGAGCGGCATTAGCAACAAATCCTTTGGGAAGCGTGCAAAAGTCTACCCAGGCAAAGCTCCATTGCGAGATATCCGTCAGGCAGAAGTTGCAGGAGAGTATATTGAAAAGAAGCCAGTGGATAACATCGACCGGGGCCTTCCCGGAAGAAGGCAGCCAGGGTCTGGAGGTCGTTGAAGGAGAGGGCTTCGCCAATGTTGAGGTGGATTGGTGTAGTTGTTCTGTGCTTCGCGGCAGATGGGTATGGATGACCGAGGTAGATCATGCGTACGGCGCGATACGGAAGCCACTGCGTGGTGAGCCCTGCGTATGCCCACCCCGCCGCCTATCGGCAATGGGTGAGTGTCTGCAATTGTATACTTGATGATATGAGAAGTGATCTCGGCTGGTATGGCAGTCGTGTTACCATGGAAGGTAGAGAATGTTGAAACAGCTAGCTACTTTAGGCTATCCATTCCTTCCACTCCAGCTTCAACCACTAGTCAGTTCGTTCTATTATTGGAACATGCTTACGTACAGAC
>Ga0307515_10015211_pt1 | contig 14195 bp, 13 predicted proteins | sample 17_EM_MG_FD_194513 | JGI IMG/M metagenome (GOLD analysis project Ga0307515, IMG submission 194513) | Populus trichocarpa ectomycorrhiza microbial communities from riparian zone in the Pacific Northwest, United States - 17_EM | ecosystem: Host-associated > Plants > Roots > Unclassified | place...
TCCAAACATTCGACAGCAACAGTTTGACAGAATGATTGGGTTAGTTAATTAGCTTAACCCTCAATTTTAGCATCAAACCCACTAACTTGTATTTCTTAGAAACATTGCATTCCATCCCGCAAGCGTTTTATTGGAAACTCCAAATCACGCTGAATTAATCGAGAAAGTTGGTGTTAGGCCTCTAATTCTAGGAATCATCGATGAGTTGATTCAAGTGGCAACTGCCCAAGGCTGTGAATTTCCGGCAGATTTCCGTGAAAAGACAGTAGATTCCATGATTCGGCCACAAGAAACCAACAGTACTATGTATATGGATTTTGAAGCCAAACGACCTATGGAAGTCGAGACTTACCTGGGATCATCTCTGAAACTGGCCCAAGAGCTCAATATTCCTGTACCTCGCATCGAAACACTATACGCGATGTTACATCACATTAATACCGTAAATCGAACCCGACCCGTAGGACCAGCTCCATCTCTACCTGGTGGACCGCCACCTCCAAGGTTATCATCTGCTCCACTACCAAGAGGGCCAGGGCCCATGATGAACGGACAAATGAACGGCCCCATGAAGAACGGCCCACGTCCAGGTGGTAGCAGGACACCATCGATGATTGGACCTCCACATCCGATGATGCGTCGTGGCCCTCCTCCAATCAACGGGTATGGACCAAGACCTATGAACGGAAATGGCTATCCTCCACAAGGCCCTCCGATGCAAAGGCCATCTTCTTTTGAAGGAAACGATCTTGAAGAATTCAGCCATCTTATGCTTTACGACAGCATTCCCGAGGGTACTATAGATGGCCCGAACGGTATTTATGGCGATGGGCAGATGATGGCTTCATCGAGCGACATTGCTCTCAGAGAGCGAGAATTGATGCTACGACAGAAGGAGCTTCAATTAAGGGAACAGGAGTACAACATGCGTCGTGGACAAAGGAGAGGACCTTCATCCCACGTTAATGGGTTTGATGAAGATGACGAGGAGTATTTTGATCCTGCAGATGCCCGTGGGCCAGGTCCTAAAATCGACCCCGATAACTTTGACATGATGAGTGTTACCTCTCGTCGTAATCGCAAAGTGCCAAGTGCCAGCCAAATTCGAAACAATCCAGATCCAGGACTCGACCCTCGTAGCCAATCCCGTATGAGGAACCCTTTCAGCCGGCCTGGTATGAACAAGAATAGGACCAGTGCCAGATTGATGGCAGACGTTCCAGGTCTTCACGATTCTCTGATGAACAACGCTTTGATGGGGTATTCGTCTAATCGATATGGCACTGTGGATCGACAAGCTATGGGACAGGAATCAAGAACAAATTCACTAACAACTGCTCGTTTGGACGAACTTCAGCAGGGAGGCAGCTACGGTGGCTATCCTCCCGTTAATCGACGAATAAGTCAATCACCCGGTAACCCGCTCGGTGCGGGACCTCGACCTGGAGGAAGACCATCTCCTCCCAACGGCTATCCGCAACCAAATGGACGGCCATCGCCGCCAGGAGTGAGGCAGCCCGTGCCACGACACCCAATGGGTCACGGAAATGCAGTGGCGCCTCAACAAGTCGAGCAACATGCTGGGGTGAGCAACCTTTACCCGCCCAAAATCGGTCCTCAAGTGCGCAGTCTGACTGGCAGTGCGAGCGCTAGCGCGGAGAGTGGTGATAGTGGCGCCAGCGCTCAATTAGATTCCGAGAACTCTGCGCACAGCAGCCAGAGTAGTCTAGGACCTCGTCCTCCTATCGGCGTTCGATAATAGAAGGGAATTTTCGCTTTGCGGCATTCGAATTGGAGTATTTTGGGAGTTACATGCACACCGTTTTTTTCCTTTCCAGCGACATTGACGACACTATACGGGTCCAAAAATCACACGGCCCGGCATGTCTTTCCCACCATTCTCACTATTACCGCTTTTTGCCGTTGACGGCACTCACTACAATACACCACATCGCACCCACTGTCTTTTCTCCGGGATTCTCGTATACGGACCGAAATCTTATATTTTTGCTTATTGGTAATAAGCTGGCTGGGACAATTTTATGAGCTAAGATAAGCGCTGGAGGGCTTATTGGCAGATACTTAATGATGGGAAATAGACGGTGGCTAAAGGGGGATACTTGAACGTACACACGCTCCTCGCGAAAGGATGGCTCTGTTAGTTTTTTGTTTGGGTTTTCAAATCCTGTATATACTGCAGACGTTAAACGACAACGTCTTCCTGCTGTACAACTAGCACCAACTAATTTGTTTCTTGCATGGGGCGCGACAATTATTGGTTGGTTCTGTGTTTCTTGCCTCACCTTTCATACATCTATATGTTCTTTGGCTTCGTCGCATCTGAGTGGTATGCGGGCATCTATTCATGGCTTGTGTAGTTGGCTTTACTGGCCAACAAGTGTCTGTACTATCTATAACTTTTGCTGGCAAGAAAAATGGGCGATGGAAGAGAAAGGCAGCTCGTGTCACGGGGGTGTGGTTGCCACGGGCTCCCTGACAGGGGTTTGTAGCAAAGCATACATAAATATTGGCAAAAAAATATTTTGGTTCACCAGGCAGCACACATATTCAGAGCATTTTGATCAGCACGATAACTGTGACGGTGATGAAGCTAGACTTGATCTTCGGATTTTCGGGACTTTCGGATGAAGCTTCAGTGATAACGTACGAGCTCTACACCACCTTGGCGCATCCAGTCGAAGGCGTGTTGATCGCGCAGATCAAATTACGCTGCTTTATACCCTAAAATGCCTTAAAATATGTCAAAATGGTCGTGCTTATTACTTTAAAGGTATAAAATTGTGCCGTTTAATCGCCAAGACCAACACGCGTTTTGTAGTTGCATAAGCGACGGAACGGATTCAACGACGCATGTCTCACTCGCCGGAGGGTTTTGCTGCTGTCTTACAGTAATTACACTAGTGAAGTGCGTGCTTAAATGTTGTGTGCGCCACTTTAGGGGATGAACTACGGAATGTCTCAGAGGCTGAGAGATTCGCAACATCTGAGACCTCCCTAAAGTCATCACTGCTGATCCGTGAATCCGCCCATCGGCTCGCCGTTGATCCTCCTGTTTTTTCGTCCCTGTTTCGGATGGTCAACGGCTGTCAGATAGCTAGGAGCAATTGGGCCACAACTTCGCTTTTTGAAGCATCTAGAACGCAAAGAAAAGAGAAACACTTCCGCCATGGCTGAGCAGATTTCATGAAGAACCGGGAGCCCTCACTGTCTCGCCCTTCGCTACATTTTTCTGTGAGATTGCCAAATATACGATTTATGACTATCCAGCTATTGAGATATAGATTTTATGACTGGCCAGCAACGACCCGTAAGCTTGACGATTTGGCACGTGTTTTGTCCCCTGTTTGTGGTTTATTGAAAGGTCCCGGGTAGACTCACGCTGAACAGAAATCTTGGTTGTGATGATACGAGCTCATAAGTACTTTACACAGCAACGTCTACAGCGTATTGGGTGTACTAATACATTCCCTTGATCGGGCCAGATCTATACAAGGCACTTCTTCACCCTTTCTGAGGTGTTAGATTCTCGACCACGCGCTGGAGCTCATCGATGCTTTTGTCGATCGCCCAATTGGCCCAAAAAGACCGGTCTCTTTGGCGAAGTCAAATAGGACGTATTTTATTGGTTGACACCTTTTCATGAGGTTTCTCGAACATTGGGAAGGACTAAGGGCTGTTGTATCAGACATTGTTAGGGCAGATGTACGCGACCTCCTAGTGTTGAGGGCTTCCTCGGATCCTGGGGCATCACGGCAAGATAAGAAAAGCGATTGGCATGACCTGGCCCTATTTCACAAGTCGGTTGAGGGATACAAAGGAATTTTGTGTAGGAATTCTTCTCATCCTATCCTGGCTGCAAAGTTTTAATGTTGATGGAGCTAAGGAAAGCTTTGACTGCAACCCGTACTAATAAACAAGAATTGGTAATGATAGGCTTGAAGGTTCTTGGGGCCTTTATTCCAAGGCATTTGCTTATTACCTAGGGCGGAGCTTGGGCAGAAGTAGATATGGCTAGGGAATTGGCAGCGTGAAGCTGTCAGCGCAATCACCGATTTGCAGGTACTCGAATGGTTAACCTTGGATTGATTGGTGTAGATGGACTTAAAGATAGATCTACGACTAAATGGGAGTTTCCTCCCTGCTACCCTGCGGGTCAGCAAGAGAGGTGCATGGTAAGCACGTGAGAATGCATAGGGCATGGGCATCGAAGCGGTTCAGCCGCCGACGTAACTGGAGTGAGGAGTTCTCTTGTCAAGCAGATAGAAGAGCTAAACGGCCTCACTCGTCTCAATTGCCCTTCCCGGCACGCCGCGCAGACGTTTGCCTACGACAGAAAGGGAACTTCTTCCAGCCGTAATGTGCATGTTCTCATTAATTGCTCTTCTCCATTGACGCCCAACCGCCTTCAACGGCCGCCACCAGCACAAAGAAAAAACGCCCACCATAGGAGACCCACGCGCCCACGTACCAACATCGATAATACCTCACAACCCCGCTATAAACCCCGCCTGCTAAAACGGGCTTCTCGCCCACAACCACCACCAGCCCTGAACTCCAACGTCACCACCAGTTGGCGGGCATGCTCATCACAACCTAGCCTTGCCAACTGTGTATCCAAAAACCCACCTTCCGCTTCAGCTTCAACTTCCGCGGAAGGCCGACGAGCTACTCCTGTCCGACAACTGTGCAAACCCCGTCACCTATTCAGCCTCGCTGTAGTTCTACTACTACTACTCGTCCAATTCTTCCTTCCGCGCCTACTTCACAATACCTTCTACAATTTTTCACGTACCAAGCATATCTGGCCTGCAACCTCCTCGTGTCCCGCATCGCCTGTCCTCTCCTCGAGCCCCAAGACCTGTCCCAAGGCAGAGCAGCAATTGGAATTCTCCCACACCTTTTACACGCAGACTAAGCCCAGCATGAAATTGGCGGATGAAGCAAAGCGGGTTGCCGCTGAGTTCGAATTCCCCGCCGAGGGTGTGAGGAAAGCAGTCAAGGAATTCATTCGGGAAATGGGTTAGACCTGTCTATCTTGCGTGCAATGCACCCTCAATTCGGCAATTACTAACTTTATTGGACCTTTCTCAGATGAAGGATTGCAAAAGAATGGCACAGAAATGAGCCAGATTCCTACATATGTCACGGCGGTGCCTAATGGTACTGAGAAGGTGCTTAAATTCAACCTATTCCATTACCGTGCTGCGCGTTCAATTGCAGTTCTAACTATTCACTAGGGACTGTACATGGCAGTGGATTTGGGCGGCACCAACTTCAGAGTCTGCTCAATCCAGCTTCATGGCAACACGACTTTCTCCCTAACCCAAAGCAAGGTCGCCATTCCACGCGAACTGATGGTGGCCAAAACCTCGAAAGAACTCTTCTCTTTCCTGGCTAAGCAGATCGAACTCTTCCTCAAAACACACCACTCAGAGCACTATTTCTCCCACATTCGACGAAAAACCGGCTCGCAGGATCCGGGATTCAAAGACGAGGAAATATTCAACTTGGGCTTCACATTCAGCTTTCCCGTTCATCAGATTGGGATCAACAAGGGCTTGCTTATGCGCTGGACAAAAGGCTTCGACATCCAGGATGCCGTAGGCAAAGACGTCTGCGCGCTGCTCCAAGCAGAAATCGACGAGCTGCACCTTCCCGTGCGCGTCGCCGCTCTCGTCAATGACACTGTTGGTACGCTCATGGCCCGCTCCTACACCTCCCCTGGTAAAACAGGCACGCTATTGGGAGCCATCTTCGGCACGGGCACGAACGGTGCATACGTCGAAAAGCTATCCAAAGTGACGAAACTCATAAACAACAAAGACGCAGGCGAATTCGACAAATCAACAGGCGAAATGATTATCAACACCGAATGGGGCTCCTTCGACAACTCGCTCCGCACCCTGCCCAATACGCCGTACGACACGACACTCGACAAAAACTCCGTGAACCCAGGCATCCAGATGTTCGAGAAGCGCGTGTCTGGCATGTTCCTCGGCGAGATCCTGCGGCTCGCCCTCGTCGGCATGCTGAAGGACCCAACGATCACGCTCTTCCGCGACGAGAACTCGGCAACCAACGACATCCACTCGACGACGCAGATCGCCGAGTCCTCGAGCCTCTGGAGGCAGTGGGGCATCGACACCAGCTTCCTGAGCATCTGCGCCGGCGACCAGAGCGCCGGCTTCCGCATCACCCGCCAGACGCTCGACATGGACTACGGCATCAGCGCCTCGTCGGCCGAGGACGCGGAGGCGGTGCGCATCATCGCTGGCGCTGTTGGCAGGCGCGCTGCCCGTCTCGCTGCCGTTGCCATTGCGGCTATTGTGATCGAGACGGGCCGTTTGGATAACTCGACGGGCTCGGGGACCACGGCGCAGAAGGAGGACGTCGAGCCTGCGCGTGGCGCGGTGGGGAGCGAGGGCCGAGGGGAGGTGCCGGAGGAGGATATCATCGATATCGGTGTTGATGGGTCTCTAGTCGAGTTCTATCCCGGCTTCGAAGAGTGTATCCGCGAGGCGCTGCGTGAGGTGCATGAGATCGGGGTGGAGGGCGAGAGGCGGATCCGCATTGGCATTGCGAAGGACGGGTCTGGTGTCGGTGCTGCGCTGATTGCCCTTGTGGCTGGCACTGTCGAGAAGCCTTTGGACACGGTGGAGTAGGGGTGGGCAGACTTGTGAAGAGCGAGTGAGGGGGAAGAGGGGCAATATAAGAGGATAACATATGGAGTGCGTCATGAAGTTTGGTCGGCATTTACTATCGGCGAGCTTAGACTACCATGTTCAATCTTTGATGCTAAAAATGTGGTGCTTTTTGCATTGGGAATTAGTTTCGTATATTATGTATTTTTCTATCCCCGAAATCCTGTTCCTCAAGATGCCGATGTGATCCGAATCGTAAGATACCGGACGCTGGGGCGGTTGGTGCCCTTCTATCCTATATAATGCCTGTTCGCGCAGGTCTGCCGCCATTGAGCTTATCCCGGAGAGGATTCCCAATCCCTAGATCTCATCGCTTCGGATCTTCCTCGCAAACAGCCCAAATCGCAGCACAGCTCCATCCATCTAGCCATACACACCACCCACCGAACACGACGCCGCAGCCACAACACCCGCATCGTCCCCAGCCTAAAATCCCAAATCCCACTACACATCCTAATCCCGCACCCCAATCCCTTCTATCCCGTCTCCGTCCCCCCCACCACCCCACCCCACCCCACCAAATCCCGCACCCCAACCCCCCTCCGCACCACCACCGCCCCCGCCGGCCTCAGCTTCCGATAATACGCCTCCTCCCTTGCCTCCTCCCTGAACCCGCGCTTGGCATACCACTCGCGCGCGTCCGCGTTCGCCTCCCACACGTGCGCCGTCACGCCGCCGACGCCGTGCTGTGCTATCGCGACCGCCGTCACGCGCGCCAGCAGGTGCGCGGCGAGGCCGTGGTGGCGGTGCGAGGGGAGCACGCAGAGGGTGCTGATGTAGAGGGTTGGGTTGGGGGAGGCGGAGGGGGCGAGGCGGCAGCGGATGGCGGCGGCGACGAGGGCGGGCGGGGTCGTCTTCGATTCGGGGTCGGATTCGGGTTCTGCGGCGGCCTCTGGAGCTGGAGCTGGAGCTGTAGAGGTCGTGTGCGGCTCGTCGTGCCACAGCGCGAGCAGCGTGATGCTGCTGATGGTCGCGTCGGCGATGCTCTCGTTGTAGAAGGAGGGCGGGTATGCGACGGGGAGGAGGCTGTTCAGACGCTTGAAGGCGGGAATGAGGGCGGGCGTGAGGGGCGTGAGCTCGACGTTTGGTGCGAGGGGCCGCAGGTTCGAGAAGTTTGGAGGGGGAGGAGTCGACGAGGGCAGAGGAGCAGCATGCTGCTGTTGCTGCAGCGCGGGCGTGAAGGCGGAGATGGCGTCGCGCGCGACAGGTCCTGCTGCGGCGGGCGGCTTGGCCTGCATTGCGGCAGGCGCGTCGGTCACGGCTTTGGGCTTCCGCAGCCATGCTGTCAGCGACGTTTGCGGCATGGCCCTACGCAGCAGTAATGGCGGAGCGCGATGCGGCGGTCGTTCGATCAAGGCCCTGCCGTACCAAGGCTCTGCCCGTGGCTCTACATCGGTCTCTGCATCTGGGCGTCGAACAAGGGGGAAACGGGCATCGAGGCTTCAAAACGTTGATTGGCGGTGCTTCCGACGATCTACCGACCGTGCACTCATTTCCTCGATAGGCTTAGTGCCTGCCTGCCTGCCTGCAGTCGCAAATTTAAAGGCTGGGTAAAGCAGGTCCAGAGCAGCATTTCCTCAGCTCTTCCCGTTATAGATAAGAATATTAACATTATCTAGGTCATTGATGGTGTCCAGCGTCTGAGCATGCTCTCTCTATAACCCGTTGATACATCTCCTCTGCCGTCTCGTGCTTGCCCTGACTATAGAGCGCATCGCCTAGCCCGTTAACGCTCTCTAGCGTCTTAGCATGCTCTTTTCCTAGTACTTTCTCCCTCCCCTCTACAGCCCGTCGATACATCTCCTCTGCCGCCTCGTGCTTGCCCTGACGGTAGAGCGTATTACCTAGGTTATTAACGCTAATTAATGTGCTAGCGTGCTCTTCTCCTAGTACTTTCTCCCTCCCCTCTACACCCCGTCGAAGCATCTCCTTTGCCGCCTCGTACTTGCCCTGACTGCAGAGCGCACAGCCCAGCTCGTTAACGCTGTTTAGCGTCTGAGCATGCCCCTCTCCCAGTACTTTCCCCCTCCCCTCTACAGCCCGCCGATATATCTCCTCTGCCGCCTCGTACTTGCCCTGACTGTAGAGCGCATTACCTAGCTTATTAACGCTATCTAGCGTCTGAGCATGCTCTTTTCCTAGTGCTTTTTCCCTCCCCTCTACAGCCCGTCGATACATCTCCTCTGCCGCCTCGTACTTGCCCTGGTTGTACAGCGTATTGCCTAGGTCGATAATGCTGTCTAGCGTCTGGGTATGCTCTTTTCCTAGTACTTTCTCCCTCCCGTCTATGGCCCGTCGATATATCTCCTCTGCCGCCTCGTACCTGCCCTGACTGTAGAGCGCATCGCCTAGGTCGATAACGCTGTCTAGCGTCTGAGTATGCTCTTTTCCTAGTACTTTCTCCCTCCTGTCTATAGCCCGTCGATACATCTCCTCTGCCGCCTCATGCTTGCCCTGACAGTAGAGCGCATTGCCTAGGTCGATAATGCTGTCCAGCGTCTGGGTATGCTCTTTTCCTAGTACTTTCTCCCTCCCCTCTGCAGCCCGTCGATATATCTCCTCTGCCGCCTCGTACTTGTCCTGACTATAGAGTGCATGGCCTAGGTCGTTGACGCTATTTAGCGTCTGAGTATGCTCTTTTCCTAGTACTTTCTTCCTCCCCTCTACAGCCCGTCGATATATCTCCTCTGCCGCCTCATCCTTGCCCTGACGGTAGAGCGCATCGCCTAGGTCGATAACGCTGTCTAGCGTTTGAGTATGCTCTTTTCCTAGTACTTTCTCCCTCCCCTCTACAGCCCGTCGATATATCTCCTCTGCCGCCTTGTACTTGCCCTGATTGTACAGCGCATTGCCAATATTCTGTAAGATAACAAACTTGATATGTGCCTCCTGATTCTCCACCTTGGTCAGTGCAGCGTAGTAGACCTTGAGCGCGTCTTCCAACTTGTCCAGTCTATCATAAAACGTGCCAATAACTAAAAGCACATGGACAGGAATTTTATCAGCCACTTGCAAGATGACCCCGAACAGCATTCTAAGGGGATCATTAAGAATCTTAACCCTTCGTAGGTGAGACTGTAACTTGAGGATCATGTCAACTTGTCTGGGCAACGGCAATATCGTATGACTGTTAAGGAGGTTCAAAATTTGGGAAACTGCATCAGAAGACTCCTTCGGATCTTTGCGGAAGACGGTGCTGGCAACTTCGGGGTCGGGATTTGGCTCCGCATACCTAGTAAGGTCCAGCAAGTTTCGCCATCGCTCTGTGCGCAAGTCGTCTTCCCCAAACTTTCTAGTTCGCTTTGCGAGTTCCTGTCTCCAAGACATTCGGACTTTGTCTTCAAAGGGTTCGCACAAGTGATTTCCTTTGTTCAACCAAGATACGAATATGTCGAGCTCGCCCACTAGTATGCTGTTGGATGGATCATCTACCAAGAGCATAGCTAGGTATTCGACCCAATGGGCAAATTTTCCAGACTCTAAAAAGTCATTTATTTTGTCTGTGATCATCGAGCAAGGGGGCCCGGACCGCATGAGATGAGGAATCGCATGCCTGGAGGCATATTCTAAGAACGGATATTGAGCTCCAAGCACTGAAAAGGCGTCTGAGTCGTGCAATGGAAAGCCATATTCGTTCATTCCCAGGTAATCAATACAAATACAGCCCAAAGACCGATGTGTAGCTTCTAAATCAACTCGGAAGCACACTATTTCGCGGTCATCGTTGCACAGCCATTTTTCCTCTGGCCGGGTTAGAAATTCTTTAACGGAAGTATGGATAAGCTGCACAAGGCCACCCCTTATGTTGATGAGATCGCCACAAACGTCCAGAATTCCTTGGTCTGGCTGTAGAAATAAATGCTCCTCGAAAGTGGAACCGGATCTGGAGTCCAAAGCATAGGCATATCGCAGCTCATCAACTCTCAGTGCGCGACACGAGGCGATCGTTAAGGCCAGGACTTTTCTGGCACGAATCAACTCCAGGTTGTCTAGCTTCTCGACAAGCCTTAAGAAGAGAAGTCGGTAGGCTCTTTCGAGCCCACGTGGTAGGTTGCGCAGTCTCTCCATGACTTCAAACTGTGTGGCCGACTTACGCAGGTCATCAATCATCAACTTTACCCAGAGAAACATGCCATCCGACTTTTCTTGAAGGGCTTTGAACACGAAATCTTGCAATTCTGGGATCCTAAGATTCGGAGAGCTTTCTATCTTGGCATAAATAAACGTCTTGATATCTTGCTTGATTAAATCGGAATTCATCTCAATATTTAGAGATGTTGCACAAATCGCCGCTTGAAGTGCATATGGTCGACCAAGCAGAACGACATGAAAATTTGCGAGAGAGTTAAGGAGATCAAGAACGTGCTTAACTAGTCCCCGGGTTGAGCCATCACATTCGTCGATGCATTCGTCGACTCCATCAATGATGCAGTAGACCGATCCCGTCATCAATTTCGCGGTTTGCTCAAAGGCATTCAACAATCTAGGTGTGGCAGAGGGGCCTCTTAGCATTAGGTCGTTCATAATTTCAGAGCACTGTTGGTCTGTAGTTTCCTCCAGCAACTGCCACAAAATAGTACGAACCAAGCTGTCTACTGTTTGTCGTTTGCCATCCGTGCCGGAAAAAGAGAAGAACAAAGTTTGTTGTTGTTTGCTTTTTAGGCCCTTGACAATGGATGAAGCTAGGACGGATTTCCCACAACCGTGAGTTCCGTAGATACACAACAGTCGATCTGAGCCCGATAAGGACGATGGCTCATTCCATGTCATGAAAGTGGGTTCGCTCCAGATCCAGTCACAAGTTCCCTGCAACTTGGTTTGATGAGGGAAACAATCATCTAATGGTTTCAGCCAGCTTGCATACAAAATTTTCATGTTTTGTTGATGCATCGACGCCGTCTCTAGTGGTTTGTTAACTAGTTAAAGGGAAGGTGGGTATCTAATTTATAGGTTTTACCTATATAAACCTCTTCAGATCTTTGCAATCTTGCCGCCACGCTCGCAGAATCGACTGCTCCGGATCTCTGACTGAAGTGAAGTGTAAGTGTTGACTTGTATGCCTCCAGATGTCTTAGGATTACCGCAACATCCTTTTCTTTGCGAACGCTTGCAATCGCCTTCCAGCCCCGCTGCAATGTGGAGTCAGTCGAGGCAGGTAGTATCTTTTTGATAAGTCGATCAAGCATAGTGATTTGGCTGAGACTGCCTTCCACTACGTGCGATAATGCAGACTGCGCATCGGCTGAAAAAGAACCTTCTGCGCGTCCCCTCTCGATCCGCCTCATGACGTCGATGAGGAGTGGCAATTGTATTGTGATATGTCGAAAGACTCCGGGCGTGTCCTTGGCGATTGAATGAAACTCGCGGAGACGCTCTAGCACCTTAGTGCTGACATCGACAAAAGTGACAATGGAAGAGGCAAGGCCGATCACTGTAAAGGCTTCTGCCATGACGAAGACGACGATCAGGATCTCGTATAATAGGCTGGAATGCTGTCGACAATTGTTGGACGAGGGGAATCTTGCACTTCTTGCTATCTTGCTGAGGAGGTGTGAATTTTGCAATTTTCGCACATAAATACATAAGGTAGACAGCAGATGGGCAGATATAGGTGTTTGCGATCAAAAATGGGATGAACAGCTCCAGCAGTCAGGCAGCTCTATGCTCGAACAGGTAGACGTACACCGCAGTAAGGACTGTCAGCATTGTTCCACAAGACATGCTGAAGAAACCAAGCAGTTTTCCAGGACCAGCTCTCAGACAAGTATAGTGTCGTTGATGAGATGATAAAGTAAAGTCATAAGCTGACCTGGTGTTGAAGTTACTATTGCTGCCTGACGCACGTGACCATTGCTGGTTGAGGTTCCTGTTAGCGCGGTTAGTTAGCGGGCCCTGAGCAATGCCAAGCGAGAAACGTCGATTCCCGCTTTGCGTGTCTAAGAGAGCCGATAACCACATCATTCCAATCTCCTTCCCGACTGATGTGCGAATAAAATGGGGGCTAGCAACTCGAAACCTACGTCGGAGCACTCACAGCATGTCTTTGCGGCGTGAGTTTATGCTTTGGTCGGCCCAATTGGGCGCTGTCCTCCGCCTGTTTTTTTAGGGATCGATGGAGCTGACCCGGTCTGATCACAGAGATGCTCCCGTGCGATTCTCGAACGAGCTAGTCGATTCGTTGCAGAACAGCACGCAGGTCAGCTTTCCCGTCCGGTTACAGCAGCAATTGAAGCAGAGGAGACTGACAGATAGCACACCCGGCAGTCCGATTCCACACGGTCGAAGAACCTCGAACTCCAGATCCAAGCGCGGGTAAAGTCTGAGCTAGAAAAACTCCAGGCCCAAGAGGCAGCGAAGTTCTCGCAGATCTCTGAAGCACTCTCCGATGAACCGGCTGCGCCTGAGGAACCCTCGCTCGTAGAGAAGATCGGCGACACCCTCACCTCGTCCACGGCGCTCGCCGACAAGCAGCGCAAACAGAATATCAGCCATAACAGCGTGTCGAAAGAGATTGTGGAGTTGAAGAAGAAGCTTGAGGCGCGAAAGAAGCTCGAGCAGGTGGACCCGGCCGTTGAGAAGGCTAAGGAGGATGTTGCCACTTGCTTAAGGACAAACGACCGACGGCCGCTGGATTGCTGGAAAGAGGTTGAAACGTTCAGGCGAGAGGTGGGACGGTTGGAGAGGGAGTTTGTCGAAAAGACGGTGCGATGATTGTTCGGCTCCTGCGTGTCGGGGCCCTGTAAGTTTGAAAATGGTTGGGCTTGGGTTCTGTGTAGCATAGAGCGAGGTGTATCCGTAACCTAGACGGCGTGCTGCGCCTTTTGATCGGTTGGGCAAGTATGCATTTTCCTTCGGATTGATTGACATTGCAGCGTGATCATTATTTGGGTGAAATTGGCCTCTTCACCCATATCTAGCCATCATCCACCTGTGGCATAGCGCCGTCTTCATGTCTGAGAAATTTTGAGTGTCAGTCCTTCTAAGGCACTGGTCTCACATAACCTAAAGATCACATTCGCAGATATCAAGTTTTCTTACCAGTATGTTTCGGCTAGTTTTACCCCTATATGTGTTCTGCTCTCAGCAAGCCCAGGAGCCTTCACAGATATTAATGTCGGGTACGTTCTATTCAATACCACAGCTCATAAGCCAGCCATTCTCATCTCATATATCAAAGCTGCTATACACAAGTTCGAGAAGTAGTGGAACATCAATTCGAGATGAGCCAAGTCGTCCACAGGAAGAATACGACAGTTCTGGATTTATTTCAAACTTGCCTTTTGGTCAGAAGAACGATTACCCCAGAAACCTCCTCCATACCAACCCCATTTCCCCTCCCACCCCACGTCCCTACACTCAATGCGCATCTGCCCCCCTCACCCCTCCCTTCTCCCAAAACCTCCGCGCCCTCTCCACCCACTCCTTCCCCATAACCTCAACTCCAACCCCCATCTCGCGCTCCAAAATCCCCCT
>Ga0307515_10015212_pt1 | contig 14195 bp, 4 predicted proteins | sample 17_EM_MG_FD_194513 | JGI IMG/M metagenome (GOLD analysis project Ga0307515, IMG submission 194513) | Populus trichocarpa ectomycorrhiza microbial communities from riparian zone in the Pacific Northwest, United States - 17_EM | ecosystem: Host-associated > Plants > Roots > Unclassified | place...
AGATTGGAAAGAACCTTAGACTTATTCCTAGTTCTAATTCTATCTTATAGTCCTATACTATATACTTTAACAGCTTTTTACTTTCTAGTAACCATAGTTTCTTACTATACTTATAGTATCTCTTTAGTATATAACTTAGTCCTTTATCTGTTTCTTTATAGGTCGCCCCTACTTAATACTATACTAACTTAGTTTATTATTATATCTTACGTTATCGCGTATTTTTAATATTAACCTAACCTATAATCTAATTAATCTTTAGATTATATTCCTGTAACTAAGGCATTCCTAATACCGCCTTATTATTCCCTAATGGTAATATATTAAAAGACATCTTAATTTATCTCCATTTAATAGTTATCTAAATAGGTCCTATTTTAAGATTAATAATGCCTCCTCTATAGGCTATTAGATCTCCTAAAATTATAACTAATAGATAAAGGTGCTTCTTTTACCTATGCGGTAGCCCTATCCTTTTAACTACTACTAGTAAGATATAGTTTCTTATTGCTCCACTATTTACTAATACTTTAAACTATTAATCTTACTATTTAACTCGTAAATTTAGGTATTGTCCTTAAATTCCTTTAAGGGTTTAAGGCTTTACTACTGGCTCCCTCTAGTCTTATAGGCCTCTACTTTTCCTAACTATTAGCTACTACACCACCTCGCCAATTCCGGTTGTTAGCGCTTTTGATTAAGCCACCAACTAACACAAATTCAGTCTATCCGGCTTGGCAGCTGAATATCAGAAAGAGACTGCCAAACAACCTCACCTGACAGTCAATTTAAAGCTTTTCGACGCCTCTACCAGCCGCATCGTAATCAGGTATATTAGTGAACTCCACACGGTAAGGAACCTGACTTAGGAAGTCTAACACGTCTTCTAGTTTCCTACCCCTCTTCTAAGCCGCTAACGCGTTATTTATAACAATCCTTAACTTAGCCTCTATTATAACCTTCCTTAAGCCTCTATTACAACCTTCCTTAAGCCTCTATCACGACCTTCCTTAAGCCTCTATTACGACAATTACTAGCTCTTATATCCGAATAACCTTTCTAGCGGTAATTAGCTTAAAAATGGCTTGCTTTTATCCTAGGTAACTTTATAGAAGTTAGAAATAGGCCCTTAGATATATTAATTACGCTATTAAGACGGATATTAATAGCGGTGGTCACAGATAAGGTTTCTAAGTTTGGGTAAATATTAAGTCTTAGCGCGATTGTAAGGGACTTTAGATAGCTCTACAGATTTAAATATAAAGATATTTATCTGCGCCTATTATAAGTTAATACCATCCTTACTACTTTTTATACTAAATTTATATATTTCTATAACAAGTTCTAACTAAAATCTTTTAGATTTTATCCTTAAAGGTATCTACTATACCATCTCCTAGGTATAATCCTTCCCGTATAAAAGGAACTCTAGAACTTACTTTACCTAATCCTTTTAGAGCTTTACTGCGCCTTTCTAGCTTTAGAAGCTTCTTTAGCTTATTTACTCCTTTCTTACCTAGTAATATAACTATGCTAAATACTCCTTTTACTTGCTCTGCTATATCTAGTTCTTCTACTCTAACGCCTACTACCCTAAACTGTTATATTTACTAAGTAATTGCTTATCTTAATAGATGGGAGAGACGCAAGGAATAGAAGCGGGAGGAGTAAGCTATAAAACGTATTTAACGTCGCTAACAGCTTTAGGAAAGCAACGCTCGAGCGCTTATTCCTTACTCCCTAAGATACACGATTAAAGGCCTCTATCACTACCTTTAAGAACCTATCTCTCGCATTGCTGCATTAGTTAAGTAACTATATTCTACTATCCACTATATTATTAATAAAGTACAGACCCTAACACGTAGTGGCTATTATAATGCTCTTATATACGGCTTACTAATTCGGCGTTAACTAGTTAATTTCCTAGAGTTAAATACTTAAGTGCGTTGCCTTACCTACTTAAAGCTTTCCTTTTACGTAGGAGTCCCTTATTTTAACTCTACAGTCACCTAATATCTTAAGAAGGAGGGATTTTAATGCTGCGTTGCTTATATAAAGCCCTAGCTTACTATAGCTCACCGTTACGCCCGGTTAGCATTATATTAGCCTACTGTTACTTTTAAAAAAAAAGGATTAGTAGAGAGTTATATAGACAGATAAGGCAGCTATATATTATAGTAGGTACTAGCGGCTCTATATTATTAGAAGACCTAATAAATAATTTTATCCTAACTGCCTCTATCCTAAGTTTACTAATATACCTTACATAATGGTATAGGCTATATTTTACGGTATAGAAAAAGGGCCTCTACTATTTTAGAATAAGGAAGAATAGGGTAATATTACGGTATAGGGCTTCTTAGATTATATATATCCAAAGCTTAAAGAATTCTATAACTTCTATAACGCTAAGTATAGTATATATTTTTCTAATTACAAATTTAGAAGTACCCTAATAATTATATAAATAGATAGAGCTCCCTATTATAGAGCTTATATTACTATTACTAAGTTCTAGAAAGATAATATTAAGTTACTTTAGTAGCTAGTAAATAGCCTAAATCTTAACCTAATTAAGGCCGTTTAGAATATAATAAAGACTTAAATAGCTAAGCGGAAGCCTTGCCTATTAATAAAAAAAGTAATATAAGCAGCTATTAAATCTAAATAGGAGAATCTAGAGGCCTACTACTTTAAGAATCTAGTTGCTTCTATACCTATATACCTTTAGGCAGTAATTAAAGCAGAAGGGGGACCTACTAAGTAGTAGAGGATAGTAGAAAGCTTAGAGGACGATTAGGGGCTTAGAGGACAATTAGGAGCCTAGAGGAGACATTTAAACACTTATTTAATTGCTAAGCATTAATTTTAACACTTATTTAGCTACTATAACTACTAGAATCTTATTGTTAGGGAAGACGCAGCCGGATTTAGAGGTTCCTACCCCCCGTTTTAGGAGGCTGATTCTCCTCGCTTAGACCCATATCTATCGCCGCTTTTACAACATACTAAGCGTGCTAAGGGCGGCAGGGTCTCTCTTACCTACTAAACCTAGAAGCGCGCGTGCAGCCCTACAATACACCTCTTAAAGCTCCCCAAACGTCCCTTAATGGCTATTTAAGAAGCTATAAACATCCGCCGCCTACCTAATCCAATTTCTACCTTCGTCCTTATCCTCCGCTAAAAGCACTACCCTTACTCAACGAAACCTCCCTTCTGCACTACGCTCCTTTAACCCTTTTCCCACAGTAGCTATATATATATTTTCCCCTGCTATTATATCGTTTACTTCTAATACTTAATTTCTAGGTTTCTACTCACGGGGTTTTTTGGCCCTGTCCCGCTCTTAAAAACGCCTATCTCCCGTAGAGCCTTTTTTAGCATTCCTATTAATAGCAGTTACTTTTAAGCTAGCTTCTACGTATAGGCAACTGGCAGCTGCTAAAGCACTAAGACACTACGCGTTTAACCACCATGCCCTCTTAAAGTAAGAAATGGCAAAATATAGATTTAGCCTCTAGCTTAGACCTTAAACTAGGCAAGCCGTCTTATTCTAAGCTAGCTTTAGACTTAGATTTAAGCTCTAACTCTAGAGCTAGGGAAGACGCCGAGTCTAAGGGGGAATATTTGCGGTAGAGGATTGCGTATTATAAGGGTTAAGAAAGAGCAAAGTTAAAATGGAAGCCCTGGTCTACTTCTCTTGTTAAGCGTAAGTTCTAGAATTAAGAAAAGTTCGTTTATATTTAGACTAAGATTCACCTTATAATACTAATAATTTATATTTAGGTTCTGCCTAAAAGTTAAGTCTAACCCAACTAAGGCCCTTTATTAGTGCGTGGCCGACACATTTAAAATATACCTTAAATAGCGCGTAAAGAATTCTCGAATTAAGAAGGAAAGCGCGATTAAGGCGTATTAGAGACGAATTCTATACAAATTTATAGATATGGCAGGCCATAGTATAAATAATGGCGTAGAACTTAATATATAAGATATAGGGCGATCTTTAACCTTTAAAAAAAAAAACTTAGCTAATTTATTATAGTGGATTTTAACCTACTTAACGCTAATATATAAGCTGGATATGTCGGAGAAAGAAAAGCATGCAATGTATATATAAGACTTATATATAATTATTGATGCCCATTAAATAATAGACGTAAAGCCTTGCTATAGTTATTTTTAAGTATAAATAGGAGCAATCCTCCTCCTCTTTAATGCTACGGCAATAAGACCCCAAGCTTTTATCGAAAGTTTAAGCGCAAAAAGCTCTAATAAAGCGCTTTTATATAAACATATCACAATCCTAAAAGTTCGTAATATAAAAAACTTTAATTAAACCACGACTGTTACCCTCGTAAGTCTTATATATATTAAGAATTCTAAAGGTATAGGCAGACGGTATATAGTAACGTTAATTAAAGACGGCGTAAATGGCGCTAATAGACCTATAGTAAGAGGTTTATTTTCCGTCTTAAAAGCATCCTAGCTTTTTATATTCTATCCCATCTTATAAGCCTTACCATTACAAATAATGCATTTTAACGCTATTACACTTCGCCAGAAGAGATTTTTAAATTTGAAATTCTAGCGAATAAAGAGAGTCTTAAAGTGAAGTTTAAGAAGCAGATAGAGGAACAACCCATCTTTTAAGATATTAAGATAATGGCTAGTTATAAGGAAGTGTCGGATACTAAAGTATTCCCTTACCAGAAATGCCGCGATTACTATATATGGTTAGGCCGAGTGGCTAGGTTTAAATAATTGCTTAAACTTTACTAGCTGCGATAAGCGTCTAGAAGGAAATTAAATAGTAAGTGTCTAATTTAATATAAGTGCATCTATTAACTAACCTTTCTAGCTACCCTTACTTTAGAAGAGCGAAATTAGATAATAAGTCATTACGGCGATACCTACTAACGGTTTTATTTACCTAATTTAATTAAGCGCGATTTTTAGTTAATCTACTTTAGAACTCTATTATAGGACAACCTTATCTAATATACCGCATAGATAGGGATTTTAAGGGACGAGTGGGCCCCTATAGGTTTAACTAACGAGTAAAAGCTTAAATTCTAGTTAGAACTTAATTAACACCCTAATATTTTATAGCTTTGCGAGAAATAAGAGCGATATAAGTAAAAGATTAGGAGCCGAGGATATTACCCTATTAACGCCGCGAAGGGAACGAAACTATATAACTATTATAACAAAGCTAGACGTAAACTTTACAGTATTACAAACGTCCTACGTAAACAAAAAGAGGACTAAGTTATTCTCAATTTTTATAACGCTATCGACGATTACAATATTAAAAGATAGCTTAGTAGTAGCGTTAGGACGGACATTTCTACCCGTTTAGCTATATAGTATAAATTTCGCAAACGTGCTGCCATTGCTAAACTACTATCTTAGCCGCTAAACGAGCTTAAAGAAGGGCACGCTATAAAACTCCATATAAAGTTTATCCGCAATCTTATTAAGTATTATAATTAATAAGAGAGCTAGTAGAATAGGATCCTAAGTAAGGCTATTAGACTTTAACTTGGGTCTAAAGTAAACTAAAGTGTAGTAGGCGTAAAAAGAGGTGCAAGTAATACTAATACTGGTACCTATTAATAGGCAAAGCGGCAGAAAGAACATATTAGCTTAGACTCGCCTTTCTAAGAAAACCCGGATAAGATATAGAGCGCGGTCCCGATTAAGGAAGAGGGTGTTAAAATAATACAGCTACCGCATCCTATAACGTTTACTAATCTTATTTACCTTATCTGCATCGGCAATAACTAACTCTTAACGCTAAGGCAGACCCGCCTATTTACGAAGAAGGATACACTATAAAAGTATCTCAATAATCACGTTATAGAAGAAGTGTTTAGGTAGAGGTTCCGCTATAAGCATTCTTATTATTTAGAGTAGATTAAAGGACTTAAGCATTTTAAAAATCACGCAGCCCTTATATATAGCGTATGGCATCCGATTAAAAGGCACTGCTAGGTAAGTCGCCTTACTTATACGAGAATTCTATACTAACCCTCTAGTACTAATAGAAAGGTATATAACTGGTAAATTTAGAACTATATGTTCCTTATATATAGGACCTTTTCCTAGTTATTTCTTGCTTATCTTATTATTCTTTACCACTTTTTATTTTATTTTAGTCTATTATTATCCAATCCTATTTTAATATTTAGTAGAATAGATGTAATAACTAGGATTTTGTAATTTGTCTAGGGGGTAAGGGGTAATAAGTAAGGGTAAAGGTAAGGGTGAGGTAAAGGATAAGATAAAGGGTAGGGTGAGGGGTAAGGGGTAAAGGGTAAGAGGTAAGGGGTAAGGGGTAAGGTAAGGGGAGGCTAATAGGAGATAGATAATATAGTTACTATATAATATATAACGGATCAACTATAGACGAGATATATATTTAAATTTCTTAAATTAACCTAAATAATATAATAACTTCCTACCTAAGCTAATCTCCTAAGCTATATATCTTTACTTATATATAACGCTCGCACCTTTTATAATAAAGTATATAAGGATAATTAGGGTCGGATAGATAACTATTATCCTTAATATAATATATAAACTCGGCTCTATAATTAATATTATAACAGGTCCTAGTCGTGCAAAGGGTATTAAGATAGTTATTAATGTTTTTACTTTTACGCTTAGCCGCGATATACCTTACCTTAGTAAATTAAAACAGTAATTCTATTTGTTATAGCTGAGATTAGATAGCTTAAAGTTTTAGCATAAAATTTTCCTCTATGTCCTTAGATGCGGTAATTACTATCTATATAATGCCAATGGCGAAATTACTTATAACGTCTAGCTTTATAAAGTCCCTAAGTTTAACAAGCTCTTTAATATACTTAGCCGCTATTAAGGTAATTATATTATATAATACTAAGTCGCCTATTAGGCTAAAGACATCCTTAATAATATTAGGAAACCCGTTTACGGACCAGCTAGTTCCTAAAATATATTAGATTTTTATATTTATAAACTCTTTTAGCTGTAGTATATTATAGTAATTGGCAATTACATTAACATAGACGTGACGAAGTGTAATATAGGCCGTCGTTAGCTATATCGTTGTCTTCATCATCGCCACCGCTATTGTCTAGTTTAGATAGCGATAAGGTATTAACATCGTCGATATTAGATCCTTACTCCTCTTTACCATTCTTATAGTCCCTCTTATATATAAATTAGATTATTCTCTTAACGGTGCTAGAATCGAACTCGTTAATATTTATAATATTAGTCGCCGCCTCCTACCCGTTAGTTAGTTAGTTAGGGTTAATTCCACTAGATATTTAGTTAGCTTTTACTTAAAAGCCTCCATTACAGGTAGCTATAAGTATAGGAGATTAGGTGCATATAATCGCTTTATAGACTTTAAACTCTAGCCCCTAGCATATAAGTTTTAAGTCACTATATTTCTCGCTATCTATAAGCTGCGCTAAGCTAAACGGAACACTCTTAGATGGCATATTTCTCTAGTTTCGACTATATCTTAAGCAATATTTAAGGAAGTAATTTAGTGTCAAATAGGACGATTAAAAATAAGAACTCTACTTTATTAAATGTGGCTCTAGAGCCTCTATATATACATTAAGAAGTCGTTATTAGCTTCATCTAATCTACAATAGATTTAGCTAGTTAGTTAGAGCTTTAAACGTCAGTCGCTTAACTAAGGACTAGTATAACTTCTAAAGTTCTAGGAAGAGTAAGTAGCGGGGTATACGGCGGCCGCAGCGCCTAGAAGTAGTTAGTGGTTATATAATAGAGGCTTAGTTAGAGGACATGTTCCTATAGCTTAGGTTAAGGCTCTATATTCCTCTAAGCCACATTAAGCAAAGTTAAATAGTATTATATTCCTGCGTACCGGCCCGCTAATTACACTATTCCACTTTTTTTTTTAACTATATACTAATATAACCCGCACAATTACCTAGCTTATAAGATCAGCTATGCTTATACAGTTTATAAAAATTAAGCATCGGGTTTTAAAAGACTACTTCTATATAGCCTTTCTATCTTTATTACAAAAGAAGTACATTTATATTAGGTATTTTAGCAAGGCCGGGAGAAGAAAGCGTAAAAAGGGGGTTTAATTTTAGTAGGGGTTATAAGTATAGGCGAACGTAAAGGCACAAGGCGTAAAGGGCTTTGGGCTTAGTTATAGAATAATAATAAATTGCTAGACCATTATGTAAGCCGCACAAGATCTTATATTCTTCGAACAAAATTAAGCAATTTAAGCAACGTAGTTCCTTTATATAAACTCAACTATTCCTTATACGGAAGTACTAAAGCTATTGCAAGTATTGGGGCAGTAAAGTACGCCAATTTAACTAAAAAGGGAGGCGCAGTAGCCTAGTTAGTATTATTAAGTTCCTTTACCTCTTTATCTAATTGTTCTAAAGCTTCCTTTCCACCTTCTATAAACTATATATCGCCGGAAAAGCAATTAGACCTTATTAATATTCCATTATAATTAATTTCCGCTATAACTAATCTGCTACTATGGTAATATGGTACGACTAAAGTTATTTAAATAATTATATTACATATCGGACCTACAGCCCGGCGAATATTAGGTTAAGTATATAGAATGCCGATAATCTTACAAATCTTTAAGATATTAGGGACCTGCTACTTATAATATAGGTAATTACTTACTTTTGCTTTACGTAAATCGCCTTCTTCCCATCCCATAAAGGTAATATCTCGTTTTTTATCCTTCTTAGAAATCTTTTCTCCTAACTTTAGAACCTAATAGGCTGACTTTTAGCTTCTATTAGACATATCTATTACAACAATAGGTACCTAAGAGTAGCGATTAGATTACTAAAGATACAGAAGGGGTAGGTTATATACTGCTTACCTTAGTAGGTAAGTTATCGCCGGTCTTTAAAGGTTATTAAAGGCCTTTAGAGGTCTATAGAGGTCTTAGAGGCCTATTTATATATTAATTAGTAAAACCCTAGTAGAGGCAGTATATGCGTATTAGCAAGGTTAAATTGCGTAGTAGTTCTTACTGGAGCAATAAGGAAGTATATAGATTTAAGTTAGGCTATAAATAGCATAGAATACATAAAGGTAGGCCTAAATGCGACTTACTAGACGGCATAAATATAAGAAGACGCCTATTCTAGCCTTGCTATAGGTAGTAAAAGATTAGTAAAGGGTAAGACTAAGTGTGCTTATAGAATATAGGAGGCTAACCTATTATAAGTAGAGAAGCCTAGCTTGGCTAGCTATAAGTGTAATTACGTAGTATAGGGGGAGGTGTAAATTAGTACGCTATAATTATATATAGAAATGCAAACACGTTATATAATAGCCTTTATTATACTATTTACGGAAGGAATAGTTGCTAGCGGAGAGATATATTCTTCTTTAAATTAATCCCTAAAGCCTTAATCCTAGCGACTATGTCCTTCCTATATACGTCCTTATACACATCCCCATCTTTATCCCGGTCCTCTTCCATACTATACCTTATATTGCAATTTCTATTATCCTATATCTTACGCTCTATCTATTATAGGATTTCTTTTCCACTATTTATCTTCTTAACTACACCCAAAAATGTAAGAACTTTATAATAATTCCCTTAGTAAATAAATTCCCTAAAGAAGGTTTTTTAACCGTAGTATTGGTAACGGGCTAAAGTATAGCGGATAGCTAGCAGCACTAATAAGGCGGGGGCATAGTAGACTTTAATTCTAAAAATATAGGGAGTAAGTGTTACGGACGCTTTAAGTACGATATTATAACTACTTAGAGAAGAGTTAAAAGAAGCTAGTTGGTTAATATAGGCACAGTTTAGGATGGAGCCGGTAGAACCATGTGACGAGAAATGGTAACTAAGGTCACATAATGTAATATATAGGATACGCGAAGTACGGAAGGGACGTCACGTATATTACGTATATTACGTATATTATATACAAGAAGGATTTTATAGGAGTACGGTTGTGTATTTAAGGACCCTTAGTTCCTACCTAGATAGTTCTTTCCTTATAGTAATTCTTAGAATATAATTAGAGTTAATTTATTAGGCAACTACTCTACTAGTTATTATTACGTTGTTAACTTTACGCTTTACCTATATACCTAGCCTAATAACAGGACCTACCGTAGTACTTACTACAAGGTTCCATTATACAATTACTACCTAGTTATAGTTACGAAAGTTAAATAACATGCTACTAAAAGCAGCCACTATAACGCTATTAACGGCGGCAACTACTTTAAGGTTAGGAGGTAACACTAGTATAGCAAATACTAACTTATAACAACCTATAACGGTTAGATAACTATAGGAAATAGTTAACAAGTTAATAGAAAATAATACGGCACTTAAATAAAGGGTTAATAGAATAGGAGCAGTAAAGGTTAAGTTACTATTAATTAAAAGATTTTTAGGAGAGAGATTAAAGCTTAAAGGATTCCTTACGTAAATGCATTTTAAGGTTATATAAGAGGGAGTAAAGCTAGTAACACCTATAGATTAAATAGCGTATATAGGATTGTTCTTATTAGGAAGAGTACTTAAGTAGTTTAAGCCTTACCTTATAGAGATATAAGTAAATAGAATAATAATAATAAACTAAGAAGTACGGTTTATATTCTTAAGCTAGAATAGATTTATAGAGCGACTTACATAGATATTTAGAGACCTGGAGGCAACAACTATAGTGGAAAAAAAGCTTTAAGACATTACGTAACAAACCTTAGCTATTAAGTATATAACGTAATTCTAAACGCTAGTAATATAAGTTAAGTGGAATAATAGGGCGCTTATAGCATAGTATAAATAGGGACTTAAGGCTAAAGTTTAGGATGTAATTATTCTAATAGAAGATGTGGATACCCTAAGGAAATTAATAGATTAAGTAATAAAGATTAATAATAGGATCTACTAAAGGGAACAGACTAAGAGAGGTTAGGATAGAGTTCTATAGTTATATAAGGCGTAGAGTACGTATTAACTAAAGCTAAGTTAGAAACTATAGTATAGTGGAAAGCTAATGGACCTAAGTGGTACTAAAGAAGCCTATAAGAGATAGAGTAAGACACTGTGGAAACTAAGAGGATAAGAATTAAGTAATTAAAGGTTTAAAGAGCAAAGGCTAAATTAGGGATCTTAGTAGCAGAAGATATTTAGGCGGACTTTATAATAAGAAAGATGGTTTAAAGAGGGAGCTTATATAAATTGCGGAAAACAGGGTTATTTCGCTAAAGATTGTAAAGATAGTTAAAGTTACTATATAATAAAGGGAACCGGACTAGTAGACAGTATATATATATAGAGGGATAATAATGCACTATAAGGAACAAAAAATTGTTTAATTAACTACTTTATGTTTTGCTATAATAACGCGTGCTAAATTTATAAAGACGCTAAGTATGGCGTAAGCTATTAGCTATAGGAACTTAGTTTAAAGAAACTAAGAGCTACCTAAAACTATAAAGAGCAAGATAGGCTCTATAAATGCAATAAAGATCTAATAGTAACTTTTAGTATAGTGTTAATAAGGTAGTACTTAGAAAGGGACTTCGGGAAAAATCCATTTAGCGATATTAAGAAAGAAGATTTTAAAATATTAGCATCTAAAGTAGAGACTAAGACCGCTATAGAGCAAGGTTTAGTAATGGGTATTATAACACCGTTAAATACGGCATCTATCGCTTTATAAGATGGTAGGAAGAGCGTCTTATAAAGACTAAGTAAGTAGATAACTACTAGTGCTAATTTACCACTTAATAAAGGCAAAAGGCTAAAGGCTTAAGATTCTTAAGATAAGATAAGAGATAACTAAGATTTTTAAAATAAGATAAGGTACACCTAAGGACCTATAACGGACGAAAACTAATAGAGTAGGGTAGTAGCTTAGTTTAGGAATATATAAATAAGCTTAGGACAGAGTTTCCTATAGGTATTAAATTCTTAAAACGAGATAGATAAGATTTAAGACTCTTAAGATAAGATAAAAACACTATAAACGCCTAGTTAAACTAAGGCGGGAGCTAAGTTTAAGTTAGAAGTAAGCTTAGGATTAAAGAATCTAAGGGACTAAGAATTTAGAGTATAAATAAGGACACCTATAGACAAAAGGTAAGGAGCTTCTTTATAGATTAGAGAATCTGTAATCTAGGCAGCGGTTAGACTAGGAGATAGATATATAGACCTAGAGGACTTACTAGTTAAACATAGTATTTAGCCTAAAGATTAAAAAGTTAATACTAAAATTAAGAAGTATAAAGACTTTAAGGATCTACTTATAAGACGTAAAAGAAAAGAAACTATAGAGGAATTTAGAGCGAGAATTACCTTATAGTAAAAGCAGAAACTAGATAAGAGATCTAGTCTACTAGGTTATATAAGGGATAGAGCGCTAGTATAAAGAATTACTAATAGGCCAAGAGCAGGCATATTAAGAGCTAAGTAGCTTACTAAACTAGAATAAAAAGAGGATTTAGGGATTTTAACTAGGTTTGAGGAATAATATATAAAGGGCTATTATAACGCAGTAATAAGAAGATACTTCCTTACGGACAGAGCGTATATACTTAAGTAGCTATACTAAAAGTAGTATAGGCAGCGACACAATAATAAGTAGGAAGATTTCTATATGTAGTTAGATAAAAGAGTTATCTAAAACCACCTAATTATAGAAAAGGCTATAACTTATATTAAAGGAGCCTTAATTATAATGTTAAAAGATCTAGAGGAGTAATTAGAGGACTAAAAAAGTAAAAGATAAATCTTAGTACCTATAAATAAAGTTATAACGCTTAGATTAATATAAGAAAGGTTTAAACTTAAGGATAAAGATAAGCTAAGAGTTAACCTAAGATACTAAGCATATTATATACTATTATAGATAATATATATGGATAATATGTATAGCATATATAGGACACTAAAAGATAAGAATTAGAAGTATTTAATAAGAATATATTAAATAACGGATAAGGTAAAATACTGAAACGCTAAGTATATGTATAGCTAGCACCTAGTAGAAGTTTAAGAATAAAGGGACTTAATACTTTAACCAGGAAGATTCCTTATAGAAGAATGCCTAGATGGATAATAATGGTGGAAATGTTTAGAGAATACCTATTTATAGTATATTAAGGATAAAAAGTAAACTAAGTATTAGCTTAAGTTAGACTAAGTATAAATAGGATTTAGTAGCTAACAGTTAGGAAAAGTAGAGGCCTATAGAACTAAAGGAAACTAGTAGTAAAGCCTTAGACCCTTAAAGGAATTTAAGAAAGATACCTAAATTTATAAGTTAAATAGTAAGATTAATAGTTTAAAGTACTAATAGATAGTAGAGTAATAAGGAACTATATCTTACTAGTAACAGTTAAAAGAATAGGACTACTATATAGGAGAAAGGAGCACCTATATTTATTAGTAACAATTTTAGGAGATCTAATAGCCTATAGAGATGGTATTATTAATCTTAAAATAGGACCTATTTAGTTAACTATTAAAAGAAAATAAATTTGGATATCTTTTAATATCCTACTATTAGGGAAGGATAAGGCGATACTAAGGATGCCTTAGTTACAAAAGTATAATCTAAAGATTAATTGGGTTATAGGTTAAGTTAATATTAGAGATACTTAACGCCGTAAGATGTAATAACAAGCTAAGTTAGTATAGTACTAAGTAGGAGCGACCTATAAAGAAATAGAAAAAGGGCTAAGCTATATACTAAAGAGATACTACAAGTATAGTAAAAAACTATAGTCGCTAAAAAGTAAAAAGCTGTTAGAGTATACAGCATAAGACTATAAGATAAAATTAGAACTAGGAATAAGTTTAAGGTTTTTTCTAATCTATAAGCTTACTAAAGAAGAAGGTAAAGTATTAAAAGAGTTTATCTAGGAGAACTTATAAAAGGGATATATTAGACCATTGTAATTATTAGCGGGTTATTTAGTATTATTTGTCCTAAAGAAGAATGGTAAGCTAAGGCTGTGTATTAACTATAGATAGTTAAATAGCATTACTAGGAAGGATAGGTATCCTTTACCCTTAATTAGCGAAATTTAAGATAGAATAGGTAACGCGCAAATCTTTATAAAGATAGATCTAAGATAGGCGTACTATTAGATTAGAATTAAGGAAAGTAACGAATAAAAGGCAGCCTTTAGGT
>Ga0307515_10015213_pt1 | contig 14194 bp, 20 predicted proteins | sample 17_EM_MG_FD_194513 | JGI IMG/M metagenome (GOLD analysis project Ga0307515, IMG submission 194513) | Populus trichocarpa ectomycorrhiza microbial communities from riparian zone in the Pacific Northwest, United States - 17_EM | ecosystem: Host-associated > Plants > Roots > Unclassified | place...
GTTTAATCGTCTCCAATCCTTCATGAGATCCCCGATCTGTGTATAACACCTTTGATCAGCCTCACTGCGAGCTGGGGGACCACGGAGAACGTACCTGGCACTCATCATTTGACCTTACCATCGAGATGATGACACAATCCTTATCCCTCCCTTGACTCCGGTCTGCAGTGAGTATTTCGATCCCCTTGCGGTTGACCAGCAGGTGAGAGAGTAGCTTGATCTGTTGCCTGTACAGAGAGATGATTCCGATCTGTTCCTCCTTGATCCCGCAACCCATAAGGGTCTCAGTGAATTGGTACACAATTTCGGCTTCGACCTCGTTCTGCACGAGGTCTCCGACGCGGGTCTCATGGCCCGGAACCTGATCTGTGTCTACGAACACGGCTTTGATTCTGCAACAGCTTCAGTCCAACGCAGCACATAATCCAGCGGTGGAAAAACCATACCTAGTGCTGATCAGATACTCTAGCCAGCATGAGACCCTATCGCACTTCTCGCCAGTTTTGATGTGAAGGTCATCAATGAAGCGGTAGCTCGGTATCTCCAAAGACCTCTTCGCGACCTCCTCAGACCCGCACACCAACTTTCCTTCGTAGGTGAGCTCATTGGATATGCGCATGATATCCTCGTTCATCCGGTACTGCTCGGTGAGGTCGACAACACAATTCATGTGATTGTCCGAGAGAAGTCGGAAGAGGGAGACTTCGAGTCCTGCTTTCTTGGCGACTCTGCTTCGGACCAGTGGAGGAAGCTGGTGGTGATCGCCAACGAGGACGAACTTGTCTGCGAATCTCAGCGGGCCGAGACAGGTGGGGAGCGTAATTTGGGAAGCTTCGTCGACGATACAGTAGTCGAACTTGCGTCTGGAGAACAGAGCGCTATGATGTATTGCGTTGAGTGTCTTCAAGAACTAATCAAATCAAATCTTGTACTTACTGGTCAATCGAGAGACAAGTCGTCGCGACGACTGGGGGGGTCATGACTTGGTGCTCGAGCTGCTCGACAGTCATGGCTGTGCTCCTCGCCGAAAGAGTATACTTGATGACATCAGGGTGTATCTACCAGGCAAGCGGTTAAGGATGTGATTCTACCATAGAAGTTCTAACAACATACCTTTTCCTGATTCCCTATCCTTAGAATATCAAAGTCCACATCATTCAACTTCAACAGGATAGTATCCACAGCCGAGTGCGTGTGGCTGGTCAAGAACACGGTCTTGCCCAAATCAACCAACGCCTTGATAAGCGCAGCGATGACCGTGGTCTTCCCCGTACCGGGCATACCCAAAATGAGCGCATAGTCCTCCGCATTCAGGACCTTCTCCACAGCGAGGTTCTGGCTCGAATTGAGAGTTTTCGCAATATCGAGAAGGACGGGACCGTGTTGTGGGCTGTCGAGTAGTTCGTCGTACTGTTTGTTGAAGACGGGCGGCCTGAGGTCCACCACGAGTTCTAGACTTCTGGTATCCCCGTGGGCGAAGAACAGGTTAGCAAGATTATACCTTATCTTCGCCATCCCGGTGAACAACTCGTCCTTATCAATCCTGAACTCCACGACGTCATCGTACAAAGCTTTGTTCCCTGACTTTTCCCGTACCCTCTCTGCGATGTCCTGAGGGTCAAGCTTATGGTCGACCCCTATGGTAACTTCCTCGGGTGTAAGTCCGATGATGTACCCTTTGGTAAGAGCCAGCAAGTCCGGTTCGACAGAAACAACAATGGCGTCCCCGACGGACATATGTCCGGTTAATAAAGAGTCCGCTGCTTGGAGACCGGATCTTGGAAGCACAGGAAGGTTGAAATCCCTTTTCGTGAACCGGTACGAGAATGCGTTGATCTTTCCGGCAGTGTCGGATTCCAATTTGATAGGTTTGTAGGACCGGTCCATGATCATTGAGGCGAAACATCTCCCGTGGGATTCGCGTTCCTCGGCGCCCATAGTCCATAGCTCCTTCTTGAACCGATTGAGGTCTTGCTCCTCGAGAGAAATGAGGGCTTCCCACTTGCGGAAAAATTCGCACTGGGACTCAGTAAGATGCCCGGCTTTCCGCTGGTACAGTTCATGAATCTCGGAAGAAGTATCATCAACACATTCTACCGCCTAAACGAGACCCAGATCAGTATGCACGGTATACATGTTCCACTAAAATACTCAACCTACCTTGCGGTAAAGCATGCACGTGTCCAATCCATAGCACCTCGCGCAGGTGTACTCGACGTCAATGGTCATTGGCAGATGCTCGCTAGTAGGTTCAAACTTATCCAATTCGGCCTTCTTCGTCAGGTCGTCCGCCTTTTTTGCCATATGATGAACCATATCGTTCCTCGCCACGATGAGCGCTCGAACCTCGTTCCTGGAGGCGAGGACTTTAATGGGTTCCTCACTCTGGGTGTGGAACAGCAACCCTTCGTCAACCCGGTAGCCGTATCGCTCACTCATGAGGAGAGTGTAAAGCATAGTCTGTGCACGGTATTCGATATTCCTGCTCCTCGGATCCCCCGTTTTTATTTCAAACGGCATCGGACCAGAGCAAGTCGTCTTCCTGACCTGGCCACGATTATTGAATGGAGCTTGTTGATTTTCGATAATAGCAGTGATAGAAGCATCCAGTTTACCCTTGAGACCGTAGGTGGGGGACCAGATGTCTTCCTCGACGTCGAGGACTTGTGCGATCGCAAGCAATGACGATTCACCATTCTTGGCACGAGGTACGTCCACGATCGCGTCTGGCTGAAACGTTCATCACCACGTGCAAGAAACCAACGATTTGAGATTCACCCTACCTTTGGCGTCTTCCCCATGTATCGCTTCGAGAACACCTGTAGGCCAACCGCGCGATCCTTGACCTTCTCAGTAACCTCTTCGACGGTCATTCCGATCCTCAACAAATCTAAGAGCTTGCGCCGAGCAACGCCGTCGATTTCGTCGTCGATAAACTTCGTATCCCAGCGACTTTCGCTCATGCAAGATTGCACGACCTCGTGGAGAATGTTACCCCAGACTGAAGAAGGGCGGACGTCAGTAACTGTGCGGACAAGGTTGCTGAGGAGCGATTTTCGGCGGCACACTGAGCCTTCGGAGAGTGATGTTGCCGTGATGAGGTAGTCCGGATGATGAATAAGGAGGTTTTGCTTCGAATCAATGGTTATGGCAGGAGTCCCCGTGATGGAACCTTCCCAATCCCCGACGATATTGATAATGTCGCCTGAAAGAACGGTTTAGGGATACGAGAAAGCTGATCTTTCGTTTTCCATACCATTTTCGAGAAAAGTAGACCCCCACACGTCGCGAAGGACGACAATTCTGTGTTCCTCCGTCTCGGTCACTTTCACTATTACTTTCTAAAGACTGGTGTCAGCCACAAGTGCGAGGACAGAGAAGCATTGTATGAGAAATGATAGCTGGCAATGACCAGCCCTTGAAGCTAAGATGGGACCGCGCAAAAAGTTGGGAATTTCCAACCAGGGATCAGGTGACAAGGTAATTCGCTTCGCGCCTGCAGATTTCCCTCCGAGGTAGAAACCGGGGGAAAGAAGGGAGCAGATTGCTTACCTCCACCGGATGATCCATTTCTTGGTATTTCGTGACATTCACGACCATACACCTCGTACACAGTTCCGTGTACGGCGGCGGGGTGATCGCCGATCCACCGTTACCTCCAGCGACCGCCGCACCCCTGAGATTTCTAGGCTTCACAGGAGTGAACTTGGACTTGGAAGGTGATTTGGGTTTCCTCGGGGTCGTGATCGCGTTGCTCTCCTCGTCCGTGCCCCAGTCGCTCCAGTCGAAGTTCTCTGCTCCTTCAAGTAACGCTATGTAGTCCACATCCTCATCATCGGCGACGAGAGTTTTGGCTGAGTCATTGGTCTGGGTGCTGCTTCCTGACTCGGTAGAGACAGTCCGGACTGGAGGTGAGACGGATGTGTGGGGGAGTTTGGGGAGGGAGGACCCTCCGACGAGCGTGGTTTGTGTTTCGACCTGAGTGTCTGGCTGGGTCCCTATCTGAGTCTGCAGCTGACTGTCGAGCTGGGTGTCGAGTTGAGAATCAGAGACCTGAGACCAGTCGATGCCGTCGAAAGCGGCGGGAAAGAGGTCGTCAGATTCCTCCTTCTTGAGTGGTTTTGCTGGGGGCATCTTTGAAAGAGCCGTTATAGCCGGCGCGTGACGTAACGCGTCTCACTTCACTTATACCTGCTAACTCTATACGACCGGACGTGCGTTTAAGTTATCTGCGCTCACATGCTCGCCCGGAAATGCCGCGTCCGGCCAGTGTCGAAGAAGGCGGTGACCACCTCTCGTTTCTTTACTCTAAATCATGAACACAAAAGGCCCGAACCCATCTCCGATGCAGAATGGGAGGTCCGGACAGGTGGGTTGTGTTCGCAGTTTCCCTGCATGAAGCTACCCTCCTAGGATACGTCTCATAGGCAGGGCAATAAGCGTCCTCACGGAGACTCTCCCTCAGTTCTTCTCTACGGGACTGGTGCTCTCTATCGATAAATCGAAGCTACCCGACATCGTGGACGCCTCACGGTACCACGCTCTCAATGGGGCTGGAGTGCGCAACGTTGTAGAAGGAGTCGGGAGCTTCGTCAGCGGCATGGCACGGAATGAGTCGGCGGAGGGATCTGAAGCCGATGAGCTGGAAACGGGGGGAGACATCGAACCGATATACAGTTCCAAGGTTCAGTTGGTCTACACCCCAAAAGGCTTCGAAAGGACGCTCCATATCCAGGGTGAGTAAATTGTACCATATCTCACCGGAATCACACCTGCAAACCGCATCCGCTCAGGCGCACCGCTATACGTAACATCGTCAGGATTCGTCCGACACACACTCAACGCCCTCTACTCGGACCTTCGAGTTGACTTGCTCAACGTACGGACGATGCCTCCACCACCACCACCATCACCATCTTCTTCTTCCTTATCGAATCGACTCGGCAAGAGACGAGACAGGTCGCTATCGATGCGAATAGGTGTTTCCGGGCTGGCGCGAGTAAGCGGTACCAAATCCGAGTGGGAAGTCGACTGCACATACAGCTTCTCGCCCGTCACTGGCCTCCTCCTCATTCACACCATAAACTCGATTCACCCCACCCCTCACGAGTCTGTATACGAAGCATTTAGGCTGGGATTTGGGAGACTCGGTCTCGGGTTCAGTCCAGAACCAGGGACGGGTGCTCAAGGAACAATTTGCAAAGGGTCTACACTACGAAAGGGCAACGAGTGATGTGTCCACGACATTTGGGTATTAATGTTGTACATTAGCACGCGGTATTATTCACACACCACCACTCCACAAATGAACCCTGCAAGAGCCGTAGTTGTGATTGAAGATGGGTATACTAGAACATCACGATGTACGGTGGTATAAATCAAGTGGCTAGAGCTCATCACACCAAGGCAAATCCTCCTCCCGATCATCATCTTCTGCATCGGGCTCGGGAGTCTTTGTAGGGTTGGCCGGAGTAGCGGTGGAGGGGACAGGGGGGTATGACGTCGACGACCCGCCTCCGGCGGGGGGTGGGACGGCGACCGTGCCAGCAACACAAAGAACCTCACCAATGTAGATGTTGGTGCACTCGGGATTGATCTGACCGTTGTTCTCGTAAAGGAGAGTGGTGTTTATGCTGTGAGCAGCGGAAATGGCGTCGCAGGTATCACCCCCAGCTACGACTGTAGGCCGGTTGAATGAGCGAACCGATAGTTAACTGAAAGAGTAACGCACCGTGAACCATGTCACAGTCCTCTCCCTCATATCCCAGGCAGATCGCCTGGCCGGGCATGAGGTTTGTGCACCCGTCGTTAATGATGCCGCGGTTAATAGTGGCCAGCTGGTACCTGTATTGAGTGGGGGTGAGGTTAGAATGGAGCCGACACGAAGCGACAGAAGCGAAAAAAAAATTACGTGGAGACGTTTTGAGCGGCTGAGATACTGTCACAGATATCACCATCTTGGACAACGTATGTGCGAGTACATGGGCCAGCGGCGACGACTGTGGAGCCAGGATCAACAAATCAATCGAAAGGCTCGCGAGACGCAAGACTTACGGGAGACAATGGAGGCAACGACGAGAGAGCGGAAGAACATGGTCGGGGGAGGAAAGGAATGTGTTGAGGCAAAGAACGAAAGGACTGGGTAGTCTACGGCTGAGAGACGGTGGTGGTCGTGGTTGAAGGAAGGGAAGACCAAGTCGTCGGTTGGCTGAGATCTTTAAACTGGGTTACATAATCAATCCCCCCCCCCTTGGCGTTGCCATGCTCTCTCTCTTGGGCCTGACTGGATTTTGTTCGGGTGAAACGATCCGCCTGGCTCGGTTTGACCTCCCATAGACACACGCCCCCCCGTCGCCCCGAAATCACAATTTTCTGTCATTGTATCCGCTTTCAATCTCGACCACCGCTTTGGGCCCGCAGCGTCCAACAGCCGGCGCATGTTTTGCCGACTAATTGGCGGGCGAACAACGTGCAGCCCTCTGCCGAGTTTGCTCGTTGACAACCGGCGTGAGCTCGTGTAACGGGGTGTTCGCCAAGGGATTCCGTAGAAAACCCGACTGGACGGCTGTATCCAGCGTCGCGAGGGTGTCTGACGCTGGCGATCGACCCTTGCTTTCATGTTCTTCGATCTGGCAGTATCAGACGCCCTCCTAAGCCCTGACACAATTGAATGACGCAAAAAGGCGCGTATGTACCAATTCACTAGAAGACCTGTTGTGCCTCCGCTCATATTTTTGCAGGATATCCCCCAAGGTCATCGACAGGCTCGCCCACTCTCCCACTTACGTCCACTTCCTCGGCAACCATCTCATCAACAATAGGCCTGCGTTGATCGGGCGAGATCTTACGGAAACATGGCCTGCGTTTCAGCTCTGGGAAAATGGTAGTGACGGAGGCGAAATCAATTGGAATTACCTTGTCAACACATACGGCGCACAGACTGTCACTATCACCGACTGTCGTGTTCCGTCCGCGGACTCATGCCTAGAAGACACCACCCTCAGCGAGGTCATACGGGGATGGCTAGGTGCCGAGCACGATCCCGCCAAGAAAGATCAACCGTTGCTATATGTCAAGGATTGGCATCTCGCTCGTTGGGTCTCTCGCAACCCCGCAATTCAACCCTTCTACACCACACCGTATCTGTTCGCCGATGACTGGCTGAATTACCACTATTGTAATTTCACCGATGACGACTTTCGGTTCGTTTATCTGGGAATTCAGGGTACCTCTACACCCTTCCACAAAGACGTATACGACTCGTACTCTTGGTCGACAAATGTTATCGGAAGAAAGTTGTGGACCTTCTGGGCACCCGACGACGAGGCTAGAAAGCAGCCTGGGGTAGAATTGGTGCAAGGGGCAGGAGAGACCGTCTTTGTGTGCGTCGCTTTGCTTTCCTCCCGTAAAATCTTCCTGCCCAATCTTACTCCCGGCTGCTATCCCTAAAGTCCTAGCGGTTGGTACCACAACGTCGAGAACCTCACTACTTGCATCTCGGTTAATCACAACTGGTGTAACTCGGTCAACCTACCCTCAATGTATGCTGCGATCTGCCGTAGGATCATAGATGTCGAACGAGAGCTCGAAGACGTCAAAGAACTGCTATCGTCGAACGCTGAGAACCAAGAGTGGGAGGTAGAATGGATGAGTATCGTTCAAGACGTCCTCGAGAAGGATGCAGGTTGGAAGTAAGCGTGTTATCCATCCGAACCCATTTTCTATCTTTGCCGCCCACAGCTAACCTGGTCTGGTTTGGGTTAGTTGGTCGACATTCTGGCACATGGTGCTTCATGGGTTGGACAGGTCCATAGAGACCCATTCGAGTTTACTCGGTGCCGAGGGCGCATCTGACCCCCATTCGGCCTTTCCGTTCGCTCCCAGGAACCTCCAGCCACCGCTTATCTTTATTCTCAGAAACGTCAAGCACTGTGTTGAATCGTTCCACCGCCGACAGCAAGACGAATCGAGAAACGAATTTCATTTAAAAGTGAGGCACAAGGTGCCTGGAGAGGAACATTTGGGGACTGTCAGGGCGGTTTTTGATCGAGTCCGTCAACTGTTGGAAGGGTGTGATGCTGATATCGATAGGCCGGAATAATCTCTGCGGGATGTACGTAAGGGCGAAACTCAATTGAGAGGCTATGGTATGGTGTGAACTACTGATACATCTGCGTAGTGTGGTCGGTATCGGCGGGCCGAGCTTGCGGTCGAGGTGGCAGCTCAGGAGGGGGATCTCGCTTCATCATCTGTTGGGTGGGAGTGAGTACCGCTGCCTGTACTGACATCGAAGACCGACCCACCTCGGATCCAGCATTCTGGGGACCACGGTTGGGAGATAAGCCACCGTTCACACTCGGATCGGGCCCCATCTCCCTGTCTCCGTCGATCGCAGGTTGTTGGCGTCCAAAGTTTTGGGCACCAGGCTGATCATACCCGTCATCTGCTCCATACCCACCGGTCCCTCTCCCGACTCCACTGTCCACGTCACTGCTACGTCCGTAAGACTCGTAATCTTTTTCTCCGGTATGCATGTAACCTGCGCCAGGACCCGTTCCAGTCGTGTGACCATTCCCGGAGGTTACCGTGTTAGGTTGCGGGGGACGGTCAGGTTCATTGCGCAGGACGTTGGCCGCGTTTGGGTCGGGATGTCCGTATATGCGAGCCATACCCCTTTCGACCTCCATGCGACCATTGTCCGCTATGGAAGAGTAGCGGGAATTGCTCTCAGGCGGGCCGGATTTGGCCATGTTGTCGATGGCTCCAAGTGTTCGGCCGCGAATGTTTTCGCCGATGCCGTGGGCGGTCTCGAAGACACCTCTATGGCGTTCGAAGTTCAAGTAATTGTAGATCAGGCTTCTGAATCGAATGATGGAGGGGGGGGGACTTACTTGATTCTGGTACCCACACCGGGTCGTGTGGAAGATGGGTTGGTTTGAGTGTGGTTAGACATGATGGTAGTTTTTGCGTAGCGGAAGGAGAGATGGGGCCTTGAGGAGGTGTATTTTATTCTGGCCAAAGTGGAGTTCTCTCTCCATGTCGAGGAGGTTGACGTTGAGATGACCTCACTCGCAGCTGGGGTCGGAGGACACTCCACTCTGCCCAGTGGGGCCGGTACCGGGGTCGTCTGATTGCCGTTCCGGAACCCCCCCGAACCCGGGGCGAGGCTTCCCAGCGGCCTGGTTCCGAAGAGCGGGAGCCAAGAGATGGGCCACACGAGGACACTCGAGTAGAATGATACCGATGTTCCCACTGCAATATGGACGGATGTCGGTGGGGCGAAAAGACCGCTGGGAAACAGCTGCCCAGAGTGGAATGGGTGGGACGGTCCGCGTTACTCCGATTAGGTGATCCATCAAACGCGGACGTACTTGATCATCCTTGCAAACGCAAGAGGCGACAGACTAGCCCAGGGGATTGAATTCACGACGATACTGTGTTCTGATGGAGATGTGCACTTGGATGTATTGTTGCCACCGAAGTTTTGAGTGGCGAGCTGATTGCACCCTTGCTGAATAGTTCAAAGCCCTCGCACACAGCAGTTTGGTTCAACTGGGAAACAAACCCAAGGATGCTAAGCACGTCTGTGGTTGAACAAGCCCAACCTGGTTTTCTCTGTCCCACCACTACCGTCTCTCTTTCGCTTGCCTGTGCTGCTGGCCGTGCTCGTCGCTGGCTGTTCTTTGGGCTCTCTCGCTCGAACTGGCTCAGGCGGTACTGGAAAGATCCATCTCTATTCGTCTAACCGAAGTCATTCTTTTGGGGTTCCGAACCCATCCCACACATTCTTTACCATTCACTCTCTTTTCAAATTACTACACCACCATAATACCGCTGTATCTGCACCGGTAAGTGTTCGGCGACTTGAATCGGGCTTCGCTCGTGATTGCCCTGGGTGCTCACATGCTCCTTTCATTATGCTCCAGGCAACACCACACATCGGCTCACGCGTCATGGGAATCTCAACCAATCCAACGGTCCCTGCCTCCGTCCCGTCCCCACCTGGTCCCGGCGTCTCTCCATTATCTCCCACCCCTCCGGCCGCTCCCCGCAAACCCCGGCTCCGAGGGCACACAAAAGGAAATCCTAGCGTTGCATCCGTCACTTTTGTTGGCGAATCTTACTGGAGATCAAAGACACCCAAGCTCGTCTCTCTCGAGGTCGCTAGCCAATCGCCGAGCATAATCAAGCGAGGTTTTGAATACATGTACCACAAGTCACATGGGTACCGACTTACGGGCGGGAGTCTTTACTTTGGACCGGTCTCCAGCTTTGTTCGGAAGTCCCAACGCGATGCCCCTCCGCGTGGTGTTATCCCCACTTATCTCGATCCTGACGGCATACCATCCCCACTCCGTGCCGCGTCAATCTCTTCTGATCCGCGGGAGAAGCACGATAGCACTGTCGCTCTTGATGTCTATAGCGATAGCACGAAGAAAGTCCTCAAGGCTGCACCGTTGATATCCCTGCAGGAAGCTAAACGACGCGAGGTCTCGAGGAAGAATCATGCGCTGGAGCAGAAGACCCAGGTCGAACACGAGGTTAAGCGATTGAAGCACGAAGTCGCTGAAATCGTCCGGAGGAAAGCACAGGCAAAGCGCGAAGAGGAAGACCGGGAGAAGGAAGCACTCGAAGCACTCGGAAAGCAGGAGCAAGAAGAGGGACCGACGCTTACTGCTGCCGTTGCAGCGAGGGAAGACGGACTCGTCGTGGCACCAACGGGCTGGATTGTGCCTCTGATAAGCTTGGACGAGGCCCGACACACTGAGAAGGCAAAACGTGATGGAGCAGACAAGTATAAACCTCCCCCTCTGTCACCGCCACCGCCTTCAGCTGTTGCGTCTGTCGATTCGCTCATGGTCAATGCTGGGGATGGAAACACCACGGCTCTCCAGCTGATTAGTCTAGAGGAAGCTGTCAAGCGCGATCGGGCACGTCGTCTTGAAGAGGACGCCGTCAGGTCTCGTACTCGGATGCTCGCTTATGCTGGGACCGGTCTCAGCCATGTACCGTTGATCACTCTGGTAGAGGCTCGTAAACAAGACGCCGTTCGAAGGAAGAATGGAAGCTCGCAGGACGGGGACCACAGAACCGAGTTGTCCTATGCGAGCGATCGAGACGGTCAATGGAGATGAACGTGCTTCGTCGAGAGATGCTGCTGCTCATGAGGAAGCTCACTGGCTTGCGCTGACGTCTAATGCTGGAAGCTGGTAGACTCGGCTGAACACTATTTCCCACTGCTCCGGTCCCGCTATCGCTCGTGTACAGATGGTCATCCCTGATTGGGTCCGATCGACGCGCTTCTAGCTGACACTTCTTATCTTTCTGTCCCCTCGCTTGGAAGATTGGGTCGCGTGCCATATCCGGCTCGTCCCGGTCGGTAGTTATCATCCCGGTCGTTTCACCCTGGCTGTCCGGGCACAGCCACCGATGGACTCTTAGGGCTGCTGTAACAACTATACATGGACATTGATTCTAGGATAAACTCAATTAATACTGCTGCGCATTTGGGCCTTCTGCGCTCACACAGGAAGGAATACAGAAGCTCGGATGGAGATTTACCGCTTCGCAGTGATGTTCTCTGTATGGCGGAAGCCAATTGCACCTGGCTATCAGACAGTTTCGCGCGGCCGACCGAGTATGGTCGGGTTGAAAGTTACTACGCGTGGTCGGGCTCTGGAATTACATGGCGTATTAGGATGGATAATGCCTGTCTCCGGGGTTTCTCGGGTCCCATTCTAGCGCCTTCCGGGGTCTTGCCCCCACCCGGAAGTGGATTTCTGGGGGAAAAGGAGGTTGTGTCTGGAGGAAGTAAGTCGAGAGATAAGTGATCCACGTGCGATAACGGAATGAGAAGCGCGTTGAGGCGCGGAACCTCTGCTCTGCCGGGTGGGAGAGCGTGGGACGAGAAATTCTGCTGCATGCCACATTCCCGATATCAATCTCCCCCCCAGCGACCGGGCTTCCGGCATCACACTGCTTTCTCCTCTCGCACGCGAAATCTCGCCCCATTTATTATCTCGACTCTCCCGCTCAAATGGTCGCTTCTCGTGCCTCCTCTTCCTCTTCAGAGAGCCCCGCCACACTCCGGTTGTAAAGTCGTCTCTTGTCCCCAAGTACGATCTTTACACACCCTCCCCACACCCTGGTTGAACACCCTCCAGTCTTGAAACTCTAGCAGAGATGTCCGAGGAGTACGAGAAAAAACCCGTCGACCACGACAGTGTCGAGAAGGATGAGATTGGTCCTGATAGCGAGCTCCATCGTGGGTTGAAGAACCGTCATGCTCAGATGATCTCGTGAGTCCCAGCCCCACAACGTCCCCCTCCATCGTACTGATCGACCATCTCGTACTGCAGTATCGGTGGTGTCATCGGTACTGGTCTCTTTTTGGGCACCGCCAGATCTCTCGCTGCTGGCGGTCCCCTGGGCCTTCTCCTCGGTTACCTTGTCGTCTCTTCCGCCTGCATCGCCGTCATGATGTGTCTGGGCGAGTTGACCACCCTCCTCCCCGTACCTGGTGGCCAAGTGACGCTCGCCGGGCGATTCGTCGATCCCGCCATGGCTTTCGCTATGGGGTAAGTGGACCGTAGCTCTCCATTACAGGACAACCCCATTCGGACTGATCCCATTCTATTTTTAGCTGGAACTATTGGTATTCGTGGGTCATTACTCTTCCCGCTGAGCTGTCCGCTGCCGCCGTCCTCATCAACTGTGCGTCTTGTCTCCACCCTCGCCAAGTAGTGCAGTGAATACTGATAACGCTTATGGACGCTTACAGACTGGGATACCGAGACCAACAACGCCGTGTGGATTACCGTCACCGGTATCGTCGTCGTCGTCATCAACTTTTTGGGCACCCGCGCCTTCGGTGAATGCGAGTTCTGGTTCGCCTCCATCAAGGTCATCACGATTATCGGTCTCATTATCCTCGGTCTCGTTATCGATCTGGGTGGCGCTCCCACTCATGACCGTCTCGGATTCCGCTACTGGGTACGTCTCACGTGGTCCTCGCATACCGGCTAGGAAAATAACTTCATACAGCGTGACCCCGGTGCTTTTGTTCAATACGAGGATATCGGCGGATCGTTGGGCCGTTTCGCCGGTTTCTGGTCTGTCTTGATCGGCGCCGCTTACGCCTTTTTGGGAACTGAGATTCTCGGGATGACCGCCGCCGAAACCCACAACCCGACCAAGAACATCCCTCGAGCCATTCGTGGTGTCTGGATCCGTATCCTCTTGTTCTATATCATCGGCGTCTTCATCCTCGGTTTGATCTGCCCCTCCAACGATCCCCGTCTTGTCACGGACACCGGAAACGCCGCCTCTTCAGCCTGGGTCATTGCCATCCAGAGGGCGGGAATAAATGTCCTTCCCCACATCGCTAACGCCTGCTTTTTGAGTACGTCCCCCGTGGATTCTGTCGCCTTGTATATCTGTAATTCCTAACCCTTTATCGTTCTAGCCTCCGCTTGGTCTGCTGGTTCTTCTGATCTGTACACCTCTTCCCGTGCCTTGTATGGTCTCGCAAAGACCGGTCAGGCCCCCAAGATCTTCGCCCGCACCAACTCCAGGGGAACCCCCATCTACGCGTTAAGTGTGGGCGCCGCCCTCGCTTGCCTGTCCTACATGGCCGTCTCCGAATCCTCAAGCAACGTTTTCGGCTGGTTCGCCAACATGAGCGCCGTCTCTGGCATGTTTAATTGGCTCGGCATTTGTGTCACCGGTATTCGATTCCGACATGGTTTGAAGGCGCAAGGCATCAACCCCGAAAACCTTCCATGGCACAGCAAGCTCATGCCGTACGCCGGTTGGTGGGGTTTGACCTGGACCGTCGTCATCATCCTCTTCGCCAACTGGAGCGTCTTCCTCAAGGGTAACTGGGACACCGCGTCCTTCATCACCAACTACTTGCCGATCCCGATCTTCTTCTGCTTGTTCTTTGGATACAAACTTTGGCACAAGACCAAGTGGCATCGCGCTTCCGACATGGACTTCGTTACCGGCATCACCAGCTGGAAGCACCAATAAAGCGGTCGTTGTCTGTTTTCGGTTGACCTTTGTTGTCCGTTTTAATGTATCACCCGTGATTGTTGTTTTTTTTTCATTTTCGTATGTCCCTTTGGACTTATCTGTAAGTGGTGTAAAGTTTCGCTTCGTTCATGCCCTTCATCGGTAATTGTTATAAGGGGTG
>Ga0307515_10015214_pt1 | contig 14194 bp, 15 predicted proteins | sample 17_EM_MG_FD_194513 | JGI IMG/M metagenome (GOLD analysis project Ga0307515, IMG submission 194513) | Populus trichocarpa ectomycorrhiza microbial communities from riparian zone in the Pacific Northwest, United States - 17_EM | ecosystem: Host-associated > Plants > Roots > Unclassified | place...
TATATATAATTTTATTTTATATTTTTATTTTCATAGTTTTTCTTATTGGTTATTAAACCATATTAAATTTTATTATATAAATATTAAAAGAAAGTTATATTTTTCTAATGTGAAATTAGAAGCACATAAATATATATATATTTTCTATTTACAAGAAAAAAATTATGTTTTTTAATGTAGAATAAAAAATTTAAATACTTCAACTTAAACTTAAAAAAATAGTATTTGTTTTTTATAATATGAAATAATTTTTTTTTTTGAAATAATCTTCTAAACTTTATTATTTATATAATATATATAGCTTATATTTATATGAATTGTTTTTTTAATTTATTTTTAATTTTTCAAGTTAATCTAGATTAACCCATATAACTCTAGACTTGATCTCTTAACTAAGTTAAACTCCAAATCAGGTTTAATAACTATAATTTTAATATATTAAATTAGATCGCCATGTGATAATTATGATGTTATTCCACGTGGATAAAAACATTGAATAAATAACACTTAGAAAATTATAAAATTTATATTTAATAGATGTTTGAGAGTGTAGTAACGATTGTTTTTTAAAATATTTTTTACTTGAAATTATATTAAAAAATTATTTTTTATATATCATATTAAAACATTTAAAAATATAAAAAATATATTATTTTAAAAAAATTACTTTTGAAAAAAATATGAAACATTAAAAACAAACGGATATAACTCCATGGCTTCTCCAAAACACCCTCTTATCATTTCCAATTCCCATTCTCTCCCTCTCCCCACTCCAACTGCAAAAAGAAACACATTCATGGCGATTTAGCACTCCCTCTTCTCCATTTCTTAAATTCCCAAACTACCCACCTCCATTTCCATGGCGAAATTGGATAATTCGAAATCCAAGCTCCCTCCTTACGTCTCCGCCAAAATCCACCCTTCCAACGACCCCGAAACGGATCACAACTCTTACACGCTCGAGAAATTTAGACTTTACGAGACTAGACAGGTAACAATATTCAATCATTCTCTTATCGCTTTTGATTTAAAATTCGTACTTGAATATAGCTAGGTTATTTTGGAATTTGAAGATTAAATTTGAAAACTGTAGAATTTTGGGGATCTTCGGTATTTAGTGTTTCATGTAATTGCGGTTCCAATAGTTTGAATTGGTTGATGGTCAATGTTTAAATTTCTTGAATCTTTAGTTTAATTAAGAAATTCATTGTTTCCAGAAGAAATTAGAACATGAATAATAAAACTAATATGATATTTTTGGGTTTTCTTTATCAGAGATTTTATCTAGTTGGGAGTGATAGGAACAAGCAATTGTTTCGAGTATTGAAGATTGATCGATCAGAGCCGTCTGATCTCAATATCAGTGAAGACCCAGTTGTTTATTCACCGCAAGAAATAAAAAACTTGCTTCAGCGAATTGCTGAAGGGAATCGTGCCACTGGGGGGCTAAACTTTGTAGTGAAGGCTTATGGTATTGCAGGTTAGTGTTGGGTCACTACTAGTTTATGTGTATTTTTGTGTTTTTGATGCATGGATGTGTTACTGGTGTTTGTTCTTTTGGTGTTTTTAGGCTGCATTAAGTTTCTGGAGTCATATTATTTGATTCTAGTGACAAAGCGTCGGCAAATAGGATTTATTTGTGGTCATGCGATATATGGCATTGATGAGAGCCAATTGATTACCATTCCCCATGTAACAGTTCAAACTGATGTGGCGCATTCTAAAGCTGAGCTAAGGTATTTCCTTCCCTTTGCATGCTGTTGATTGATTGCTTTGTGACCCTTCTCTTTGCTGAGCTAAGGTTTTGCCTTTTCTTCTCTTCATCCAGAATTTTTGGTTTCATGGTTTATGCAAATGCACATAAGAAACACAGGCACAAATGCATTCTGTTCATGATTTTTCTTTCTCATTCTGTTATCAATGCAATGCAATGACAAATACGCCTTTTCACATACTCTATCCTCCCATTTTGTGTCTCTGTGTGTGTTTCATGTGGTCACTATCACTCCTTATTTGCAGCTTCTTCTGTCCTACATTTTATATGATTGCAGAATTTTCAAGCTCATAGAAACCATTATGTGGGAATTTTGTTGGTCATTGTTGCCACTATCATTACCATAGCTTTGCCTAATTATTAGGAAAAGATGTTTTTTGGCATGACTCAAACAATTCAGTTTCTAGCTTGAGATGAAAAACTTATTATTAGGCATGTATTTTAAATTAGAAAAAGAAAAAAGAAAAAGAAAAATCTTATATAACCTTTTTAGGATTCTTTGTCCAATTCAATTTGGTAAAGTGCTAATTTATGTTACTACAATTGAGTTATTATACTCACTTTCCCTCTCATAGCATCAGTTTTAATGTCAAATCTTACAGAATCTTATTAGGACTATTTTTTGAATTCAATTGGGAAAGTGCCAATTTTACATTCTACTGCTTAGCACATATACTTACTTTCTCCCCCATATCATCAATCTTTCATATTTCTTATGAATGAAAAATGATTCCTGTTCTCTTTATCCTTACAGAGCATCCATGGTTTTTACGGCCACAAAAGTAAGAGGTCATGTAGGAAAATTCTTGTTTAGATGAACAAAATAGCCTTGAAATTGCTAAAGAGATTGCTAACCTTGTAAGTTGGAAATGCAAAGAGGATCCCCAATCTAGAATAATCAATTTGCATTTTTTTAAGCACTTGATAAAATTCAAGAAGGAAAAGAGGCGAATGGGAGGACAAGAAATCCCCAAAAAGAAATCACGAACATGCATTCCATATTCTTATCTATTACTATCTATTGATTATAGAGCACAAATGAGGTGCAACCCTTGTATGTATGTTTCATTTTAATAAATTGCTTCTTTTATCAAAAGGAAAAAAAATCTATGGTTGAGAGAATATTGGCATACATATCATTTTAATATTTTTTTTTTATTGAGAGCACATATTATTGTGGCTTTCTTTTCCATGTCTTGCCCTCTCTCTCTCTCTCTATATATATATATATATTTCAAACAACATAAAATATGAATGCTCTTAGAGATGGAAATAGAGAAATGAAGAATATAGTTGAAAGAAAAAGGGAAGGAGAAAGTGTAAATGTAATCTTCTTCAAGAGCATAAAACTTACAATTCATTATGTACAAAGAGAATGTTAGGAATGATTTATCCTTCGCCATCTATAATTTGTTATAAAAAAATGGTAAAACATGAGGAGACTAATTGGAATGGTTGATGTGGCAATTTTTATTTTCTCGCCTTAGTTTCATTTGCCTTTTTTCTTTTTTTGAAGCTTTTAAGTGTTTCCTTGCACTCTTTTCCTTAGTGGTGCAAGATTCTTTTCACCCCTTGTCTAACACGAGTCTAACTTTTAGTTTCTGAATAGTTCTTCTATCTGTTGCCTCAAATGCAGGTACAAAAAGCTATTATCTAGTGTAGATTTGACCAAGGATTTTTTCTTTAGCTACACATATCCTATAATGCAAAGCTTGCAAAAGAATGTGACCTCGATGGGTGAAGATGGGATGCCATATGATAACATATTCGTCTGGAATGCATATCTAACACGAGCTGTTCGGTCTAGATGTGGTAATACTATTTGGACAATAGCATTAGTGCATGGAAATTTTAAGCAGGTTTGCAATTCTTTTTGCTTCTTGTATCTCTAACTAATCTGTCAATGATCATTTGTCATGCTAAATATTTTACACGGTTTTTACACTTTGAATATATCTTCGTCATTGTAACCCTGCAGTTACTTTTTTGAGATAATTTATTTTTCAACATGCTCTTGCTCTATTTTTGTGTTTTCTTTTAAGTTGTACTTCTTTCAACTATGTTCGTAGCATTATCATATGCTTGTTGATTGTTTGGTTTGATATTCTGTATTTCAAGAAAAATTTTAACCATGGCTCAAATATAGATTCATATGTAATATAATTTATGCTGGCTAAAATTGGAAGCATTACAATACTTAATGGAAATGATGTATTTGAATAAATTTTGAAGATTTGGAGATGCTTGGAACATAATTAGTGAAGAACTGTTTCACAAACTACAAATATGCACGCAGCTTTACCATATTCTTGCTGATTATTAGATTGATATTCTGTATATTAAGAAAAATAAGTGGCCGTAGTAATAATTTCAGATGTAATGTAGTTTGTGCTAGGCAAAATTTGGAAGCTTTACTAGTACTTAATGCTAATGGAGTATGAATTTTGGTAAAAAATGGAAGATTTGGAGATGCTTGGGACATAATCTGTGAAGAACTCTAGCACAAATGAAAAATGTTATAATTTGTTTCTCTTAAGCTAAAATAACAACTTCATTTCTGGTTTGAATCTGAGTTATTGGTCTGTAATATGTTTTGCTGATTTACGTCAAGTGATTTTGATTTATGGAAGTAGGATATGTGTTTTAAGGATTTGGAATTTGTTTCTAACTACATTGTTATCTTGTACAAATAAATTCCTCCAATGTGATTTCTTGATAATATCCTTAAAATTTATTCTACTTGAGTGTAATGTGTGTTTAGCATTTCAACTAATTCTACTGTACTTAATCATGGCAGATCAGGCTGTCGATCTTTGGGAGAGACTTTGGTGTTTCACTGGTTTCTAGACGCTCTCGGCATTTTGCTGGTACACGGTATGTTCTGGTTTGAATAAGTTCATCTATGCATAAAGCTCAGTTGCAACTTCATGTTTTATATTTTAGAAACAAAACAAACGGGTTTATGTCACTGGATTCTGCACAGAGGCTTCCTAGCTTTTTATATTGTGGTTCTCTCTCTCTTTCACATACACATAGTAGACTGTGTGTATTATTTAAAAGCCAGTGACCAAACTGACAGTGGTCCCAAAATTAGAGGATCCTTTTGTAATTTAATGAGTGCATGAACAGAGAGAGACCCCGACTAGTTGGGAATTAAGGCTTAGTTGCTATTTCTGGTGTTGTACTTGTAGAGAGGGATGACTGCATGTATGGTGATGATTTACCAAGACAATTAAACTTACAAGATTGCTGCCTTTGGATTGTGTTGAAGTTGATTTTTATATGGTCAGTTTAGGAGATCAGATGTGACAGGGTGAAGTTATGAAGTCTTCCACCAAACTTGATGCAGGTTTTTCTTTGTACCCTTCACTTTAGGTTGGACTGTGTTATGGTGGCTAATGTTTTTTTTCCCCTTTGATATTCTGGTTCTTTAACTAAAAAATTATTGGTGGGTTAGCGCTTCTCTTTTTCATTAAAATAATCCTATGGTAGAGGATTTTGTTTCTAAACCAACTTTCTGAGACTTTCAGTGATGATCCCTTTTTCCCTGTTTCTTTAGTCATGCCTCCACCTTTCAAATAAATAAATAGCGAAATCCTTCACAAGACAGATGGGAACTCTAGCTAACAAGTGTGACTAGTTGAGCTATACATTTTGGGTTGCCCCAGCACCCGTCCACACACACCCACACTCTCTTATGCAGGTTTTGTTTTTATTTTAAACTCCCTTGCTTTCCTGGAATTTCTGTATTGCAGCAAGATATATTTAGGTTATGCTTTTCTTACACAAGTTTCTGTAGTAGGTTTGGTCCATTTGAGTTTTTGGGGAGTGGATTTTGGGGTCTCAAGTACATCTTCTTTTAGAATCGTGATAGTAGTGATCTTCATTCCAAAGTTTTCAAAATTGATGTGGAAAAGGAATAAGGTCAGAGGTTCAACCTGAATTGTCTGGCTTGAACAGCTGTCAAATAATATACATTGAATGTTAAACAAAGTATAAAAAATTGCTTAATTTAATCTTTGTTAATTGTCTCAGTGTCTATGTGCTCATTTGTATCTTAAATCTATTTTAGCATTCTTTCCTAGTCAAATTGGAAAAGTTTCAGCTAACAAAGTATCGAGAAAAAAATATTTTTCCATGAATGTTTGTTACAACTAAAAGTTTTTCTTCTTCTTCTTGAATTTTATTTTTTGTATAAGTCGAGATTCATTAATAAATGAAGCACTGTAGAAGGGCGAGTAAAAAATATAGTGAGGCAAGCAATAGGATACACGATCCTGTGTGCAACTTAAGGCAAACATTAACACATCCTTTCACACTAATAGTCTAATACAAATAGCTGAAGTAGTTTCTAATATGTTTAATGTTTATTTTGTGCATGTGAACCACTCTATCTTTGAAAATCCTAGATAGGTAGATCTCTTTTTTTTTTTTTTTCTAATCTTAATTTGAGTCCGAACCTTTCTTCACACTAACATGATTGATGAACCACATGGCACTAGGGAATGGTCGAGGGTTGCTTAGGTTGACAACAATCACTAGTTATATGCTCTGTAATTAATCTTTTAATTTATTTTTGAGAATGTATATGCTCCAGCAAATTGCAATGCTAAGATATGTACTTATTTTAAGTCTCATGTCATTTAAAACCAAAGCTAAAAAAGGTACCTCCTTAATAAAATGGCTTAGCACAACCCTTCGGCCTCAATAGACACACGAGCCTGAGGACTTAAAAAACCACTAAGTTTAATTGTCTTGGTAATTGTATTTGGCTGCATCAGCATTATTAGTTCCTGGTGAACCTGTTACAACTGGTCACCATTATTAGTTCTAGGTCAATCGATTAAAATTGGTTTGGGTTAGTCAGGTTGGCAGTCCAAATGCCTGACACAGCCGGTATTTGACCAGGTTTGACTACAAGTTTCTCTTATAGCTGAACTGGAATTAAGGCCTGCTCACGGGAACCCTGGTTGAACTTATTCTATTCGACAACCTTGATTCATTTGACTTCTTATGTTTTAAGTTTAGAGATCTAATAATGAGACTCATGTTCCTTTTGACATTATCTGTGATATAATCTACACATTATGGTCTGTGTTTGTTTGTGCAGTCATCTGCCATTACATCATTACATTGTCCTTGGATGAATGTCTTTACTCTTGATTGCACAAGCCACAGTATGCTTCATTATGGTTATGGGTATTATTTGAATGATTGTGGTGGCCTGTTGGAAACCATCAATTTTCATTTTTTTTGTGTCCTCGTTTTCATTGAAGTTATATCTGCTTATTTCAGAGAAGTGTTCTGACCAACCATAAAATCTTCCACTACATTTAAGACAACCTTTGTAATAACTTTATGTTGATTGAGTGCAGTTACTTGAAAAGGGGGGTTAATGATATGGGAAGAGTTGCAAATGATGTTGAAACAGAGCAAATTGTCCTTGATGAAGATGCTGGATCATGCAAGGGGAAAATGAGTTCTGTTGTGCAGATGCGTGGTTCAATTCCCCTTTTCTGGTCACAAGAAGCTTCACGATTTAGTCCTAAACCTGATATAATCTGTAAGGCCATTGATTTGACCTATTTGATTAGTTCATTGTTGAGTCTCGCAGTGATGTAGATCACATAGCACCTATAGCACCTATCTTCTTACAAAGAAGTCTTCTGATATTATTTTTCAATCTATATTAGTGCAAAGGTATGATCCTACCTATCAGGCGACCAAATTGCATTTTGAAGACTTGGTGAAGAGATATGGCAGTCCCATAATTGTGCTTAATTTGATTAAGGTTATTTTCAGATTTATTTTTTGTGCTTAATGTATTCGAGACTCTTGTTAGATTCCTTTTGATTGTTGCCTTCCTAAAATACTGATTCTGTTTGCTGTATAGATCTTGCATTATCGTACATGATGCAATTGAATAATTCTTGCATTTGATTTAATTTACAAAGGAAATCACCAGATTAGAGTTGGCTTTCTTGCTTGTTATACTATACCAGCAAACCCAAATTACTTGCTCCTTACAGTTTCTTTTGTGTACACCCGCTGATTGTTCCTTGCAGGACTTTCAAGTATGCAGCCTTTTCAACTAGATTGTCATTAAATGGCTGTTGTTGCATTGTTTTCATGTATTTTCAATACCTCCCTGGGCATTAATAAATGGTTACCTGAATTTGTTTTTCTCATTCCTAAACTGGAAAAACATATTAAAATGACAATTGCTTATTTTCCACACTTGATTATATTATCATAATTAACAAAAGCTTATCAATCAGCTTTAATATATCTCTGGAGAATGTGGTGATGTGTCTGTTTAAATGGTCCTCTTAAAGTATACCATCTTTCCATTATACTTTCTTCACACTTGGACGAAGTACATGATTTGGCATGTCCTTTTTAACTCTCTGTTTATTGAGGATCTGGAAGTTAAAGAAACCATTTCTGAATCTGTTTTAGTTTCTATGATAATTATGAATTATGGTCAGCCTCATCAAAATAATAATTCAGCTTTCACACAGTGACAATTTTATTCTTTTGTGACATTTCTTGTTTAACTTCAGTGGTTTATCTAATTGTCGTAGTTTTCACTTATCAACATGCTTACCACAAATTGGAATGCCTTTTCTATTGCTTTATGTCATCCTGGATGTCATTTAAATGCTCAAATGCAGACTGTTGAAAAAAGACCTAGAGAAATGATGCTAAGGCGTGAGTTTACAAATGCGGTTGTGTATCTGAACACGATTTTTCCAGAAGAAAAGCAACTTCAGTTTATCCATTGGGACTATCACAAGTTTGCAAAGAGGTACATATGCATTTCTTTTCACCTCAACTCCAATTTATAACTAACAACCATCTTGAACTGACTACTATTCTTTTTTCTGTTTCCAAAGCAAGTCTGCCAATGTTTTGGCTGTTTTGGGTGCTGTGGCAAGTCAAGCACTTGATTTGACTGGTTTTTACTATAGTGGTAAACCTAGCATTGTTAAGAGGAGAGCAAACCAACTTAGTCGAACAAGCACCGGAAGGTATTCCAGTTCTTTAGTTGTATTATTTATTTAACAAACTTATAGTGTTTATGTTACTTCATGACTGGAACTTTTCATGTAACCTTCAACTCAGGTCTCTTGGGTATAAAGTTTTTCAATGCCTAATATTCAGTTTCTTTGAGATTTTGGGTCAACCATCGTCCCATTTTATTTTGGTCTTTGAATTTTTTTTTTTAAACCATGGGTGTTGAAGTGTTAGTAGGAATTTATTGTAAAAAAAAAACCATTAAGGTGCCCATGTGTGGGAGAGAGCGATAAGTTATATTACAGATATGTAATTCAAGGTCATCAAACATTCACGATTAATGCACGATATGAAGATTTTGAAGCAGCTTTTACCATTATAACTTCAAGAATATGTGCTGTGGTGGATGGTCAGATTTTCTTTTTTTCTAATCATTGCATTTTGAAAAAAAAATGACTGTTAAGTGTGTGATGTATCCCTTACATTTGTAAAAAGGTATTATAATCAATTATAAGCATGGTAACCTTGGACCTTAAGAAACCTGAAAGTAGAAAGCTTTCTTTTGTACTTGGAAATTCTGTAACCCAGGGTGTCTTCTTTTCATTTGGTAATTTAGTGCCTCTCTTGCTGAAAAGCATAAAATCAGCCATGTCTTTCTGTCAAGGCTGTTTGCTTTATCATTTCATTGCTTTTGTTTTTGAAATGAAAACCTCCAATTTCAGAGTAAATGTTGGAGCAGGAAATGGGAGGTTCCTTTCAAAACAAGATTATGTAGACTGTGGGTTTCATATATAGTTGACTTTATTCTTTACAGGGACGCTTCTCTTAGAGATCTAAGAGTCAATTCAGGGGATCTTGCAAGGATTGGAAGTAATAATGAGAATCTAAATTCTTTAATTAATTGGGATAGAGAGAGTGATTCTAGTCAACTGAAAAAACAAGATACGGTTGGTGCTGATGGGCCACGTTTTCAAGGTGGAGTTCTACGCACCAACTGCATTGACTGCTTGGATCGTACAAATGTTGCTCAGTATGCTTATGGTCTAGCGGCTTTAGGACGCCAGCTCCTTGCAATGGGTCTAACAGACATGCCCAAAGTCGATCCTGATAGTTCCATTGCTGCTGCTCTTATGGATATGTATCAAAGCATGGGGGATGCTCTTGCCCAGCAATATGGTGGTTCTGCTGCTCATAACACTGTATGCTTTCTCTCGAATAACTTCGGCTTCTATGATCTAATTTGCTCATAACTGTGGTCATCATATCAAGGCCCCATCTTTTTCAGGTGTTCCTTGAGAGGCAGGGAAAGTGGAAAGCTACAACTCAATCTAGGGAGTTTATCAAGTCTATCAAGCGATACTACAGTAATGCATACACTGATGGTGAAAAGCAAGATGCAATAAATTTGTAACTGTTCTTTCCATCGCGCTTTCTACTTCATTTATTGCATAATTTACATTCTCTGGCTAAGCAAATGAGGTGAATTTTCAATGCCCGAACAGATGCTTTTTGTAAATACAAGGGAGTTTTTGATTTCCAGATTTTATCATCACTAGTACTTGATTATGGAGACTATATAGATAAGTGTGCATGTCAGCTTTTGTAAAGATACCAAAATGCACTTCATTATTTTTTTTTGCCTGAAACACTTGTTTTTTTATTTATTGTTTAGTAAAATATGAATCATATTCTATTTGAAATGTTTCCTCTTTGGAGAGGCTTCTACTCTTAATATCTATGATTTTCCAACCATGGACTCAAGTTTCAATAAGTTTCATATTTCATATGTGGATAAGAGATATATCTAACAAACTAAATCAAAAACTTTTGACTGAATTCTTGGAATTCCAAGACGACAGTGTAGGTTTTGTTACATATAACCAAAACCAAACACAAAAGGCTAGAACTATATTCCATGTTTTATTAGTGAGTGTACTTCAGTATTTGATTATATTTGTATGCGATCATTAATTTTTTTATTTTCTTAACTTATTTTTTATGATTAAGAGACTGTTTGGCATTGCGTTTTAAAAGTGCGTTTGACATGAAAAAACATCAAATTAATGTTTTTTTTAGTGCTTTCTAATGGTTTTGATGTACTAGTGTAAAAAATGAAAAACAAAACTAAAAAAAAAAAAATTGATGCATTTTCAAGCGAAAAGCACCTTGCTCCACAATACCAAATGCCCACTAATACTATTTTTGGCATGCATTTTCCTTAAGTGTATTCTGAGATTATTTCTTTGCTGCTTTCCAGATTTCTTGGTTACTTTCAACCACAGGAAGGGAAATCTCCTCTTTGGGAGTTAGATTCAGACTACTATCTTCATGTCTATGGGAATGCAATAGAAGAAGAAGACCCCTGTCCAGATGAGTGGTAAATTAAAAAAAAAAAATAGAGTTGGGTTAGTTCAAATTCAGTACATCTCATCTTCTGATTATTTTGTTGTATCTTACTTCAACAGCAATTTGGAAACCAATGCTAAGCCTGTAAGAGTTGGAATACCTCTTGCCCCTATTCCAGCTTGCAGGGAGGATTTTTCAAGAATGAAGTTGACATCATTTGATAAATTGATTGACCGGACATGTAGTACTGTAAAGAATGTAAGACTTTATAGTGAACCTGATCACAGACCAGGTGGCAGTGCAGGAAATTCTGGTGTGGCTCCAGATGCAGCGTAATTTTTCCCTTGACTAGAGCTGTTAACATGTTGCCTGATTTTATCATTTTTTCTCTCTGTTGCATGTGTTTGGGTGCACACATCTGTTTTTACCTCTGAAGTGCAGACATCTTTTATGCGTGGTTCAGTTTTCTTAAATCATCAGTTGCATGTGTTTCTGATGTCTTCAAACTGTTATCCAGGATGTGCTGCACCTCACATTACTATACAAATTTTGTGTTTCTTTATTTCAGCACTGACTATACCGCATTAGTTGAAAGGATCATAGGAAACTTTTGGCCTTATTATTTGGCCCTTTTAGTGTAGTGAAACATAGCTCTTTGCATTTAGTACAAAGTTTATTGGTTTGTTTTCTCCCTTCTTAGCCCTTAGCAGGTTTGGTATTGAGACATAAAATGATATGTAAATGTGAAGCTATAGGAATATTAGGATTTCTTCAAGGATACTGAGAATTTCAAAAACACATTAAAAAAAGTTAAGCTAATTGAGATTTTTTCAGTATTTTGCCTAGTTTGGAATTGGCAAAAGTAACAACTTGATGTAGGTTATGCTGATTTATGTCTTTATCCTTTAGACACTGTATTTGCATTGGAGAAATCTCTTAAAATGGTCCATTGATTGTAAATTTTTTTCATTATTTTGTCCATAGTTCTAATTTTGATTCGCACTTGCCTCTTGCCTGCTCTGAAATGGGTTGCTTGGGTGCATGAAGTTTGTAAGATGTATTCGTGACTTTTTTCAAGTGCTTGCTATACTCACTGAATATGCTTTCTTTTGCAGTGAAATACAGCTCAAAAGCCCAAATTGGCTTTTTGGCCAGAAAAAGTATGAAGAGAGTGGCAATGCCCCCAAGGCTGCTAAAAGTGAAATTGAAAATGGAGCATCTCAGAAAGAGATTTATGTTGATGGTTACTCAGAATTAAATTTGCTTTCTTCTGTTGATGATATCAATGAAGAGGATATCTTCCAAAGGTACTTTTAGATATTGTCTTCCCATTTTCCAGAGAGAATACAGTACTCTTAGACTTTCGTTTCTGAATGCAATGCCGACCAAATTGGCTTTCTATTAGTCAAAGTTGAGCTTTATTAATGGTTTATGAACCAAGCAAGGGTCTAAACACCCCATACTTTGCTTGCTCAAGCTGGCAGATTTGGCTATAGCTTGAGTCCTGGGCAAATATCTATCACCATTCACATGTAACTTCATGCATGTCAGTGTGTGGGCATGCATATGCAAATTCCTATTAGTTTTCTAAGTTGGATGATAAAAATTTGAATACTGCTCTTTGATTAAGAATGTAAATTGATTCTGCAACTATATTCACTAAATTTAAAATTCATGCTAGTCACGTGGTTGCAATTTCTATGATTTGTACTCTTTTTGTTTATTTATCTATTTATTTTTGTGGCAACTCAAATCAATGACAATTGTCCGGTTGTGGTTCGGTTTGAAGGTACCTTGCAATGACTTCAGTTGATGAAAGCGGCTGGTATGGTGGCACACTACTAGGTGATCAAGATGAAAGCAGTGAGATATATAAACATTATGCTGAATTGTGCCAGGTAAATTGATCCGGTTGTGTGTGTGTGTGTGTGTGTGTGAGAGAGAGAGAGAGAGAGAGAGAGAGAGAGAGAGCAAAACGTTGAAATGAATGATGTCTATTTTCTAGTTCACTGAACATTTGTTATTTTAACAAATGGTAATTGGACCAACAGGGGCCAGCTATGGAGCCCTTCGAGCATGATCTGGATAGGGAGAAACACTATGCTGATGTTGTACGCATGAACGCAATTGATGTTTTAGATGATTCGGCTGTTGAAGCAGAGATGGAAGCTGCTCTCATGGATTATGATCGCATTGGTGCTGATCTTGGGATTGTACCAATGTCATGCAAATCCTTCGCTGCAGATCCAAGTTGGTTGACGAGATGGATTATTGGGGAAGAGAAGGTAGAAAAGATCTAAAGCTAGCTTCTGCACGCGCTATATGACTGTTGTAAGCACACATAAGAGTCTCCAGTTCTCAGAAAAAGTAAATAACTGTTTACATATAAATAAATAGAAAAATGAAAGTATATAGTTGTTTGTAAAATATGCAAAGGCGTGAAATGCCCTCTTAATTGAGGCATGAATTACATCTTATATGTAGACTTGATATACACATTCTCTGAAAAGGAAATTTCAATCGGCTGCAAAGTTTGTTTCTTGTGTTCTATAAAAAATCCCTTGGATGCCCCCCTCAAGAGATACATAGCAATAAGTTTGTCTGTTTGTGTTTGTGAGTCGGTATTTAGAGAATGCGTTGTTGTTTCCCTTCTGCAAAATGGTTTTTACAAGTGCTAGGCAGTCACTTCTGGTGCACTGCCACAGGGGGACTGCATCTTGAAGGTGCCCTCCATTTCCTTTGCCTTGGCATGAGTTGCTCCAACAGCTGCAATAAATTCTTCATGGAATGTGTTTGTGAAAAAAATTTAGTCAAGACTGCTTTCTTTGCTCTGTGGTGTTGATTATTCAACTTCACGTCTTTGTCTTGAAAAAAGTCGATTATATGTGTTGTCCTTTTTTCAATTTTAAAAATAACAACTTTATACTCTTTTGTATTGACTAGACATTGCAGTAATGGAAACGGAAGCGGGTAGAGAATTTTGCAATGCTACTCTATCTTCAACTACAAAGTAATTCTCAAAATTGGAAAAAAAAAAAAAAGAGATAAAATTCTACA
>Ga0307515_10015215_pt1 | contig 14194 bp, 11 predicted proteins | sample 17_EM_MG_FD_194513 | JGI IMG/M metagenome (GOLD analysis project Ga0307515, IMG submission 194513) | Populus trichocarpa ectomycorrhiza microbial communities from riparian zone in the Pacific Northwest, United States - 17_EM | ecosystem: Host-associated > Plants > Roots > Unclassified | place...
TGTTGCCGTGATAGCACCAGTAGAAGAAGTATTCGGGGTAATCGAGCCAGCCCGAGAACACGTTGGTGTAGAGCGGCATTTCCTTCTTGTTCAGCTCGGTGCGCCAATTGGCGCCGGGAATCTTGTTGATCGTGGTCTTGATGCCGATCTGCGCCAGGCTCTCCTGCACCAGCACGCAAAGCGGTTCGTTAACCCCTGCGAAGTTGAGGTCGAACGAGATCGTGGTCTCGAAGCCGTTGGCATAACCTGCTTCCGCGAGCAGCGCCTTCGCCTTGGCCATGTCGGTGGAATATTTGGTCGCTTGCGGCCACGCCACCTCGGTCGGCTTGTCGGCGGACGCGCCGAACATCGGATTGGCGAGGCCGAACAGTACGACATCCATGATCTTCTGGTAGGGGATCGCGTAGGCCATCGCCTCGCGCACCTTGGGATTATCGAACGGCGGCTTGGTCACGTTCATGCCGATGTACTGGATGCCGTTACTGAACGGCAGCGACACGATGTTGAGCTTGCCGGCGGCCTTCAGCTCCTGGAAATCCTTGAACGGCAATTCATAGGAGATGTCGGCGTCGCCGCGCTCCAAAAGCGCGCGGCGGTTGCCGGCCTGCGGCACCATGCGCCAGATCACGCGCTTGATCTTCGGCAAGGGGCCTCCGACCCAGTCGTCGTTGCGCTCCATGATCACTTCGGTGCCGGCAGTCCATTTCGTCAGCTTGTAAGCGCCGGAGCCTGCGGTCTGCTGTTTGGTATACTCAAGACCCCAGGGATCTTTTTCGCTAGCGTTCTTCTTCACCAGTTCGGAATTGACGATGCAGGGCACGATGACCGCGAGATCGGGAACCGTCAGGCGATCCTTCTTGGCAAAGTCGACGCGCAGCGTGTTGTCGTCGACGACCACGAACTGCTCGGGCTTGGTCAGCGAGCCCGCGCTCATCTGGAAGGTCGGGAAGCCGCCGACCGAGACCGCGCGATCGAGCGACCATTTGACGTCCTTCGACGTGACCGGCGCGCCGTCGTGGAATTTCGCGTTCTTCTTCAGCTTGAAGGTCACCGACATGTCGTCGATCTTCATGTCGTCGGCGAGTTCACCCTTGAACTTGTCGCGGTCGTAATAGGGCACGCCGCCGGGGCCGCTCTTCATCTCGTGGGTGATCAGGCGGTCGTAGCAATTCCACGACACTTCATAGCCGGGCACATTGGTGCCGACGCCGTGGATGTCGAGGTTGTTGGGGCCGCCTTCCGAGACGATCAGCAGCGTCTCCGACCGCGCATCGGCCTTGGCGGCGGAGAAAATGGCCGGCGCCGGCACCAGGGCGCCCGCGGCAACACCGGTGACGGATTTCAGGAAATCGCGACGCTTCATGTGATGCTCCAACGCCTGAGGGGATCGGCTTTGGAACAGGGAATCGCAAGGTTCGTGCCAAACCTTAATGGAAGGCTAACCGCGGCCTAACCGATTAATAATGCAACAAAAAATCTATTTTCTCTCGAATTCGAGCCGGCAAAGGCAGGTCCAAATTGCATACAAAGAGGTATATTTGCTCATTTGTTACGCAGTTATATTGGGCGCCTCTTTGCTGTGCGGTTTCGCCGCACCTGCGGGTCGGCCGTACTCGTCAGGTCGGCCACAGCAATTCCTGCAGTTCGATGAGATCGGCGGCTTTCTCCTGCCAGCCTTCGATACAGAAATGCCTGAGGGGATCGCTGACCCGGTGCAGCAACATCAGCGCCATCAGACGGCGCTTCACGGCCGGAGTGATATCGGCGTCCGAATACCCGAACCCCTCGAACAGGCTGCGAACCCGCCGCTTGATGCCCGCGGTCATGAAGGCGCTCGGCCCGAGCAGGTCGTATTCGCCAAAACCGGTCATCACGTCGCCGAAATCGAACAACCCGGCGAGGCGCCAGCCATTGCCGTCGCGGTCCAGCAGGAAATTTTCCGGGATGTATTCGCCGATGAGGATGACCGGCGCCGCGTCCAATGGAATGAGCGAAGCGGCATCGCGCAGGATGTCGTCAAACCCGTCGAGAAATTTTTGCGGCAGTCCGAGACGCGTGTGCCGTGCGCGGCAGCCCTCGATTTGCTTCGCCATGAAATCGGCCCATCGCGGCTCGATGCGGGAAAGCGCTCCCAGCGGCGCGCGCTGCACTTCCGCAATCGTCGCGCCGATCTGCACAAGCACGCGCTCCTTCTGGTCTTCCGGCAAATCCGGCCAGACATCGGAGCCGACGATGCCGGATAGCCGCGTGATGACGAGATACGGCCAGCCGTCGCGTTCGCCCTCGAACAGGAGGCCCGGGATCGGGATGCTCAGCCGTCCGCGCAACTGCGTCAGCGAAGCGCGCTCGGAGACGAACTGATCGCGCAGGAACGGCGGAAAGATCTTCAGGATCAACTCATCGCCAAGACCGATGACGAGGTTGGTGCCGGTGGTGAAAATATGCGGTGAAGCGGTTTTCAAACCATGGCCATGCGCGATGTCGAGCGCGAGCGGCAGCCACCGCGAGGTGTCGGCCCGCCAGGCCTGGAAGGATTCGTAGTCGGATAAAGCCGGCAATGGATGCATGAGCGGCTTTCAAGGCCAGAGCGGGTAGAACCGCTACTGGCAAAAATCCTCATTGTTGATGCGCAGGCAGCGCGGCGCGGCGATCTGTTTCTGCCGGCCGCAGCCTTCCCTGGCGTCGATCTTCTTCAGGGCGCGCAACGCAGCCATGGTCGGCCGGTACCACAGATAGCGCTCGTCGGTGAGTTGCGAAGCGCGACGCAAACCCTGGATGGTCGTCGCCTCGAACGCGCCGTTGCGCTCGCCCGTCATGCAGTCGAGCCGCAGCAACTGATCCTGGATCGATTGCACGAGTTCGCGCCCGTCATAGGTCGGCCCGGCACTGTCGAGCACGGTCACCTCGCGCAAGCGCGACGCGGTGGCACGCGCCTCATCTGCCTCTGGCGCATCGGGGAACAGCGACGCCACGAGATCGAAGGCTTCCGGGGTCTGCGCCTGCCGGGCGCGGGCGAGAACAAGCGCCGCGGTCGGCGAGGATGCCGCCGGCGCTTCGTGTGCGGGAGCCTGTCGGAGCCCGCTAGCGATCGGCCTTGCGTCCGCCGCTTCCCGGCTGGCGGGAAAGCGCTCGATCAGCAGTTCATAGAGCGCGAGATTGCCGGTTTCCTTCGCCGCGGCGAAAAGCTGTTCGGCCGGGGTCGGTGCCGGGAGCGGCGGCACGAAATAGAAATCCAGCTCGAGCGAGGTGGATTCCCACGGTATCTGTTGTTCGCCGGTCGTAAGGCGAACCTGGCGGCGGACGCTCTTGAAAACATCCTCGAGCTTCTCGCCGGGGGTGACGATGGCTTCCGCCAGCGCCCTGGTATAGGGGCTGTGACCGTCCTCGCCGTCGAACGCGGTCTTGCCCGATCCGGTCGATGAGGCGATGAAGACGCCATAGACCGCGCCCATCGGAACCAGGCCGAGGCTGCCGGCCGGCGCCACGCCGGGCGGAAACGGGTTGTCGCGGCAGGCGTCAATGATCAGAATGTTGAGCTGGTTGCCGGATGCCGACAAGCGATCGGCGACCCGCTTTACGCTAAGCGATTGCCCAGCGACGTCCGCGCGCTTTTTCATGTCGGCGCCAACCGGCACGAGATAATTGATCGAATCGTTTTCCAGGCCGTGGCCGGCATAATAGAGCACCGACACCGTTTCCGGTCCGCGTGCTTTGACCTTGCGAGCGAAATCGTCGACATCGGCTGTCAGGCTCTTGAGGTCGCGATCGGCAACCTCGGTAACCTCAAATCCAAGCCCGAGCAATTTTTCGGCGACCAGCCGCGCATCCCGGCCCGGATTGCTTAGCCGGCTGAGCTTGACGTAGTTGGCATTGCCGATGACGAGCGCTAGGCGTGGCGCCGACTTCGGCACCGTCTTTCGCAGCTCGGTTGCGGCAATGCAGGGCGAGACCGCAAGCAAAGCCAGCCCGGCTGCCAACAGCGATTTCAAGAATCTGTTTCGCATCGGCGCAATCTGTCGAATCCCAGCCATCAGTTCTAGGCGAATGCCCCTCGCCTGTCATGCCAAAGCGCTGTCATCAAATTGACTGGCAACCTCCAGCATGCTTGAATGCTATGAATTGTTTTTTAGAAGTTTTCCGGCCGAAGAGCCCTTCCAGCGCGCCCTCTTGCGATTGACGCCATCAGGGATGTTCACTGCAAAGCAACGAAAGCATGGGTGTCGGCTCGCCCGAATCGCGGCCGTGCTCGCGATATCGCTGTTTCCGGCAATGCCCGCATCGTCCGGCGTCCTCAGCGGCCGCGAATTCCAGAACCTGCTCGCCGGCGGGCCCGAGGGCACCACCATCGTATTTCAGGGCGGCACCGACAAGATCTTCTATTCGCCGAACCTGAAGAACAAATTGCGGTCGAGCCCGGAATTGGGAGCGGGATTCCTCAAGCAGAAGATCCTCCAAAACACCGTCACCGAAGGTGTGTTCATCGGCGCGACGATCGCAGACGGAAAGTGGCGCACCATCTCCGGCATTGCCGGGATCGCCGCCGACGCCGACAGTGGCCACGGCGTGCTCACGCTGCTCCAGACCTTTCCGGAAGACACCAGCATCAAGGCGTTTCAGAAGCGCGACCGGCTGTACGCGGTGGTGATCGTGGAGGACGCGCCAGGCGGCATTGTGTGCCGCAGATCACATTGGGAAAAATTATTTGCACTAAAGGGTGAACCGAAGCTGGTGACGGTGCCGTGCGAATTCACAGTGGGCAACACCGTGACGCCAGCGGGGCAGCAGTAGACGGATCCGAATTTGTCGGACACCGCGAACTGCAAACACGGGGAAGTTAAAATGCTACTGCAATGCCTGGCGCGTTATGCGCGAGCCGCCATGCTCGCGATAGCGGTCGTTTTCGGTGCGCTTCTCGCCGGTCACGGCTCCGCAAGCGCAAGCGCTTGCAACGCCATGGCCGGCAAGGAGCTCTACAACTGTCTGGCCAACAAGTTGGACCACGTTGCCGCCATGTCATCCCGCTCGCCCGAGACCCAGAGCGCGTTACAGAAAGCCGCCTCGCAACTGCGAGTATCCGTCAACAAGAGCCAGGCCCTTTCGGCCGTTTCGCAGGCCCGGTCGGTGCTGGCTGGAGTCATCCAGCGGGCCAAGTCCGCCGGCCAGGACTACTCGGGCCTTGTTAGAGTCACTGGCGTGCTCTCATACGCGGCGCGGCTGATCCAGCAGAAGGGATAGTGAAGTGCACTTGCCAGGGTAACGGTGCCGCGCGGGTTTTCACGGGCGGCAACACCGTTACGCCGGCGGGAGGGCCCGGTGACAGGGTAAAGACGCCTTACTGCATTAATCTTATTGGAAAATAGAGGATAGTATCATGCAATCACTGACATTCGCAAAATCGCAATCGCGCGGCGGGATCGCAGGCCTGTGCGCCAGGGCTGCCGTTCTGATCGCGCTGGTGCTTGGGGGATCGTTGTTCGCCGATCGTCAGGCATCCGCGTCGACGACACTGGCCGCGGCCGCGGCGAGCGCGAATGCCGGTCTTTCGGCATGCAGCAACAATCGCGGCACGGCGCTGAACAACTGCGTCGCCGGCGTGCTGGAGAAGATGAACAACGAAATATCGTCGGCCAACGTTCAGGAGACGCAACGTTCGATACAGACCGCAGCATCCCAATTGCGCGCCGCGACGACCAAGATCCAGGCAGTTTCCGCGATCAGGCAGTGCCAGTCGGCGATCGCCGGCGCATTGCGGCAGGTGAAGGCCGCCGGCGGCGTCTATGTTCGCGGCGTAGGCGACAGCGGGCTAAGCGCGATCGCCGGCGTGCTCAGCCGCGCCGCAGCACTGATCCAGAGCAAGGGATAGAGCAGGACGGCTTCGAAGTCGGGAAATAGCCGGCAGCGAGGGCGTATTATCTCAACCGTCATTGCGAGCGTAGCGAAGCAATCCATCTATCCCCGTGCGGAGAGATGGATTGCTTCGCTACGCTCGCAATGACGGAAAGGTTCGTACACGCTCACCTATCCGGGTTAGCCCGCTCGAACTGGCGTAGCAGGCGATTGCCGCGATCGACGGCGAGGTCGAGCGCTGCCTGCGCGGTGCGCTTGCCGCTGAAGACCTGCTCCAGTTCCTCGTCGATCGCATCGCGGATCAGGACAAAGGAGCCAAGCCGGATTCCCTTGGAGTGCTCGGCCGGCGGCTTCAAGGTCATCTGCTCGATCGAGATCGCCGCCCCGGGATTGCGGTCGTAGAAACCCTGCGCGCGGGAGAGGTCGAAGGCGGCGCGGGTGATCGGCAGGTAGCCGGTGTTCTGGTGCCAGGCGGCCTGGACCTCCGGCTTCGACAGATACGCAAAGAACTTGGCGACGCCGGTATATTCGGCCCGCGGCCGGTCACGCAGCACCCACAGGGTCGCGCCGCCGATGATGGTATTTTGCGGCGCGCCGAACACGTCGGAATAATACGGCATCATGCCGTAGCCGACCTCGAACTTCGAATTGGCCTTGATGTCGGCGCGGGTCGCCGAGGAGCCAATGAAGATTCCGCATTCGCCTTTTTGAAAGCGCGGCTCGGCCGACTGGCCGCGGCCGCTATAGTCGTACACTTTCGTGGCCTGCCATTCCGCCAGCTGCGTAATGTGGCGCACCACGATCGGATTGTTGAAGGTCAGTTCGGCATCGAGACCGCCAAACCCGTTGCCCTTGGTCGCCAGCGGCAGATTATGGAACGCCGAGAAATTCTCGACATTGATCCAGGAGGGCCAGGAGGTGGTCAGTCCGCAGGGGGCTCCGGCCGCCCGCAGCCGCTTGGCCGCTGCGCCGACCTCGGGCCAGGTTTTCGGTGCCACTTCCGGGTCGAGACCGGCGGCGGCAAAGAGGTCCTTGTTGTAATAGAGGATCGGCGTCGAGGCGTTGAACGGGAACGACAGCATGTTGCCGGCAACATCGGAATAGTAACCGGCGACGGCCGGCAGATACGCGGCCGGCGAAAACGGCTCCGACTGGTCGCGCATCAATTCGTACACCGGATAGATCGCGCCCTTCGCCGCCATCATGGTCGCGGTCGCAATCTCGTTGACCTGAACGATGGCGGGCTGGCTGCGCGAGCGGAAGGCGAAGATCGCCGCCGTCACGGTTTCGGTATAATTGCCCTTGTAGCTCGGCACGATCCGGTAATCAGATTGCGAGGCGTTGAAATCGGTCGCGAGCTTTTCCAGCTGCTTGCCGAGTTCGCCCGACATCGCGTGCCACCAATTGATCTCGGTGGCCGCCTGCGCCGGAGATACCAGCGCGATGGCCGCTAACGCGACGAACCTAGAAAACCTCAAGACCAATTTCACTGATGAATCACTCTTGCCCCAAAGGCCAATATCAGGATCGCGATCAATCCTTGGTCGCTGCGCCCCCATGCCCCTCATAGAGACCTGCGCCCGCAGTTTCAATCCATCCCTTTCGACGACATCGGCCGTCGCAGCGCACAATTAACGATTGCCGCGGCTGCGGATAGCCAAATGCTGCTATCTTCTGCTAAAAAACATTGAACCTTTTCGTCCCGCCATAGACTTCTTCACGAGGGGATTTGTTGCCAGTGTACCGCCGCGCCGAACTTTCGCGGACCATGATGTTCGTTCTGGCGTTGTTCCTGACAGCGGCCGCTACGAGCGCTTCTGCGCGCGAGTTTCGCGCCGCCGATACCCAGAACGAGAGCTATCCGACCGTACAGGCGCTGTACTACATGGGCAGCCTCATTGCGGAGCGTACCGGTGGCCGCCACCAGATCAAGGTGTTCCATTCGCGCCAGCTCGGCGAGGAAAAGGAAACCCTCGCACAGACCCGCATGGGTGCCATCGATCTCAACCGTACCAACGTCGCGTTGATCGGAACCATGGTGCCGTCGATGAATGTGCTGGCGATGCCGTTTCTGTTCCGCTCCATCGAGCATTTGCAGAAGGTGCTGGACGGACCGATCGGCCAGGAAATCCTCGGCAGCTTCGAAGCTTACGGATTCGTCGGCCTGGCGTTTTACGATTCCGGCGCCCGTTCGATCTACAACAATGTCCGCCCCATCAATTCGATCGCCGACCTCAAGGGATTGCGCATCCGCGTGCAGCAGTCCGAACAGATGTCGGCCATGATCCGCTCGCTCGGCGCCGATCCGGTCGAACTGCCCTACGGACAGGTGCTGACCGGGCTCGGCACCAAACTGATCGACGGCGCGGAAAACAACTGGCCGTCCTTTGTCACGACCGATCATTATAAGTTTGCCGGCTTCTACACGCTGACCGAACACACGATGAGTCCCGAAGTGCTGGTGATGTCGCTAAAGGCATGGTCCGGTCTCTCGCCTGAAGACCAGACGGCCTTCCGCGAAGCCGCGCAGCGCTCGAGCCGCTTCATGCGCGAGAAGTGGCGTGATCTCGAGGAGCGCTCGCGCAAGCAGGCGGAAGATGCCGGCGTCAAGATCGTCACCGATTTCGACCGCAAGCCGTTCGAGGCGGCGATGGCGGGGATCTACGCCAAGGCGCAGCAAGACCCCGCGCTCGCGCAATTGATCGAACGAATTCGCAAGGTGCAGTGAATTGGCTTTGGGCCCGCAACAGGACGGATCGATGGAGCGGCCGGCGAGCCTCGCGGTTCGCGGCCGCATGCGCATCGTCCAGGTGCTGCGCGCGGTCCCGATCCGCTGGCGCATCCTGTCGATCGCAGCACTGAATTCGGCCGTGGTCGTGGTGCTGGCCGCACTGATCTGGAACGGCGCCAAAGTGCTCGGTTCGGCCTGGGAGGATGTCCGCCATGTCAGGGAATCCGACAAGATCCTGGCGCTGCTGGAAAGCGAAACCAGCCGGCTGCAGAACCTGATCCATCGCTATATCAACCAACCGAGCCCGGAACTGTTCGCGGAGATCCTGCTGCTGCGCGAAGCGGTGCTGGGCACGCTGACCAACCGTGCCGCGAACGATCCGATGCTTTCAGGATCGGTGGAGCAGCTTGAGCAGGTCACCGACCGCTTCCTCAACGGTTTCGGTGAATTGCGCGCGGTGCAGGCGACGATCACCAAGACCTACGAGCAGCAGATATTAGGACCGGCCAGGGACATGGCCGGTCTCTATTCCATCATCGAGGGCGCCACCGGCCACCGCGACGCGCTGATCTGGCCGGCGCTCGGAAAATCCCGCGAGGCGTTTACCGGCATGCTGGTCGCCGCCAACGCCTATTACCTCTCGCTGGCATCGGCCTCCGCCGAGGACGCCCGCCGCAATACCGAGACGATCGAAAAAACCATCCCCGTGATGTCCGATCTCGCGGACAATGATTTGCAGCGCATGGCGCTGACGCGGCTGCTCGCGAAAACCCTGGCGCTCCGCGAGGGACTGGCGAAGCTGACCGAGCAACTCGCCAGCCGGACCGAGCTCTTGCGCAACACCATCGACGCCAGCCAGGCCGACGCCATCGGCGTGATCGACAGGCTGTCGGTACAGATGCGCCAGCGCGAACAGAAAGCGCAGGAAACCTTCGACAAGACACTGGCCGGCATTTCGCGCCGGGTGCTGTCGATCGCCGTGATCTTCCTCGGCATCATCCTGTCGGCGGGTGTGCTGATCGCGCTGTCGATCCGCCTGCCGCTGCAGCAGATCCTGGCGGCGATGCATGCGATCACCTCGGGCAATTACAATCGCAAAGTACAGGGCACCACCGCCAAGGACGAGGTCGGCGCAATGGCGCGCGCGGTGGAAGTGTTCCGCGAAAACGCCATCGCCAAGAGCAAGACCGAGGACGAGCTGCGGACGTCGAAGGAAAAAGCCGAGAGCGCGCTGCTCGAACTCAACGCCGCGCAGCAGAACCTGATCGACGCCGAACGGCTGGCGGCGCTGGGCGGCCTGGTCGCCGGTGTCGCCCACGAGGTCAACAACCCGATCGGCATCAGCCTGACGGTGGCATCGAGCTTTGCGCGCCGCGCCGAGATTTTCGAGTCCGAACTGCGCACCGAGCCGCTGCGCCGCTCCAAGCTCGACGAATTCGTCAGGACCTCGCGCGACGCCGCCGGGCAACTGGTGGCCAATCTGCACCGCGCCGGCGAGCTGATCCAGTCGTTCAAGCAGGTGGCGGTCGACCGCTCGCACGCCGAACGGCGGCAGTTCAGCCTCAGCGAGGCCACCGACCAGATCGTCGCGAGCCTGCGGCCGGTGTTGAAGAAGGCGGCGGTCACGCTCTCGGTCGATGTGCCGGAAGGCCTCCTGATCGACGGCTATCCCGGCTCCTACGGGCAGATCTTAACCAATCTTTTCCTCAACGCCGCCAATCATGCCTTCGCCGACGGCCGTTCCGGGGCGGTGACACTTTCGGCGCGGGCCCGCGGCAGCGACGATGTCGAGATCATTTTTGCCGATAACGGGGCCGGAATGACGCCGGACGTGCAGCGGCAGGCGTTCGACCCGTTCTTTACCACGCGCCGCAACGAGGGCGGCACCGGACTGGGCTTGCATATCGTCTATAATCTTGTCACTCAACAGCTCGGCGGCCGGATGATGCTGGAGTCAAGACTGGGACAAGGCACCACTTTCCGCATTATCATGCCTAAGGTCGCCAAAGGCGGACCCACGATCACAGACGCAGCAGCCGACGGAACTCCTCAATGGCCGAACAGGACGATGTCCTCCACCTGATCGACGATTCCGAAGCCGTTCCGGAAGCTTCGACCGCCCGCAAATGGAAAATCGCCGTCATCGACGACGATCAGGCCGTGCATGAAGGCACCCGCTTTGCGCTGAGCGACTACAATCTCCAGGGCGCCACGCTGGAAATCCTCTCGGCCTATTCCGCGGCCGAAGGCCGTATCCTGATGCGCGACAACCCCGATGTCGCGGCCGTGCTGCTCGACGTCATCATGGAGACCGACGTCGCCGGCCTCGATCTCGTCGAATACATCCGCAACGACATCAAGAACGAGACCGTCCGGATCATCCTGCGCACCGGCCAGCCCGGCCAGGCTCCCGAGCGCCGCGTCATCGTCCAGTACGACATCAACGACTACAAGGCGAAGACCGAACTCACCGCCGACAAGCTGTTCACCTCGCTGACCGCGGCTCTGCGCAGCTACCAGCAGCTCGAGCGCATGGTGCAGACGCGGCGCGGGCTGGAAATCATCATCGACGCCGCCTCGACGCTGTACGACTTCAAATCGATGCAGCGGCTCGCCGAAGGCGTGCTGACGCAACTGGCCTCGCTGCTCAATGTCGATTGCGCCGGCATACTGGTGCTACGCGACGACGGCGCGCCCGGCAGCGAGTTCTCGGTGCTGGCGGGCTCGGGCTGCTACAGCCGTTTCATCGGCTCGACCAGCTCAAAATCGCTCGACCCGGACCTGCGGCAGATGGTGGAAGCCGCCTTCACGCGCCGCAAGAACGAATTCGCCGACCATCGCAGCGTGCTTTATCTGCGCACCGGCTCCGGCCGCGAGGTCGTGGTGCTGCTGCAGGCCGAGCGCCAGCTGTCGGACACCGACCGCGCGCTGGTCGAGATTTTCTCCAGCCGGCTGTCGATCGCGTTCGACAATGTGATCCTGTACCAGCAGCTGCACGCGGCCAATACCCAACTCGAAGACCGCGTCGCCCAGCGCACCCGCGCGCTGATGCAGGCCAACCGCCGGCTTTCGGCGCAGTGGCTGCGGCTGCAGCGCGCCAACGGCTTCAAGAACGAAATTTTGGGCACCGTCGCGCACGACCTGAAAAATCCGCTCGGCGTAATCCTTGGGCGCACCGAAATGCTGACCGAATTGATCGGCGCCGGCTCGCCGAAGGAAAACGTCACCGCGCAAGTCGAGCACATCCGCGACGCCACCAAGCGCCTGACCTCGATGGTCGATCACCTGATCTCGGATGCGATGGCTGATGCCTTCGACATCACCATCCGCCGTGAGCCGGTCGATGTGGCAGCCCTGGTGGCCGAAGTCACCGATGCCAATCTGCCCTCGGCCGTCAACAAGCAGCAGACCATCAGCGTCTCCGCGCCGCCGAATTTCGTCACCATGTGCGACGCCGACCGGATCCGCGAGGCGATCGACAATCTGGTCAGCAACGCCATCAAATATTCACCGACCGGCGGCAAGATCACGGTCGGCGTTACCCATGAAGGTGACGACACCGTCGTGCGGATCACGGATGAAGGCGCAGGATTATCGCCTGAAGACCTCGGCCGGTTGTTCGGCCGCTTCCAGCGGCTGTCGGCCAAGCCGACCGCCGGCGAAAGCTCGACGGGTCTTGGCCTGTCGATCGTCAAACGCATTATCGACATGCATGGCGGCCACGTGACCGCTGACAGCCCGGGCCCCGGGCAGGGGTCGACGTTTACGGTTACACTGCCTGCAGCAGAGATCTCATGAGCCAGAGCCAGCACATCATCATCGTCGACGACGAGGCACCGGCCCGCGAAATGGTCGGCGATTACCTCAAGATGCACGGCTTTGCCGTGACGCTGTGCGACGGCGGCAAGAGCCTGCGCAGCGTAATCGAGACCAACGTGCCTGATCTGGTGGTGCTCGACCTCAACATGCCCGAGGAAGACGGGCTCTCGATCATCCGCGACCTGAAAAGCCGCATCAACGTCCCCGTAATCATGCTGACCGCGACCGCAAGTCCGATCGACCGCGTCGTCGGCCTCGAACTCGGCGCTGACGATTACATCGCCAAGCCCTGCGAGCTGCGCGAACTGATGGCCCGGATCCGCTCGGTGCTGCGCCGGAGCACGCCGGCAAAGGCGGCGGCGCCCGAAGCCGCCACCGCGAAAGCGGAAAAGGAACAGCTGGTGCGGTTCGGCACTAAATGGCTTGATCTCGAAGCCCAGGCGCTGCGCGACGACGAAGGCAATGAACATCCGCTGACCGCGTCCGAATTCGGCCTGTTGAAAGTGTTCGCGGCCAATCCCAAGCGGGTGCTGTCGCGCGAACGGCTGCTGGAGCTGGCGAATGCGCGCGACGCCGAAGCCTTCGACCGCGCGGTTGACCTTCGCATCATGCGTATCCGTCGCAAGATCGAGATCGACCCGACCAAGCCCGCCGTCATCCGCACGATCAGAGGCGGCGGCTATCTGTTTTCGCCGACGGGCGAGAAGGGCTGATTGCCACAGGTGTCGTCCCTGCGAACGCAGGATTTGTGGGTGCGCGGAAGTTTTGTGGACGCCCGGAACTATTCCCCGCCTGAAATCATCCAATTTTCCGCATATTGAAATCATTCAAATTTTCGCCCCGTATGTTTCGTCGCGACCGCTGCGACGAAACAATTCTCCGCTGCATGAAACCATTTTCCCCTTCGCGTGCAGACATCCCGAAACGTTCGTTAACTAGAAATCCTCCCAACGACACGCCGCCAAGCGGCGAACTGGGAGCCTGTCATGACGAACGTGATTGCCATCAACCCTGCAGCCCGCAAGCACATCGCCGATGCCCGTGCGACATCGGACGAAGCTCTGCTGGAAGGTATTGCCAAGGGCGACCGCACGGCGATGCACGTACTTTATTCCCGTCATAACGTCCGGGTTTACCGCTTCATCCTGCGCATGGTGCGCGATACCACGATGGCGGAAGACCTCGTCAGCCAGGTGTTCCTGGACGTGTGGCGAACCGCCAGCCAATTCGAAGGCCGTTCCCAGGTTTCGACCTGGCTGCTGTCGATCGCCCGCTTCAAGGCGCTGACCGCGCTGCGCCAGCGCAAGCATGAGGACATCGATCAGGACGACGTGCTCGAAATCGCCGACGATGCCGATACCCCCGAGGCCTCGCTCGACCGCAGCAACACCAGCGCCATCCTGCGCGCCTGTGTCGCCAAGCTGTCGCCGGCGCATCGCGAGATCATCAACCTGGTCTACTACCACGAGAAGTCGGTCGAAGAGGCCGGCGCGATCATTGGTATTCCCCAGAGCACGGTGAAGACCCGGATGTTCTACGCCCGCAAACAATTGGCCGACTTGCTTAAGGTCGCCGGCGTAGACAGCATCGCCGCCTAAATTGCCGCGATTTCAATAGATTAGACGGATATTGGAGCTGAAAACCGGGCCAGTTTCGAAGCCAAAGATTAAGGGCGACGAAACAAATGAAACAATTGGCGACATCACCCGGAAAAACTCAGCCCCTATACCCATCATCAACAACGCAACACCAACGCCGAACAGGAGAGCGAACATGCTGAAGCCGTCCTTCCGCCTC
>Ga0307515_10015216_pt1 | contig 14194 bp, 4 predicted proteins | sample 17_EM_MG_FD_194513 | JGI IMG/M metagenome (GOLD analysis project Ga0307515, IMG submission 194513) | Populus trichocarpa ectomycorrhiza microbial communities from riparian zone in the Pacific Northwest, United States - 17_EM | ecosystem: Host-associated > Plants > Roots > Unclassified | place...
TAGCCCTTAACCTTAAAATTAAATAAATGGATGTTAAGATAGCCTTTCTATATAGAGCAATTGATAAAGAAATATATATTGAGTAACTAATGGGGTTAAAAGATAGGATAAAAAGAGTTTGCTAACTAAATAAGGCACTTTATGGACTTAAATGATTACTATAAATCTAGTACTATACTCTTACCCTTTTTTTTTAAAAGGCCTAGGCTTTTTACCCCTTTTATCTAACCTTAGCGTATTTATAAAAGGTTATATCTACTTAATAGTCTATATGGACGACCTACTAATAGTAGGCCTTAATAAAAATAAAATATAAAAGATTAAAGACGCCCTTAGTAAATATTTCTAGATAACCGACCTAGGGCCTTATACCTACTACCTAGGAATATTAGTATATAGAGATTAACTAACCTGCTCCCTTTAGCTTTACCAAAAAGGTTATATTAAAAAAGTACTACGGGAATTTAATATGTGGGAGTATAAACTAGTTGTAACTTCTATAGATACTAATAAACTAAAACCCTCTAAGGAAGGTTCTTTAGCTATAGAAATAAACTAGAGCTGGTATATTAGGGCAATTAGGTCACTAATATACGCTATACTAGGGACTAGACCAGATATTATATACGCGGTATTAGTCTATAGCCGTTATATGGCTAACCTAGGAGAACCCTATATTAAAGCTATAAAACGAATTTTCTAATACCTTTAAGGTACTATTAACCTAAAACTAAACTTCTTTGGTTTTTTAGAAGAACTAGTTAGATATACCGACTTAAACTAGGCGGAAGATATCACAACTAGACGCTCTACTGCAGGCTATATCTTTAATATTGGAAGCGGAGTAATTAGCTAGTCATTAAAAAGACAACTAGTTGTTATACTATCCTCTTATAAGGTAGAATATATGGGAGAAATATAAGCTACTAAGGAAGCTATTTAGCTTAGGAACCTTCTAGCGGAGCTACTAAAGTTAGAAGAAGAGCTAACTGTGACTATTATCTATGGAGATAACTAAGGCGCTATAGCCCTAGATAAGAACCCCTAGTTCCACTCTAGAACAAAGTATATTGTAATTTAACACTATTACGTGCGGGAAAGATAGGCCAAAGGAGACGTGGATCTATAATACATCCCTACTAAAAAACAGATGGTAAATGGGCTTACTAAAGCCCTACTAAAAGACAAATTCGTCGCCTTTAGGAACGCGTTAGGTTTAAGAACGTATAAATATTAAGAAGTCGCACGGAAGGATATAGGATTGGATTTACTTTTAACTTTATAAAGGTACTCTTTCCCTATTTTTTTTAAGAAGTTTTTTAAGGTCTAATAAGGCCTAAAGGAAGTCCTATTATTGTTTACCTATCTAAATCCGTATAAGGATTAAGTGGGAGCTATATTTACGCCGCTAGTTCAAGCGGGAGCTATTAACCTACACTAATTAGTTTGAGTGGGAGTGTTGAGATTCGACCTTCTGGTGGCGTAGGGAGGCTGGTCCCCAGCCTCCTGAATATTGTATTATATAGCTACTAGCCCTCCAATATTAGAGGGACAAGCAATTAATACAATCTCCTCTTGATAAGGGACAAGCAATACACTATATTCTGACAATATACGCTAATTTGATAGAGAAAACTACAAATCTTAAGAAATAACCTCATTTAAAAGATAATCGTTTCTTTGAAGTAAGGTGTGTACTTATTTTTGGAGATTTGGGCCTTTTTAATGCCTTTTTTGCATCCAGACAGTTTGGTATGTATCCACCGTTCTTGAGTGCGAATCGGCGACTCATGAGACGGGCTGGATCATTTGTCGCCTCGCATAGGATAGCTAACACTGTTGCTTTTGTGACAGTAGCTTGATCAGCCACTCCAATGGGTAATCGCTTCTTGGCACGAAGGCAAAGCCTGCAGTATTCTCGGTGCTCTCACGGCTTCCATGGCAAAGGTGATAGCATACCACTCTGCTGGGGAATCCTAATTCCCGGGTGAAACCCTGGGTTATGCCAGATCTTGTCGGAGACTTTTCTATCTTTGTTTATCGAACATTTTGGTGTTGCTGAGATATGCTGTGCTGTCGGATGATAGCTCACGTTTAGACAGGCTGCCGGATGACCGACAAGCATTAGCACTATCCGGAAGCCTCTTGGCTTAGCCGCCGCTGTGTTACACGATATAATCGAGGAAGCTTGGCAATGGATTTGACGCACCTTGATCCGTCATGTTTGCGGTTGTTTGAATGAAGATATTGGTCTAAATATGCATCACACTATCCCTTAACCTTATCTCAGTAAGCGACTCAGACGGCAAGGGCAAACTGAAGGCGCACTCGCTAATACTAAAGTATTACTAGCTTCCATCCTAAAAAATGCCACTTTTTTTTAACCAATCAGCTCTCTACCGCCGTCGGAGGGCCTTGAGTGCGAGTTTGGGTAAAGCTTAACTCAAATTTTCGCGATTTCATATGAGACACTTTTACCTGTATATTTAACCCCCTAATAACACCTATTTAACCTAATAAGCTAATAAGTTAAATTAGACCAGTCTCCTTTATAATCGTTTACTTTTTTATAATTGGAACACCACTTCCTTACGAGCTACGCGCTTCTAATATTTGGGTAAATACTAACGCGTCCCCAGCTAATACAGCACTAATATACTAGGAAGTCTTATAATTATCTTTATAAACGTCTCTACAAACGTCTCTACAAAGCTCTGCACGACGCTCTGCTCAAAGCTCTACTCAAGGCTCTACACAAGGCTCTGCTCGAAGCTCTATCGAAGCTCTGCTCGAAGCTCTATTGAAGCTCTACCGAAGCTTTGTTGAAGCTCTATCAAAGCTTTATTGGGGGTTATAGTGTTTCGAGGCATTGGGGGGCCCCAGGGGAGGCTCACGAGTTGTGACGGTGCTAGGGCACGTCACCAGCCGTACTGTTTGCCATTGTCTGATACTGTTTTCTACTGTTGGCTCGCCTACCACTAGCGCCTTAGCGACTCGCGCTACTTATTTGTTTATACTAGCCTTAGTAACCCTATTTTCTTCTTCTTAGCTTAGTATCTTTATTAGATAGTAATCCACAAGCTTTGGTTTAGAGGCATTTGTGCGAGCTGTTACATTATACTAAGCTCCCCTATACTGCCTAGGAAGGCCTTAATAATATCCTACCCCAAAAGAAAACCCTTATCTGCAATAACGCGTTAACGCGTTATACTTAGATACTAAAGTTACTCTATATTACCTAGGAAGGCCTTAATAATATCCTACTTTATAAGCTAGACAGGACTAGACCTGTATTCCTAGAATCGAAACTAAAGTGTATAATACTAACAAACCTTAGGAAGCTAACGATGGTACCTAAAGTAAGCTTATTTAAGAGAGCTGCCGCTACCTAAGAGGAACCTAAGATCTAATTAGGATCAGAAATTAAAGACGATAATAATATTATAGACATACGCGAGCAGATTTGCGCCTTTATAGCTAGCTAGAAAGCTAATTATCTTAAAGTAAGAAATATATAAGAGACCCTATAAAATAGCCCAGCTTCCCTTTTTTAAAGCCTTAGCTAACCTACTTACTCTACTAAATATAATATACTAGGGAGTACGGATATAATAATAAAGTAATTAAAGTCCGTTAAGCTTCCTAACCCCTAACCACTATCTAATAGGATAGGCCCTACCTTTAAGAATTAGAGGATTTAAGTATAAGGAAAGCTCCGCGTTAACTATAACTATTTCCTCTCTAAAGAAGCTAAAATGCTTTACCTTTTTAGTTAAACTACTAGGGACGCCTAATAGCACCTTTAAGCCAAGTTTAAGGATAAGTCCCCTATTTAATTTATATCTATTAATAAGATAATATAGTACCTAGCAGCTATCTATATTAACCTAAACAAAGTATAGGATGTCTATTATAACTATAATCGCCTAATAATAAAACTAAACTAACCCTTTACTAAATTTTAGATTTAATTCCTATATCTTATAGAAAAGGGCTAGGTCCCCCTTAAAACTACTAATTAGACCTATATAATAAGCTAATAATCTATATTACGGACCTTATATTAGTAGTAGTACAACCACTAAGAAGAGATATAAATGGGTTAGTTAAAATAGTATAGAAGGCGCTAGAACCGATCAAGCTATAGGATAAGGGGTAACTAAGTTACATAGCTAGTTACGTTATAAGTTTAGAACGTAGGAATATGAAAACGCGGAAACGCGAGACGTATTAACGTACTAACGTACTAACGTACTTAGTACATTTCTTAGGCGCAGTATTGTGTATTTAAAGGACTATACTCCTTACCTAGATAGTTCTCTTCTTTATAGTAAATCTTAGGATATAATTAGGGCTAATCTATTAGGTAACTACTCTACTAGTTATTATTATATTATTAACTTTTTATTTACCTATACACCTAGCCTATTAATAAGTCTACTATAGTTCTTACTATAAGGCTTCGTTATATATTTACTACCTAGTTATAGTATTAATAAAGTTAAATAATATGCTACTAAAAGCAGTAGTTATAATAGCGTTAACGGCAGCAACTATATTGGGATTAGGTAACGATACTAGTATAATAAATACTAACTCTTAGCTAGTTACGGTTGGACAGCTATAGGAAATAGTTAATTAATTAATAGACAATAATAGGATATTAAAGGAAAGAATTAATAGGATTAGAGTAGCGAAAAGTAAGCTACTATCTATTAAGCGATTCTTAGGGGAGAAGTTAAAGCTTAAAGGATTCCTTATATAAATATACTTTAAGGTTATATAAGAAGGAGCGAAGCTAGTAATATTTATAGATTAGGTTGCTTACGCAGGATTATTCCTAATGGGGAGGGTACTTAAGTAGTTTAAGCCTTACCTAATGGAGGTATAGGAAAACGGCATAGCAACTACTAACTAAGAGGTATAATATATATTTACTAGTTAGAATAGGTTTGTAGAATACCTAATATAAATATTTAGAGACTTAGAGGTAACCACTATAGTAGAGAGAAAGCTTTAAAACCTAATATAGAGAACTTTAGCAATATAAGTTAAATAGAATAATAAGGCGCTTATGGCATAGTATAAACAGGGACTTAAAGCAAAAGTCTAGAACGTAATTATCCTAATAGAAAATGCGGATACCCTAAGGGAGTTAATAAATTAAGTAATTAAGATTAATAATAGAATCTACTAAAGGGAGTAGACTAAGAAGGGTTAGGATAGAGTTTTATAGTCGTATAAGGCGCAGAGCACGTATTAACTAAATTAGAAACTATAGTATAGCGTAAAGCTAATAAACCTAAATAGTACTAAAGTAACATATAAGAGATAGATAAAGAGACTATAGAAACCTAAAGGATAAAAATTAAGTAATTATAGGTTTAGAGAGCAGAGGCTAAACTAGGGATCTTAATAGTAGAAGATATTTAGGCGGACTCTATAATAAGAAAAATAGTTTAAAAAGGAGCTCGTATAAATTGCGGAAAATAGGGTTATTTCGCTAGAAACTATAAAGATAGTTAAAATAACTATACGGTAAAGGGAACTAGACTAGCAAAAGACACTTACGTATAGAGGGATAATAGTATACTATAAGAAATAAAAGAGTGTTTAATTAAAAGTTTTATGTTTTGTTATAATAACGTATACTAAATTTATAAAGACGCTAATAGCTATAGGAGCTAAAGTTATTAAAGTTTAGGGGAATCAATAAACTATCTTATAGGTTAGACATTAAAGATAATAAGTTTAGTATAGGCGAAATATTTAGCAACGATAAGGTAATAAAGGTAGCTTACTAGGAGTGTATAGACCTTAGAACAGTTATATTAAAAGTAAAAACTAAAACCTTTATAGAATAAGAATCAGTAATAGAAATTATAACACTATTAGATATAGCATTTATTGCTTTATAAGACGGAAGGAGAAACGTTTAATAAAAAGGATTAAGTAAGTAGACGACTACTAATGCTAGCTTACCACTTAATAAAGGCAAAGGTTATAGGCTTAAGATTCTTAAGACGAGATAAGAGATAATTAAGATTCCTAAAAAGGGATCAGATAAGCTTAAAGACCTATAACGGATAATAACCAATAGAGTAGAGCAGTAGCTTAGTTTAAAAATATATAAATAAGTACGGGATAGAGTTTCCTAAAGGCATAAAATTCTTAAAGTAAGATAAATAAGATTTAAGACTCTTAAGATAAGATAAGAATACTATAGAAGCCTAGTTAGACTAAGGCTGGAGCACGGCTTAAGAAAGAAGTAAGCTCTAAATTAAGAATCTTATAGGACTAAAATTTTAGTAACAGAATAAGGACTATTAAAGAAATTATAAATAAGACTTAGTAATAGGATTAAAAGGTTAATACTATAATTAAGAAGGAAGAAGACTTTAAGAATTTACTCGCAAGGTAAGCAAATAAAGAAACTATAAAGGGATTTAGATAGAGAATCCTCGTATAGTAAGAACAGAAACTAGATAAGAGATCTAGCATATTAGGTTATATAAGGGACAGAGCACCTATATAAAGAATTACTAATAGGCTAAAAGTAGGCATATTAAGAGTAAAATGGTTAAATGAACTAGAACAGGAAGAAGACTTAGAAATTCTAACTAGATTTAAAGAACAATATATAAAGGGTTGTTACAATATAGTAATAAGAAGATACTTCCTTATAGATAGACCGTATATACTTAGGGAATTATACTAAAAGCAGTATAGGCAACAATATAATAACAAGTAGGAATATTTCTATATATAGTTAGATAAATAAGTTATTTAGGACTACCTAATTATAGAAAAGGCTATAACTTATATTAAGGGAGCCTTAATTATAATATTAAAAAATCTAGAGGAATAATTAGAGAACTAAAGAAGTAAGAGACGCATCTTAGTACTCGTAAATAAGGTTATAACGTTTAAATTAGCTAAATAGAGGTTTAAACTTAAAGATAAAGATAAACTAAGAGTTAACCTAAAGCACCTAGTATATTATATATTGGCGTAGATTATATATATAGATAATATATATAATATATATAAAAATCCAAAAGAAAAGAACTAGAAATACCCTATAAGAATATATTAGGCACTAAAGGAGCGATAGTATAGGAATGCTAAGTATATATATAGATAGTATCTAACGGAAGTTTAGAAGTTAGGAGACTTAATACTTTAACTAAAAAGCGAGCTAAGCGTATAAGGATTAAGCAGCTAATAATTAGAAAAAGTAAAGGCCTATAGAACTAAAGGAAGCTAGTAGTAGAGCTTTAGACCCTTAAAGGAATTTAAGGATAACACCTAAATTTATAAGTTAATTAGTAAGATTAACAGTTTAAAGCACTAATAGATAGTAGAGTAATAAAGAACCGTATCTTACTAGTAGTAGTTAAATAAATGGGACTACCTTACAGACAAAAGGAGTACCCTTATTTATTAGTTATAATTTTAGAAGATCTAATAACCTATAAAAGAGGGATTATTAATCTTAAAATAGGACCTATTTAAATAACCATTAAAGGAAGATAAATCGAAATGTCTTTTAATATCCTACTATTAGGATAGGATAAGGTAGTATTAGAAATGCCTTAGTTATAAGAATATAATTTAAAGATTAATTAGATTATAGGTCAGGTTAATATTAGAGATACTTAATAATATAAAAGACGTATAGTAACTAAGTTAGTATAGTACTAAGTTAAAGCAATATATAAAGAAACTATAAGGGGACTTTATAGACAGGGGGCTATAAGGACACGATTGGAATAGGATAGATTAGTAAAAGAGACGAATCCTTAAGGAGGTAAGGCCTTAAGGATTGTAAAGACTATATACTACGGGTATATACCTTTAGTACGTGACCGGCGACTATCTAAGGGGCGTCTGGGGGTTATCCTAAGGGCAATCTAAGGTGTCCGCAATAATATCCCTTATATTACCCCCCCCCCTTTTTACAGTTAGCCCCTAATTTCCATTACCTTATAGTAGGGAAATTATAAGGGCTTGTCCTAGAAGGGGTTTGGAGAAATATTAAAGAGGTATCGGCATGCCGCTATATATTATCTATCTATTTAACCCCTGCTTTAAACTCCTAAAAAACCTTAATAAGGAAAAAATATAACTAGAGAAAAGATATAAGGATTGCTAGAAGACCTATTAGAAGCCTACTAGAAGTATACTGGTAACTACTTAGGCTAATATAGGGATTTCTATGTAACTTTACTTCTAAGCCTTTATACTGGTCTGTAATTAATTATAAGTATTATAGGCAATTCGGTATTCTAGTATAGTTCCGTAGAACCTTTTAGTATAGGATTTAATATATAGCGCCTTAGCTTGCCATTATCTTTAACTATTAAGATATAATCTATAATCGTTTTATATAATCCTCTATATTACTAACGTATTATTCCCGTATCTACCCTTAGGCTATTAAATACGGTTAAGGCATTAATTAGTTAATTAAGGAGACTTATCTCCTAAGATTTAGTGTATATACTTTTAAATCTAATAGTCCTATGCCGTATATTTAGCGTAGCTCTACTACTTAGTAAATAGGAGGGACACTTTGCAATAGCACCTATAGCTATTATACGATTATTAAAAACGGCTATAACATTATTCTTTAATACTATAGTATTGTTTTAGGTATAATTTAACCTATATACGTCTTTAATTAACGTCTAAATTGCATTCCCCCGGCCGCGTACTTAGTTTTTTATAAGGAAGTAATAGTTAGATAATATATGCTCGTATTTCCTTCCTTTTAAATAACGCTATTATAACGGAGTTATATTGGCAAGGTTACGGCTATTTACTAAAAGGGTATTAGATGGTAAAGTATAAGGACACCTTTACTTATTAAGCTGCTCCTTTTCCTTAACACCTTACTTTCCCATTATTAACCTTCGTCTAATTTTAGACGTATCTTTAATATATTATTAAGATTTTCTTCTTTTCCATTAATAATTTAATATACCTCTTTATTCTCCTACTAACTGCTCTTTTAAGTAGATTCTATAGCGTATCCTAACCCTACCTTTATATATAGAACCCTAACCTCCACTAACTTGTAACTGGTACTAGTCCTACCTAAATAATTTTGCTTATATATCTTTAAAAGACCAGAAATCTAATAATAGGATTTTGGAGGCTTATAATAAGACGCACTACGTTAGATCTAATACCTTTAGTCCTTATAATTAATATATACGTACTAAAAGCGGCAGTTACGTTAAGGTAAGCTTTTCTATTCTTAATAGATTTCTATTACTAACTTTAAGCTTTAATAGCCTAGGCCTAAGTGGCGACGTTTTTTTATTATCCTTAACTACTATATCGCCTGAGCTCTCTCTTATTCTAGTATAAATGCTAAATAACTTAGTTAAATTTAAGACTATACTACAGCCATCTACACCGCTTATAATTCTTAGTAAGCTAGCTAGTAACGCCTAATATAAGAGTAAGGTTAGTATACTAAGGATAGGGTAAGGGATAGGGGTAATAAGAAGAAGGTTGCTATCTACTATAGGAAGGAGTTTATGTATATGCGTTAAGTTTTAAAAGAGCATAATATAATACGGTATTAGGTAGGTTACCCTTTAGGTACCTAGCGGATAGGTAACTAATAGTTGCTGTAATAAAGTCTTAGTAGTTCTAGACTATACTAGCTAGCTAACGTCTCTATTCATTCTGGGCTTAAGCGTATCTTTATTAACTATAAGCTTACGCCGCAAGAGCTTTATTAGTATTGGTTTGGACCTAATATTAGTATTAAGCATTTAAGAGTCTCTGCTCTAGCTACACCTTATTATCCTACCCCTATTTTTATGCCTACTTATACCCCTACTAAGCGGTCTAGATCATATTCTTGTTAGCCATTACTTAGTGGCCCAATAGATACTAATCCTACTCCTAATAATAAGGCATAATGGCTTTTTAGATTGGGCATTTATGGTTTAGACTTTTAGGATTTATTCTTATATATAGTAGCAATTAAGGACCTTAATTAAGTGCTTAAAAAGGCCTTATAAGGCTTTAAAAAAGGGCTTAGAAGCCCTAAAAACAATATTCCTAGTATAGATTAATAAATAGGAATGCAATTTTAGTAAAATGACCTATTAACTCTATGCTATATACGTAAAAAGGCTAAGGACCCGTCCTGCCTTAGGCTATAGCCCTATCCCTATAGTTTCTGGAGCCTATCTATTCTATATTTAATTTAACCTATTTACTCTTTTCGCGAGCTTTCTTTATAGGTTGCGATAACACTATAGTATTAGAGCGCTTTCTATAATTTATAAATTGTGGACCTTAGTCCCAATATTCTTTTAAAATATCTTTATTATAATTAAGGTAATCCTCTAGTTTCTATATAGAGTCCTTAGCGGGCTAGCCTAGCTATTTAACTTTAAATTAAAGCTTGTTCTTAATAGACTTATAGTATAATATAGCTTTAACCTCGTACTACTCGCCTACTACCTTAGGGTGTTTAATTAGGCCTAGATAGAAGTTTTTTTCTAGTAGTAGTTTATACCATAGCTCTAATAGGTTTATATAAAACACTAGATATATATAGGCTATAAATAGGGGTAGCTAGAGACAATAGGCTAGCTTACTAATTCGTTCCTTAACTTAGAAGGGACCTAGGTATTTTATATTAAGCTTCTTTAATAGTTAACGGGTCTTAATATTTGTTAAATATAATAAAACCTTATTACCTACTCCGAAATGCTTATCCTAGTGCTTGCAATTATACTAAAGTTTTTACTGCTCTTGGGCATCTTATAGGCTCTACTTCGCATACTTCTATTACTTCTCCTATTTCTAGAGGTATCCTTATACTCTTTAGTAGATATCCTTAAACTTCCCAGTAGGATCCTATAACTAATTATACAGCCTTAGCTAGTAATTATTAGGTATACTATTAAACCTAAATAGTTAAACGCTATAGGCAATATAGATTAGTGTATACTTATATAATATATATTACTTTAAATTGTAAGTATACTCCGCGTATGGAAGTAGCTTATACTAGTTATCTTGCTAGTAGTTTAAATATATCTATAGGTAAGACTCTAATTCCTAGTTTTAGCGTTCTGTTTACCCGTCCGTTTATAGATAGAAAGCTATACTATAATAGTAGTCTATCTTTAAATAGAAGTGTAGGTCTAACTAGTACTGGCTTATAAAGACGCTGCCCCTATTAGTAATAATAGAGTGCGGCTAATCTACTTTAAGAAAGTATTTCTCCTTAATTAGGTTGGCTAGCGCTTATGCGTTAATCGTCTTATTAATAGAAAGGTATTAGATGTACTTTAAACCCCTATTAATAAGTATAAGGACCAAATTATATATTCGTCCTTAGCTATCTTTAGATAGCGGGAGATCTATAATAAAGTCTATAGCGTAATATCGCTATAGCTTACTAGCCGGGGGAACTAATTTAAGTAGACCCTATAGCTTATGCCTGTAGATCTTATATACTTAACACTTCTTATAATAGCTAATATACTCCTTTACTTCCTAATTAAGTCTTAGCCAATAGTATTTACGCTAAAGTAATTCCACTATTTTTACTTAACTATAGTGGCCGCCTAGAGGATTATCGTAATTCTTTATAAAAATCTTCTATTATAGATTTGCTTCTTATAGCACCTAAACCTTACTACCTTTATATAGTAGGCCTATTGGGTCTAGTTCCTAATAGTAGTACCTAGTAGCTTCCTTTCTATTACGTTTCCGGTTTACTTCCGTATTAAGAATAATATAGAAAGTATCCCTCTATTATACCTTATGGATAAGATCTATTAACCTTTTAGATAGTTTTTAGGTAAAAGCTATTTTGTTTTATACTACTCTAAATACAAAACTAGATAGTACTATAGATCTTATAACTCTTTAATGCGTATATGTTAAGAAGGCCGCTATAAGGTTAAAGTCCTTTAGTTATTATAGGGCTCCGAGTTCCAATTGCTCTATAGCTTTACTATTAGCTTAAGGGGATAGCTTAGTAATTAGGGATAGTATATTATTAGGTTCCGAGAATGTATCGGGGATGTCCTATTTAGGTATATTTAGACCCTTATTAGCAACGGACCAGGTACTAGCTAGAACGTTAGTAAAAACTAATAGGGCTTATATTACCTAAGACTTAGTATATAAAGCTATAGGTACTTAAGCATCCTATACCTAGAGCTTATTTTATAATATAGGGAGCAAGATATCTATTATCTATTTTCCTTCTCCCGTTTTAAAGCCTTTGGTATAGTCTAGCCGTTATAACAGTCTATTAGTAGGGTTGTTTTCCCCTAGCTTATATTTAATCTTAAAATTAAATCGCGTAAGCTCCTCTACCTATTTAGCTTATTAAGGTATAAGCTCCTTTATAGTTATAAAGTAGTATAGATTATAATAATCTAAGAGTATATAAGTGGTATAGCTCGCGTGCTTAAGGTAATATCGCCACTATTTAAAGCAGTTAACTATAGCTAGTAGTTCCTTATCGTGGATATAATACCTAACTTTAGGCCCCTAGAATTTTCTGCTATAGAATACTACTGGTCTCTAATAGAGCTAGGTAGCGTCTAGATGCCTATTAGGTTATAGTAGGATACTAATAAGGGCAAAATTCGATATATTAATAATTATTATTAATAGCTAATCTAAGTTAAAATGCCGTAGCAATAGAGCTTTCGTAAACTTTATATAAAGTTTTTAAAAGGCCTCCTAAACCTTTTTAGGCTATAACTATAGTTTATACTATTTAGTTAGTCCCTTTTTAGTTTTCTTCCTTACTACCTTTAAGCTTTTTACTCCTTAGGTTGGGTCTTAGGAAGCTTCTATAATATAGTTAAATAGGTATTAGGTAATATCTAAGTAGTTATAAATAAAGCGCCTATAGAAATTAGTAAAGCCTAAAAATACTTAAATATCCTAGTAGCTCTTTAGCTCCGGCTACTTCTAAATTATCTACACCCGTACTAGGTCTATAACTACACCTATAGGCGTTATAATATAACCTAGGAACTTGACCTACTTAGTGTTAAAGATATACTTTAACGCCTTAGCGTAGAGGCCCTAATTATCTAAACGTTCTAGTACTTCGCGGATATATTACTCGTGCTAATTCTTATCTTCTAAGTAGATTAGGATATTATCTAAATAGATAATATATATACGGTTAACTAGTCCCCCTGAGGCTCTATAAATATATAATTAGAATGTTGTAGGCGCATTAACTAGCCTAAAAGGCATTGCCAGATACTTAAAGTAGCTGTATTAGGTCTTAAAAGCGGTCTTTTACTTATTCCCTTCTTTAATACGGAGCCTATAATAGGCGTCTTATAGATCCAACTTTGTAAAGATCTTCGCCCTAAATAGTCGGTCTAGCATTTTACTAACTAGTAGTAGTAGGTAACGGTTCTTAATTACAATCTTATTAAGACTATAATAGTCTACGTATAGCCTTATAGTTCTATCTAGTTTTAGGATAAAGAGGATTAGCGCGCCTGCCGGTGACTTACTAAGCCAAATCCATCCCTTTTCTAGTAAGCTATTAAGGTACTCCTATAGAATCTTAAGCTCTTTATAAGAGAGGTTATAGATAAGAAGGTTTAGCGGTTATTTACCTTCTTCTAAATTAATTATATAATTATACTCCGAGTTCTATAGTAGGACTTTAGCTCTCCTACCCAAAAATACCCTTAGTAAATCCCTTAGGCCTATTAGAATATTTAATAAATTAGGGTTGCGTTTGTCCTCCGCGTTATTATTAGGTAGGTCCTAAAGCTCCCTTAAAATACTTACGGGTAGCGTTATGCGCTATAGTGGTTACTTATATATAGTTGCCACCGTATATTACACCGTTTTATACAATAGCTAGTAGAGGGTAGGGAAATCCTTAACGCGGTGCTTAAGATACTATAGTATACTCTTTATATATTGCTTAAGCCAAAGTAACCTATAACGGTTAAAGTATCTTATAAGATCCTTAAGATCGCCGCCTCCCTATAATATCTTTATAGCCTATTCGGTAGTTTCTTATAGGGTCTCCGTTATAAAGGGGTTATTACCTATACTAGGCTCTATACCTATCTTATTATTAAATAGGGGTTAGATTTAATACTCCTTTAGGTATAGAGCATATACTGTTTTACCTAGGGCTATATTCTCTAGGATGTCCTTT
>Ga0307515_10015217_pt1 | contig 14194 bp, 9 predicted proteins | sample 17_EM_MG_FD_194513 | JGI IMG/M metagenome (GOLD analysis project Ga0307515, IMG submission 194513) | Populus trichocarpa ectomycorrhiza microbial communities from riparian zone in the Pacific Northwest, United States - 17_EM | ecosystem: Host-associated > Plants > Roots > Unclassified | place...
ACTCTACTGCTATAGAGTCATCAGGGGGCACCCGTTGCTCGCCCCCCTGCCTTTTATTGCCATTTCCTTTGCAACCCGGAACTGGTTTAGTACATTTTGGCTAATAAGCCACTGGGTAACCGCCTTAAGGCCTTTTTGTGTTGAGAGCAGTGTCTTGTAGTTCTCTGTGCCAGCTACTGAGAGCATTGCTTCTCGGTTAGTACGTAAGGGGCATAGCAGTATTACGTGCTTTGGTGTCTGTCTTGGCCAGCCACATTCGCATCTTCGCATTTATATTAAAAAAACCCTTTAAGCTTTATCTTTTCTTCTAAGAATTGTTTAACTAATAGTAACTTAACTTTTACTGCTCCAATTCCATTAATTTGTTCTTTAAGTATTTAGTTATTATCTATTAATTAATTAACTATTTCCTATAACTAACCTACCGTAACTAGCTGCGAATCTGTATCCTATATATTAGTATCCCTACTTATTCCTAAAGTAATTACTGCCGTTAATAACGTCATAACTAGTGCTTTTAGTAGCATATTATTTAACTTTATTAATACTATAACTAGGTAGTAAATATATAATAAAGCCTTATAGTAGGAACTATAGTAGACTTATTAATAGGCTAGGTATATAGATAAACAAGAAGTTAATAATATAATAATAACTAGTAGAGTAGGTTACCTAACAGATTAACTCTAATTATATTCTAAGATTTACTATAAAGAAGAGAACTATCTAAGTAGGGACTGTAGTCCTTTAAATATATAATACTATGCTTAAGAAATGTACTAAGTACGTTAGTACGTTAGTATGTCGGTATATTACGTTCCTATATTCCTACATTCCCACGTTCTAAACTTATAACGTAACTAGCTATATAACTTACTACCCCTTATCCTATAGCTTAATCGGTTCTAGCACCTTCTATACTATCTTAACTAACCCGTTTATATCTCTTCTTAGTAGTCGTACTACTACTAATATAAGGTCCGTAACAGTTAATATAGGGTTAGAAGACGTTTTGGTTAATATATATCTCGTATTTATAAAGATTATATAGGTGCTTAGAGTAGGAGGTACAGTAGTAGCTGCTTTATAAAGGGGTACTAATAGTAGTGGTTTTTGAGATCTTAATATCCTATATAAAAACTTTTTACTACCACCTATAACGTTTAACGACTACCCCAGCTCCCACCCACACGCTTTGCGACGTCCTGCGTCAGCTCCGCTAAATCCAAAGACTAGTAGGTTTGTAGCTGTTACCTCGTACAGGTGCAGAGTCCGATTTCAATAGCCTACCTAATTAATTAATCTAAGTTTATTCTATACTATTTTATCTCTCTATTATTAGCTATAATAAAGAAATTTAGGCGTATATTATAGAGCTAGCCTAATTATAGTTAATAATACTATAAGAAAGTCCAAACCTTTAACTATAAATATTCAATTAATAAGTTTTTTATGCGCCTTTATTAATGCTATACCTATATAGTCTTCCATTCTCTAACTTCTTGCCTTTTTAATTTAAACCCGACTTTGCTAAAAAGCTATTAAGTAAGCATGTTATATCTAAGCCTCCCATCGCGTCTTTCTATGGGATATCGTCTGTTGCAGACTTTCAACTTGTCGTGTAAAAGAACATTAATAAGCGTATAGTAGCCCTTATCCAAGGCCTCTATGTATCTTTGCATGACACGGTCCCGTTCATTTATTCTCCCATTTTCAACATCTACAACAATTGTATTGTGTCAGGCGCTGATCAGGCTGATGGAAATGATACATATGATATTCTATGAGGAAGAATCTCAGGGGCTCGAAGGCCCCGAGAAGATATTTACACGATGGCCCTCGCGCTGTCACGTGACACGTCGCTGAGGTCAAAGAGACTGCCCAAGTACCCCCCCCCCTACCAACATATTGTTGTCTAGAGCGTCCTGTTCTTGCTTAATACACTATGAGTCGTCGGTAGGAAGCCTGTGCAGCTGAGACGCAATTTCCTGGAATGGCTGAGCCTGGAGAAGTGTCGGACGAACTCGTGTGCAGATTGATCTACGAGGCTATATACACACGGTGGATGAGTCATAGGAACCCCTAATATAACCCTAATAACAGTCACCGGCACCAGGTCGACAAAACTGACTCTAGTGATTTGAGTAGATCAAGCAACGATAAGGTGTCGGATATAGACGAGGATATTAATATCCCTTCCGCTGGTGGTCCTAGCAGACCGTGCGCGAACACCAGAATCAAAAGTACGCGTATGGTCACGGAGCCTTGATCCTATTGATTCTATTGGCCAGCTCTTATCGATAACAGAAGGACGAAATACACCAGCGGAAGGGATAGGCGACGTCATGGTATTAATTAAGTAGCGGCCAGTACAAAAAACACTTAATTTTTTAATTTAGAACCTCCATTATATAAAAATAAGGCTTTATAGAACCTCGGTAATAGTGTAATACTGTGCAATGCTTTTACTAGTGTTTAATCTGCAATCGGGCATTCAGCAGTATTTTGGTGTACGTGAGCCCAATTAGGAAGGCGGTATTAGCCGACCGTCATAACCCTATTACCCGCGCTAGGCAAGATCCTTCTGGCCCTTGCTGCCGCTACACTTCTTCCTACTAGCTCTGCATACTAACTTAGGTGCCGCCGTTGTGGATGCCCGCCGCGCGTGCGCCCAGGGAGGTCCAGACTTCTACCCTGTGTGCGCGTGCAACATACACACCATTTCCGGCAGTTCCAACGTAAGCTTAATTATAAGAGTTGACCTTGAAATTCTCTAGTGCGTATAAAGTGAAATTGCGGTGTGTGTGTGTGCACACAGGGGAGGGGACACTGGAAGGCTGACAGACTGTACGCCCCGCATCTGATGTATTGTTTGACGGTTCGGGCCACCACTTCGCATTTGCGCGGGACCGCGACGCACGGGATTCCATCGTGAGCAAAGAGCAATAAAGCATGCCGATTTGGTTAATTTAATTTATTTCGTCTTCAGCATGGAAGAATTTGGTGTGAAAAATAGTAACGTTCGCGGTTCGTCATGGAAAGATGCAGTTTCAGGTGGTCCATAACCTCTGCTGTGGAGATAAGGATCCTGGGGCTGGGTTTGGGCAAAGACAGCATAAGGACACGTGCGCGGCAGGGCCCGCACGGAAGAAGCAACAAGGGAAACTCTAAATGACGCCACGTTAACGTCTGCGCTCGACCCAACCTCACCTGCGCTCTGTATACATGCGAACGACCAAGGCCATGCACGTAAAGAAACACAGGCGCCTAAAAAGAACCGCGCGCCGGATTACGTCTTCCAGCGAAATCCGTCAATTGCGTTATCCGGGCAGTCCTGATAATTTCCGTTTGGAGCAACATCCATGACGATACCGTTGAGCCGTCAGGCGGCCCAGCACAGCAACGGGAAGGACGGTGGCAACACGGCTCGCAAAGGCCACGATTAAGGCAAAGCCTCGCGAGATGGATAATATTTGTCAGACGAGGTTTGGAAGAGAGAGGGTGTGCGGCTCGATTGTTAAGGCGTAGAGGCGACCAGAACCAAATGAACTAGACAATATGCATGGTCCGATGCATGGCCTGAGATTACAGCCGCACGGCGTCTCCCTGTACGGCGGAATGGGGATGCTGCATGGACAGCATTTGACACGTTTGAAGTCCATCGCGTTGCGAAACAGAACCACTTGGACTTGTTTTGCGAGGAATCGCCAGCGGGCAGTTCTCAGTGATCAGTATGGCAAGAGCCAGATGAATATTGTAGGGACCCTTGGTGACTATGTTATCTGGTGGCGAGAAGCCACAGGCGCAAGCGTATGCGCCTCGGGGGCTTCTCAAGCGAATGCCGCGGCTTCATCTCGCCGTTTGAATGCACATCAGCGATTCGATAAAGAGCCCTCACAGCCTAAGACTTAGGGCTCAGGGCTCAACCTTGAAGGGGCTGACGGGTGGCATGGTCGTGTGACTCTCAGGCGCCGAGGAAGAGTGAATGCAGAAGGGGGTTTATGTAGGAGTTGTTGAGGGCCGGCTATTCCGTCTCTATCAATTTGCCAGTCGGGCGAAGTTCCTCTTATCGTGATTGCGGCCACGTGCTCCAATTACCACTACGCAGTCGACCGAAGGGCAGGACGTTGGAACCCAAGAAAATAAAGGTCAAGAAGGCCAACCGCCAATGCGCGCGGTGCTGATGTTAGAGCCTGGAGGCTCAGACGCCACCAAGAAATTCGAGTTGTTAGAGATGCTTCGGACATCCAGCATCGGCTCTCCGCAAAGTAAATTGTGTTGGTTTGAGAAAAGATCTCTGGTGGGCATGATTTGCGATAATGCTGGTAAAAGTTCGTCAACCTCAGTGCTTGCGACAACACTATGGAGTTTTTTCTAGAATCGGAACAATTCCGAAGCTGTGCCGACTGCATTGGGACAGTCATCCACGGATCGTCATCCGCCTACACTATCGACCAACTCCCTACTTCTATATCTGGATCAACACCCGGACATATCTATCTCCTGCAATTCGTGCCTTGACATAAGCTTAACACATTTAATGTCGACTCTCTGGTTGGTGGCGTTGCATTGACAGCATGCTGTCAAGCACCCACCAGTCTAACTGCCTCGCATGCTGCAACCGCCAGCACAACTGCTCTGCATGCAAACGTCCCCCTTCTCCGCCTCCACTCGACCCCGATACAACGAAGGACCACCCTTCCCTTAGGCGAACTGACACCCACACAAGCTTTTAGCATCCGCAGCCAGATCCCACTAACTGCAATTACCCCTACCTAGGCCTTTGGCTCCCCAGTATTTCACTGATGATCCACCGCAGCTTTCCAACTGAAGCCGGCGCACCCATGCCAACCTCTTATCCACTCCACCAAGAGACTTATTTCGCCTATCCCCGTCGACGATTAAGAGATTTGCTCCGGACTTCGGACAGCGGGGGCACAAGAAGAGCTCTAACGAGTGCTGTGACAGGAAGAAATATCTTAGGTCGACTCACCCTCCCCACCACTATAGCCAACCACCCAGGAGCGCCGGTCCGCAATTAACGGAGCCATTGTCAGACCGTCAGACCCACTGTCCCGCACCTACGGCAGAGGCATCGGCATTCTAGATCTGGCTGTGGCGCCGATGATTGTCTTTCCATGTCAGCTGGTCCAGGCATCCGACTCTAACTGTCGAATTGTATATGTATCATAGCGCGCTGCGTGCCGCTCCCCAGGGAAGGTATTTTCTAATATCTTCGTGAAGGAAATCAACCCTTTCTTTGTAAACTTCCGTCCCTGTCCAGTCATGGCTCTCCTGTCTCTACTCCTTGTTTTCTCTGTCTTGTGTTTAGCTACGCTCTGGAAGCGATTTACGTCTCGTCGCCATCAAAGACTTCCGCCTGGTCTTAAGAAGCTGCCGGGCCCCAAAGGTATGAGTGTACCAAGCCCACCTGCATAACACGACTGTTTGAAGCCATAGTAGTGTACTATCTTAGAAGAAGATCTACTTACCTCTTGTCAAAACAGGTTATCCATTCATAGGTTCAGTCCCAGATGTCCCAGAGAAGAATGGCTTCATCAAGTTTGCAGAATGGGGAAAGCAATATGGACCCATTTACCAAGTCAACCTCGCTGGCAGTAACCATGTCTGGATATCATCGGACCAGATAGCACAAGATCTTTTGGCTAAGAAGGGAGCTATTTACTCTGATCGACCCCATATCCCCGCTTTGATCGACGACAATCGTACAAGTGGGCAGTACTTGCCTTTAACAAGCAAGAATAGTAAGTGGAAGATTCTTCACATATATCGTACTTTAACCCCGACTAACTCCGTATAGATGCTTGGTCTCGACAAAGGAAATTCGCCAATATTATCATGCGAGAATCCGAAAAGGCGCAGTTCCATCGCTACCCTGAAATTGAGGCCAAGCGCATGCTTGTTGAGCTCATGGACCAACCCTCGCAATACAATCACGTGTTAGAATCGTTCATTTCACGCGTTACATGTCGTTTGGCTTGGGGTCATAGTGAAGCCAGTGACGAGCTCAAGCAACGTGCTCGCGAGCTCCTAATCGGAGTTTCTCCCACCGGTGCACTTGGCAACAAACTTCCATTCCTCATGTCGCTCCCTGACTGGCTCGTGCCGGCTAAGGCTTGGGAGCGAAGGCGTGCAAGAACTGAACGGAGATTCTTTGAGATAATGCAGAAGGATGTTGAGAATGACATGAAAGAGAAGCGAGCACCCCAATCATGGATGCGAACTTTTCTGGAGTCCCGAGGAAGCTGGGGTTTCCAATATGAGCTTGAAGGCGCATACGCTGTTGGCATGCATGGTATAGCTGGCGCTCTTACCATCGCTGCACCAATGCAAGCATTTTGTCTAGCGATGCACCACTATCCACAATACCTGCCTATGCTCCAGGAAGAGCTAGATAGGGTCTGTGGCGATCGCTTGCCTAGAGCAGAAGACCGGCCGAACCTATCATTCTTACGCGCAATCATAAGGGAGTGTCTGCGCTGGCGCCCCCCCGTTCCGACCGGCATTCCCCACTATTTAATTCAAGATGACGCCTACAATGGATATCATATTCCTGCTGGAAGTGTTATGCACCCGCTTGAATGGTAAGTTCTCTCTGCGCTTATTCATTGGTCGAAAACTCACCAATCAATCTAAGGGCGATCTCCCGAGATCCAACCATGTTCCCTGACCCGGAATCCTTCAATCCGCTCCGTTGGCTCGAACCTTCGTATCCCACGTACCAAGAACCCCTTACTCAATACCCTACCATAATCAATTGTACCCAATTTGGGTATGGGCGCAGGCTGTGTCAGGGCCAAACAGTCGCTGATGAAGATCTTCTCATCGGGATCGGGTCCATCGCCTGGCTATTTGACCTCAGCAAGCATTCAGACGAGGCTGACGATGAGTCCTGCACTGATTCTGGCTACGGTTCCCAATCCGAAAGTGACGAGATCAGTGAAAAAGAGAGCTCGATCCACCTCAACAAGAAAGCGACCATCTCTTACGAGGAGCTGAACACGGGCATAGAAACCACGGCATCTTCTAACGACGGCCAGCCATCTAGTCTCACCCATCCTGGTGCTTGGCCAGTCGACCCGCTAGAAGAGCAACTTATGGATGTGGAGAAGAGGTGGGGTAGCATTGAATTGCAACATCGTCAAGCGAAGCCCAAACTACCGGCAAAGGCCAAGAAGGGCACCAACAAGATTGACCCGACGCTTGACTTCACAACTTTACTCATTGCGAAGCCAGTGCCATTTAAGTTCAACTTGAAAGTCCGCGACCAGGCGCGCGCACAGCATGTACGTCAACTCTTCGATGAAGGACTAAACAAGGGTGAGTACAAGGATGGTAAGGTCTACTGGGGGGAACACCATGGGAAAAACAAGGAGCTTGGTTGGGGAAAGGTATAAAACCCTCCTAACTGTTTGCTCGGATCAGCATCTAGCGATAGTTTGGCGTTTTCTAGTAGATGGGTAGGGGGCACAGGAGGTTGGTGAGGCTGAGGCTATTCAACGCGTCGATATGGAAATGCACAATGGGAAATTATAGGTTGGATCATCGACTTTTGGGAGATACGGGGCCTACTGGCGTTGGCTATTGTACGATGCCGGATGAGTTTGAATTTACAATATCTAACCCGACACTAATATGATTTCCTTTGAATTCCTTTCTTTGGCTCATCGAGCGACATGCTAAGATAGTCGGATAGATTAATTTTATTTGATTACAATTTACTACTACAAATTTACCTCCTTGATTCGTATTTCGCTTTAGCAGCGAGAGGGATTCTGACAGGTCTTTCCATCTTCCCAATTGGCGAGCCAAACCTCTCGGATTAACTTTGTGGAATAACTACGTCATCTCTTCTAGCTGTTCTAGCTCTTTCTTAACGTCATGTTACTTACACGAAAAACAAACCATTTCACATTAGCTTCATTAGGCGTTTGTCAATATATCTGTGGGATTTGTTAATATCCCATGCGCAGTTCGTACAGATGCCGAAGGACTATTTGTTTAGTCTTTACTATGCCATATGGGGTTTTGACAAGGCTTCCAAGTCACTCAGAATGAAAGGTAAGAACATAGTTCTCTACGCACTTGAGTCCATTCACAAGGATACGATCAGAGCACCAAAATCAAGCGCAAGTCGTAATGATTCATGGAATAAGGCAAACCAAAAGCCCTCATCTGAACTCACTTACAAAAAGAGAAATAAAATTCTTACGGCTAAACAGCCACAAGTCATAACTGAATTTAAGAAGGCAAGACAGCACTTTTATCAAGAGCATCTGCATATTCTGGGAACAATATGCTAAAATAACAAGCACTTGACGAAAATACCCGAAGCTTCGAAGACAGTACCCCAGTTGATATAAAAAAATACACAGAAAATGAATGGTGGCGCTGATCTCCAGTATTAGTAACCTTAGTAGCCTCACGGGAGTGCTGGGACGGGCCGCAGGTGAGATGGATCTCGCCACAATCTGACTAACGCGCCCACGCAGCCGTGCTCCCGCGCCTCCCAGCCTCCAACCAAGCCACGAAATCCTTCAAACCGGAATACAGCTTCCGCAAAGCAGCAATATCAACCTCATACTCCTGCTGCGAGAAATACCGAAACAGCTCCCCCAACTCCCTCACAAACAACCCCGTAACCAAAAACGGAAACAGCCTTCCCCCAACCGGCAAGGGCAACTTCTCCCTCATCTTCTCATAGATCCTTTTCGCATCATCAAAGCTAAGTTTATCGCCTGCCAGCACGATACTCGCGTTCCTATACTCCGCCGCCTCCGGTTGCAGAAACGCCTGCGCAGCAAACCACCCGATATCATCCGTCGAGATGAACCCAAGCTTGTACCTGCGCGGCAGATTATACCGCAAGACCCCCGCAAACACGACGCCCTGAAACCCAGGCTTCATATTCTCGAAGAAGCCCGTAGGCTGAAGGATCATATACGTCATGCCCTCCTCCGCCTCCGCCTCCGCCTCGCCCAACGCCTCACCCTCGCCCTCGCCCTGCCCAGCGCGCGCTTTCAAGTACGCCTCGATGGCGGCCTTGGACTCGCACTGCGCGACGCGGACCCTGCTCTCCGCCAGCCGCGCCGCGGACGAGTACACGAAGCGCCGCGCGCCGTGCGCGAGCGCGGCGTCGACGAGCGCTTTGCCCTGCTGCTCCTCGGCGGCTTGCGTCTGGCCGATGCCGAGCTGGACGCTGTAGACGCCCCAGAGGGGTTCGGGGATGGCGGCGAAGACGGCGGCGGGGTTGCCGAGGTTGCCGGGGGTGAGGTGGATGGTGGGGGATTTGGCGGCTAGGGCGCGTGCGGCGGCGGAGGTCGGGTGGCGGGTCAGGGCGTAGAGGGTGAAGGGTGGGGAGGTGGGGGAGGCGGCGTTGAGGGCGAGGAGGTGGGACAGGACGGCTGAGCCTTGGTTCCCGGTTGCGCCGGTTATGAGGATGGGTTTAGGGGTTGGGATGGCCATTTTGGGGGTCTTTGGATTTCTTCCGAGAGGAGAGGGGACAGGAAGGAGGGAAATGGTGAGCAGATTTAGCGGACGGAATACTGCAGGTCTAGATGGGTTGCGAGAATTCGGATCTTGTGGGTGATCTTAGAAGTATAGAAACGAAATATCCCTGATATTACACTCTCCTATCCTTACACGATTCAGACTTCTACCCTCAATCTCACCGAAACATTAACCTGCTCCAGCACAGCCTCCACCATTGGGTAAACCGACAGACCTCATTAGACTCAAAATCTAGTCTATTCGTGCAATACTCGTCGCACGTAGTGAGGTGGTTGTCCGTTTAAGGTAGTGACCCTTGACGCGATTCATAAAGTCGGAGCCTCGCTTCCAGGGACGGGGCCGGTCTTTGGCGACGCTCTCGCGGGAGTTGGTGGTTGAGCGGGGTTGAATACGAGCACGGTGGGAACGGGTTGCCGAAGGCTCGGCGAGCTTGACTGAGGGCTTTGACTGAGGGGTGGTGGTTGGCGGGGGAGAAAGTCTTATAAACCTACCAGTCAGAAGTCTCTTCAATTCCGGTGGTTAGCGCAGCCACGTCTGCACGGCCTTTTTGTAGGGGAACTTTTGGTATTTTTGCTGTTTAAGGGAAAGTTAATAAAACACGCTAACCACCGGATGTGCCAGGAGGCTGTAGATGCAAAACCCAGCCGTCAGTGTAAAAGAGACCGTTGCAAAGGTGCACAGACTCATCATCTAAAACTTCCTGCGGACAACACCTGACACAGAATTACGATGCATCCCTTCCTAACCATAAAGCTATTACCATTTCACTATGGAAGCAGCGTCAAGGGACATGGCCTCGGCGTCGATGTCATCCCGTCTCTTGATCGAAAAATTAGCGGTCCTTAGATTTTGGAAAAGGCTCCATGTAACGGGCCGTGTGCCTATATAAAGATGAATTAGTTTAGTCACACTCAGCCTCGCATCAAACCTCTTTTCAACGCGTTGCCTAGCTGGTGTAGCGCGCTCTCGGGTTTCCTCAGGGTCAATTGCGGGCGCTAATCTAGGTTCCGCTTCTGCGAGACAGTTCATCAAAACCAATCAGAAGCCTTTGGCGCTGACATCTCAAGCCAACGAAAGGAATGCACGAGCCAAAAGCGAAAGCGTTCTCGGCAGGCTGAACAGAGCGAAAATGCGCGGGGCATTTTCCTGCTTCCAAGAACCCCATTGACTTTCTTCAGCCTGCACCAAAGTGCTTCTCAGTGCTGACACAAATGCCTTCAAAGTTTAGAAATATAATATTTAGGAAGAAGCCCCCAAAGCAAGACTCCAAAAACACCTCACGTGTTGCTGCCTCAGAGAATGAGCCTCTTCAAGGCACCGCCGACAGCAAGCCGCAATCAAGGCGATCATCGATAACTATCGAAACCGCTACAACTCCCTCCGTGCAGCAGACCGCAACAGTTCCACCAGCTACATCCCAGTCGGAACAGTGCGTAGAGGGAAGGGTTGCAGCGGACTTGCCAACTGACTCGCTGGGTCTGAATGTACTAGTTACTCGGGATAATGCTGTTGTGGAGTAGATTCTCATTTCCTCTAGTGCATGGTTTCATTTTCTGACCGTTTACTAATACGACGGTATCACCAGTATACTTTTCCTCCATGGTTTGACTGGCCGCCGGGACACAACTTGGACTGCCGAGAAGGCGAGGGAGCCATGGCCTAAAACGCTCTTATCAACGGACATTGTGGATGCCCGAATCATTACATATGGCTATGATGCAGACGTGGCTCATTGGACGAGGCCTGCGGGTCAGAATACCGTTCGTGCGCATGCACAGAATCTCATCAACGACTTCACCATTCTACGAAGAACAACACGCTCCCCTGGGAGACCCATAATATTCGTTGCGCATAGCCTTGGCGGTCTCGTATGTCAGGAAGCCTTATTGGTCTGCCTCAATCCTACCGAGGAGTATCACCGTGACATTCTTGCTTCCACCCGCGGTGTTGCCTTCCTTGGAACTCCACATGCCGGATCTGGCTTGCAGAGGTTTTCCTCGGCAGTAGCCGACATTATCAACCTATGCCCCATCAAAAAACCAAACAAAGATATTCTGGAGGTGTTGAACAGACACTCGCAAGTCCTTGCGAACACAAAGGATGGCTTTCTTACAATGGTCCGGACGCGAAAGGAAAACCACCTGCCAACTATACGGCTGCACACTTTTGTTGAAGAATTGCCAGTAACGGCTCTGGGTCATGTTAGTATCTGTTCTTTCGTTAATATATATTCTACAAAACAATATCTGAACTACTCATTGCAGCTTGTCGTGACACCTGATTCGGCAAAGATATCAGGTTATAATTCGAACACTATTCCCGCTAATCATATGGACATGACGAAGTTTGCAGCAAAGTCTGATATTGGCTACGAACGAGTGTCGGGGATACTTAAGATCTGGACTAGTGAGCTTAGGTTTACAGAAGGTACTGTGCCGGACAAGGCCACTTAATTAGCTGTTCTTAGCTTTGCATTTAATTGGCATTCCGGGTAAGGGCTAAAACTATACTGCAGGGTCTGAGATAGTGAATAAAGTAGACCTGAATGGTAAGATGTTCCGCTCCACTTTCAAGTCTTAGTATTTACTAAATAACTTTTGTATAGGCTGTTTACAGTCTTTGGCCTTTCCAGAAATGAACGACCGTGGCAACGATATCGCACCCGCGGCACAAGGAACATGTTCCTGGCTCCTTAAACACAAGTCATACTTGGGCTGGACTTCCCAAAGTCGAGGCTTACTCTGGATTAAAGGGAAGCCAGGAGCGGGTAAATCGACGCTGCTGAAATACGCGCTCCAGACTCTCGAGCGAAAAGAACCTTCCCTTCCGAACAAACTTTCTACTCTTTCATTCTTCTTCCATGGGCGTGGCGCTGAGATTCAAAGAAACACCCTCGGGTTTTTCCGGTCGCTTTTGTTTCAGCTTTTGGAGCGGTTTCCCAGTCCATTCTCGGATGTTGTTCGAATTTTCAAAGACAGGTGCGATAAAATAGGAAAGCCAGGGAACAAGTGGAACTGGCATCCGCAAGAGCTTCAAGACCTTCTTAAAGCTTCTCTTCCTAAAGTCCTAGAAAAATGCCCGATTCTGATTATGGTAGATGCCCTCGACGAATGCGGCGAAAAGGAAGCTGTCAAACTTGTAGGATGCTTCCAGCGCTTGCTTTTGCAGTGTTCTTCCACTAAGAATGGTCTAAGCATATGCTTTTCTTGTCGACATTACCCGATTGTGTCATTGGACAATGGTTTTGAAGTATGCGTTGAGCACGAAAACCACGAGGACATAACGAAATATATCCGAGACGAGCTCCAGGACACAATCCAAAAAGATGAAGAGTTGGAAGTACTCGAGAACGAGATCCTAGACAGATCTTCTTATGTTTTCCAGTGGGTTGTGCTTGTTCTTCCTAGAGCTCTTTTACAGTACAGAAAAGGACACTCTTTGCCACGTATCCAGCAGAGGTTACGGGATCTACCTACAGAGCTGGGTGGTCTTTATAGAGACATACTTCAGAGACTCGCAGAAGATGACGATGAGCGTTCTCAATCACTGCTGCTCATGCAGTGGATATACTTCGCGCGCAGACCCCTTTCGTTAACAGAACTCCGCTTTGCTATGATTGCCGGCCACGACATCCCTTACCACTCGCTTCGTGAATGTCAACTTTCACCAGATTTTGCAGAGAACGATAAGCAGATGGAGAAACGAATCAAATACCTTTCTGGGGGTCTTGCCGAAGTCAAGATACACCAGGATAACCCCGTTGCGCAATTCATTCACCAGTCGGTCAACGACTACCTTATCAAGGAAGGTCTAGGGATACTCGCTAGCTCGTCAGATTCGGAGGATAAGTTGATTGGTCATGCTCATTCCCGGTTATCAAAGTCCTGTATCAGATACATCGCAATGGAAGAGATTCACCAGTGGTTAAGCAAACATGAAAAGAGCCTAAAAGAATACAGGAGCTGGAGAGGCGAAAGGCTAGCACTGGAAAAGGAGTTTCCACTGGCAAAATATGCTACAGCGTCGTGGCTGCCGCATGCTGTGGCAGCAGAGGCGAAGGGAGTGTCGCAAGAAGACCTTCTAGACTCGGTGGGCCGGACTATGCAGGACTGGACTAGTATGTTCAGACTGATTGGTCAATATTCTCTAAACCCCCCTTCTACCGGAACAACCCTCTTACATGAAGCTTCGCGACATGGCATAACAAGCGCTGTTAAGGCTATTCTTAGTAGATTAAATTCTAGCGACATTAATACTGTCGACGCCGACCCCAAGGACGAGGACGGTCGAACGCCGCTATGGTGTGCGGCCGCTGGGGGGCACGAGGCCGTGGTGAAGCTGCTGGTGGCGACCGCCGGCGTCGACGCCGACTCCAAGGACAAGGCCGGTCGAACGCCGCTGTCGTGGGCGGCCGCCGGGGGGCACGAGTCCGTGGTGAAGCTGCTGCTGGCGACCGCGGGCATCGACGCCGACTCCAAGGACAAATACGGTCGAACGCCGCTGTCGCGGGCGGCCGCTGAGGGGCATGAGGCCGTGGCGAAGCTGCTGGTGGCGGCCACGGGCGTCGACGCCAACTCTAAGGACAAGGACGGTCGAACGCCGCCGTCGTGGGCGGCGGGCGAGGGGAACGAGGCCGTGGTGAAGGTGCTGGTGGCGGCCGCTG
>Ga0307515_10015218_pt1 | contig 14193 bp, 16 predicted proteins | sample 17_EM_MG_FD_194513 | JGI IMG/M metagenome (GOLD analysis project Ga0307515, IMG submission 194513) | Populus trichocarpa ectomycorrhiza microbial communities from riparian zone in the Pacific Northwest, United States - 17_EM | ecosystem: Host-associated > Plants > Roots > Unclassified | place...
GTCAATGTTGAGAGAAGGTTGGAATGAACAACATAGTCAGAAATGAGAACGATCCAACGGTGGACGGAATAGATGTAGCTCCGACAGCACCACACACTCTCTCTTTTCTCTCTAAACTATCCTGGAGATGAGATGCCCTTTCCTCAACTTCAGCATCTCTTCTTTAAGCTCTTCTTTAAGCTTAGCTCTCTCTTTGTCTTTTCACTTTCAATAGTTAAACATATCGATCACTCCTTTAAATTGTGAGATATGCTTGCATTCAAAATGAGCATTTACCATAAATTAAAGATATCTTATGTTATCGTACTTGCTATTATAAAACATGCTCAAGTTCGGGAATTTGATGATACTTTAAGTGCAATATGATGATATAAAACCTTGATAAAAATGCACTTTTAAGTACTAATCACACCCCCCCAACTAGCTTATTACTAGTCCCTAGTAATCAAAGCGTTAAAACAATTTGCGACATTCAAAAGCAAGGCATTCATCATTCAACTTCCACTAATCTATCCAAATAAACAAACTCTCATTAAATTTATATATCTGCTTCATACTTCATAAACAAGATATTAATAAACCTTTATTTTGTGCTTAATATATCATAACATAGCTATAGGGCTTTTCTTGGAAGAATTCAAAATTTTGTTCTAATGTTTAAAGTTAACTTTTTTGGGTAGGGATTATTATTATTATTATTTTGAAAACTTGAAACACAACGCATCCTTAACCCATGTAACGAGCTTTAGGCTAATGACTCCTAAACCAATTGGTCTTATGGCATTGGGTGTTGAAACACCCCTTCGAGCTTAGTAACTTGGGTTGCAGATACTAAAATGTAGATAGTGCAATGTTTGATTCCCTTAAGCTTTCTCCTCAACCCATGTAACAAGCATTGGACCAATAGCTCCCAAGTAAGTTGACTTTAGGGTACTAGGTGTTAAAACACCCCTTCGAGCTTAATTGATTAAGTCAAGGAGGCTACGAAACAAAACTTTTCTACTTTTTTATTTATTCATTTTATTATCATTTTATTATCTCTTTCCCTTAATTGTTACCTTTAACAAAAAAAAACATAAATAATGTAATAATTCAATGTGTAACCCACAATCATATGTTAAAGTGTGTGTGTGTGTGTGTGTGTGTGAAAATGAAGGTTTAAGAATACTTGTTAAATGAGTATATGAGCATAATCAAGTGATAACAATGCGAGAGTTTGTAAACCTAAATATTTCAAGAAGTGTTATGATAGACCTTGATAAGAATGTTTACTAAAATGTGTTTCAATAGTCAATAGAATTCCTCCTTACTCTGCCATCCTAACAATAACAGTTTTGTCAAATGGTTTTAATAACAACAAAAAGTTAGTTTTTTTTTAACTTACGACTACTACCCTCCCCCCTAACCAAAATGAGACATTGTCCTCAATGTTCTAAGGTAGAAAGGTAGAGTATAGAAGACATCACCTGAAGCAGCGACTACTGACAAGCCTGAAACACACTTAATAAATAACAAAACAGAAAATATTATGCTATTAATAAAACCAAAAGACACAAGTTCTTACAAACTAAGGCTCAAATACAATCTAAGCTTTTTACAGCTTTCCTTATTTGACCAGTCTATTCGACTCATGGAGGAATAAATTACAGGGATGAAAGATTGCAATTGATCAATCAGTTGTTCAGCAGTAGCAGCAGAGATTATGATTTGTCGTGCCGAAGATGTTAGAAAATTTTGTTCCACAACATGATCAAGAAAAGACAACAACTTATCATAAAAACCATTAACATTTAACAAACTTATAGGTTTTTGGTGAATGTCCAGTTGGGCCCAAGAGGAAATATGAAATATCTCTTCTAATGTGCCCAAACCACCTGGTAAGGCAATGAAGGCGTCAGCATGATCAAACATTGCATTCATTCGTTTAGACATTGTGGAGACTTGTAGTTCCTCTCCAACTGTTTTTTCGATGATATCCACTTTGGCTAAAGCTTTGGGAATGATACTCAAAACTTGATTGCCTTCTAAAAATGCAGTTGTTGACACACTCCCCATTAACCTAAGGCTGCCTCCCCCATACACTAAATGAATCTTTCTCTCAACTAGTACCCGACCAAGATGATTTGCTGATTCTAAAAACTCCCTTTCTTTCTCAGGACTAGATCCACCGAAAACATAAATATTTTTTATTTGATGACTTGAGGAACCTACCATTTCTACACACTTCTATATCTGTTAAATGTATGGGTTGAGTAGAAATGAAGGGAAGGAAGAGAAGATTTATATATGAGAAATTGAAAATGCAATAATACCACCTATATGTAGGTCAGCTGGAGTCTCTTTCTCTCTCTCTTCTTCTTTTTTCAGAACATGTGTATGTACAAGTAGTTGTGATTGTGGCTCACATCTTCCCTTGTTTTTACATCCAAGAACGACTTAAACGCCCTTTATGGGTCGGGGATAAGCTTCCCATCCAGTTTTCTTAAAAACTAACAAACAGGGTTTTTTTTAGTCAGATTCCCAAGAATAAGTCGATCATGTTCTTTATGAAAATAGGGCCAAAAATCATGAATTGCACTATGCACATCTCCATTATAATGCGTCTTAAGAGTCAATAGAAGATTATCTAAAGACTCCCCATGTTTTGAAATAAATCCTAACTTTTGACAAATTTCATAGGTTTTGCAGAATGCATGTATGTCCTTAAACATGGTGGGCCAATAAAATCCACATTGTAAGATTTTTGCAGTCGTCTTCTTTGATGAGAAATGACCCCCACATGCCTCAGAATGACAGAATTTAATGACACTACTTACCTCATTGTCGGGAATGCATCTTCAAAATATTTGATCAAGACAATATTTGAATAAGTAAGGGTCATCCTAATAAAAGCTCTTCACTTCGTTCAAAAGCTTTCTTTTGTCTTTAGTACTCCAATGAACTGACAAATATCCTAAAGCAAGAAAATTGATAAAATTAGCGAACCAAGGCATTGAACTAAGAGAAAGTAAGGATTTGTCAAGAAAGTAATCATTGATTGGTGGGATGTCAGATGTCGAATCTATTGTCAATTTTGACAAATGATCTGCGACAACATTGTCGGTGCCTTTCTTGTCCTTGATTTCTTCTTGAGAATAAATCATTAGCAATTCTTCATATTCATCAAACTCAGTTTTACTGGTAGTTTCAAATTGATCATAAACTAATTTTTCAATAAAGTCCACTTCCTGTAAATCATTATCATCTCCAGGTTGCTTGCAAATGTTAAAAACATTCATTTCCAATGTCATGTTTCCAAAAGATAACTTCATCAGTCCATTTCTACAATTAATCAATGTATTAGAAGTTGCAAGAAATGGACGTCCTAAAATAATTGGAATTGAATTACATGCTTCAATAGGTTGTGTATCCAAGACAATAAAATCCACATGATAAATGAATTTATCAACTTATACTTTTACAGATCTAGGCAACAAGTAAAAGAGTTACATAAGTTGGTTTTAACTCACCTAGATTGAGACTCTGAAAAACTGAATATGGAAGTAAATTCAGACTAGCTCCAAGATCAAGTAAAGCTCTTTCAATTTTATGTTCTCCAATAAAGCATGAAATTGTAGGACAACCAGGGTCTTTATATTTCAAAGCATTATTGTTCTGAAGAATGACACTTACTTGTTCGGCTAAAAAGGCTTTCTTTTTCACGTTTAGTTTTTTCTTCACAGTGCACAGATCTTTCAAAAACTTAGCATAAGACGGTACCTGTTTAATAGCATCCAACAAAGGTATATTGATCCTTACCTGTTTGAAAGTCTCAAAGATTTCAGAATTGTGATTGACTTTCCTTTGTTTGGTCATGGCATGAGGAAATGGAAGTACTGGTGGGGAATCAGTTTTTTCTTTGCAATGTTTAGGTTCAACCCTTTCCTTACCCTCAGAGATTAACTCATCATCTTTCTCACAAGGTTCAAGACTAGATTTTTCAATAACCTTACCACTGCGGAGAATAGTGACTGATTTGACTTGATCCATGTGTTGGCTTCCAAGCTACTAGCACTTGAATTGTTTTGCCCTTTGGGATTTTGCTGTGGTTGAGATGGAAACTTACCTTTCTCCTGAAAATTGAGAGCAGATGTGAACTTTCCAAGAGTATCTTTCAATTCTGTCATAGTTTGAGCATTTTGAGTGTTGATTGTCTCTTGCTTTTCAATGAATGCATGCAATGTTTCCTCAAGATTTCTTTTAGGAGGCAGAGCATAAAGAGGTGCATATCCATGAGAATTTTGAAAATTATGGTGTGCTTGAAATGGTGGCTATGAAGTTTGTGCATTATTGTTACCACTCTTCCAACTGAAATTTGGATGATTTCTCCAACCAGGGTTATACGTTTGTGAGTATAGATTCTGATTTGGCCTTTGGAAACTGTTTAAAGCATTGACTTGTTCATGGAGACATTCCTTGAAAGAAGGCAAAGTTGGACAATCATTGGTTGAGTGTTCATTAGTTTCACAAATTTGACACACAATTTCTTGAACAAATTTTAATTGACCACTCTTTTTTAATTCCAGTGCCTCGACTTTTCTAGCTAAAGAATTAAATTTGGTTTGGAGGTCATGGTCTTCCCTAAGGTTGTACATACCTCCACTAGATGTATGAGGATGAGTCTTACTCGATGCCTCATAAGTACTTGTAGTGTCCCAATTTTGAGCATTTTCAGCTAACAAGTCCATGTGTTTCATTGCTTCATTAGGGTCTTTATCTTCAAAAGTTCCATTGCACATTAATTCCACAATTTGTCTATCTTTAGGTGTTAACCCTTCATAAAAGTGTGAAACCAATCTTCATGTTTCAAAACCATGATAAGGACAAGTATTAAGCAAGTCTCTATACCTATCCCAACACTGGTAAAATGTTTCCCTGGCTTTTGAGTGAATATGGTGATTTGTCTTTTGAAATAGTTTGTTCTATGAGATGAAAAAAACTTCTTCAAAAACTGTTGTTGCATTTCGTCCCAAACACGTATGGATTAGCCATGTTTTAGCTTTATCTTTTAATGAAAAAGGAAAAAACTTTAATATAATGGTGTTCATTCTACAATTTAAGTCATTATAGGTGTTATAGACCTCCTCAAATTCCCTTAAATGCAACTATGGATTTTCTAGATCTAAGCCATGAAAAGTAGGTAAAAGTTGAATAATGTCTGGCTTAAAATTAAAGTGAGATGCATCAGGAGAAAAAATTATACATGATGGTGCACTTGTTCTTGTTGGATTCATATGGTCTCTAAGTGTTCTAACACGATTATTCTCATTATGAAGTGACTGGTTATATTCTTCGGCCATGTTTTCTGAAGAAGATGAGGATACCCTACAAAGTCTACCACTTAATGTATGTGACCAAACTCATGCAAGTGCAGAAAGAAAACGAAAGAAAGAAAATTTAGAAAAACAATAAAAGTGAAAAGAAAAATAAAATAAAATGTATAATTTATATAGTAACTTACCTCCCCGGCAACAACGCCAAAAACTTGACACGATCAAAAGATTGATGTCTTATTCCAAGTGCAAGAGTGTCGAAGTAATAAATAACCCGACAAGACCGGGATCGAACCACAGGGAGGTGAACTATATAAAATTGTAAACAATAAACGAAAAAGGAGCTGAAGAGAACTTTTGAGATGTGATATTTATGTAAGGATTAAATAAGAATAAAACAATTGTCAAGGTTAGAGGTTCCACTAATGGTATTTCAAATAAGTATAGTATAAACTCTTTTTATTACTCAACTAGAAACCACACACAAAGGAGGTTCCAATCGGATTATAAATTATTAATATGATTATGTTAATTATTGTATTTGAGTAATGCCAATACTTGTAAATGTGGTCAGATATTCATAATGATAACTTATGTTAACAACAAATCAAGTTCCTTTCATAGCACAAGTGTCGGTTATACCATACACTGTATTTGTTGTACCAAGGGTTGTACAACGCAAATCTAGATTAATCATTTATCAAGCATGGTATTAAGAGTGAGTAAGATAACAAATACAAAACATGTTAGTATCAAACATTAAAGTCCATGTTGAGTTTATATTATACTTATTCTTACACCATTAGTGTACCCTTTTCACCTTGACAAAATAAATTTAGCTAAACATAATGAAGATGAGAAACACAAATAACCAAAATTAAAACATAATAATGATATACATTAACTAAGTAAAGAAAATGAAATGAAAAGCATAAACAAGAGATTAATATAACATGAAATAAAACTTGAACATTACAAAATACAAAAAGAGTAAGAGGAAGATCTTGATCTGAACAACCAAGATGCCCAAATTCATGGCAAATGCCTTTTTTTATAGGCTAAAATTCAGAACTATTGATTTGATGACTAATTATTGATAGGTGGCCACCTCTTGACTTGGTGACAACCATTATCTTCTTGTCTTAACAAAATGTTTTGCTAACATCAGAATTTGAACACATAGTCTTCATGAAAGTTCTGGACATTTGTCTCCTCTTTCCAACAAAACAAGAATGAGCTCATTTGGACTTCTAGAACTCGCGATATGGGCTATAGACTAAATAGTATCTAGGCTGCAGGACAGATTCCGACTTATCTTTCGTTGCTACAATGTGAACTTGAAAACGACCCTTTTGAATCTTGGACTCTTCATGAAAGTTTTAGACCCATGTCTTAGCTTTCTATCCATATAAACCAGACTTAAATCCAAGTTCTACAGTTCCATTTATGATCCAATAGCCGAATGGTGTTCCGGTTTTAATTGAACCAGCATCTCTTCTTTAAGCTTAGCTCTCTCTTTGTCTTTTCACTTTCAATAGTTAAACACATCAATCAACCCTTTAAATTGTGAGATATGCCTGTGTTCAAAATGAGCATTTACCATAAATTAAAGATATCTTATGTTATCGTACTTGCTATTATAAAACATGCTCAAGTTAGGGAATTTAATGATACTTTAAGTGAAATATGATGATATCAAACCTTGATAAAAATGCACTTTTAAGTACTAATCACACTACGTCATGGTCGGGGTGGAAATATGATCTCAACAATTGTTTGCTTCAGTCATGTCTAGAAGATCTCAGATTCACGGGTTCCAGAATCACCTGGTCTAATCAACAATGTGACAATACTATCTTAAAAAAGCTGGATCGGGTTCTTCTTGTTAATGTCCAATGGAATTGCGATTTTATAGGTTCAAAAACTTATTTTCTTCCCTTTGGTATCTCAAGTCACTCTCCTATGTTAGTTAAGTTAGCGTGTTTGCCAAAAAGGAAGATTTCATTCAAGTTCTTTAATTTTTAGGTAGATCATCCTCTCTTTCTCCCCCTGATTTTCGAGACATGGTATAAGGAGGTCAAGGGCATTCCCATGTATGTTTTGACAACAAGTTGAAAAATATTAAAGGGGTTTTGAAAGAGTTTAATCTCAAGTACTTTGGTAAGATTTCGTAAAGGATGTTATAAACTAAGCGGAAGATGGATGAGGCTCAATGTTAGTTGCAAACAAATCCTTCAGACATAGAAATCCATAGAATTGAGCCTATTCTTGTGAAGGAGTATGTAAGGCTGGTGGAAGCTAAGGAGAGCTTCCTTAAGCAAAAGTCTCGGCTGCAATGGTTGAATTTGGGGGATAAAAACTCAAAATTCTCGTCAATTTGGTGAAAGGTTTTCACAACCGCAATTGAATTCTCTCTATCCATAATGATAATGGAATGTGTCTTACAGATGCCGGGGAGGTTAAGGATACTATTGTGAGTTATTTTCAGAAGATTTTGGGGGGTTTTAGTTCTGACATAGTTCTTGACTCTTCTATGCTTTCTGGGGCTCTCCCTAGAAGATTATCTCTCTCTCAAAGTACATCCCACGACACTCCGATAACCAATGAAGAAATACAAAAGACCCTTTTCTCTATTAAGGACAATAAGCCTCCCTGTTCGGATGGTTTCAGTGTAGGTTTCTTTAAGAAATCTTGGAGTACTGTTGGCCTGGACACTATTAATGTTATCCGATCTTTCTTCTCTTATGGTCAGCTTCTCAAGCAGGTAAATGCTACAACTATATTTTTAATCCGTATAGTCCTTAACCCATCATAGGTCTTAGACTTTTGGCCAATCTCTTGTTGTAATACCATTTACAAATGCATTGTCAAGCTCATTGCTAATAGAATTAAAGGAGTATTACAAGAATTTGGTTGGGCTTTTCCAATCTGCTTTTGTTAGGGGAGAAATATAAGTGATAATATCTTACTTTAACAAGAGCTTCTTCATAACATCACAAAAATAGGGGTTCGTAGATGCTCCCTGAATGTGGATCTTATGAAAGCTTATAACTCGGTAAGATGGAATTTCCTATTGGCTATTCTCCAAATGATTGGCTTTCCTTCTCGTATGGTTAATTGGATTGGTGAATGTATTTCTACTACTAGATTCTCAGTCTCGATCAACGGAGAACTCCAAGGTTTCTTTGATGGTTCTAGAGGTTTAAGACAAGGTGGACTATCACCCTATCTGTTTGTTCTTGTTATAGAAGTTCTCTTGGGTTTCTTGGGTCAAATGGACATTCTGATTTCAGGTTTCATTTGCATTGTGAGAGGGAGGAAATTGCTCATTTATGTTTCGTTGATGATTTGATGATCTTTTGTAAAGCGGAGGTGGCCTCGGTTTCTTTGGTTAGGAATTGTCTTGATCAATTTCGGGTTGCTTCAGATTTATCACCAAACCCTGATAAGAGTAATATATTCTTGTGTGGTGTTGCTCCTAATACAAAAATGCAGCTTCTCGGTGTTCTCGGGTACAGGGAAGAAAAACTACCGATTAGGTATCTTGGTGTTCCTCTTATTACTTCAAAGCTTTCTACCTATGATTGCTCAATTCTTGTGGACTGAATCTTGGCTAAAGCTAGGAGTTGGTTGAACCACCATCTTTCTTATGCGAGTAGACTTCAACTTCTCAATTTCATCCTCTTCTCTATTTAAGTGTATTGGTCTTGTCTCTTTATTCTTCCCAAGGCTGTTATGGAGAAAATAACCTCTTTACTTAGTATTTCCTGTGGAAAGGTAGTGATCTTTCTTATGGTAATGCAAAAGTTGCATGGGATACTATATGTTTGCCTAGGAAGGAAGGGGCTTTGGGTGTTAAAAATCTTGAATTATGGAACCAAACAACAATGGTTAAAGCATTTATGGTCTATTTGTAATCCGGCCAAATCTATTTAGTCTTCATGGATATCTTCTTATTTGTTACGAGGTATGAGTATTTGGGAGATTCCTTTCCCTGGAAATTGTTCATGGAGCTGGAGAAAGATTCTCGGTCTACGTGGTGTGGTTAAAAAATTTATCTACTTCCGTGTTGAAGATGAGTGTTCTATTTCTCTATGGTTTGATAATTGGCACCCGTTAGGCCCTTTGGTGGAGTTCTTTGGGGATAGGACTATTATTGATTTTGACTTAAGAAGGGATGCACAACTGAGTTCTATTATTGCTCGTAAAGAATGGATTTGGCCACCTTCTAGATCCCCCGAATGGATTGTGCTTATTCAATGTACTCCCATTTCCTTTCTACCGGATGATGGTAGGAATGACCCTATTATGTTGGAATGATGCTCTAAAGGATATGTTCTCTATTTGTTGCGCTTGGAATGACCTATTCGTCCTGTTTATGACAAAGTTGAGTGGTGGAAACTTATTTGGCATAAACATGTTATTCCACGATTTTCATTTATCTTGTGGATTGCTATTCATGATGCTCTACTCAGAATAAGCTAAGGTGCTATGATGCAAACCTCGTGATCACGTGGTCACGCAACCCACACGCAAAGACACCAACTGTCTTCAGATTAAAAAAACTTCTTATTTGCTGTACTTTGTGTGTGTGTTGGTGAGATAATCTCCCTTCCATGGTTCTGTAAAAAACTGAAAAATGACTTATCGAAGAACAACTGTCTTCGTGGCGTCATCCTTATACTTCTCGTTCGCGAATCAATATTCGCTGGGTGGGGGTTTTCCGTTTCCAATAGTGCTGGTTCCTAGATACAAGTTATCTTTGTGTCACTCTCCTATCAAACCTAATTTACTTGGCTTTCTAGGAATTGGTGTCTTTGCGTGTGGGTTGCGTGATCACGAGGTTCGCATCAAATATGTTTTCCCGTTCCTGATCTACATCATCTTCTTTGATTTGCATGTTCAGCGCACGCCTTATAACCAAAGCCTACCCCTCAACAGGATATGCAATCTCCTCATCACTACAATCCATCAAAGGTGGCATCTCTTCACTTTCAGATTTGTCACTTTCATATTCAACCTCACCATTGTCTCTTGTAAGCATAACTCTTCGGTTTGGACAATGAGATGCAATGTGCCCCTTCCTTAAACACTTAAAACATTTAATATCTCTATCACGAGTAGGTTGAGATTCAGATCTACCTTTCCCATCCGTATGAGCATCCTTTTTGGCCTTAGGTGGTTCGGCCTTTACATAAGGCTTTGGTTGGACAACCCCCTCTCTCTTCAAATTTGGCTTCCATGTTGTGGAAGATGAAGCCAAATTAGTCTGAAAACATGTACTACCCCTTCTCTTTATTTGCCTCTCCACCTTCGTTGCCATATAGACCATGTCCTCCAATTCCACACAATGTTGTAATTCTACAACATTCGCAATGTCATTCAGCACATTTATAAATCTAGAAATAGTAGGTTCCCTATCTTCAATCACATTGGCCTGAATCATTGTGATTTGCATCTCCTTGAAATACTTATTCACAGACCTAGAACCCTCATTCAAACCCTGCAATTTCATATACAAATCTCTATAATAATGGTTAGGCACAAATCGTCTTCTCATCAACACTTTCATCTCCTCCCACGACGCTACCGCCCTCTCTCCACTCCTTCTCCTACTAATCACATTTTGATCCCACCAAATTAGTGTGTACTCTATGAACTCAATTACTACCAATTTTACCCCCAATACTTATGGCAATAAAAAATCCAATCCACTTTTTTCTTCCACTCCAAATACGCATCGGGATCGTTTTTACCTTTAAAAGAAGGTATTTTCAGTTTGATAGCATCCAAATCACCATCTAAATCATTATATCCCCCAACACTACTGAAATTTCCCCTTTGGCCAAATTAGCCCTTAGTTCTATTCCCAAAATCCCTTCAGTTTCTAGGTTCTTGAAAACCTTCTTGATGACGTATAGCCTCGTCCTCAAAACCACCATCACCAATATCATCAACGCCCTCAAAATCTTCATAACCAGCTCATCTTGGCCTTTCAGCCATATTGCCACTGTTTGCTTTCGGTTCAGCCCTAACCTTCCTCACGTCTTGGGTGCTTGTACCAGCTTTATTGCCACATCTCTCCGCCCTATCAAGTTTTTCACACACGTTCCCCATCACAAAATTCATCCTCTCCATGATCTGCGTCATGGCTTGCATTTGGAACTTAAGTTCTTCCTCGAGAGGGGGTGGTGTGTTGTTTTGATCTGACATGATAGTACCTGCAAAAATTGGTTAGTGGTAAAAAAAAATATCCTCACATCACTCGTGTTTCGCTCAAACACAATTAATATCCTCACACCTTTCGTCTCGCCTTCATGCGAAACTGAAACCAGCACCAAATAGAACCAACTTAGCAGCACGATGCAAATATGTATATATGACTCAAGAAGCAATAAAAACCAGAAAACAAGCAAAAACGAAACTGGAATGATAGTCTCGCGAGTAGAAAGCGAATCTATCCGAAATATGAACGAAATTGAAGACTCCAATAAAAACAGAAACAAAATTTGCAAACTGATGAAACAACGCCCAAATATGTTGCATATGTTGAAATTATACTGCAAGGAATGTAAACAACAGAAAAAAAGCGAATTTCAAAAGTTGACGCAAAACAAACTCGTTTACGAAGAGTTAAGTCTGGAACCTATAGTAAAAGATGTTCAATTGAGCTAAATTTTCAGATATAGTGCGATTTCAACCCAAATAGATATAATATAAAATTTGAGCAATTTACGATAAGGTTTGATATGATGATGCAAAAACGTTATGCATCAGACCTGATTAGACCCGAAATTGAAAATCTAAGAAATAGATATCCAATTGACCCAAAAATCAACGTTTGGTGTGATAAGGACCCCAGTAATTAGAGTCTCAAATTTGAGCTAATTCTGAGTTGATTTGATTCAATTTTCCCTTGTTTAGTTTTCTGCGGCAGAAATTAATAAACGTCTTTTTGAACAATTTTTTTTCTTGTCTTTTTTTTTATGCTACTGATATATTTTGGATAATAACATAACATAATGAAATAACAAAAAATATGTTTTTTATATGCTGCAAAATCAAGGAGAAGAAGAAATTGCACACTAAGGAATTTTTTTTGCGGAATCAACAAGAAACAAAACTTTCAAAAGGATATAACCTGATTAATAAAGCCAAGCTCTGATACCAAATGATGCAAACCTCTTGAACACGTGGTCACGCAACCCACATGCAAAGACACCAATTCCCGAAAAGCCAAGTAAATCAGGTTGATAAGAGTGTGACAAAAAGATAACTTGTACATAGGCACCAACACTATGGGAAACGAAAAACCCCCACCCAACGAATATTAATTCACGAACGAGAAGTATAAGGATGACACCGTGAAGCTAGTTGTTCTTCAATAAATCGTTTTTCATTTCTTTAGAAAACCAAGGAAGAAGATTATCCCACAAAGATAACATAAAGTTTGGTATTGCTTTGCTACATATAACTTGAGAAAATAAAAGGCTAATTAATCTAATTTGATTTCCTTGCTGCCGCCCCCTTTCTTTTCCTTTATTAGCTTGGATTTCCTTGTATAACTTGGACAAATAACAAAGCAAATTTCCTCCTTTGTTGTTGATTTAATTACTTTCCTTCCTAGGTTAGGAAAAGCACTAAATAATCCTCCCCTTTTTAGGAACAAGATTGGCCGACTTCCTTACTTAATTAGCAGAATAAATTGCTAACTTTCTATCCTTGTAGCATTAGGAAAAAACAAGGCTAACTAGGTTGTTATGGGGCCGGACCATCAACCCTTTGTTCCACACGAATTGAGCTCTTCTTGGACCTGAGTTAGATGCATTAGAGGTTGTGCTTCATGCTCCTTAGATCTCCCAAGCTCCTTTATGTCCATCTTGCTCCATATATTTTGTACAAGCCTTTTCAATGCTTCTTTAAGCTTCTTCACCCTAGCTTAAGGTAATTGGCCCAATTGGCACCTCCAATGGATCGTTCACATGATTATGCTTGGTGCTGGACTGATCCTCATCATGCTATGGTATCATTCAAACTATCCAATGCCATTTATATGGAGATGATAGGGAAGATGTTGATCACCAATTCTTTGATTGCCCATTCTCTCATCGCATTTGGGTTGATTTATGCTCTAGATGTCTCATTCCATGTCATCGCTGTTCTTGGATTAACACCATCTCTTGGCTTTCGGATTTGAGTGGAGATTTCTCTCTTAATTTTAATTTGGTGCTTATAAGATTGATGTTAGTTGCTGTCGTTTATTATATTTGAAAAGAAAGGAATGCTCGCTTCCATGGTGATAATTCCTTATGCTAGTTCAATGTATTGTTTCAAAAGTTAATTCTTTTCATAATATGGATTCTTTGTCTTTTATTAGAAGACTTCATATTGCGTGGGGATTTTCTGATGATATTTTCAATCCTATTTGATTTGTTTCTTGGCTCTTTAGGTTTTGAGGACATTTACGCCTAGTTGTTCCCGGAATCAATTCGGTTTTTTATGTTGTTTCTATATGGTATAGGGTAAGCGGGTTTATTCGTTGGTGCCCTCTGTAGGGTTATATCCATTTTTTGTATTTGCTATTTTTTGGTTAATATACTTACCTTATAAAAAAAAACCTATTTTTTCACTTGAATCTCTCAATTCTCGTTAAGCCACCGTAAACTATATGGTTTAGGATGTGGAATGGTAGCTAAACCCAACTTCTCCACCAAGGTAGTGGACGTAACATTAGTGCAACTTTCATTGTCAATAATGATGTGCATCATGGGAATTATAATCCATCTTGTAAGGCTAAAACTAATGTGCAAGAGGATTCAGATGGTCCAATGACAAGAGCGAGAGCGAAACAACTACAAAGGGCCTTGACGAGTCAAATTGG
>Ga0307515_10015219_pt1 | contig 14193 bp, 15 predicted proteins | sample 17_EM_MG_FD_194513 | JGI IMG/M metagenome (GOLD analysis project Ga0307515, IMG submission 194513) | Populus trichocarpa ectomycorrhiza microbial communities from riparian zone in the Pacific Northwest, United States - 17_EM | ecosystem: Host-associated > Plants > Roots > Unclassified | place...
CTGTTCCTGCACAACGCGCACATTCCGACCTATGTCGAAGGCACCTGGAACAACCACACGCCCCGCCGTCCGCGCAAGCTCCTGCTGCACCGCGGCGAGCTCGACAAGCTGATCGGCAAGGTGCACGAGAGCGGGCTGACGCTCATTCCCCTGTCGCTGTACTTTAAGGACGGCTGGGCCAAGGTCGAGATCGGTCTGGCCAAGGGCAAGAAGAGCTACGACAAGCGGCAGGACATCGCCAAACGCGACGCCGACCGCGAGATCGCCCGGGCCATGGGGCGTCGCGGCAAGGGAATGACCGACTAGGCAGCCCCGCTCCGCCGCGCGCATTTCGAGAGAGCGTGGAGTCTATGAGCGGTGCCCGCCGGAGGTGGACCTTCGGAAGCTGGCCGTCCATCATCGCGGTCTTCACCGTGCTCACCGTCGTGTTCCTCGCCATCTGGCTCATCAACCAGAGCAGCGCCGGGGCGCCGCGGCCGGAGGGCAACAGCGACTTCCCCGTCGGGCCCGACGTCAACAGCCCGACCCCGGCCCCGCGCGGCTCGGACACGGAGGGCTCGCTGACGCCGGGTTCGCCCTCGCCGTCCTCGAAGTCGCCGACGCCGCCGCCCGCGCCGCCGGCCGAGCCGGAACCCGAGCCGTTGCGCGCCGACGTCTCGACGGGCGACCCGGACTGGCTGGGCGACTTCGACGGCACGGTGGTGGTGGAGAACCCGTCGAACGAGGACGCCGGCGGCTGGACCGTCGTGCTCGTCCTCCCCGACGGGGTGACGGTCTCCTCGGCGTCCGGTGCCCGGTACAGCGTCGACGGGCAGAAGGTGACGTTCACCCCGGACGGCGACAAACGGGTCCCCGCCGGCGGGAGCATCGAGTTCACCTTCGAGGGGGACGCGCCCACCGACGCCTCCACCGATCCTGAGTCCTGCCGTATCAACGGGAATCGATGCTGATGTCTACTGATCACAATGGACGGTTGGCCGCCTTCGGCAACCAGCTCGTCGCGGTCCACGTGTGGCTGCGGGAGGAGCTCGCCGCGCTGCGCGAAGGCGTCGGCTCCTATCTCGACGGCGGTGAGCGCCCCAGGGAACTGGGGCTGCACTGCCTGACCTTCTGCTCGGTCCTGACCAGGCACCACACCGAGGAGGACGGCGAGGTCTTCGGTGCCGTCGCCGCCGAGTTCCCCGAGCTGGCACCGGTTCTCGACGAGCTGCGCGCCGACCACGTCCTGGTCTCCGCCACGCTCGGCCAGATCACCGGCCTGGTCGCGCGGCTGGACGCGGGAACCGAAGGGATCGAAGGGATCGAGCGTGAGCTCGACACCCTCGCGGCCCTTCTGGAGACGCACTTCGTCTACGAGGAGAAGAAGATCACCGCCGCGCTCGACGCGCTCGGTGCCGGCGTCCTCCCCGCCGACGCGATCTCCCGCGTGCTGCCCGGGGACTAAGACTCAGGTCGGCTGCGGGCGCAGGGACGCGCAGTCGCAGTCGGGTTCCTCGGGAAGCGCCGTGAGGAGTGCCGCGAGGACGTCGCGGAGCCGGTCGACGTTCCGCGCGAAGGCCGCGAAGACCTCCTCCTGCGTGACGCCGGAGCCCGCCTCGACGCCCGCGTCGTAGTCGGTGACGAGGCACAGCGGGATGTAGCAGAGTCCCAGTTCGCGGGCCAGGACGACTTCGGGGTGGGCGGTCATGCCCACGATCGACCAGCCCTGCCGGTTGAACCAGACCGACTCGGCGCGGGTCGAGAAGCGCGGTCCCTGGATGACGACCTGCGTGCCTCCGTCGACGGCCCGCCAGCCGCCCGCGGTGGAGGCTTCGACGGCGTCGCGGCGCCCGGTGGGGCAGTACGGGTCGGCGAAGGACGCGTGGGCTACGCCGCCGAAGGAAGAGCGGTACGGCCCGGTGTCGCCGTCGTCGGGTGAGGGTCCGGGCGACTGAGCGGCGTCATAGGCAGAGCCCGGTCCGTCGAAGTAGGTCTGCTCGCGGCCGGTCGTGCGGTCCACGAGCTGGTCGGGGACGACGAGGCTGCCGGGCGGCAGGTCGGCGCGCAGGCTGCCGACGGCCCCGACGCCGATGACCCGGCGGACGCCCTGCGCCTGGAGCGCGAACAGGTTGGCGCGGAAGGGGACCTTGTGCGGCGGATACTCGTGGCCGCGCCCGTGCCGGGGCAGGAACACGACGTCGCGGCCGCCGAAGGTGCCCGCGGTGAGGACGTCGCTCGGGTCGCCGTAGGGCGTCTCCTGCACGACTTCACGTGCGTCGTCGAGCAGTGAGTAGAGGCCGGAGCCGCCGATGACGCCGATCGCGGACGCTGACGTGGTCGATTGAGTCACCTCGCCCACACTACGGACCGGACCGCCGGTGATTCCTTACGAATCCCTGACAACCCGCCGAAACGGGCCGTGCCGGCCGTTCGCCGGAACTAGCGTGCGGGGCATGCGGGTACTGGTCACCGGCGGTGCCGGGTTCATCGGTTCACACGTCGTCGAGGAGTTGCTCGGCGGCGGGCACGAGGTCGTGGTGCTCGACGCGCTGCTCCCGACGGCGCACGCCTCACTGCCCGGGTTGCCGGGTGGCGGGCGCTGGGAGCGCGGCGAGGTCACGAAGGCGCGTTCCGGGGAACCGGCGTGGCTGCACGGCGACGTCCGCGACCGCGCGACCGTCGACAATGCACTGTCCACTGTGGATGCGGTCTGTCATCAGGCGGCGATGGTCGGGCTCGGCAGGGACTTCACCGACGCGCCCGACTACGTCTCCTGCAACGAGTTCGGCACCTCCGTGCTGCTGGCGGGGATGGCCGCGGCGGGCGTCGGGCGGCTCGTGCTCGCCGGGTCGATGGTCGTCTACGGAGAGGGCGCCTACCGCTGCGCCGAACACGGGCCGGTCCGTCCGCCGCCGCGCGCGAAGGCCGATCTCGACGCCGGCCGCTTCGAGCCGCCGTGCCCGGTGTGCGGCGAGCCGCTTGCGCCGGGCCTCGTCGGGGAGGACGCCCCGGCAGACCCGCGCAACGTGTACGCGGCGACGAAGGTCGCCCAGGAGCACCTGGCCTCGGCGTGGGCGCGGATGACCGGCGGCACGGCCGTCTCCCTGCGCTACCACAACGTCTACGGGCCGGGGATGCCCCGCGACACGCCTTACGCGGGAGTGGCGTCGTTCTTCCGGTCGTCGCTGGCCAGGGGCGAGCCGCCGCGCGTGTTCGAGGACGGACGGCAGCGGCGGGACTTCGTGCACGTCCGCGACGTGGCCGCGGCGAACGCCGCCGCGCTGACCGGCGCGCCGGTCGCGGCGGGCGGGTTCGCCGCCTACAACGTCGCCAGCGGGCGCCCGCGGACCGTCGGCGAGCTGGCGGTCGAGCTGGCGCACGCGTGCGGCGGTCCGGTGCCGGTGGTGACGGGGGAGTACCGGCTCGGGGACGTCCGGCACGTGACGGCGTCGATCGAGCGGATCGGCGCGGAACTCGGCTGGGAGCCCCGGATCGGCTTCACCGAAGGGATCGGCGAGTTCGCGACGGCCGAGCTGCGGGAAGGGGCGGGGGTATGACCACCGCACCCGCCGGCGGAGACGGCATGGTCGACGTCGTCCTGCCCTGTCTCGACGAGGCGGCCGCGATCCCGTGGGTCCTGGCCCGGATGCCCGAGGGCTACCGGGCGATCGTGGTCGACAACGGTTCCGTCGACGGCTCGGCCGAGATCGCCGCCGAGCTCGGCGCCACCGTGGTCGCCGAGTCCCGCCGAGGGTTCGGCGCGGCCTGCCACGCGGGCCTGTCGGCGGCGACCGCGCCCATCGTCTGCTTCTGCGACTGCGACGCCTCCCTCGACCCGGGCCTGCTGCCCCGGGTGGTCGTCCCGGTCGCCGAGGGCGTGTCCGACCTGATGCTCGGCCGCCGCCGTCCGACCACCGCCGACGCCTGGCCCGCGCACGCCCGTGTCGGCAACTACGCCCTGTCGCGGATGATCCGCAAACGCACCGGCGTGACCCTCCACGACCTCGGCCCCATGCGCGCCGCCCGCCGCACGGCCCTCCTCGACCTCCGCCTCACCGACCGCCGCTCCGGCTACCCGCTCGAAATGGTCGTCAAGGCCGCCGACGCGGGCTGGCGCATCGGCGAGACCGACGTCGCCTACCTGCCCCGCACCGGCAAGTCCAAGGTGACCGGCACCTGGAAGGGCACCTGGCACGCCGTGCGCGACATGCGGGCGGTGCTGCGGTGACCGCGCTCCTCGTCATCGCCAAGGCGCCCGTCCCGGGGCGCGTCAAGACCAGGCTGACCCCGCCGTACACGCCGACGGAGGCGGCCCTGCTCGCCGAGGCCGCGCTCGCCGACACCCTCGCGACGGTCGCCGCGCTGCCCGTCGCGCGCCGGATCCTTTTCCTCGACGGCGATCCCGGCCCGTGGCCGGCTCCCGGCTTCGAGGTCGTGCCGCAGTGCGGGGGAGGCCTCGACGAGCGGCTCGCCGCGGCCTTCACGTACGCCGACGGACCCGCGCTGCTCATCGGCATGGACACGCCGCAGGTCACCGCCGAGGACATGGCGCCGGCGCTGGCCGAGGACGCCTGGGAGCGTCGCGACGCCTACTTCGGGCCCGCCGAGGACGGCGGTTTCTGGGCCCTCGGCCTGGCCCGGCCCGATCCCGCGCTGCTGCTGGGGGTGCCGATGTCGACGGCCGCGACCGGTCGCGAGCAGCGCGCCCGGCTGCGCGCCGCCGGACTGTCCACAGAGGACCTTCGGGTGCTGCGGGACGTCGACACCGCCGACGACGTCGCCGCGGTCGCCGCCATGGCCCCGCACGGCCGCTTCGCCTCCCGCGCTGTCGACCTGGGCGCGGTGATCGCGTGACCGTCACGTCCCTGACGAGCGTGGTCACCTGGGGCGACGAGCTGTACGCCGACGCCCTCCGCACCGGCCGCGGCCCGCTCTTCCTGCGCCGGCCCGACGGCTGGCTCCTCCCGCTCGACGTCGAACGCTGGTGCGGGGGCGTCGACGCCACCGACCTGTCGGTCCTGCGCCGGTGCGCCGGACCGGTCCTCGACGTCGGCTGCGGACCGGGCCGCTTCGTGGCCGCGCTGAGCGAACGCGGCGACACCGCGCTGGGCATCGACGTCTCCGCGGCCGCCGTCGACCGGACCGTCGACGGCGGCGGCCTCGCCGAATGCCGCTCGGTCTTCGACCCCCTGCCCGGCGAGGGCACGTGGGGCACGGTGCTGCTCATGGACGGCAACATCGGCATCGGCGGCGACCCGGCCGCGCTCCTGCGCCGCGTCGCCCGCCTCGTCCGGCCCGGCGGAGTGCTGCTCGCCGAGGTCGCGCCCGTCGACGTCGACGAAAGGCTGACCGTGCACGTCGACAACGGGCGCGGCGACCGCGGCGGCGCGTTTCCCTGGGCACGACTGGGCGCGCCCGCGCTTCACCGCCTCGCCCAGGACGGCGGCTGGACGCCCGGCGAGCGGTGGACCGGCGGCGAGCGCGCGTTCCTGGCGCTGCGGCGGACGCCGTGAAGCTCTGGACGGTCGCGGCGGGCGCCCTCGTCTGCGGGGTCGCTGCGGCGACGGCGGCCGCGATCGGCGGCAACACGCAGATCGCGCCCCTCTTCGCCTGGTACGTGGTCGCGTGGGTCCTCTTCGCAGCGGCGGTGTGGGCGCTCGGGCGGGTGCCCGCGCGGCACGCCGTCGTCCTGGTGCTGGCAGGGGGCGCGCTGGTCGCGGGTGCGGGCCTGCTCGCGCAGCCGCGGACCAGCGACGACGCCTACCGCTACGTGTGGGACGGGCGCGTGCAGGCCGACGGCCTGTCCCCCTACGACCGCGCGCCCGACGACCCGTCGCTGGCGCACCTTCGCGACGACCTGCTCTTCCCGCCCGGTACGGACTGCACGGGCATGTGGGACGCGGGCGACGTCTGCACGCGCATCAACCGGCCCGCCGTGCACACGATCTACCCACCGGTCGCCGAGGGCTACTTCCTGCTCGTGCACCTGGTCTCGCCCGGGGTCGACGGCATCACGGCGTTGCAGGTCGCGGGATGGCTGCTGGCGATGGGGACGACGGTCGTGCTCCTTCGATCCGGGCTGCACCGATCCGGCCGTTCAGTCACCCGGAGCATCCCGGTCGTGGCACCCGGAGACTCCGAACCGCCCTTCCTCGGCCGGCCGCAGACGTGGGCCGCCCTCTGGGCCTGGTGCCCCGCCATCGCGCTGGAGGCCGTCAACAACGCCCACGTCGACGCTCTCGCCGCGTTGCTGACCGTGGCGGCGTTCGCCGTCGTCGCCCGCAGGGCCCTTCCCGGTGGGGCCCTCCTCGGCGCGGCCATCGCCGCCAAACTCCTCCCCGCCGTGACGATCCCCGGACTGCTGTCCGGCGCGCTCAGAGACCGCCGGTGGAAGGCCCTCGTCCCCGTCGGCGCGGCCCTCGCGACCGTCGCGTTGACCTACGTGCCGTACGTGCTGCTGTCGCGCGGCTCGGTCCTCGGGTACCTCGGCGGCTACGTCGACGAGGAGGGCTACGAGGACTCCGGCGACACCGGCCGCTACGCCCTCGTCCGGCTGCTCCTCCCCGGCTCGTGGGAGACCCCGGCGGTACTGCTCACCGCGACCCTCGCGGTCCTGCTCGCGGTGGCCGTCGCGATCGGCCTGCGCGGCGACCCGTCGCGGCCATGGCGTGGTGCCCTCACCTTCACCGGCGCAGCCTTCCTGCTCATGACGCCCGGCTACGCCTGGTACGCACTGCTCCTCATCGGCCTCACCGCCCTCGACGGCCGCTGGGAATGGCTCGCCGTCGCCGCGGCCTCCGCCGTCACCTACGTGCCCGGCGAGTACGCGCACACCGAGACCGCCGCCTACGCGCTCGCCGCGATCGTCGTCATACTCGGCGCGCTCGCCCGCCGTGGATACTTGCCGCGTGTCCCGCAAACCCCGCCTCGTGGCCACCGACCTCGACGGAACACTGCTGCGCGGTGACGGCAGCGTCTCCGCCTACACCCTCGACGTCCTCGACCGCGCCCGCCGGGCCGGGATCGAGGTCCTCGCCGTCACCGCGCGCTCCCCGATCGGCATCGACGCCGTCGCCGGACCGAGCGGGCTGACCGGCAAGGCCATCACCAGCAACGGATCGGTCCTCTACGACATCGGCGAGCGGCGGGTCCTGTCGACGGTGACGATCGCGGGCGCCGACGCGCGCGAGGCCGCCGCGGAGGCGCTGACGGCCGTCCCGGACGCCGGCTTCGCGGTGACGACCGGCCTGCGGATGGTCGCCGATCCCCTGTACGGGGCCGTGACCATGCTCTTCCGCACGCGCACGGTCGTCGAGGACCTCGAAGAACTCTGGGCGACCGAGCACATCGTGCGGCTGTACATGCACTCCCGCACGCTCGACACCGACGGCATGTTCGCCCGCGTCAAAGGCCTGACCGCGACGTGGGTCCACGCGGGCGGCGAGTCGATGCTGGAGTTCGGCGCGCCCGGCGTGTCGAAGGCCAGCGCGCTGCGCGCCTACTGCGCCGACCGGGGCATCGCCGCCGAGGACGTCGCCGCGTTCGGCGACATGCCGAGCGACCTGGAGATGCTGACCTGGGCGGGCCGCCCCTACGCCGTCGCCAACGCCCACCCGGCCGTGCTGGCCGCCGTCACCGGACGCGCGCCCGCCAACGACGACGACGGCGTGGCGAAGGTGGTCGAGGGACTGTTGTAGTTCAGCGTTCACGATCGCTGAACTTCACCGACACACCCGTATTCACCTGCCTGGATACGGTCGAGGCCCACGTTTCGCCTACCCGAACGGGGCGGTCCATGCCGCACATAACCGCGCCGGCGACCATCGAGGCTTTAGCTCCCCCCGTGCGCCCCCTGCGGGTCCTCCAGGTCACCGACAACTACACGCCCAACCGGGACGGCGTCACCACCTCCGTGGTGAGCCTCGCGCAGGGACTCACCGCCCTCGGCCACGAGGTCGCGGTCCTGGCACCACGCGCGCGCGGCACCTACCCGACCCCCGGGACGAGCACCTACCTGGCACCGGCGATCCGCGCGGTCGGCGACTACCACCTGAGCTGGGCGACGCCGAGGTCGGTCGCCGCGGTCGCCAAGGACTTCGACGCCGACCTCGTCCACGTCCACACCCTCGGCCCGCTCGGCCTCGCCGCGGCGACCTACTCGCGTCGGCAAGGAGCCGCGTGCGTGCTGACCTGGCACACCGACCTGCTCGCTTACTCCAGCGTGTACCCGGTGATCAACCTGGCGATCCCGCTGTCGCACATCGCGTGGAGCTTCCCTCGCGAACTCCCGCAGGCGTGGCGCTCTACGCGCCGATCGCTCGGCGCCGCACTCCGCGGCCGGGGCCAGACGGAGGCGAACCGCAGCACCCTCGCCGAAGCGCTCGCCTACTTCGACCACGTCATCGCCCCCTCGCGCAAGGCCGCGGGCACGATGCCCTGCGGCCGGGGCGACCAGGCCGTGCACGTCGTGCCGTCGGCGGAGATCGCGCCAACTGGGCCGCCCTCGCCCGTCGCGGACACCCTCGTGGAGCGGCTCGGCGGGCGGCCGGTCATCGCCTTCGTCGGACGCCTGTCGGGGGAGAAGAACTTCGAGGCGCTGCTGCGGTCCTTCGCACGCGACGTGCTGCCGCACTGCCCCGACACCCTGCTCCTGGCGATCGGCGAGGGGCCCCTGCACCGCCGCTTCGAGGCGCTCGCCGCCGAACTCGGCGTCGCCGACGCGGTCGTGTTCACCGGTGCCGTGGCGAACCCGGTCGTCCGCCAGGTGCTCCCGCACTGCACGCTGCTGGCGCAGCCGTCCCTGACGGAGACGCAGGGGCTCGTGCTGGCCGAAGCCGCCGCCGCGGGTGTCCCCGCCGTCGTGCTCGACCGGACCCTCGACGGCATCGTCGAACACGGCGTCACCGGCTACGTCGCCGAGGACGAAGCCGACCTCGGCCGCCGCATGGTCGAGCTGGTCCTAGCCCCCGAAACCCGCGACCGCATGGGCAGGCGAGCGCGGGAGACGACGGCGGGTTACTCGTCGGAACGGTTCGCCGAGCGGGTGCTGGGGGTCTATGGGGAGGTGGTGGGGGTGGGGGCGTCCGCGCGGGGTTAGGGCGTGCGGAGCCGCCAGGCCTGAAGGCGGCCAAGGGCACGCCCTCGGGCGGGACCGCGCCGGGCAGCCGGGCCGGGGGAGCGCCGAACTCGGCGGCGGTGACCGCTCCCCGGTCGCCGGGCAGCGGATCACCGTCGACGCTGGTGAACGGCGGGTGGGCCAGCTTCCAGACCTCGCGTCCGTCGGCGTCGACGACCACGATGCGTTCCGGGCAGGCGAAGGCCGCCCACCGGCCGTCCGGGGCGACGTCGGCGAGCCCGTGGCGGCCGAGTTCGGCCGGCAGCCGGAACCGCGTCCGCACCAGCAGGTCCGCGTCCAGCAGCAGCAGTGCGTCACGGTCGCGCACCGTCCACGTCCCGTTGTGGCCCGGACGCGGTTGCCCGTCGCCCTCGATCCGCAGTTCGCCCAACGGTTCCGCGGCGATCGGTGTACGTGCGTGTACGTGCCGTCCGGTCGAAGAACCTCAAGACGGTGGCGTGGCTCGTTGACATGCGTCCCAGCCTGCCCCGGCGACCTTGCCGGAACCTTGTCGCGGCCCTACGGCTTCAACCCCGCCGCCCCCTCCGTCCTCAGCCACTGCACGAACGTCAGCATCCCCGGGTGGATCTCGCGCAGCGCCGGGACGTCGGCCCGCCAGCCCCCGAAGGACGCGGTCTTCGCGAACACCTCCGGGTCCACGCCCATCGCCCGCAGGGTCTCCTCGCCGTGCGGCGACAGGTCGATCGGGCCGGTCACCGACGTGAGGGCGGCGACCAGGTCGTCGCGCGACAGCTCGTCGCCGGCGAGTTCGTAGGCCTTGCCGACGTGGCGGTCGGGGTCGGCGAAGGCGAGGGCGGCGAAGGCGCCGATGTCCTCGACGGCGATGAGCTGCACGGTCGCCGTCCGCGGGACGAGCCGGATCACCGCGCGCTCGCCGCGCACACCGATGCGCGGGTGCGCGTGGTTCTCCATGAACATCACCGGCCGCAGCACGGTCGTCGGGACGCCGGTCTCGGCGACGTGCGCCTCGATGGCGGTCTTGGTGTGCCACGGCCCGTCGTCGACGACGCGGTCGGCGCCGCCCACCGACGTGTACACGAGGTGCTCGACGCCGGCGGCCTTTGCGGCGTCGGCGACGTTCACGCCCATCACGACCTCGTCGACGATCTGCTCGGCGAAGTTCGCGGGCTGGACGCTGAAGACGCCGTACGCGCCGGCGGTGGCGGCGTCGAGGGAGGCGCGGTCGGTCATGTCCCCGACGACGAGCTCGGCGCCCGCCGCGGCCAGGCCCGCGGCGCGGGCGGGGTCGCGGACGAGGGCGCGGACGTGCCAGCCGTCCTTGAGGAGGCTGCGCGCGGCGGCGTTGCCCTGCTGGCCGGTCGCGCCGGTGACGAGGATGGTTCGCATGTCGGTCCCCTTGCTATCCTGAGCAGAAGTGGAGCAGTGCTCCGAACATAGCGGAGCGCCGCTCCGGATAGCAAGGTGAGCGAGGACACATGCCCGTGCGCTCCGACGCCCGACGCAACCACCAGGTACTGCTCGACGCCGCCCGCGAGGCCTTCGCCGAGCACGGCACCGACGCCTCCCTGCGCGACGTCGCCCGCCGCGCCGGAGTCGGCATCGGCACCCTCTACCGGCACTTCCCCGCCCGCGAGGCCCTCCTCGAAGCACTCCTCCGCGACGACTTCGACCGCCTCGCCGAACGCGCCGCCGCACTCGCCGACGGCGACCCCCGCGAAGCACTCCTGACCTGGCTGCGCGAACTCGCCGTCGGGCAGCGCACGATCCGCGGCCTCCCCGAGTCGGTGATGGAGGCCCTGCGCGACGAGGAGTCGCAGCTGCACGCCTCCTGCCAGGCGATGCGCGACGCCGGCGGACGGCTGCTCGCCCGAGCGCAGAAGGAGGGCGCCGTCCGCGGCGACCTCACCGCCAACGAGCTGCTCGCCCTCGTCGCGGGCCTCGTGTGGGCCAGCGAGTACGCCCCCGACTCGGGGGCGCGGCTCGACCGGCTCCTGCGGGTCGCGATGGAGGGCGTCGGGAACGGTCACGAATGAAGAAGCCGGGGATGCCCCCGGCTCCATAGCTTCGTGGCATGGACACCACCCGCCTCAAGACCCTCCTCTACTGGACGGCCACCGCCGTCATCGCCGCCGAGCTCGCCGTCGGCGGCGTCTGGGACGTGCTGCGCACCGACTACGTGCGCGACGTCCTGGAAACGCAGCTCGGCTTCCCGTCGTATGTCGCCGTCATCCTCGGGTTCTGGAAGATCGCCGGGGCCGTCGCGCTCCTCGTCCCGGGCTTCCCGCGCCTGAAGGAATGGGCCTACGCCGGGGCCTGCTTCGTCTACCTGACCGCCGCCGTCAGCCACGCCGTCGACGGCGACGGCCTCTTCGCACTCGGCCCCGCGGGCTTCGCCGCGATCACCGCCGCCTCCTGGGCGCTGCGCCCGAAAGGCCGCCGGGACCCCTCGGCCGAGGGCTGGCTCTTCACCCGCTTCGCGCGCGGCGGGAAGGGTGCGCGGATCGCGTACTGGCTCACGACCGGGACCATCCTGCTCGTCTGGGGCAGCGGCGGCATCGCCGACATCACGCAGGTCCCGGAGACGGTCGCGGGCATGGAGCTTCTCGGCTACCCCGTCTACTTCGTGGTGCTGCTGGGGATCTGGAAGCTGCTGGGCGCCGTCGCGCTCGCCGTGCCGCGCTTCCCGAGGCTGAAGGAGTGGGCCTACGCGGGGACCGTGTTCGAGCTGACCGGCGCCGTGATCTCGCACGCCGTGTCGGGCTCGGCGGCGTTCCACCTGTTCTACACGAGCGCTTTCGCGCTCACCGCCGCCGCGTCGTGGGCGCTGCGGCCCGCCGACCGCGTCCTGGGCTTCGAGGCGCCGGAGAACACGTGGCGGCTTCCGGCCCTCGCGCGGGCCGGTGCCTGACTAGAGTCGGAACGTGCCGAGACTCAGCGCCGGAATCCTGCTCTACCGCCGTGGCGGCGAAGACGTCGAAGTCCTCATCGCCCACATGGGCGGCCCCTTCTGGTCCAAAAAGGACGCGGGCGCGTGGTCGATCCCCAAGGGGGAACACGACGAGGACGAGACGCCGTTCGCCGCCGCCAGGCGGGAGTTCACCGAGGAGCTGGGTTCGCCGCCGCCCGACGGCGAGTACCTCGACCTCGGTGAGGCGCGCGTCTCCAGCGGCAAGCGCCTCACCGTGTTCGCCCTGGAGGCCGACTTCGACGCCGAGGGCATCACGCCCGGGACCTTCGAGATGGAGTGGCCGCCCCGGTCGGGCCGGATGGAGTCGTTCCCGGAGGTGGACCGGGCGGCGTGGTTCGACCGGGCGACGGCTGAGGGGAAGCTCGTGAAGGGGCAGCGGGTGTTTCTGGAGAGGTTGTGGGAGCGGGTCGAGGCGAGCGGGGGTTGAATGGCCCCCCAGAACACAACAAAGGCCGCCCCTCACGGGGCGGCCTTCGCACAAGGGCTGTGCGGTCCCGGCCTAAAGCGGGTCCGCGCTGGTGGAGCTGCCGGGAATTGAACCCGGGTCCTTCATCGCTTCGACAGGGCTTCTCCGTGCGCAGCTCGCATTGCCTTTCCTCAAGCCCCACCGATCACGCGAGCAAGTCGGTGTGACGGGCTCCAGCCACTGTCCTTTTCGGGTTCAGGCCCTGTGGCCAGTCCTGACGCCCTAGCGTTCTAAATGATGCCGGCAAACCGGGACGAACGCGGCTCCCGGGCCGGCACCTTCACTGTCGCTTAGGCAGCGAGAGCGAAGGAAGTGCGCTTAGAGTTGGCACTTGTTGGTTTCCGACACTGATTAACGAGACACTGTCGGCATCCTCGGCACGCTTCCCCTGAGTCGGCGTACAAAGTCGAAACCAGTCAGCCCCCTGTGGAGTTGTCCGCTAAGAGTAACGCGTGCCCACAGGGTGCGCATTCCGGTTTCACCGACGTGCCCTGACCTGGTGTTCTACGTCTCGCCGCCGAGGTCTTGGACGTAGGCCTGGTACAGCAGCTCGGCACCCATCTCGCGGTGCCGGCTCATCTCGGCGACGAGCTCCGCCGACCATCGGCGGACCCATTCGGGCCGGGCGTGTTCGCTGCGGATCAGCAGCAGGTTGATCGCCGAGGCCAGGCGCGCGCTGTCGCGCCGCAGCTTGTTCACGCGCCGTTCGAGGCGGGGGGCGGCCTCGCACAGCTCGCGGTAGAGGCCGGTCGGCCCCTCCGTCACGGCGACGTGCGCGTAGAACGCGTCACGCAACGCGTAGACGCTCTGTCGCAGTCTTGAGCGCCAAACCTCCTCGCCCGACGAGAAACGCCACTCTCGGGTGTCGGAGGCCGCGTACCGCTCCAGCTGCTGAATGTTGTCGAGGTAGTCGACGCCGTACTGGGGTGTCGCCGCCATGGCGCACCTCCTTCGGGTGCCTACTGACCGACCGGCAAGCGGTCCACTCCGAGGCGGGCTCACCGAGGCGATGCCGCCCAGCCGGTGTCGGTCATCCGTCAGCGGGCTTCTATAGATGATCGGCCATGAGGCGGGAGAATGTCCAGAGCTACCGAGTGGTCACCTGATGTCGTCACGCCTGCGCAGCACGTGCGTGGCTGCTGGGGCACATGGTGCGCGTGGGACGCCACCCTTACGGCTCGGTGACATCCGGGCGCGCGAGCGCGCAAAGTCCATCCGCGCGCATACGGTTGGCCCATGGCCGCCGATACCCGTCACGTCCTCGTCGTCGACGACGACCCGACCGTCAGCGACGTGGTCCGCCGCTACCTGGAGCACGCGGGCCTGCGCGTCACGCTCGCCGCCGACGGCGTGGCCGGGCTGCGGGCGTTCCGGGAGGGCTCGCCGGACCTGGTCGTGCTCGACCTGATGCTGCCGGGCGTCGACGGCATCGAGGTCTGCCGCGTGCTGCGCTCCACATCGGACGTTCCGGTGGTCATGCTGACGGCCCTCGGCGAGGAGGCCGACCGGGTCCTCGGCCTGCGCGTCGGCGCCGACGACTACGTCACCAAGCCCTTCTCCCCGCGCGAGCTGGTCCTGCGCGTCCAGTCCGTCCTGCGGCGCGCGGGCACGGCGACCCGCGCCGCGCAGCCCGAGGTCCTCGCCGACGGCGGGCTCGTCGTCGACGCGGGGGCGCGGGTGGCG
>Ga0307515_10015220_pt1 | contig 14191 bp, 7 predicted proteins | sample 17_EM_MG_FD_194513 | JGI IMG/M metagenome (GOLD analysis project Ga0307515, IMG submission 194513) | Populus trichocarpa ectomycorrhiza microbial communities from riparian zone in the Pacific Northwest, United States - 17_EM | ecosystem: Host-associated > Plants > Roots > Unclassified | place...
CGGTGGCTAGCCTGTAGCCATCTGTTGTTTTATGTTTCTGTTATCATTGTAAATCTGGGGTATGCCCCTTATAATGTTTGTATCTTCTTCTTTTAATACATACGTCAACTTACCAAAAAAAAAGAATAAGGAATCCTTGTAAGAAAAGGATTCTGAAATAATTATGAAACCTTCCTACACTTGGAAATTATGTTGCAGCCCATTAAAGATATTTGTAGAATTAGTAGATTTCCAAAATAAGCTGCCACATCCTTTTAGGAAAAGAATCCTAGCCAAATAGGAAGTCCACAAGTCAAAAGGAAGTAAATAACAAAATTCGTACAGCCTCTGTTGACCCGTATTGAGATGCCTTCCCAGACTCCAATTGACCTGAAATTTCAACCCACGGTAGGACAACATGTCTGGAGACTTCACGTAAACTTTCAGCCCGATCCAACGATCGGATTGAGAATTATGACTGTTGCCGTAAAACTGGATAGTTGCACATTTTACGTCAAAATCTGAATTTGACCTTTCCTGGATCATATCATGTTTGATATACCAAATGTAGTGGTGCCCAAGAAGTTTAAGGTGCGAGAATTTGCAAAGTATATGGGACTAGAATGTCTTAATATGCACTTGAGGTCATACTACAACAAAATGGCATAAGTCATACATGAAGAGAAGTTGCTCATCCATTTTTTGTAAGACAGCTTGACCAGTTATGCGTTAACCTGGTACATGACTTTGGATAACACAAAGGTCAAGAAATGTTGTGATTTTGTTGATGCTTTCTTGAAACAATACAAGTTCAAAATTGACATCGCTCTGGACCGTACTAGCTTGATGGTGATGAAGAAGAGCAACAAGGAAACTATAAGACAGTATGCTCATAGGTGGAAAAACAAGACAACGCATGTACACCCACTTTTGTTGGAGAAATAAATGGTGACTTTATTCAGCAATTACTTTCAAGTGTCCATATTATTAGCATCTGATGTGTAGCTCTGCCTAACATTTTGATGATGCTGTTGTTATTGCTGAGAGAATAGAACAAAGGATAAGAGCTGGTAAAATACTGAAACTTGCTGACAAAAGGGGGTTTACTAGGAGGAAAAAGGATGGTAAGGTGAGCAAAGTGAAAGGAGGATAAAAGGGTAAAAAGAATTACTTAACCCAAAGCTACCAGACCCCACCTTCCCAAATATGTAGTATTAACTTTGCAAAGCCGCTTCTGGTAAACCAGCCCACCAACCCGCTAGAAAACCAAGCCAAAAGCAACCCAAATAGAGCCTACCAAAGAAATCAAGAACTCCCGCCATACCCTTAGGATAAATGTATGCAAACTTGTTAAGCATAAATCATATGCCCCCTCTTCTATTTCCACCACTTAAGCCTCCTTTCCCAAACTAGTACAAACTAGATCTAACCTGTGAGTACCACACCGAAAACCCTGGCCACATTATTGATACTTGCTCAACATTCAATAGGAAGCTCTTGCAATTATTCAAAGTAGGATGAATAACCTTTAAAGATACCCTTAACATCAATTCCAACCCCCTGCCTAATCATGCTTCTAGTAGTGGGGGAGTAAATGTTGTGGAGTTTGGAAGAAAGAAAGAGTAGGTTTTAAGGGTAACCATTATGACATGTTAATGTCATCATGTGAAAGGGGTTGCGGGGAGCTTTTGTAATAAAGAATTCCCTTCTGCTCCTTATTTCTTGGCTTAACGACAAATGTCTTTAGGTTTTTGACATTTTACACCTGGACCTTAGTCAGAGGTGCAATAACCCTTTCTGGCAGCTTTGGTTAACATAGTTGTTATGAATCCAGGGCCTTCCAAGCAAAGCTCGGTACAATGCGGACACATTCGTTGTATTAGAGTTTTTATGCCCGTCTATTCATATTATCAAATTACTTTCCGGAAAGATGATTCCATTCCATATCAGAGTGAAGAAAGGAGCAATGAAGCAGTTCCTATATACGTTATTGGAAGATAGGGAGGTGTTTCAGACTCATCAAAGTAAGCAACGAGTACTAGTTCAATGAAAGCAACATATCATGGATGAGGTCTAACAGGAGAAAGTTCATCTTTGTGCGAGTCGGGTATGAGCCCACTTAATTAAATATCAGGAGATGAGTCGATGACAAAAGAGTTTAGTTCACAACTAACAACATAGAAGCTCCGAGGCCAAGAGTTGACACCGCTTCTTGACTTTAGACTTTGTTGACGAGTCCGGCAAGAGAAAGAGAACTATTTCAGCCCTTAGTTTCAAGACTCTGGCTTTCAGTCTTCCATTTCCAAGTGAGTGTGTGTTGAGATGACTTCTGTCAATAGGCAACTGCCACTCTATTACGCAACCTCACTCTAGTAGTTGTCGTAGTTGAGGACATAGCTACGAGAGAAGAGCAAGAGGACCTTGCCAATGTCTTGACCTTCATCAAGCTGAGGCACAAGTCAAATCCGAATAAGTGGCTTTATCTCTTGATCTACAATATTGGACTATCGGGAGTTTGACATAGCCTTTAGAGGGGCATGACAGCAGATAGGGACTACTCATATGGATAAGTTATCACATTATTCACCCGCCATGATAAAAAAGCCATAGCTAGAGAAGAGGAAGAATCCAGCCCACTAGTAGTACTCATCCCTTCGACGCCGTGGAACAGCTCCTTATTCCGTGAAAAGTGAGATCGGATTACCCAACTGACTAGGTTGGTTTACGGAGTGTTGGAATAGCTAAAGCCCACTCCGCCCAGGGTTTTCATCTCCCAGCACGCATTGATATCTTTCGCGGGAGGCTGATCAACCACCTTTATCGGGCTTGGGGCTGTCCCCAGAACAGGTTTGAACACCTGCTCTGATTTTGCCAACTAAGAATTCCACCAGGTTAAGGCGCGTGTTGATTTTGCTAAGACTAGGAAATTTTGCGTAACGGCTCCAGCCATTAGAGCCGAGTTGTACCTACTTTGCTCCCAGTCACGAGAGGGTTTCGAACAACCGATATTGCATTTAAGCCTTGAAGCTCGCGGGTCGTCTATTCTTCATTTGAATAACCTCAGTGGTCCGAACAACCTAGAGATTTAGGCCTCTGACATCGGTTGTCTCCTTTTCGACGCCGTCATCTTACTATGGTTGTCTGGACTCAACCCACTCCTACTTTCGTGTTTACCCTGTCAATAAAAGTTGCTGCAGTCTTACCTTGAGACAGGTCAGAGCGCTATCAATTTTGTCGTACTCAAGGAATGAAACGTAACGGTCCCCTACAAGAAGGAATGGAGGGGCCAGGTCGTTACTACTTTGTCTCACTAGCCACAATAAGGTTTGGTGCAACCGCTAAACCAAGTCAGGCTTTTAACCCAGTCTTTGCACTATGCTCGATGTATGTGTCTTTGTTCAGTGCTCAATGGAGCTGCGAGTTAGGGCCAGAGACGGGTAACAGTTACCTTTGACTCAAGCCACAGAGCTGTTGGACCAACCTCAATGGAGCTGTGAGCTAGGGCCAGAGACGGGAAACGGTTACCTTTGACTCAAGCCATGGAGCTGTTGGACCAACCTCTTCTAGAGCCAGCTTTGAACTGTGTATAGACGTAGGCCAGTGATACCACCTCAAGCGACAAAGCAGGTTCCTTTCCTTTCTCTATGCAATTTTAGAAGATAGGATTCACTCACAGGAAGAATGAAAGTGAAATATTTTTTGAGTTCAAAGAAGATCGCTTTAGCCTATATTCTTTATATCTTTATATAAGGAAGGGCTCTTTTCTTCCATCGAAAAGGAGTCAGGGCCTACCGATCGATGGACTACTTGTAAGTAGCTAGTGGCATGCTCTAATCCGATCTTATTCTTGAGACAAAACAAGGACGAATGGCTTCCTGAGTCCTGTCTCTGGCACCGATTGCTTTGATCTTGGAATGTTTCAGAAAACCCTAGCCTTTGCTTGAATTTGATACGACGATCAGGAAATCAGTGGCGTGTAAATGCCTTTTTAACATAGCTGAAAAGAGGCATTTCCACACCCCACGCTAGATTTACAGATTGTACTTTTTTGATTAGCCATAAGGATCATACACCCATATTCCAGGACCATACAATCCTGTTACATGAAAAGCACCAAACCCAAAACAAGCCACTCCTGAGAGAAATAAATGAATTCCAAAGATCTTGGACAAATCTAAAGAAGGTTTTCATGTACGTTCATCATAAAATATTTCTAGATCCCAATACACCTAATGCTAGATAGCTGCCAAGAAGCACAAGCTAGAAAACACAATATGCGCCCCAACCACACCTTCATAACTCCAAATACCCGGATTCGTTATAGTTCCTCCTGTAATATTCCAACCACCCCATGAATTGGTTTTTCCTAAACAAGTCATGAAGGCCTAGGCGCGTACAATTGAGTGGCAAAGGAAAGTGGGATAGTACCTATTTTACTAGTCACGCGGAAGATCAAGTTGGTGAGTTGTGTGATTGGAAACCTTCCCGCATGGTTTAGAGAGCACTGAATTAGAATGAGAGGTTCACCACCATATTACTGCATGCAATGGGAGCTCGCTTGATTCGCAAATTGGTCTGACTTGTAATTCACTTCTGACTCCGTGTTCGATAACCTGACCATAGTGATGTTAATTGTGGTTACATTCATAAGTAGCTTGGTCCATCTTTATTCCATTTTATATATGTTTGAAGATCCGCATAGCCTTTGATTTCTATGTTATTTATCCATTCTTAGCGCATGATGGGAATAGGAAGAATAAAGAAATATCAACGGGATATGGAAATCGTTGAATTCGAGTCCCTTCTAAAGATCCGAAAGACCTCGAGATTCACCAAACAAAGGCTGGAACCTTATTACAAAACTCAATGAGCAGACACTTCAGAATGGGATCAAAGCCCGACGAACCCATCATAGGCTAACTATTGACTTGTAACGTTTTTTCCATAAGATAAATTGGGTTATGGTGCTGACTTAGATGAGTGGAAAGACAACGACATCCAACCGGCGGTAGATCGAGATTAGGGGTGCAATATTCCCTTGTTGACTCCCTGTCAGTTCCCTTCAACCATACATATATCTTAAATCTAGCTGGGTGCATGTAGACATTTGCGGACATCACCTATAGTGAATTTCCCGAAGCACATCTCGTTGGATGGATGTCGTTGCCACGAAGTGAGCTGGGCCACCTTCTGAGTAGAAGTGCCTTTGTAGCCTAGATCGTGCTTAGCTGGATAGGTTCTGACTCTTACTTACAGATCGAAATAACAAAAGAAAGAACTAGAGCCCTGCTATTCTAAAGCACAAGTAAGGGCTTTTTTGTTCTACCAGAGAGAGTCTATTCTCACACTGAATATTCAAAGGGTCGGGGAAGGAAGCGATGATCAATCTATCCCATTAAGCGTAATCCCGTTAGCCAATGAAGGACTACCTTTCTTGGACTATGAGCTACAACACCAGGTGATTAGAGCTAAGCGAGAAATGAGAAGCTGCGGTGAATCAATCAGTATTAGCTAAGGCAAGCATTCTAATTCTAGGGAAGAAAGGAAATCTGTCTTTATAGGAAATTTATATTTATAGGGAATCTATGCTTACTAAGCCTTTGTTTGAAGGACCGGTCTGAAAGTGCAAGACTAGCTAGACCCGGACTGACTAATCGCTAAGAGCTCATCCCGAGAGAACTCTCAGTGAGGCATTCAGTAAGAAGTTAGCCAAGTTCTTTTAGCCGTTACGCTAGGGTGACTCGAGAAAGTTTGAAAGGGAATTCCAATAGCCCTTAAGCTTCAAGCTATCCGGCTTCAAGCCATGAAGGAGGAATCTGAGTTACATCATCTTAAAATAAGGAAGATCGTTCATCAGCGCTTTCAGTAACTAAGAGTCATTCAGGTGCATAATCAAGCTCATCTCATTACTTAGGATCTCACTCTCTCAATCTCCTATTTGAATTCTTTGCTTAGTTAGAGTTGAATTTTATAATAAGGACAAGAAAGATTGGCATTCATGTGAGGCATGATTTGGAAGATAGTAAATCTCTCCTTACTTGACTCTAGAAAGCTCTTTCTTTGCAAGTGGCAAACAAGACTATGTTAGAGGGAAGGAATAAACAAGAAGGTAAGCATTAGTCTATGCAGTCTAGAATAGCTGTTTGTATAGCGCCAATCTGCTATGCTAGTGAATATCCTTAAATAATCTATGGCCAAGCATGCCAAGTAGCTCCCATAAGCTATTAGAGTAGCTCCTCTATCTAAGGTAAGCAGAGATCTTCTGATATCCCTTCTACGCTTGGGAAAGGGATCGAACGAGAAGCTTTGGCATGAAGTACGCGTGGGAGGCATTCAATAAGCATGGCATTGAACTAAATCCGCTGCATCTACAATCACTATTTTCAACATCTGTTGTGCAAGTGCAATATCCACTCCTATCTTTAGTTGGATTCTAACTTGTTAAGCAAGTGAAGTGAGCCAAGGAAAGGCAGTGAAGGTTCGACTCTGTTCGGGTGGGTGAAAGCCCTGGGTTGCGTAGAGAAAGTATAATAGAATTTTTTAACCAAACAGACCGACTTTCCTCAAAGGAAGCCGTTTACTGATTTAGTTTAGGCGCTCATCGAGACCAGACAATGAAGTAGCGGGCGAAAGAAGAAAGGCATAGTTGAAAAAGGCTATTACTGTTACTTTTTTTACTCTTTAAAGAAGAGTTCTGTGACTTCTGTGTAGCCTATGCGAACCAACCCAATCTCGAATAGATAGAACGAAAAAAACTACTACATACGATTGATTCTCTAGCGAAGAATCGTCCAAGCCCTAAGCGAGCTGAGAAGAAAGTAGCGCTTTTTTTAGCCTAGGTCAACCATTCCTTGAGGGGTTCTCTGAAGAGAAGGCCTTCATGGAGGCACATCTCGCTCTTTTATTTATTTATGATAAATCATGAGAGTTCAGTTCCAAGTAAGCATGTAAGCAAGTAGTAAGTACAGCGTGAAGCAAGTTAAGGCATGGGCAAGCCGAGTGCAGGGAGGTGTGGTTATTTTCATACATTTCTCCTTTCCTTATTACTTCCTTCATTCTGTGGTTTTGAGTTCCCTTTGCCATTCTTCTCCAAAGTTGGCTAATCTTCCAACCAAGTAGTGAGAATATGACAGGTCAGCATGTAGATGATGTCGTTATCAGGTCTTCGAATTGAGTTGGAAGACGAAGACGGTCTTGGGGCCATATAGCGTTTTGGACAGCTTCCCTTGTTAAGGAGTATAGTGTATTAAGCATGGGATTCACCACTCCTATATATCAATTGTCTACCTTGCCCATGACTGGCACCCTTTTTCCTTCCTCGCCATTGACTCTCTCTTTTTAGACTTTCTATTTTTGCTTTCGACTAATTATGTTCGGGAACCAGTCTTCCACGTCACCTGTGGTTTCCGGGCATGGTCGTTCTGCTTAGGACATGTCTGCTACGTCTCCATTATTCTCGAGCCCTCACCTCGAAGCAAGGCAAAAATCGAGCATCGAAATGAGCATATAAGAAGTTCAAAAAAACGAAGTTAATGGGCGACCATCTTCAACATGAATTACTTTATGGAAACAGACCGCCACACCTCCCCTGTGAAAAAGGGCTATGCAGCTGATTCGGTTAATCACATGTCAGAACATGTTATATTTTTCATTACCAGCTTCGGGTCACCTTTTTTCTTTTTTCTTTGCTAATCTATTCCATTTTTGGAGTCTAATAAATCAATTTTTTGGAAATGGTCCATGTCTGCTTGTTCTTCTGCACGGCCATATGACAAGTCATTTACGAATATTTCGGGAACTTTTGGTTGTCTTTTTGTTCCAAACATCGCATCCAGTATTGCTGGTTTCTTTTTAAAAAAGCTAGCTCATTAGCTATCTGTGAGTAGGGCTTGTTGAAAGCATCTACTCAAGTGTATCGAGAAATGTACCAGTCATCTCAACATTCCAAATTCCTATGTTTCTAGCCAGCAGCCTATTACGTAAACAGCTTTGTCAAATAAGACATATACATTGGAAATCTAATCCTCATTGGAAAACTAATCGTAGGAGAAACCTGTGGTGCGGAGAGGGGGAAGGCGACGACTTCCCTCTACCTTCCATCGGCTTAGAAGTGAAAAGACGGGGGGCCGGTGATTAGAGAGTGTAGAAAGAATATAAGTGAGTCTCAGTGAGGACTTCTCCCTCCCCGTCCGCTATTCATGCTTGGGCGTCGGGGCTATCTTTCAAATTCGAATGATTACTTAATTAGCCTTTCTTCTTCGAAGACTGATTTACTGATTGTGAGAGTCTTTATTCATAAGAATGGAATCTGTATACTTTTCTTTTTTTTCTACTATTGATGGCTTTGAAGAAAGGATTGAAGAAGAACTAGGTTCAGAGAAGATCCTCAGCAGGGACGATTCTAGTACTTATATTACTAGAGCATTTTACAAACTTTGCTAATAATAGCTCACTCTCCTTAACTTTAAAAAGGAAATCTGGACATGTGACTGATCCCACCATGTTCAGCTCACGCAAGGCTTGCTTGCATCCTGAGATGGGAGAACTGGCCGAGATGAGGGTCAGCGCCCCCTTGACTAAGCGAAAGCGCTAATGGATGGTGATTTCTTAGTTCTTATACTAAGGGTGAGCTTACGAATCTTCAAGCTAGGCTTTCCTTCATTATAGATTAGTTCTTTACCTAGGCTAGTAAGATCAGGAAGGAGACATTGAAATCAAGAAAGATAAAGGAACGGGATAAGATAGTCGCTTACAGAAGGGCAGAGAGATCTTATTCAATGCAATAGAAAGAAGGCTTAACAAATGGAGCGAGAAAGTGGTAGATACCATTCCCAAATGCATACACAGTCAAGTTTCCACAGTGAATCTCAGAATAGCTAGGTTAGTATGCCCATGCTTTGGAATAAGTTAAGCTCCTATGGTATGGGCCGGTACACTGCCACTGCGGCGGATGACACAGCTTGGTACCTTTACTGCGCCGATCCATTTTTGTTCTTCTCAGCGGGCTAAGGCTGCTCTGCGATTGCACAACCTTTGCTCACCAGCAGAAAAGAAATCCAATCCAAGACCGACTCCGATCCACCTAGAGTTGATGGCAACCTAATTCTTTCTCCCTAAACATATATAGAAATAGGAGTAACGATTGGAATGGGACAGGTCACGACTACGTGTTTGACTCCGGCCAGAGAGTGATTTTGTCCAACTACTACTCCAACTCGAGCTCTTAGCCCAGCAAGGTTCAGACTGAACATCGCCGACCCTAGAGGTCCACTCTAAACCAGGAATTCCTACTATTCCAATCTCAAGTCATACTATTTTCATACAGGCCCGTATCTCCTTCTTTTTTTAACCTCCCTTGAGCGAGTATGGAAGTCCCTCTTCTTATCAAGTAGGAAAGCCCGCGTATTCTTATTAAAATGTCCATTGGAGCTTGACCTCCGGTGAGGCTTCTTTCTTTTCATAAGGGAAGCAGGGCTCTTTCCATGCTCGGCTAATTGAACCAAAAACAAGTTTCGGATCGATAGAGCGTTTAGCTTGGATTTAAGACGCGAGAGTGAGGGTCGATATCATTTCAACTCTAAAGGCTTTTCTTTAGCAAGGTATAGGATGGCGGAGTGTAGTGAACGAATACAAAATAATAGGATGAGCTCGACCGGAATGAAGATCATAACCTGAGGGCGACGGAGCGTATACCCAGAATCCAAATTGTGAAAATGTCACACTGCCACTAAGAGATCCTGGCTCGATACGGAACCCCTTTTTAGCCAATCAATTGCAATTGCGAGGTCCGTCCTTTTCCTACAGGACTAAACTAGAAAGTGTTTGAGTTCGCCAACAGTAGGCCTATCTAAAGAAGTAGCTGCTATGGCATACCATACCCATGAGCCTAATGAGAAGAGTCTCCCCCTAGCTTGACTACCTATAAGCCAATGGGATCATTCAATGGATGAAGCAAGATGTTGATTTCTCTTTTCATCAAAAGAACCGCCGAGTAGCTCGAGCAGCTTAAAAGCTGAAAAACAGAGGGCCCTTTTAACTTTTCAAAAAGTCTGGGAAACTAGAAACGGAATACCTAGGTCGCAAGGCAAGGGAGGACGGAACCCCACTTCGACTCACTAAGGAGAAGGTAATTAATTTTATATCATTTCTTCTGAAGTGATATAGATCAATGCCTGGGTTGGGGTGGCGTCGGGCCACGGGAAAATGTTTGCAGATGCAACCCTGAATCGAAATCAAAACATTCATCTGTCGACACATAAACTTTGCCGAAACGTCGATCACAAACGAAGGATGGTGAAGCCCCGGTTCCCAGGGTTGGAGTATTCCCTATTATGAGCCTCCTCATATCAGAACTAGTTGATTCTCTTTCGCTTATCAGTCGACCGACTTTAAGCAACCTTTGCATTTCCTGCTGAGATCCCAACATCTCCAAGTGGGCCCTCTTGGCCACCCGCGACCTTGGCTTTTTAGAGAATCCCGCTCCTGTGTCGTGGGACTTGTAGTTAGACAGTCCATCAGGTGGGTTGGTTTATCCTTCTAGTTTCGAGTGTCTTCTTAGATAGTTATAGCGAGCCATAGGCGCAAGATGCACCTTGTGGAAGGGGTCGGCGGTCCCTTGGACATAGTCCTTTCAGGCAATGGTCGTTTAGACCATGGTCCATTTAATGGTCGGTGCAAGGCTAGAAATTGGAAAACATTGATTTCGCTCTTTCCCGTCCTTCACTTCAAGGCTTGTCCCTCGGTGCGGTCAATACTTCATACTGTCGGGCAACGAAGCTTACACTTGTCACTAATTATGATGGTTCGCCAAGGCCTTTTCCTCCTCCCTTTTCTGCTCACTCGTTGGGGTTCGGACCCCCAAAAAGGGGGAGGGAGTCAACTGAACATCTCAACCATTGGCGGGAATTTCCCCCGCATCCGATCCCCAATTCTTGTTCACCCCGGATGATTGTGGTGGCTGAATTATGACCTCGTATGATCGTGTCGGGTGAGGAACAACCGCTTCGTCACAGTACTTATGGGCTAACAGGTCACACTTTGGCCAAGTATCCTACAAAGAGACTCCCGAGAGCCAGAAGTATTAAAGGAATGGCCATTGGAATGGGCACATTATGACATCATATGGTGTCTCGCCCGAATGAATTAGTTGGTACTAGAAATGTTAGAAAAAGTAAACGAAAAGAGTAATAAGAAGTGAAAGGACAGACACTTCCCAACCAGAAAGCAAAGTTCCCACTGATGGTATACTTAGTGTAAGCGAGCTCTAAGAGAACATCTTTGGAATAAAATCCAGTTAGAAAAGGAAATCCAATTATAGATAAGCTGCTCATGAGCATCATGACATAGGTAAAAGGGAACGAGGAGGCAAGACTTCTGCATATCTTGCTTATCCGACATAGCATGAATCACTGACCCCTTTATTTGAATACTCACCTGCAGGTTTGATTGTTATTACTTTTGCAGGAGCTATGACGTCATTCCTTGCATCAAGCCAGGTGTTTGTCGACAAAAAATTAATGAAGTTCAAGAAAAAGTGACAGTTTTTGTCAGTTCCATAAAGCAAAGGGACATAACATCAATGAATATAAAGAGTTTTACCAAAAGGTGATTCAAATGATGACTTGTGGTCTTTACAAATAGAGAAAGGAGAAAAGGGATGATGTCATAGGCATGATAAGTTTTCAAGGGAAGAAAGCAGAGATGTGTATAAGCTTCAACACACCAAGAGCGGTCCACCAAAGGTCGTCTTGACAAGGCTTGTCATTACCTATAATAGGAACTATAATGCATTGCCATATAATTATAAAATTTCTCCCAATATTGAGAGTCCCGCTCCTATGTTTCAGGTCGAGATTGATGGATTAACTCGAAGTAGCAGATGTTTTGCACTTGAAAAACTAGATAGGCAATGAAAAGCTAAAGGCAAAGAGGTTGTAAATGCCATCAATGATATGGAAATAAAAAAAAACTCGTGAATGAGGAGGAAGTTGGTGAATTCCTAAAGCTTATGAAGCACAATAAGTATAATGTTGTAGATCGGCTGAAGAAAACCCTTGTCAGGATATCTCTGATGTCTTTTATCCTGAGTTTAAAGCCCCATCGCAATGTGTTGCAAAGAGTGTTGAACAAGGCATATGTGCCCCAGGATATAGACTAAAAAACTATAGAGCATCTGGTCGGAAGAACCCATGCGACAAATTACCTATACTTCACTAAAGACAAGGCTCAATGCTTAAGGAATGGGTCATAATAAACCTTTATACATCACTATGACCTGACAAAGCATTGGTTGACAACAATTTAACTTTAAATGTACTTTCAAAGCATGTGCTGAATGAAATGCCAGTTGATTCAACACATGTTGTCAAGCACCATGACAATTAGGGCTTATAATGGTTCCCTAAGGCAAGTGGTGGGGACCATTCAAAAGCGTTGTTCATTGACCCACAAATGTTTTTAGTAACCTTACAAGTGATGGATATTTACCCATCATACAACATCAATGTTTGAAGTATATTATGTGATGCAAACCTCGTGATCAAGTGGTCCCACAAAGCCACCAATTCCTGAAAAACCAAGTAAATGACGTTGATAGGAGTGTGACACAACGATAACTTATACTTATGCATCAGTACTATTGGAAACGAAAACCCCCACCCAACGAATATAGATTCGCGAACGAGAAGTATACGGATGACGCTACAAAGCTAGTTGTTCTTCGATAAGCCCTTTTCAGTTCTTTACAGAACCAAAAAAGGGAGATTATCCCACCAACACACAAGTGCGGTAAAAAGAAGTTTATTGCTTTGAAAATTGAGTAACCTTACATGTATGGTTATGCCCTTATTTATACTGACTCCAAACTAAAAACAAGTGTGGAATTTGGTGTCTTTACGTGACCACGTGATCACGAGGTTCGCATCATTAGTTTTGGCTAATGGCATCTGATGCGAACCTCGTGATAACGTGGTCACGCAACCCATATGCAAAGACACCAATTGTCTAACTTACATGTCTGGTTATGCCTTTATTTATACTAACTCTAGACTTAAATAAACCCTAATGACCCTCCTTAGGTGGACTTATATGAGGTCCACTTACAATTGACCCAAATAAGTAATAATAACCCAAAGACTAAGAAGAAAATAATAAAAATAATAAAAATCTGAAAATTACTATCTTAAATATGCTATAATCGTATTTGTCACCATTAAGAAGTTCCAAATAGACTAGAAAATCTGATCTGAATGTATAATTAATTCTGAAGTCTTCTTTCCTTGTTGTAGCTATGATGAATAAGGAATCCTTGTAAGAAAAGGATTCTGAAATATTTATGAATCCTTTCCACACTTGGAAACTATGTTGCAGCCCATTAAAGATCTTTGTAGAATTAAAAGATTCTCAAAGCAAGCTGTCACATCCTTTTAGGAAAAGAATCCTAGCTAAATAGGAAGTCTACAAGTCAAAAGGAAGTAAATAACAAAATTGCTACAGCCTCTGTTGACCAGTATTGTGATATGTTCCCGAACTCTGATTCAGCTGAAATTATAACCCAAGATTGGAACACCTGTCTGGAGACTGCACGTAAAATTGCAGCTCGATCCAATGGTCGGATTGGAAATTATGACTATTTCCGTGAAACTGGATAGGTGTGCATTTTATGTCAGAATCCGAATTTAATTGTTTTTTCATTACCCGGATCGTATCAGCATCCATGTTAGATACCTGGGAATGAAGGATCAGATTAGATTTGACTAATGGTATCCATGTTGGATGGCTAGGTGACACGATCAAAAGATTGATGTCTTCTCTCAAGTGTAGGAGTGTCGAAGTAATAAATAACCCGGCAAGACCAGGGTCAAACCACAGGGAGGTTAACTATATAAATTATAAATAATAATAATAATAATAATAATAATAACAATAAGTTGAATAGAGCTTTGAGATGTGATATTGATATAAGGATTACACAATGATAAAAACAATTGTCAAGGTTAGAGGATCCACTAATGGTATTTCAAACAAGTATAGTATAAACTCTTATTACTCAACTGGAAACCACATACAAAGAAGGTTCCAATTGGATTATAAATTGTTAACATGATTACATTAGTTATCTTATTCGAATAATGTTAATACTTGTAAATGTTGTCAGGTATTCATGATTATAACTTATGTTAACAACAAATCAAGTTCCTTTCACAGCACAGGT
>Ga0307515_10015221_pt1 | contig 14191 bp, 14 predicted proteins | sample 17_EM_MG_FD_194513 | JGI IMG/M metagenome (GOLD analysis project Ga0307515, IMG submission 194513) | Populus trichocarpa ectomycorrhiza microbial communities from riparian zone in the Pacific Northwest, United States - 17_EM | ecosystem: Host-associated > Plants > Roots > Unclassified | place...
TGGACACATACTTCGATTTATCCTTCCTTCTAAGCGAACCTGAGGGAAACAATACCCCTCCAAACGAACCCTTCGATCCCAACGCCCCTTCGACCGACCCCTTTGACTTTCTCGTTGATGCTGAGCGAGTTGGGGGCCAGCTCTCAACCAACTTCTGTGTCATTTGTTGACCTTCCCCCACGCCACAACGTACCCCGTCTGGCCATACCCTTTTGCGCTATACCCCTCGCGCTATACCTCTTCGCATTATTTTGGTGGGTTTCAGGCACTTGCACGGCAAACGGGCATACTCTTACCCTCCCCGCAGATTCTAGAATTTCGTGATTTCTTCCGCCACCGGTTGGCATGTATCTTGTATCACGGACTTCAGCGACACCACCCTCGGTAAGTCTCCTGCTCCCTCGCACTTGGGGTTCTCTGACGTGTCCTTCCGGTTCCAGCATTACCACCTTGTATCACTGTACTGCTAGCTCCGATACCTTCGTGGCCTGATGGTTACGTAACGCTGTAGCATGTCACTCGTCCGTTCTGTCAGTTCAGCAGTTCGAATTGCTTTCCATTCCGGTCTCCTCTCACGGTTGATTTATTCATTAACTGTCATTTGCGTCTTGTTCTGCCTTGCTGTCGCTTCTGTTTTCGTCGGTCGTTAATCTTAGTCCTGGTATTCCGTAGTGTACTTCACGACTTCGAGTTTGGGATATGTAGTCCCGAGCTCGGCCCTCAGTAGGATCTTACGAACATAACGATGTTTACTTAATGTTCCAACGTTCTGTCCCTGACCTCGCTTTTTGATCATATCGTTACCTCAATTGACTCTTTTTCCCCCTTACTGCGTGGTCTGCAAAGAGATGGGCGGAAATTTGGTTTGGAGGTATACCTTTCCCCACCTAGAAATGGGCCTTTATGGGTTGGTGTGTGGGCAGGCGCGCCGATGTTCGAGTTCGCCTGAGTCCTCAGGTGCCTATTGCAGGAACCGAGCTTCTTTAGAACGAGTTGAACAGGGTCAATGGATTGGCAACGCACCGGGCCTATTGAGGGTAGAAAACGGGTGCATCCCCATATTTAGCGCCCACGTCCCGCCTTCTCCCTAACCGCCGCAATCACGAACGATTCTGGTAAAAAGCTGGCCCCTACTTTACCCCAGGGAAGAAATCGAGTGGTGCTGCAAGCGTGAGAACCTACAGCCGTCTAGCTTGACCCAAAGCGTTGTCCTGGACCAAGTAGAGGGTGGGTACACCGCTGCCTCGTAGTATCTACCCCCCCCCACCCCGCGTGTCCCACGATCTCACTTCTCACCGCGTTTCCCGGGACGCTAGGGAGGAAGACGGTCAATCAACGCCCCGCGGACACCGGGTAGACCTTGAGAAATAGCGATTGAGTCCACCTCCCTGTCGAGAGTTTCTAGGTACTTCCGAACGATTAGCCACGCAGCCGTCAGTTTCATCGTAACCATCACACCCTCCATCTTCTTTATCCTCGTCGCAACACTCTCCAATACATCGGCTACCACGGATGCAAAATGTCAAGTCGAAACGTCCCCTGGATCCGTAATCGCACCTTGCTTGTTTCCTCACTACTATCCTTCATCATGCCTTCCGTCATCTCCTCGCGGGTGGTACATTCGGTCGGGTGGTCTAGCTACCTCAGGAAACTTCCCGCCACACTCAAAATTGTGAGGCAAACAGCAGTCGCCATCGCGTCGGTACTCGCTCCACCATAGGCAGCGACGGGATCCTTCCTATCGTCACCGCGTTTCAAGCTTCAAGCTTCAAGATTTAGATCTCGGACAGATCGTTTTCCGATTCCTTCGATCCATACCAGGTGTTTAGTCGGAACTGGGGCTTTGGGAATCCAATGAGTTGATATTCCTTATTTCCAGACCCTCCGTGGGACGATCCTGAACGAGATTGCGCTTATTTTGTCTGATGGAATCAGGGTAGCGTGCTTCCAGTACCTGAGATCAGCGCACACACAATTAAAAACACCCACATATGTTCCCCTTGTATCCAAAAGCTAGGCACATCAGGAGCTCCGCCCTTTTGTTTCTGATCCCTGCTTCCGCTTCCTTCTTGCCATACCCGGGCCACGGGTCAGGACAAGGTACGACAACTATTTACCGTTCTGTGCTAGTCTGCACTTCACCTGGGGTTTGAAGCGAGGGCGAGGTTTGGCGCGCCTGTTTGAAGAAACAATAGTAATCTCCTGACGGTGCCTGGTCAACCGAGAGCTCGAAGAGGCCGTAGGACGGACCTGCCGGGCCCGATGCACCCCCTTCTCACCAGAACTCGGATGCAGGGGATGAACGCACTCGAATTATACCTTACACACCTATACCTCAGGTTCAGCTCAGTACGATTCTTCCTGCCAAGTCGGAGTTTTTTTTTAGAAAGAAGGTTCAATATAACCCCCTACCCTCCTGCCGTGTGATCAGTTCGATTGTCTCGGTGAAACATACGCTAATTGGCCTGCGTCTCGCTGCTAACGCCGAACGACCTTGGCGCTTTCGCTAAACCCCGCAGTCTAATGTCAGTCGATGTGCAGGGATCTGCGAGAAATATCATCCGTGGACTTGCGTTTTTGTAACCCACTTGTCAAGAGCAGCCCGTTCCTTCCCTGATATTTTTTGCGGCAGCCAAATGTTTTACAAGGTCGGCCGGCACTTGGGGCGGATACCGGGCATTCCGGTAATTCGAACGCTTTGAGCGCTGGACCTCATTAGAGATGAACGCCGGATGCAGAGTGGACTCTTTGCCGAGAATGGAGGATCGGGAAGTGAACGGGAACCCCGACCGTCTCCGCGCATTCCGCGCAGAGGGGCGATCAGCGTCCAGTCAAGTTGACAGTCAAGAGATCTCACTAGAGGTTTCTAAGCCGCATCACGAGATCATTGTGTTTTGGTGAAGATCCCCTGTTTGAATAGATAGCCGTTCACGAGGCCGATCCTATGACCCCCCTCTTTGTAGACTCCCTGCCAAACATGAGGCGGTTAGACGGGCACAAGGAGCTCCAATGCGGGGAAGAACAAACGCGCAATGATCACGCTAGTGGAGGCTATAGTATATGGTCGGCGCGGAATCAAAACCATATCTGAATCTCGTTACGCAGGTCCTCCGACTCCCGACGCTTTGAACTGTTTCCAAATTCCTGGCGTACATCCGGTCCTACAAAGCAGGTGCGGCGTTCCTGAAACGGAAAGCCTCCAAACCCCGCACATCTCCTCGTATACGCCCAATGTTGTCTGTGCCACATCCTAAACGCGGCGGGTTTGGTGCTGCGATTTTCTTATCGGCTGCGGTTGCTCCCACCATTTGTGACTGCAGAGTGGCGTATAGAAGTATGTCGGACGTCAGCGGACATGAACATTGTAGTAAGTAATTGTTCGTGGGCCCGAACGCCCCCGGAAGCGGAAGTCGGGCGCCTCGGGCTCGCCCACGATCTCTATTGTTGACTTGATGTAATTGATCTGAGCTAGAAAAAAGGGGAAATTGCGTGCAGCCCGGCATTGCGCGCGCATGCTTGCGATTCCAAATAGGCACTCAATAACTCAATCGAGTGATCTGGAACACAGATTGCTTCCCAACCGAGTTCTGCTGATTAGTAGGATTACAAGGAGTACTTATGGCGGGGGTTTCACCGCAAATCTTCCCTCAGTCGTTTCCTCGACCCTTCTCTCAGGCGGTCCTCTCCCTCCAATCGCAGAAGATCAGCCATGAAGTTCACCTCTCTCCTCGCTTGCATCTCGCTCGCGTCCTCCGCCTTGGCCGTCTACGTCACTTCCGCCGACGGTACACAGATTTGGGCAGAGTCGACCGGCAACCCGTCCAAACCGGCCGTCGTATTCATCCCCGGTTTCTCATGCACCTCACTCGCTTTCGACAAACAGTGGGGGAGCTCTTTCATGAAGACTAACCTGTTCATGGTACGTAAATCATCCTCCGGCCCTTCGGTCATTAGGGACGTTACCATGGAGCTTGAGCTTGATCAGTTAACCGGATTTGTATTCCCGTTATGGTAGGTCCGATATGATGTCCGTGGTCAGGGAATCAGCGGCCAGCCTATGAACGAATCCTCCTACTCGTCTCAAAACCACGCTGCAGATTTCAAGGCCGTCATCGACTATTTCGGAATCGCGACGAACAAACCGATCTTGGCTGGATGGTACGTCTGGGAGATTGCGGCGTTACCGTTTTGGATCTGACCGATTGAACTATGGTTAATAGGTCTATGGGAGGTGTGATCGCCGCTGACGTCTCCACCTACTATGGTCCGGAAATCCTCGGCGGTGTCGTCCTCATGGGTTCGTTCCCTTATCGCAGCATGCAAGTCACCGTCGCCACCCAGTATATCCTGGACTTTATCCCGAGACTCCTGGACCCATCCCTCGCTTTGTTCGGACCCACCGCCAAGGAGTTCGCCGAGTCTTGCGTTGCTTACGGGGATAGGTTGGATCAAGGGATCAAGTACAGCTGGATGGGTGCCCTTGCCGGTCAGCATCCGGATGTCAGGAATTGGTCCATCCCCCACACCCAGAACGAGACTGCTCTGATGGCCGTCAGCAAGACGATCCCTTACCTCGTTTTGCACGGCACCATGGACCACCACGTCGAAGGAGTGAAGCTCAGAGCCTTCATGGACGCGAACTTTGGGAACTTTGTGTTCAGGCTCTGGGAGAATACCGGCCATGCCTCGTTCTTTGACAACCCTCGCAAGTCCGATGTTGAGATTGTGGCCTTTGCCAAGAGGCTCTGTAAGGTGAGTTTTCCTTTTGTTTGATGTCTTTTTTTTGGTGTGCCGTTCTAAACTGTGTTCTGTAGGGTTGGACCACTCTCAGCGATAGCCCGGATGATGTCATTTACCCACCGGACGCCTGAGGATTTCTACTGTAGGAGGCAATTGTAGCATTCGGATATAGAACGATCTTTGTTGGATTTCCATCTGTACACCATCATTTCTTTCACTCCTCGCTTGTTTCTCCCAAAACTACCTTAGCTATCAACTTGTTCATGACAACGTCTCTTGGATTCACTCGCACTACACCCAAACCCCGATATGGTTTAACTTTAAAAGGTTTTAGCGAGTTTGTAGAGTTTGTACGGAAAAGTTGAAACGATCTAGTTCCCAAGTCTCGTTTCGTGCTCTCCGCCTGCTGCCGACTCGGTCACCGCCGTAGCCTAAGTAGGAACCACTTGGAAACCCGCGTCCGCTGTGAGTTTCTGTTCGACTGTGAGCACGACCGCCACCGTTTGCGGTCTGACTCGAATTGGACGTTTGAAACGTTTGAAACTCTTATGTCTATCAATGCTGATCACTCTCAGATTTCAAATCTTGGGGTAGGTCCCCAGCTTTGGTTGCAAAGGGCCCTGGATCTTGTATGTACCTGTTACAGTTTTCTGGTCCCGATCCCAATTTCTGATGGCTTCTGGTTCTGATTTGGACTTGGTCACCCTTCGCAATAATTGTCTTTTGATTTAGAACGTAGGCGCCAGGGCCTTTTGTTGTAGCTAGCGTTGTAGGCGTCGCATGCCATGGGTCAGGGTGCAGGGTCGCTACGTCCAGCCCTGCACGGAACCCTGCGTAGGGCAAACGCCGCCATAACTCTGAGATGTGCGCATGAACGGTCCATGCCAAGGTCAATTGAACGCACCCGTCACATTCGAAGCGTGTCATAAATCGTTGGGTGTCTGCCCGATGACGGTAACCCTCTCGGCCCGTAACAGCCGGGGCGCGCGGGCAAGTTCAAACTTTCATCAGAACCATCACATACTCCTTCTTCATCCTCGTCGCAGAACTCTCCATACATCGACTACCACGGATGCAAAATGTCAAGTTGAAACGCCCCCTGGATCCGTAATCGCACTCTGCTTGGTTCCTCACTACACCCTTCACCATGCCTTCCGTCATCTCCTCGCGGATGGTACATCCGGTCGGGTGGTCTAGCTACCTCAGGAAACTTCCCGCCACACTCAAAATCGCGAGGCAAACGGCAGTCGCCATCGCGTCGGTACTCGCTCCATCATAGGCAGCGACGTGATCTTTCCTACCCTCACCGCGTTTCAAGCTGCAAGCTTCAAGATTTAGATCTCGGCCAGATCGTTTTCCAATTCCTTCGATCTATACCAAGTGTTTTAGTCGAAACCGGGCTTTGGGGATCCAATGAGTTGATATTCCTTGTTTCCAGACCCTCCGTGGGACGATCCTGAGCGAGATTGCGCTTATTTTTCCTGATGGAATCAAGGTGGCGTGCTTCCAGTACCTGAGATCAGCGCACACACAATTAAAAACACCCGCATATGTTCCCCTTGTATCCAAAATATAGGCACATCAGGAGCTCTGTCCTTTTGTTTCTGATCCCTGCTTCCGCTTCCCCCTTGCAATACCCGGGTCACGGGTCAGGACAAGGTACGACAACCATTTGCCGTTCTGTACTAGTCTGCACTTTACTTGGGGTTTGAAGCCAGGGCGAGGTTTGGCGTGCCTGTTTGAAGCAACAATAGTAATCTCCTAATGGTGGCCGGCTAAACAAGAGCTCGAAGAGGCCGTAGGACGGACCTGCCCGTGTTGAGAACTAACGAGAGTAGTTCGGGATATTTATTCAGTGCGAGAGAAAGAACTGAGGAGAAAAAGATCGGACGACCGAAAGCTTAAAAGGTCTGCCCGAGCGAGCGCCAAATAAAGGTAAACTAACGGAATGATCGGAGTCCGACGAAGAAACACGAAATGTCATATTTTAACAGCCCGGTCCGATGCGACCCCTTCTCACCAGAACTCGGATGCAAAGGATAGTGCGGGGCGGGGTCTCTACTTATCCCCCAGCCACGATTCTCACAAAACAAGCACCGGTACGCCTCCACTCACGTTTGACAAACTGCAGGGGATGAACGCGCTCGAATTATACCTCACACACCTAGTACCTCAGGTTCAGCTCAGTACGACTCTTCTTCCTGCAAAGTCGGCGTTTTTTTAGAAAGAAGGTTCAATATAACCCCTACCCTCCTGCCGTGTGATCAGCTCAATTGTCCCAGTGAAACATACGCTAATTGGCCTGCGTCTCGCTGCTAACGCCCAACGTCCTCGGCGCTTTCGCTAAACCCCGCAGTCTAATGTCAGTCGATGTGCAGGGATCTGCGAGAAATATAATCCATGGACTGGCGTTTTTGTAACCCACTGCTATACAAGGTCGGCCAGCACATGGGGTAGACACCGGTCACCGGTAATTCGAACGTTTCGAGCGCTGGACCTGATTAGAGATGAACGCCGGATGCGGAGTGGACTTTTTGCCGAGAATGGAGGGTCGGGAAACCCCGACCGTCTCCGCGCATTCCGTGCAGAGGGGCGATCAGCGTCCAGTCAAGTTGACAGTCAAGAGATCTCACTAGAGGTTTTTAAGACGCCCTCACGAGATCATTGTGTTTCGGCGAAGATCCTTTGCTTGAATAGATAGTCGTTCACGAGGCCGATCCTATGACCCCCCTGTTAGACTTCCTGCCAAACGTGGGGCAGTTAGACGGGCGCAAGGAGTTCCACTGCGGGGAAGAGCGAATGCGCAATGATCACGCTAGTGGAGGCTATATGGCCGGCGCGGAATCAAAACCATATCTGAATCTCGTTACGTAGGTCCTCCGACTCCCGACGCTCTGAACTGTTTCCACCTTCCTGGTATACATCCGATTCTACAAAGCAGGTGCGGCGGAAAGCCTCCAAACCCCGCACATCTCCTCATACACCCCCAATTTTTCCTGTGCCACATCCTAAGCGCGGCGGATTCGGTACCGTGATTTTCTTATCAGCTATGGTTGCTCCTACCGTTTGTAACTGCAGAATGACGTACAGAAGTATGCTGGACGTCGGCGGACATGAACATTGTGGGGAGTAATTGTTCGTGGGCCCGAACGCCCCCGGAAGCAGAAGTCGGGCGCCTCGGGCTCGCTCAGATCTCTATTGTTAACTTGGCTTTCTACTGATTAGTAGGATTACAAGGAGTACTTATGGCGGGGGTTTGACCGGAAATCTTCCTTCAGTCGTTTCCTCGACCCTTCTCTCAGGCGGTCCTCTCCCTCCCATCGTAGAAGATCAGCCATGAAGTTCACCTCTCTCCTCGCTTGCATCTCGCTCGCGTCTTCCACCTTGGCCGTCTACGTCACTTCCGCCGACGGTACACAGATTTGGGCAGAGTCGACCGGAAACCCGTCCAAACCGGCCGTCGTGTTCATCCCCGGTTTCTCATGCACCTCTCTCGCGTTCGACAAACAGTGGGCGAGCTCTTTCATGAAGACTAACCTGTTCATGGTACGTAAATCATCCTCCGCCCCTTCGGTCATTAGGGACGTTACCATAGAGCTTGATCAGTTAACCGGATTTGTATCTCCGTTATGGTAGGTCCGATATGATGTCCGTGGTCAGGGAATCAGCGGCCAGCCTATGAATAGATCCTCCTACTCGTCTCAAAACCACGCTGCAGATTTCAAGGCCGTCATCGACTACTTCGGAATCGCGACGAAGAAACCGATCTTGGCTGGATGGTACGTCTTGGAAATCGTGGCGTTATTACTTTGGGTTTGACCGATTGAACTGTGGTTGATAGGTCTATGGGAGGTGTGATCGCCGCTGACGTCTCCACCTACTATGGTCCGGAAATCCTCGGCGGTGTCGTCCTCATGGGTTCGTTCCCTCATTGGAACATGCAAATCACCGTCGCCACCCAGTATATCCTGGACTTTATCCCGAGACTCCTGGACCCATCCCTCGCTTTGTTCGGACCCACTGCCAAGGAGTTTGTCGAGTCTTGTGTTGCTTACGGGGATAGGTTGGATCAGGGGATCAAGTACAGTTGGATGGGTGCCCTTGCTGGTCAGCATCCGGATGTCAGGAATTGGTCCATCCCCCACACCCAGAACGAAAGCGCTTTGATGGCCGTCAGCAAGACGATCCCTTACCTCGTTTTGCACGGCACTAGGGACCACCACGTCCAGGGAGTGAAGCTCAGGACCTTCATGGACGCGAACTTTGGGAACTTTGTGTTCAGGCTCTGGGAGAACATCGGCCATGCATCGTTCTTTGACAACCCCCGCGGATCCGATGTTGAGATTGTCGCCTTTGCCAAGAGGCTCTGTAAGGTGAGTTTTCCTTTTGTTTGATGTCTTTTTTTGGTGTGCCGTTCTAAATCGTGTTTTGCAGGGTTGGACCACTCTCAGCGATAGTCCGGATGATGTCATTTACCCACCGGACGCCTGAGGGTTTCTGCTGTAGGAGGCAGCTGTAGCATTCGGATATAGAACGATCTTTGTTGGATTTCCATCTGTACACCATCATTTTTTTCGCTCCTCGCTTATTTCTCCCAAAACTACCTTAGCTATCAACTTGTTCACGGCAACGCCTCTTGGGTTCACTCGCACTACACCCAAACCCCGATATGGTTTAACTTTAAAAGGTTTTAGCGAGTTTGTAGAGTTTGTACGGAAAAGTTGAAACGATCTAGTTCCCAAGTCTCGTTTCGTGCTCTCCGCCTGCTGCCGACTCGGTCACCGCCGTAGCCTATGAGTAGGAACCACTTGGAAACCCGCGTCCGCTTTGAGTTTCTGTTCGACCGCGGGCACGACCACCACCGTTTGCAATCTGACTCGAATTGGACGTTTGAAACCCTCACACGTCTATCAACGCTCGGTCACTGATCTAGATCAGATTTTAAATTTCAAACCTTGGGGTGGGTCCCCCAGCTTTGGTTGCAAAGGGTTCTGGATCTTGCATGCACCTGTTACAGGTTTCTGCTCCCGATTCTGATGGCTCCTGGTTCTGGTTTAGACTTGGTCACCCTTCGCAATAGTTGTCTTTTGATTTGGAACATAGGCGCCAGAGCCTTTTGTTGTAGCTAGCGCCGTAGGCGTCGACATCAAGCACGTCGCGCGCCACGAGCCAGGATGCAGGGTCGCTACGTCCAGCCCTGCATGGAACTCTGCGTAGGGTAAACGCCGCCACAACTCTGAGATTTGCGCGTGAACGGTGCCAAGGTCAATTAAACACACCCGTCACGTTCGAAAGCGTGTCATAAATCGTTGGGTGTCTGACCGATGACGTTGATCCTCTCGGCCCGTAACAGCCGGGGCGCGCGGGCCAGACGTTCAAACTTCATATCCCTCCAAGTGCAACGCCACAAAGCCGGATCCTAATTAGGCCTTACATAGGTATATCGTTTCGTTCCGCGCGTGTGATCGTCCGGGGTTGACACTGGGTGATTGCGGGTATACTACCGTTAAACAATAAAGACACGACTAACGACGATGGGGGGTGTATATCAAGCCTCCACAGCGGGAGCGGAACCAACAGGAAAGGAAAGGATACATCCGCGGTCCAACAGGGTGGTGGAATTTGAAATTTGAAAGTCAAGATAGCCGCCGATCGGTCGATTTAGTGGACATCGGTTAACCGTTGCTATCCGCGATCCATGTCGACCACGATGAAACACCCACCTCCCTCCACGTAGGATCCCACCTAACGGTCCAATACAAGCCTCTCACCCTAAAAATCGACCGCAAACTAGGTGACCCCCTTTTGAGACTTGGCGTCCTGCCCCAGTACTCAATACGTACACGACGACGTTGGACACCCTTCACACCCCTGAACGTCCACGCAGGATCAGCTACTGTAGCGCCAAACTCTTAATACTTCTTAGTATGCGTCGCAAAAACGCAGAGGTCTTCCGTTCCGTGAATTGAAAAGTTCAGGATCCTACATCTCCAGTCGCTTCCACGGTTCCTTTTGAGGGATATAGACCTCCGATAAGCATCGCGGACTTGGCCTGGGTCTCTGCCGAACGCGTCAGGCCTTTGCCGAACAAGATATCGGAAAGCGTAAGGCGTTCGCTCGGTCCACGTCCTGAGACGCAATTCCAGTGCACGAGACGGGGTCGACAGGTTGGAGTGGTCGTAAGGTCCAGCGATATCCCCACTGATACAGTTGCTTTACGTGTTGGCATTCGCGCATCCTCCCCAATCCTCATTTGTTGGGTCAGTAACCGACCTGTTACTGAGCCTGGGTCATTCGAACCGCGCTACTGCCAGCCACATTCCTAGCGACTTGCTCCTGTTCCAGCTGGGCCTTCGAAACTGTCCGTTGTATCTCAATGCCCCTTTTCGTCACTGTTCATGCAACTTTCGTCATACACTGTCCAAGGTCTGACAATGGAGTGGATTTCCCTGTCGAAGATGGGCTGGCGAGATAGAGGGTTTTTATCTGCGGGTTGGGCTCCATTGGTGGCTAGGGTCTGTAGGACTTCACGGCGAGTGTTCCCAGTACCTAAACGGCACTCAATATTGTTTCTACCACCATAAATATAACCAACTGGTGAGTCCATTGCGTGCGCCCTTACCATGGCGAAGTCTCACGACGTTGTGATAGGAGCGAAGTTGCTTTATGCGCGCCGCAGACTCCGATGCAGAGTTGGATAGACGAATTTACGCATTTGGAGAGTTTGAGAAGCTCAAAATTATCGCTAAACGTACGTACACCTGTTGACTCAATACACATGCTCGAGCGGTTCATTGAGCTGAATGCCGAAGGAGACCTTGTCTCCACCAATAAAATCCTGCGTGTCGCCACGGACAGTTTGAAGGTGAACATAGCTAGTGCCCTCATTCATTTGGTTAAAGGATGTATGAGGGTGGTACTGGTTTTGGATCAGTGGTATTTCCTCGGGTCGTGCAGGGGGTGATGGAACTGTTCATGACCAAGGAAAAACCGGAGGTGAAACTGAAGGGCGATCCCAACCAATAGCTTCTACGAGTCGAGCGCACACTTCTGGTGTGATCCCCTCGTACGGCGGTAGCGAAGGCCAGCTAGGATATAGCACAACGAACAACTCGAAACCAAATGCGCGCAACTGGAGACGGCCGTCGAGTTACAATACCCTCGTAAACACCGAAATCAGTAGTGGAGCCAGGCCTTGGACGTGCACTGCTTCCTCGGGCTCCCACCGTAAATATCGAAGAGCCATTATCTCTGGTTCCAGCTGCGACCGCACCTGAGGCACGGAGGAGATGGGGTTATGACTATCTTCACAAAATTCCAAGAACTGTAGAAGCGTCGGTATGTGGGTGATCCAGTTGTGAGATGTGGTCGGAGGGCTCTTCGGGTGTCCTAGTAACCGCATGACAAGTTCCGCTGAATGCCGCCTTGCTTCCATGGAATGACTGGAGCGAAGAATCGCTTCTATCCACCCGATGTAATCCAGGGAAACGTCCCGCGTACCTGAGCAGGCCAGGTCGAGAAGATCCAAAGTAAAAAAAAACTGGTTCATGCCGGACAGACTACGATTTACGCCACCCGCAGCAATAGACAAGGTCATACGTTGGTGGGGGAGATCGAACACCCTATGTAATGCGTGGCTAGAACCGCCAAGTTAGCTGTTTAGCCTTTCCTTCTTAAGAAGTAGGTACGTACTTTGTATCGGGGACACAAATCATCCAAGCTGACTGTCTCGCCCAGAACTATAGCCAGCGTAAGAACTACTGTGGTCTTTATGACAGTGGGGATGGAAGCCCTATTCTTCAACAAAACGGTGAAGAATATTCCAATCTTGGACATGTTGATAATCACGTCGGGATCATTGGACTGTCTCCACCGCCACACACCCCGCACATCTATGATCTGAACACGCAAGTAATGTTTTCGACTCCTCGCAAGCAGCTCAGCTCGGGCACGCGATCATTAAGCGGGTACTTTGGATTGACTTGGTACGCGTGCTATGGGGTCATCAGGGGTCCAGCAAGAAAGCAGATGGCATCCGCGACCAGCGTGAGGGTGAGATCGTCCAGTTGTAAACCGGAAATTGTACGCGTGACGCGCTGACGAGGCTGGTTTACGTGTTGGAATTCGGTATCCAAGCATAACTGGATACTGAGGACTGACGCGAGGGCCATCCCGGCCGAACGTGCCTGATACATTCTCCCGGGAACGAATTCTTCTTCGACAATGCGTTCGAAAAGTAGATCCGCGACGAGATTAGGGGGGAGGGTTCTCGCAATGGCTGGGTAGAGAATGGTGTCCGCGGAGAATCGCGCTGACGACAGGATAATATCTTTGTCCGTCGTAGAGACCCACGTAACACGGCCCGCGCGTCTGCTTCGTGGTTTGTCCGATCAATGAGTGCCTCGTGGAAGAGTCGGGCGGGTTCGACTACAACAGTAGGTGGCACGTCTTCAGATATATCCGGGCGGAATCGAGAGTAGAAAGGGCAGACGAGAGTGAAACCATGACGGGGCGGCACCTTTGTGAAATGTACCCGGCCAGGGTTTGCATCACGAGGGAAGGTGGAGTTTGATAGGGACAACTATAAACAAAAGTTGCTGCAAGGGTGAGAAAGGCGTAAAAACTGAATCCCAACAATGTCAAAGCCATCATGGTCCCGGGGACCATTCGATTGACCGACAAAAGGTAGAGTGATAGGCCGGTTCCGAGTGAAACAGAAGCGATCTGGGGGCCTCCATGACAATGTGGAAGTGCCATTGTTCCATCCCACCGAATTTTCGTTGCCAATCCTAGCTTCTCTCCTCTGCGGAACCTCCGCGGTCGCGGGTATAGTGATTGATCCATGTATTCCCCAACATCGCCATGAAAGTCACGAAGAATGAAGTCGTCAGGCTCGCTTAGAGTAAGCACTGCACGGTCAAATTTTCCGTGGAAGGGCCTGTTCAGATAGTCGCGAGTGGATCGGCGTCGGAGAAGTGAGATCCGTCCATGGCGTGAATGGGAATCAGCATATAGGCGGCCGTCAACTCGTTCGGGCTATGTTGCAGGTTAAATTAGGCACTGATAATAACGCCGAGCTGACCGCTGAGAACAGACCGGGTTGTGGATTTCCGACTCAGTTCTCAGCACTCTCAGATGGACACTCCACGACTCACGAATATAAGGGAGGAGTTTAGGCCGCCGTCGTATTTCCTTGTGCAATCGTGGTCAAATTCCTCGGATTCTTTGCGATAAATGGCGAAGAAATTGGCACGGGTATTGTTGGTCCTCAACGGTTGGAAGAACTCCTTCAGGACGGTATGGATACTGCGGTTGGTCAGGGTACAGCTCTTAACAGAGGATTAGGATACAACGCACCATTTCGGATCGACCTGGACGAGTGGGGGTCTTTTATCCTCTGGGTCTGCTTGCGTCATGTGTGGATGTGAACGGGGGGTCGTTGCCATTTGGC
>Ga0307515_10015223_pt1 | contig 14191 bp, 8 predicted proteins | sample 17_EM_MG_FD_194513 | JGI IMG/M metagenome (GOLD analysis project Ga0307515, IMG submission 194513) | Populus trichocarpa ectomycorrhiza microbial communities from riparian zone in the Pacific Northwest, United States - 17_EM | ecosystem: Host-associated > Plants > Roots > Unclassified | place...
ATTTCTCTTTTTTACGCAACGTCTTGTTCCTAGCAAGAGCTATATACCCTTAGATTTAGATAGAATTTATACTATTCCTTCGAATCTTCTCTAAAGTCTCTTCGCGCCCTTATAAGTCGTTCTTATCGTTATAGAACTTTAGTTTCTTATATTTTCTTTCCTAATTAATATATCTAGCAATATATAGTGTAAACCCTTTTTTAGGTGGCCTTTTCTACATATTCCCTAGTTTAAATCTTATTCTTTACTCCTGTAGTAGACTGCAAAAAAAACCTCTAATAAGTCTTATCTATAAAGTAAACAAAACGCCAAAACGCCTTAATTGTATTATGCTTATACTCCCTCCTAAATTTAACCCTTTTCCTTTTATTTATCTTAGAGATATCCCTAACCTTTACTATCTTATATTAACGTGCCCTATTAGCGTGTAGTTGGAATTGGCGCTAGAGGGTCCGCTTATAATAGTGTAGATTAAAGTGTTTAACCTGATGCTCGTAGTTCTAATTTCGGACGGAATTCTTTGGAGAAAGAAGCAGCTAGAGATTATTAACCGTGACTTTTCTGGCCCTCCGATGCGTGAGGACATTTTCCGAGTCCGCCGATATGCTGGAGATCCTTGGGTGCGTCGCTGGCGAAGCTAGTATTTCGTGGTTCGCTCGGGGATATTATATTAAGAGACTATGGATTTAATAGTTTCCCTTGGAGATCGCGCATCGTAAGCCTGGAAAATTCGCGATCTTTTAATTGTACCGCGCTCGGGACCCTTGTTAGGGCGGTTTGGAGTGGATTGACAAGAGGTGGGACTTATGGTTGTCGATAGATATATTGAAACTACCTAATAGTGGTTAGTTTGTTTATGTTGTTCTCTAGGCCGGGAGTACCTTAGAGGGCAAATAGTTTTTGTTAACCAGTGTTGCTGCATTTGCACTAGTCTTATATAACTGAACTTTTCACTTCTATATACCAAGAAACTTTTCTAAAGCCTTAGTCCGTCTTATTTGCTGAATTATATCTCTTAGACTATGTTGGTAGTGAGCTATGAGTATTAACTTACTAAGTAAATTTAAGGTTATGTGTTAGCTAAGACACGCGCAGCCACTCCCTAGTTAGATCCTCTATCTGCTGGATTGCCCTATTAATGTTACTTTAGAGACCTTAGCTAAGCCTAACGTATCGGCATACGTGAAGATAGATGGAATGTATAGATAAGGCAGTTTAACGCATAGGCTATGAGAAGCTATAGAAATATAAGCCTCTTAGAAGTTTGGGTTTAAGGTAGGCCAGGCGGACGTCCGTGTCAATCCTTAGTATTCTGCATTTCATCCTTCAATAGGATCAAATAGACTGCTTCGTGGGTACAAACGCCTTGTAAACTTGTAGTGCTCCCTCAATGGATTGTATTAAACCGAAAATGATGGTAAGAATCAAGATGAGTGTGGCCAGCCAAAACGTAAACCACTGTACATTTTTTCTCCGGTCATACCACCATTGACTGAGTGTCTTGGGCTCAGCATCGTCAAATACTTGCTTTAGTACCACAAGCCGGTCTCGCCAGTAGTAAAACCTCTCGATTTGGCGAGAATCTGCTTTTAGGCTGCCACATCTCAGCAAGCCAGAATCTAACTGCTTTGCTTGGCGAGTCTTTCGAAACCACTTTCGAGACTCCGCGTCTGACTGCGGAAAGAGAAGAGAAAGCGACCGCAAAGTTTCGTCGATTAATGCGTCGGGTAATAGCGGTCTTTAACTTAGTGAATGAAATAAAGCCAGGTTGAGTCTGAATTCGGGCGCACTTACGTTGCATGATATTTTAGGAAGCTTGCGTGGTGGAAAATGGCTACCTTTCGGTCGTCGTCTATAAGACGCAGATGATCGGCCAGATTATCTGTCCAAACAATCTTGAGGCCAGCTATTCGTCCCAAATTTCGGGCGGTAAACAGTTTTTCTAACTTGACGTGATCTTTCAGTGTCGGCGCCGAGCCAAAATAGTCTTCGACACAGTTTTGGAGAGTGCCGGTAGTCCATGGAAGGCGCGTCTGACCAGAGAACCCAAATTCCACAGTTCCCACCTCTATCATAAGCAAGAGGCGAGCTGTCAGGTTTATGGAGCCGTTCAACGCCTTTTCGTCAACAGGCCGGTTTTTGAGTTTGTAGCTGTTTCGCAGGGATTGCAATACCGCATCCCGGGAGATAGGCTGTTTGAGCAGCCTTGCTACTTCGATAACGTCGCCATGTGTTCTTGCTGATGTGTATCTTCCCCGGTCATTGAGAGCTTGGCTGCTTTGCTCAGCATAATATTTAAAATATGCTTCGCACGCGATGGCAGATTGCTTGCAGGATGGTCCCCAAAGTTCTTGGAGAAGTTGGAATCTGATCTGAAGAGGAATATCTGGACAGCGAATATCCCCATCCAGAGAGGAAGGAGGGACTGAAAGAGCACTTAGTTGCGCTATGCCCACCAATTCAGCGACAACCATATTTCCAGAAGCAACAATGAATCCAACAATTCGAAAATATTCGAAAGAAGTAGAGATTTAAGTAGGTATGTCGGAAGAAAGGCTGAGCTAAGAAGGCTGAAATGCCTGCGATGCATTGGTCACAAAATGGTCGAAGCTTCTCAACACTGACCCCTCTAAGCCCAAGCTATTCACGCATGGTCTTAGCAGAGCTTCTAGCTATTTCTGCCTTCCCTTCCCCGCAATATCTCCATTGATACTTCATCCTTTGATCGAATTCCTCCTGTTATAATGGTCCTCAGTCCCCGTTAGCGATAGCAACACGGTTCTACGACATCTTGGACTCGAATATGAGCATTCTACGAGGCCGACTGGCACCTATCTTCAAGAAACCCGCTTGGCCAAATCCGCAAGACTCAATCGGAGAGTGGCTTTTGAAGATGGGCTCTCACAATTGCTGGGAAGCAATAGGTTCAGCACGGGAGCAATGGACAAGGCTGGCGCGAGATATCCAGAAGCATCTGGAAGACTGCCACGACCCTATTCCCAAAGGGGTCATCTGGTCTGGTTACATGATAGGCCGAACGAAAGAGACTGCTAAACCCACAGTCCTATTTTGTTCCATCGACCCCTCTTCCCGCAAGCAAGTAAGAAAAATCGTTCTCACTAGCGGACTTCTTGAGAATTATGCTGGATTTCGGACCGCTGAATGCTCCCAACCACCTGACTTTGACCGACTTGTTCCGCTGGGCGACCGGAATCATAACAATTCCAGACCCGGGATCTTTTCTAATCCCTCCCAAGATCCGATCACATATGATATAGTGCAAAATGGAGAAGCACAATTGATAACCATTCCCCGGGGCATGATCCAATTTTGCAGGAACCTAGCAACTGGCCGCTTCATGATTGAATTTTCTCCACCACAGGGGGCCGCCAAACGAGCAACCATTTCGGGGGTAATCGGTATTTCTGGTCACGATTATTTCTTTACCGTCGCACATATCTTTACAGGCCGTTCCCCAATCCAAGAGTGGCAAAGGAAGAGAGAAGAGACTCTCGATTTCGACATAGATGATGATGACGAAGATGATCAGGGAGGCCCGGACGAGGAATTCATTGTAGGGACAAGTACGGGCAGTTTGTCACCTTCATCTAGAACGTCTGATAACTCAAGTGAGCTGCAAATGGATTCGTCCACATCCCAAGAAGACGAGCTTGAAGGAGTGCAGACAGATCAGCTTTTGACAGATACTCAAAGTAGTAGTCTGCTCCATGGCAGCGAAGCGATATCTACTTTAACAACAAACCTGAAAGGTCCGGGCCATTACATCGAGAATTGGCCTACCCTGGAAGTTCAGGTCCTAATACCGTCAAACTCTACGCTAGATTACTGTTTAATCAAGATTCCTGACAAGGACTTCCCGATTCCACCATCATGGACGTTGAAGAAAGAAATTCGAACCTTGAATGAAGTTCATCAAGGTCCTGAAGCCGGTCCTGTGGCTATATTCTCTCGCAGTGATACACTCTGTGCATCTCTATCAGGCACGCCAACCTTCATTAGTCAAGAAGAATATCCTCGGGTCCATGAATTATGGACTGTTCGAAATACCGAAATTAATAGTCCTAAACTTAAAGAGGGAGATTGTGGTGCTTGGGTTATCTATTCTAAGACTAGTGAGCTTTGCGGCTATGTTATTGCTGGGAATCCGGGCTCAGGCACTGCCTATATTGTGCCCGCTTATAAGGTCTTTGAGGACATCAAGCACCGCTTCGGTGAGCCCGTCTGGTCTTTGCAAAAGTCTGGTTCGACCTCACCGAGGAGGCTCAGAGAACACAGGGAACAGCAGGAATGCTTCCAGCTTCATGAAGACCCGATAATCAGCGCGGCCGGTCCATTCCAGCAAAACTTTTGCCATTCTCCCGTCGGCTCACCTCTGGTGAATCAGAACACATCGTATTCCACTATTAACAATCCCAATTCTATGGGGTCATCCCTCGACCCAACCGAATATTACTTCCCTCCTGGTTCGGCATTCCCATCCGCCGTACCCGCTCCACAGCCAATGGCGGAAGGTGATGAAATGTACATTGACCGCAATGGAATGGACATTCGCGACCCACATGATGGCGGGAAGTCCAGACCACGCCGGCCATCCAACCTGTCAACCTTGACGCAGCCTCAGTACATTTTCAACCCAAGTGGTGAGTCTCTATTCAGTGCTGTGACCAATGCCAGCGTGGCAGCGCCTTTTTTGCCACCGTCCTATCCCCAGCTGGGACATGTAGATCCCTCCCAGGTTCTTCGTCACGGGCTTCCCAGCACGGCGCGCCAGGACAATATGCAGATACCCCGACACAATAATATATTTTTGTTCGGTGACGATTCAGACGCGGAAGAAGATGATGGTAGTGTATTCCCTGGTCGAAACCTGCCAGCGCAAGCTGATTACTCGCCAATGTATGACGGATCACTGAACTTTAGTGCTGGCTTCCAGTGGGAGACGAATCTCTCGAATCAGTTCAATCAGGTGCGGTCGCGGTACCCAGCTGAACCCCCGCGAAAGACGATAACGACTGGAACAACTAAGATGATACCTTCACCGCAAGATCACTGGAGTCCTGGAAGTAGCCTTAGCCAAGTATACAGCTCTGCAGCGTCCGTCAGCGATCCAAGACGGCAGAAAATACCCCACACCAGCTCCACCCAGAATGCGGCGAGCTTAGCCCATACCCAAGAGATCCATCAGCGACGGCAGTCTTCACCGAACTCCCCGCCTAACTCTGGTCTCAGCTCTGTCGCGCCCTCTCGCCCTCCGAGCCCGGGTGGCACCGAGCACGGCGAACAGAATGGCGTGCAGACGACTTGCACCAACTGCTACACTGAGACGACATCGTTGTGGCGGCGCAATCCAGAAGGCCATCCGCTCTGCAATGCATGCGGTCTCTTCTTGAAATTGCATGGCGTGGTTCGTCCTCTTTCACTTAAAACCGATGTCATCAAGAAGCGCAATCGCGGAAGTGGCAGTTCGGCTCCCGTGGGCTCTGCCTCAACGCGATCCTCCAAGAAATCATCGCAAAGGAACTCACTAACCCAGACTCCCGTCACAACCCCGAGTTCAGGTAAAGCCAGTGACGCCGACTTAGAGTCACTGAAATCCACGGGCTCCGTTGCTGCTAGTGTAATGGCTACCCGTGATGTCAATAATGCGTCTGGTGGTATCGCGGTTGTCGAATCCGGTGGTGTGGTACCCATTGCGCCCGGTTCCCCCAAGCCGCAGGCTGCCAACTCAGTCAACCCAGCCCAAAACCGCGGAGTCAACTTAGTACCCAAACGGCTTCGAAGACATAGCAAGATAGGTGTGCAGGAATTGGTGATGGCCGATGCTGAAGACACGATCGGGAAAGCCCCTTCGACGGCAAGGACGAGCGCGAGCTCCAAACCCGCCGCTTCTCCCATACCCTCGACGCCCACCACATCCTCACTGCACTCGCAACCCGACGGCAACTTCGCATTACCTCCCCCGACCAGCGCTTCGGCGACTCTTGTACAACCGAGTGGCGATGCCGCCATAAAATCGAAGGAGTCGTCAACTACCGAGAAAAAGCAAGTCGACAAGAGCGAAAGCGGGGCTGACAAGAAAAAGGAAACCGGCCAGTCGTACAGGCGCTTCTGGATCAACGAGGACGGCACCCATGAGCATCATCTCAAGGTCGGCAAGCGACAGGAGAAGCTGTCGGATATGTTACAGAATCTCATGACCAGCAAGAAGGACGGGCATCAAGACGATCAGCCACTAGGCTTGATGGCAAATTGGGTCGATGTCATGCGGAATGACAAGGAAAAATTGGCGGAGCAGAAGAACTCGACCAATACGTCGCAGACTCTGGTGCAGAAGTACGGCAAGTGCCAAGAAGTTGTGGGCCGTGGTGCTTTTAGCATTGTTCGAGTTGCGCATAAGACCGATGCCAAAGATCCGAAGCGCGAGCAGCTGTATGCCGTCAAGGAGTTTAAACAGCGACCGGGAGAATCGGCGAAAAAGTATCAGAAGCGTCTCACTGCAGAGTTCTGCATTTCCTCGTCAATGGCTCATCCTAATGTCATCAATACTCTTGATCTTCTTCAAGACGACAAGGGGTTGTATTGCGAGGTCATGGAATACTGCTCTGGCGGAGACCTGTATACCTTGGTCCTCGCAGCTGGGCAACTCGATGTCATGGAGGCGGACTGCTTCTTCAAGCAACTCATGCGCGGAGTCGAGTATATGCATGAGATGGGTGTCGCGCATCGGGATCTGAAGCCGGAGAATCTTCTTCTTACTCAACATGGGTCTATCAAGATCACCGATTTCGGGAACGGTGAATGTTTCCGCATGGCTTGGGAGAAAGAGGCGCACATGACTGCCGGACTCTGCGGTTCAGCTCCCTACATTTCTCCTGAAGAGTATGTTGATCAGGAATTCGATCCTCGAGCAGTCGATGTCTGGGCTTGCGGTATCATCTACATGGCCATAAGAACCGGTCGCCACCTTTGGAGAGTCGCGCAGAAGGGCGAGGACGAGTTCTTCGACCGATATCTCGAAGACCGCAAGGAGGAAGCCGGATATAGACCCATTGAGGTCTTGCGTCGGGTAGGTCATCCAATTCCATTCAGAGATTCTCACTACTAACGCAGTGGCAGCATCAATGCCGCAACGTGATCTACTCGATCCTTAACCCGAATCCCTCTCGCCGTCTAACAGCCCACCAAGTCCTCTTCTCCGAATGGGTTAAGGAGATAAAAGTTTGCCGCGCCGGCGACGAGGGCTTCTAACATATGGAGGAGGGCAAAAAGGAACTTCAATTAGCTGCTCTCCTAGAGGAGATTATTTAAGGATTCCTCGGCCCTGTCCTATGCCAAGCCTCTTCTCATCACTCCCCTGGAGGCATTCGGCTGCCTTTAGGCTCGTTTCTTCGACTAAGCATTGACGCGTCTAGTACTTCATACCCCCTGCATGCGTATCACGACAGCATAGCAAGCATACTTAGTTTACTCTTCTTCTCTACACTCTTTGCACATTCAGATCTACTTCGTTCTTCACATGGCGTGAGCGCCGCGTTGACGGTGACGACAGCAAGGAGGCGGAGAGCGGCGTTGGCCGCAGGATTGTAGAAATAGGAGAAGCAAAATGTTATGTCTACTACACCCCGAAGACATCTGGGGTGTCTAATTTCACGAGTCTAAGTCTTACGGGTTCACGACCTAGGGATTTACCGGATGAGCAAAATCTAATGTCTGTATAATTTTGTGGCGATATCTAGTCATTACGATTACCCTACTCTCATTCATCATCGACTCCTTGAAATCGTATATACAATACATGCCATCTTCGCGTGTCTAATCTATACACGTTATTTCTCCTCTGCTAATCATAGGGCCAACATTCCCACAAACGCAGTAAGAGAAGCGGCAAACCAGCCGCCCATTGCCATCGACAGGCTTCCCACGCCTCCTGTGGGATGTGCCTGCGTGCTTGAAGCGCCCGTAGATCCCGCACTACCCAATCCACTCATGATAAGCCCGCCGAGCCCGCTGCTTGTAGCCGTCTCAACATCCGAGCTCGAGCTCGCTCCTGAAGACACTGCAATTTCGCTTACCGCTCTAGCAGTGCTAGTTGCCGGAGCTGTGCTCGTCACGGTGGCCACCGAGATTGTTGCGGCAGAGTTCGTCGCGCCAACAATCAGCGCCGTTTGGCCTGCTGTGTTTGTAGTGAGCTTGTATGTCGTCCCGGATACGGTAAGCGCCGGCCCGTTTACAGCCAGAGTTGTGCCCGACACGACGTACTGGCCACTAGAATTCGGCGTCACGATGGCGCCGGCAACGGTAATGCTTGGCGCAGCGGTTGGCATGAGCGCTCGAGTAGTTGAGCTAATAACAACAGATGAGCCACCTAATAGAATAGCGATGGGTGTGCCGTTGATGGTAACGGTAGAGCCCCCGGCAGAGAGAGTCGTGCTGCCTGGAAGGACGAACTGGGATGCTGGGTTCGCGGTAATGGTCGAGCCGCCAACAGTAATAACCGGAGGAGTCTGCGCGGGAGCGGGCGCGGGCGGAGTCGTGAGTGCGACTGTCTGGGAGCCAATTACAACAGACGCGCCACCGGGCATGATGGCTACAGGAGTACTATTGATAGTGACTGTTGAGCCACCTGCCTCAAGAGTTGTATCTCCTGGGAGGACGAATTGGCTTGCAGAGTTTGCAGTAATAGTTGAGCCGCCCACAGTAATAACCTGTGGGGCTTAAGAAGGTGTAGGTGCGGGCGTAGCGGTCAGGGGCACAGTCTGAGAGCCGATTATGATGGCAGTACTAGAGGGTGCTAGCGAGATGCTCGTACCGCCTACGGTGATTGTACTACCCGGAATAAGTATTTGGGAGCCGATGGTAAATTGCGTGTTTAAGGGGTTAGCGGTGATGGTTATGCCTCCTACAGTAATGACAGGAGGTACAGCTGCGGCAGAGCTGGCTTGAACTCCCGCGGGTGTTGAAACAGCTGGAGGTGTTAGGATGAAAGTTACCGAGCCTCCACCTGCTGCACCTGAGGACTGGGCTAGTGGTGAATTAGCAGCTGGTGAGCTACCTGCTGGTGAACCGACGCCACCGCTGGTTCCGGGACCTGGCGCCGGTGCTGCTGAGCTACCGGCAACATTTGTTTCTGGTGAACCGGCTGATAACTGATTCGGGACACTTGCCGAAGAAGCTAGAAGGGCCGTACCTAGATCCTGGCTTGATGCGGGATTCTGGCTGGGCGCTGGGTCCTGACTTGTTCCAGGATCAGCCACACTGGGTGAAGGCGAAGCAGGTGGAGGAGCCGCAGCGGAACTAGGTCGAATATCTGATACTGCTGGTATTGATGTAGCTGGCACTGCTGGTATTGATGTAGCTGGTGCTGCTGGTATTGATGTAGCTGGTGCTGCTGGTATTGATGTAGCTGGTGCTGCTGGTATTGATGTAGCTGGCGCTGCAGTAGGAGGTGCAGGTGCAGGCGAGGCGGTCGGAACCAGCACTGAACCTTGCGTAAGAGTCTTTAGAGGGTCGTAGAAACCACCGTTATAACCGGCCTTACAGCTGACCTATGCAGGCTGTAGCGATTTCACCTTATCTGGAATGGCCATAACTGGATTATAAGGGTTACCACCTTATATGTAATTCTGATGACTTCGTTACTTGCATTTCTTAGTAGGTTGGAAATAGAGTAGATACTTATATACTACGCGCTCGTAAAGAACTGGTATCCAGAGATTGTGGAGCAGTTTTAAGCCAAATCAGTATAGTTAAGAGACTTTGGAGCCGGTTAGCTCTATAAGGTACCCGTTTCTAGGCTAACAGAATCCGTAAAAGTATAGGATTCCGTAGAAATAAAAGGCTCTATGGTGCTTATCTCGTCTGGATTAAAAGCAATTATAGTATTATAATATGTCTGCAGGTGTATGAGAAAAGAAAATCTGTATAAAGGTATGAAAGTCTTACGTCTCCTATAACCCTACAGAGATCAGTGGCACTAAGTAAAGTAAATGCCATGTAAACACTTGGAGACGTACTATAAAGATACGTTAGCCTGTAACTTTTATTTTAGGCTTTTAGTAAGCGAAACGTAACTTACTATATAAAGCCACTGTCTAGATCTATATATATAACTGTGCTATTAGGAGGTACCGTAGCATTTTTAGGGCTCGAGGTTGGAATAGGAGCGGCGGTACTGGTTAGATCCGGCCAATAGAAAAATTGGATCGTTTGTGCGCTTATAAAACAGCGAGAGCAACAAGGAGGTTGGGCTGTGTAAGCCTAGCCAATATTCTTAGTATCTGAATTAGTTAGTAGGTCTGTTGGAGAGGGAAAGGAGCCGTATATAGGTTCCTGTTGTGGTGGAATAGGATTCCGCTATAATAACTGTAGAGAGACTTTCTGTCCCGTATATTCCTTAATTATAGGTCCTCGTTGTCATATAAAGTTCGCCAGTTCCGGCCTTATAGCTGGATACGGAACGATTCCACATGTTCTCGCAATAGGTCTTTACACAGGGATCCAAATAGTTATAGTAAAGAGTTGTTCCATATTGTGCAACTTTACAATCCGTCGTTGTGTTGTAAGAAACCTATGTTGGTATTGGCGCATATGTAACTGGACATGATCCTGGTGATGACGTTGTGGAGTTTACGGCCCCTGTGGTAATGGCTATAGCTGTGGAAGTTATGGCAGTCACGGAAGTTGTGGTAGCTATAATAGTTGTGGAGTTTGCGAAAGCTACGAGTATATTAGAAAGCAAGAATAGCAATATAATAGAGAAATTATTCTAGAGCTAGGGGTAATTAATAGGTGATAATGAAAAGAAATACGCGTATAACACTAATTAGCATCGGTTAAACATTACGAATTTAAAATATTATAACAGGTTAAATCAGAATCTAAGCAAAAATTCTTACCTTTCCGCCCTATGATGATATTATATCTAGGTATTACCTCTGCAATACAGGACAACGAGAGTAATGATACCAACGAATGCAAACGAAAGACGTTTATAATGGCCATGTTTCCCCTAACAACAAGTAACGACAAGGAGGAGAGAGCGACTTCAGACAGCAAAGTGAAAAGTCACTATGGGGCCCTTTTCAAGGTACCAAGTCATAAACCATGGCCGCAGCATCGCATTGCTCCGAGAGGCAGCTGAGCCGCCAACCCGGGCCACCATCCTAAGATTGTCGCAGCGGGAAGGCTTAGTGCTGACAAGTATGCATTAGCTTGAGCGCCCCGGTGGCAGGGACTAGCAATGGACGATGTTAATTGGCGTGCCTTGTTTCCAGGGCCATCGAGCTTAACTATACGTGCAGGAAGGAGTACAGGGGCAGGTAGTACACCTGATACTAAAAGAAGGCTTCGTGCTTTGCCTATATGTGGCTTGGCATTGACTGGTTTAATTTTGCTTACTGAGCGCTAAACCCACATCGTAGTCGGGAGGATTGAGATCCCGTCTTATCCTAGTGCTAATCCTTCAACACCCTCCAGCGGTACTGCGCATGGAATTGGACGTGTCCCTTATTTCAAAACTCGCGAACACCGAAAGAGCAATTGTGAAACAGGAAATTATCAGATGGCTAGCCGTGCTTGATCCCGGTTACACTAGCCACCCTGCGCCACTAAATTTCGCAAGAGTCACGAATAGTAGCATAGTTAGCTCCCTTATTAGAACAGCTCTCCGCTGATCCTAGTATATGGGCCCGACGTAACCAGGAATTCAGCTAGGGTCTCTAGCCTAGGGTAAGCATCCTGTCACCTCCGGTGGTTAGCGCAGCCAAGTCGGCACGGGGGAAGTTTGGTTTTTTTGTTGTTGAAGGAAGTCAGATCAATTATATATATCGCCGATTACTAAACGAGCGGGCTAACTGCCCCCAGTAGGCTACGATCGCCTCGTTCTATCCATTTTTCTGTCTCGTCACGCATGCCTCGTCTTTCTGCCCGAGGATGAAGGCCCTCAGGCATGGCGGGATTAGACTTTTGTTAGCATGTGTCCCGCTGGCGACGACCTATGCGCATACAAGAAACATTGAACGCCGCAATGGCAATACTGTCCCTGCGCCAGTTGTAGCAGGGTATGTTACTGTCCCAAAGCTTTTGAGACGTTTCGTTGTTGAGAATTCGCAGTGTATCGCAGTACTGGGAAGGGAACGACGGTCCATGGTATGCTCCCCATGGGATTAACTTCACTCAAGTTGTGCGCTTACTCTCTAAGGTCTTCTTTTGCGATCCAAGTGGGAAAGACTGCGCAGAATGTCCGCGTATTTCCGTCCACCGCGTCAACCACAACCTGGGTTGTTGAGAATGTAGGATGCCCGTCTGACGCACCCAGCAACTGCGAAGACTCTCGAGGAGGCGCTTTCAACAAAAATACCTCTCTTACCTGGGTTCCAAACTCTATTTTTGAAATCGGGATCGGGGAAAATCTAGGATTCGATGTCTTTGGGGATTTTGGATTTGATACCGTGACACTTGGGTGGTTGGGGAGTGGAGGACCAACCGTGGAGCATTCGATTGTTGCTGGAATAGGAGATACGACTTTAACATGGCTCGGTGTTTTGGCTCTCAATCCGCGTCCGACGAATTTCTCCACCTTCGTCAACAATCCGCAGGTCAGCTTCATTCAAGCTTTGAGAAATCAAAATGCGATTCCAAGTGTATCATGGTCATATACCGCTGGAGCATCCTACCGTATGTATCACTTGCTTGCTAAGATCGCCCTTATACTGAGTTTAATGTCAGGATTCAACAAAGTCTTCGGCAGCCTTGTCATCGGCGGTTATGATACATCCCGTTTCACCTACAGCAATATGACCTTTCCTTTCTATGAAGACATCTCACGAGATCTGCTAGTCGGAATACAAAAGATAACATCGGACGCCACAACCACTCCCTTACTTTCAGATGGTGTCTTCGCGTTTATAGACTCTACGATACCCTACATCTACTTACCATTAGAAACCTGTCAAGAATTCGAAAAAGCCTTTGGCCTTATCTGGAACTCTACCAGAGAGCTCTACCTCGTAAATAGTACTCTGCATTCATCCCTCCTCAAAACCAACCCTAATATCACCTTCACCCTGGGCACGACCGCATCAGGTGGCGATACAGTAGATATAATCCTCCCTTACGCAGCATTTGACCTGAATGTTTCCTGGCCCTACGTTTCCGACACCTCATACTACTACCCACTCAAGCGCGCAACAAATTCGACACAATATACACTCGGCCGTGCCTTCCTCCAAGAGGCGTATCTCATCGCCGATTATGAGCGCTCTAATTTCTCCGTATTCCCATGCAAATGGGAAGCTAATGCCCAATCCACGATCGTCGCCATACCCTCCATCAACGACACCACCACTTCCAATAACACAACTACGCCCGCCACCCCGCACTCTGCAAAATCCTCAATCTCAGTCGGACTAATAGTTGGAATCGTCATCGGCGCGCTCGCCGTCATCGCCATTGCCGCTTTCCTCATCTGGTACTTCTTCCGCCGGCGCCTCTGCTGCGGCAAGCCTAGCGAACTGGACGCCGACGAGACAGCCAGGATAGCCGCAGCGGCCACGACACCCCAAGTTCAACCTCTAAAAGTCGTGCCGGGCGGTGAGCTGGACAGCACGGACATCCATGAATTGCCCGGTCATCACAAGTTCGGCGTTCTGGAAGCGCCAGGCGACGTCGAGGCGTACGCCAAGATGAGCGAGATGGAGGGCGAAGTCCCGGCGCAGATGCATAGAGGACGCGTGAGAGAGGTGTTTGAGATGGATGCGGTCATGCCGGTCATGCCGCCTGCTCATAGCACTTCGCCGTCTTCGTCGCAGCGGCAGCTTATGGAGACGCAGGATTTGCCTGCCTCAGGGCACGTCGAGGCAATGGAGATGGAGAGCAGGTTCATGCATACGGAGGAAGATGGAGTGCGGCAGTCTGAGGCCGGGCCCAGGATAAGCAGGTTGCATGTTGAAGAGGGTGGACTGGACAGGTAGTATATAGTATATAGAAGTGGTGTGGGATTTTATATACCCGGTTAGCATTATGACGCATGAATCTCAAAGTAATTTGTATTTTTCAATTCATGATATGTCCGCTGCGTTTGTCAGTGATGTGTTTGCATGAAGGGGCTGTTTCCACTCCGCTCCATACACTCAGTGGTGGTATACGCAGATTAGTAGTTGTGATTTCACGC
>Ga0307515_10015224_pt1 | contig 14190 bp, 12 predicted proteins | sample 17_EM_MG_FD_194513 | JGI IMG/M metagenome (GOLD analysis project Ga0307515, IMG submission 194513) | Populus trichocarpa ectomycorrhiza microbial communities from riparian zone in the Pacific Northwest, United States - 17_EM | ecosystem: Host-associated > Plants > Roots > Unclassified | place...
CCCAGTCCAGTCTGTCAGCATCTGGGATCGGTCCGATCCCAGTCCAAAAAATTTCTTGGACTGGACCTGGACTGGACTGGACGGTTCCGGTCTGGACTGATCCATTGCTGGACTGGTGGAATCATTGAGGAAGATAGAGTGAGAGAGAAAAGTGGGGAGGGCGCTGCGAGATCTCTCGCTAACGGGTAAGGGCTTGTGACATCTATACGTCTATAGGCAGCGAGAGGATTTCTGATTACGGCACGAATGCAAAGAACTTCTCTGTTTGTAATGATGTATCCGTACCTGGTACCAGTCTATTAGTGGGTTGTGGTTCGACAGGGTCTAAGTAGTACATCTGAGCCTTAGTTTTATACATAAAATAGTATTCCTGGCCCAGAACTTGGAGGTATTCCTATTGTCTGACATCAGTGCTCAAAAGTCCTCCACCCTCCGCGCCACTTCCAATGGACTTTACAGTCTCCCGGCAACCTTGACTGTCTGGGTGGTGAGGGTACACACGGCGAGTAACCAGGGATTTTAGTGTCTGGAAAAAGTGGAGGACTCTCCAACGTCATGGAAGATTGGTGATAATTTCAAGCTTGGGGGAATTAATTACCTACTCCTAGCAGCTCTGGCTAGAGGATGGGCTTCAAATATCTGTAGTAATGAGCGTCTCAGAGTTTGGAGAATGCTTGTCGCGAGCCAATAGGTTACTACGTTTTTGGTATTATGGGTCACTCAGGCAGCTATGTTGGCTGTACGACACTTGGGATTTGTATATGAATAGTCTGCTAGAGTAAATCTAACACACTTGGATGTGTAGGTTGCTGCGTAGGTGGCTGCGGTAGAGAGGTTGCTCTATATCATGCTGAGTCTATCTAAACTAGAACAGGAGCAGGGACCATATAGCTGCGGCCATTGTAGTTGCGTTCGCCGCGACCGGGGCTTGCACTTCGAATGGGGGGGGCGACTCCTGCTCCGGCGGCGGTCACGGTGTCGACCAAGACGGTAGTAGTCGGCCATGGTGACGGTCTCAGTGATATTAGTTATGGGGTTGAAGCTCCAGGCGTTGGCAGGCGGAGTAGCCTTCAGCCCTAATCATTTCGCTGGGCCTCTACCTTTCCAACGAAGTATTGGTTATTAAACGAGGTACGAACGGGTAACTAAACACGCCAAATGGGAAGGGTGGTTGCGAGCATATCGGTGTCTGAGTGGCCATCTTTCGCTCACTGATCCGTTGGTAAAACGCGGGGTTAAATTTAAACATCCCAGATAGATAAATTTCTGGGTGTTGATCTGGGCTGATGGTAAGGCACAAAGCACTCAACTATCTTGTATATATTTTGAGTTTTTCTACTCTCTTCCCACTGTACCATAGTATATACACATGCATTACAGAGAGAGGGCTATGTGGAGATCCCATGGGTGGGTGCTGAGGAGTGAATGGATTCACTCACAATTGCAGGGCTAGAGTATATGGCCATACCTACGACCACCGCATTCTACAAATTTCATAGCTCGAATAATAATTATCTGCCATCAAACACAACAGAAAATACTCTCACTATCACCTACTTCAGCCCTCTTACTCACTGGCCATATCCGATTCTTGCGCCCCTGTGGACTCAGGTTTCGAGCCGGCGGAAGGGCGATTTCCCGGTTTCACATTAGGGGAATGGTCTTTCAGAAAGCCGGTCAGCTAAGCTGTCGACGTCATCACCATTTAAGAATCATCGTGGAGTGACTGACACGACATTCTTTATATACCTCCGTAGGTCTCCTGCAATAAAAAGAGATCGACGCTAATTCATTTACTTGAGTCGATGCCATGTGAGAATCTCAACAATCCTACTTAGACTGAGCTAGCTGTTAGGCTATTCATTTAGGGGCACGTTTGGGGACGGGGGTTCCCGAGGCTGCCACTTTGCATGATTGTACGGTCGCTCGTGGGCTGCGAATGGAAGCGAGCAATATTGGGGATATGGTTTGCTGTTTGGCAAATGTTGTAGCGTGGGATTTGCCGTACCCCCATGAAAATTAATGAATTCTTAAAACCACAAAAACGGTGTATTTTGACCGGCAGGAACTATTCATATTGAATGGCGCTGAGCATCGGTTCTGTTAGCGTAACGGCTAGTCGGTGCCGTGAGGCCGCGCTGTTGCAATAGTGGTCTGTTTGCTATTTCGATAAACGGGCCATTTGTCTTCCGTTGACATCTTTAAAGCCTTTAGTCCCGGAGTTAAGCTCGGCTGGTTCCCGAGACCACACAACTATTAAATTCTTATCACCTCAATTAGCTAATCTATTCTGTTTCCATGGGAGGTGCCCCGGTCCATATATACAATTGAAAAATTTCCCTAACCGCTCCTCCGACCCTCGCATGGAAAATAGCGGGGCTTGCGGCTCTGCTCAGTAATCACCGCGAATCCAGGATTGAACCCTCCTGTATCTGGACGTAACTGCATGCTTGGATGTTGGAATATCGGCAAGCCCTCACCTAGTGCAGCCATTGAACCCCCAGAAGTATTGCAAAGTAAATCAGAATGCCATAGCAGTGTTTCATCACACCCATATCCAAACGCCATGATCCTCTTCGATTGTAGTCGCCAGCTCATCGGGAGACAGTGCCTCTGTTGCCAGATGCGGGAAAAGCTCGTTCAACAAGGTCGCAATCGCAACTTTGAAATATCCCGTGTACGTAGCGTCGTCATCCTCGTTGTCATAATCAACATCGACTCCGACAACAAATGGCGGACTCGTGAGGGAGGATCGGTGGTGCCTCGACCAGCGACTTGAGCGATGCTTTATCAACAGACAAACACATAGCCCAGTCCAAGCCGCGTGTGATCTCATCCTTTTCTTTCATACTATGGACATGTCTGTATAATTGTTATTCGCAAGCATCACCCGTATAGACAAGCAGACATACCTTCTAACCGTGTCCGGCGTAGTACCATCCAACATACGATCCTCTACCCATAGAAACCGCAACCGGTCTCGCACCTCTTCAATTCCCGCAACTTTTTCTGCCACCATCTGACCTTGTATCGCCTTATGCCAGCGCCGGCGAAACTCTTGCCACTGTGCATCATCACCGTATATTGTGCGGACCATCACAAAGCCCCATATGTCCAGATTTTCTTGTGCGATTGCTTCAACGAAAACAGTGGACCTAGGTGCGGCGTGAGTGCAGGGGCCAAAATTGATCTCATGGAATTGCATCGCTTCGGCAGACATTCTGTCCACGAGCCTTTGATATTGCTACAAAGAGATCTTTAGCACTGAAAGGTACGAGAAGGAAAACACGACTTACCTCCTTAGTTAGTGCATCGTATTCTGCTTTTGTAGCGGTCTTGATCTTCTCTACAGTCCAACCTGGTGGTAAATAGTCTGATTGCGTCGGCATTTTAGCGCATGCTGGTGCAAAGGTGAACCGACTGGAGAATATTGAGGTTGTGGTATGGAGAGATATGAAGGCGCGGGGTTGGAAGGGTGGATAATACGTAGGGGCTGCATAATTGTAGTCGATATACCGAGTCGAGAATATCCTAAGCATTCGATATCAAAGACACTTCTTGATTAAACCTTTATATACAATGTTTGCTGAGGGAAGATCCTGCATTGGACTGTCTTGTTGGAAATTACCACTTTCCAGCCCTAACCCTACCTTTCAACCTTACTTCATTTTTGGAGCCGGAGTTACTCAAGTGACAGTAACCGCTATGGATGTTTACAACACCCCTACGATTCACCAATGAAGTTGCATAATCTTCATCAATAATCAGTGCTGTAATGCCTACGAGCGAACAATAGATGTGGGGAGACAGACGTTGACCCCGGATAAGCTGAGGTCTCACACATGAAATGCCATAATATCTTGCAAACAGTAAAAATATAAGCGAATGTACTATAAAATCCTGTAACTCACAGTAATAAATCCATAATGTGCCATGGCACGGAGGTATTATCAATAACGTATCATAGTACCGCGCTAACAGCCATAACAAATCTCGGTAACGGTAACGCTGAAGCTTTTCCTGACGAGGGTATAAATGAATGGCAGAAGCCAACTGCATTACGGCTAGAGATAATTGACCGGATATGGATGACTAGAAATGGATGTCAGGAGATGGATCACGGGAGACGGATGACAATCAGTCTCCTTCCGTTTATGAAGATATTGAGGTTATGTGAAGTTTTACCATTCTCAAGATCAATTACATTTATTTCAAGCTACGAAGTTACAATCGAGTGCAGATATCCAGATACACGATGTACTACCGGTGGCATGGCACCACCGACTACCATTCAGAGCACTATTCAGAGCACTATTCAGAGATGCCGAATTCAGCAGCTACATGCCCGAGTTACATGCCGAATGTGGTGCTGAATGAGGTCCTGAGTCACACAGCTACAATGTTAATTCCGCACATCATGAAGCCATATGAGACTAGTCTTTGGCGGAGCAACGATCTTTAAAGAGGGGGATGACTGTACCGGAATTGCAACAACCCCTACTGTGAACAATTACTGTACTGGAAGTGCAGAAACGAAGCACCGTGAAATGCATTCACCAATAGAGAAGGCTAGCAACGGCAAGTGCACATGGAGAAGAATGAACGGTTGTACTCGCAGAGCAGCGAAAAGTGCTCCCAGAGAAGTGATGCCAAATGCACCTACAGATAAATCAAGAAGCCCATGAAGAAGAGTCAACGAATGAGTGCACCACAGTACCGGAAGTGCTAGGAGGAAGCACTGCAGAGCGCAGACAAGGCAAACAGCATGATTGCACTCATATTAGACAAGCGCACCAGCAGAAGACTCAACAAGCAGTGTTCTCAACCGTCCCATCCGTGCGTCCTGACCTAGGACGGGGACGGGACGGCGACGGACGGTTAGGACGGCCGATAACGGAGATTTCACCGTCCCCGGCCGTCAACTGCCGACATCCATGGATGTTGATTTCTCAGTGTACATAAAACATAATCATATTAAACTCATTACAATTATCCTGACCTTGAAGCAAGATCCTGTAGCATCTGCTCCATCCGTATCATGTCCGATTCCGTTGCTCCAAAGACCAAGCTCTGCTGTATCCACGACTGGATGGTAGATAAAGAGGAATATGGATAATCAGGTCGAGGCTCGGCCTTTATATACATGACTTTTGCCTCCACTTGCCTTTGAGAACTATAGTACAATTGAGATAAAGAACTATCCATAGAAACATCCATTAATAACTCTTGCCGTGCGCAATCAGGACTTGATTATCAATCATAATTGTGAATCATCTAAATATATTTTGTATATTCTGTAACCGCCCAATGACGGCCGGGGACGGTGGATGTCGGCCGGGGATGACGAAAACGCCGTCATCGGCAGACAACGGCCGTCCAGCCGTCATTCATTAGCTAGGACGGGACGGACGGTCTTGGCGCCGTCCCGTCCGTCCTGGCAAGATCTCGGACGGCACTGCCGTCCCCGGCCGTCGGAGTTCACAAGGGCTTGGGAGAGCAGGTGCGCACTTGAATAGATATGGTAAGAACAACCATTTCATGAGAAACTTACAAGATAGATACGAGGTCGTATACAATTGACCTTCACCGACAGCTATGATACCTAGAGCGGAAGCTATGATCCACGCCAAAGAGTCAAGACGCGATTCAGACTGTGATTGGCGATTTCACAGAGATTCCCTGAGTAATTCCAATGATGACCTACTCTTGGTATGAGTTACGGGTGTGGATTGGATGGTCGGATGCACAATGGGCACAGAAATGGAGATCTAGAGGACGAGGTCAATTTGGATGCTTCTCTTCTCTTCTCTTCTCTTTACTTCTTTACTTCTTTGGATCTCAGCCCAGTATAAATGGCATCGGCATGGGTTTTTACCACCTTCGGAGACAGTTAAGTAAAGGTGGAGTTTCCCCGTGTGCAGAATCCACCGATAGGTCGCCCTAAGTGGTACCGATTGGTTGCGGGACTTATGGGTTCATATGATAGCATACGAGGAATAGTTGTTTGATCCTTTCTTTTCCTTTCCTTTCCTACTCATGTACGGGTTTATGCAGTCCAGGAGGTCTGCGCCTAAAGAGGGGGATAATGTAATGGCACGGCAGCACGTGACGTGTCCAGGGCCGGGTAACACCCGCGTTATATAGTCGGCTCGCATGCCAGCCCCTTCCTGGTGCGGGAATGAATACCCGCCCCAGGGAGGGGTTGGACGACTTAGTCGTCGGTGTTACTCCGAGGTTCGGAGAGGCAATGAGCTCCCGAACTCAACACCGAAAATCAAAAAAAAAGTTTTCGGTCACAGCCTATGTAGATAATAACTGCTCTGGTAGTCTGCCTGCACTTGACCGAAATTGATTCTGTGTGGTGGAGGTGCCCTCAATGCTGGCCGATGCTTCATTCTGAGGTAGGCCAAACACGGGTCTATCCTGCATGACATTAAGGGATATGCTGGAGTACCTCCACCACACACAAACAATTTCGGTCAAGTGCAGGCAGACTACTAGAGCAGTTATTATCTATATAGGCTGTGACCGAAAACTTCTTTCCAGATTTTCGGTGTTCAATTCGGGTGTTCAACCCTTGGAGTTGCACCGTAAAACTGATCACCTATTCGGGGACGTAAATCGTTCAGCCCCCTGGATCGGGGCGGGGGCTGGTACACGAGCTTACACGAGCCTTAGATCTTTAGAGATAATCTTACCTTTATACTACTCTACAATATTGACATCCACGTTTGCAACCGTATATTCTCATATACCTTCATACGAGACCATACACGGACGTATGCCCTTACAATGTGGTGATGGTGATGGTGATGATGGTTGTCATGGACTTACGGGTCACGGTGAAGGTGTGTGCTGCTGTGTACCTTAAGTACTCATTCCCCACCTGGTGCTTGAAGCGCGGCTGTGAGGGCGGTTACCAAAATCCTGTCAGGGTTCTGATGTGAGCCTGGCAGGCAAGACAGTGCCAAGCTTGCAGCTGGCTGCAACCGCGGCAAATCTATGGTATCAACTGTGCCAGTACTGTCATGAGTATGCAAAATTAAATCAAGGTGATTGCAAGATCAACCTCATATGAGCCTTATACGAAACGGAGGGCCCCCGCTAAAGTAAATTGAAAACACACGAAAGTTAGAGTTTTGTCCACTGTTGCCTGCCATAGTGGGTGTACCTACTAGACTTGGCCATGTGGGTCACAAGGGTACGCCTTATAAGCGTGAGCATTCTAGATCTCCAGTCGAAGGATACCATCCTACTCATTAAACTTATATTGAGAAGTATATTGCACTCCAAGCATCAGTTCCGCCGTTTCCGAGTCCTAGTCTGACAGATGGCTAGATGCGATGCCCGCTGTATCCAAGCCGTCTAACAGACTGTCCGAGTACACGTGCCGGTATCTAGGCTCGAGAAACAGCCTACCCCTCGAGTCAGTCCCCCTTTCCCCGGTCAGCTGCAGCCGAGGACGTTTCGCCCTATAGTCCAACGATTGGTTGAGTACATTTTGTTCGCTTCTTTCGCAGTGCAGGTTGCAGAAAGTGAGATTTCGGTGTAAGTGCTACTCCATAGTGAGTCCAGTCTATAACCTTGAAGTCGCATACCCAATACGTACATTAAGGTATCCTGAATGTCACAATGTTTACGGCTTTCCACAATTGCGGTTTGGTCACAACGGGCTCTCCGCTCCCATCCGCAGCAAGGGGACACTCGGTCGTAATCTACGGAATTCACCACGCACCACAAAATAGTGGGGCTAGTTGACGCGTGCTCCACGGTGAAGCCTAGTCAGCCAGTATGATCGGCGCGTCAAGGATCGTGGCTCATACGTTGTTGGGTGTAAGTGCATTTGAATATTAAGTAAGGGATATTAAAATGGAATGCTATGGAGTAGAGTTTATAACCAACATTACTAAATAGATTGGATTCTTCAAGTTCAAACAGTTTGCCGACACTAAAAGTATTTAAATAGTTGGTTTTTGTAAGCTTCCGGCTACCAGGTTACAGATCAAACACCCTATAATTCTATAAATCTGGTCGATGTGGCAAACAAACCCTAGAGTTATACTCTAGTTAATCAAACTGAAATAATATCTACAACATTCGAGAACGGAGCTACTGCAGGAACGTCAGGGTGCAAGAACCCTAGCCCATTTATCGGACGTCACTCTATTCCCATGCACTTCTATTACCGAGCCTCACCCAAGAGACAAATGACGGGCCCCTTCAGGAGAAACCCGGACAGCGTGCCGGGGACGTGCCGTTCAACCGTTGGATCAGGTTATCGCCTGCAAACCCAAACAAAGCAGCAATAAGGCTGCTCGATCTCTATATATTCTTTCAAATTCCCTCCCTCATTTTCTAATCCTCAGTCACTCTTTTTCAACCTCACATTGCCGTCACTTCTGACATCTACACCAACATGATGACCAGGCCTCTGTTCGGAGCCGCCTTGTTCGCTGTCGCTCATTTCACCAATTCCGTTGTTGCAGATAGTTATTTTTTCCCTAATACCGATGGACTCGACCCACAGGCAAAACATGTCTCACCCGGTTGTGAAGCCGCGATGAAGGCGCCTCTGAATTGCGATCCTTACCTCAAAATCTTCACTAAGAAGAACTGCTACGAACCCCTTAATAATACTGCTCTTCAGCAATCAGTCTGCAAACCTGAGTGTGGCACTGCACTGGCGGCATATCACACCTCTGTCGCCAAGGCTTGTGCTTCCGACCCTCAGCCTTTCCCAGGGCTTTCAGCAACATACTACGGCGATAATGCATACGCCATTTATAATCTCACTTGTTTGACAGACACGAGGACGGGAGATTATTGCACCGGTACATCTTAGCTCTCCATTCTTGGAGAACACTGCTGATTTGAACAGAAACTATCGGTAAATACTTGAAGGGAGGAGATGTCCCAAATAGAAAACTTTGCTCCAACTGCGCCACCAAAATCCTCGACCAAATCAATAACACGCCGTTCCACAACTATGGAAACTTGGCCCAACAAGTGTCGAACATTCGAGCGAAATGCAGCTTCTTGCCCAGAATCCCAGTCAACCCCAATGGTAGCCCCCTGGTCCCGAAATCATCAGCAAACGGACCGGCAACTCCATCTCCCAAGACAAATTCCACGGATTCATGCGCTTCCGGAAAACATTACAACGTCGTTTCGGGGGATACTTGTCAGATTGTGTGCGAGAAGGAAAGCGTTGCTACTGAGTCAGTAATTCTTCTCAACAAACTCAACGCCGACTGCACTAACCTGCAGATCGGACCGATCTGCCTCCCAGAGGCGTGCACGTTGTATATGATTCAGAAGGGCGAAGAGACTAGGTGCGCTGCGCTTTTGGAATCGAAGGGTGTCACCATGCAGCAGTTCTTGGCATGGAACCCTGCGGTCAACACCCAATGCTCCAACTTGAAGGCCAACGAGAACTACTGCTTCGGCGAGCCCGGAAAAAACCCCGTTCACAAATGTCCTTCCGGAAAGCGCTACCTCGTCGTCGCCAACGATACTTGTGCGATTGTTGCCCAGAAGAACGGCGTCGACACTGCTTCGATCATCTCTCTCAATGGTCTTAATGCTCAATGCACCAACATGAAGGTTGGCGACGAGATCTGCCTCCCCATCCCATGCACAACCTACACAGTTCAATCTGGCGATACCTGCAACTCCGTTGCCGCTGCAAGGGGCATCACGACCCAGCAATTTATGTCATGGAACCCGTCGATCAACAGCGGATGCACGAACTTGCTCGCCGGTATGGATTACTGTGTCCGTGCTCCCGGAGCTACATGCCCTTCCCGTAGTCGTTACACCGTCGTTAAGGGCGATACCTGCCAGGTTGTCGCCGAGAAGGCCAGTACTGATGCTGCTTCAATCATCTCTCTCAATGCTCTCAATGCCCAGTGTACCGACCTGAAGCTTGGATCCGACATTTGCCTCCCGGTGCCATGCGCAACCTACAAGGTGAAGTCCGGCGACACATGCAAGGCTATTGCGAGTGCCAACGGCATCACATTGGCTGACTTCATGTCAATGAACCCGTCGATCGACAGCAAATGCTCCAACATGCTTGCCGGCTTGAACTACTGTGTTGGCAAATGCCCTTCCAAGAAGCACTACACCGTTATTAAGGGCGATACCTGCCAGACTATTGCTGAGAAGGAGGAAGTCGCTACCGACCCCATCATGGTTCTCAACGGCCTTAACGCCCAGTGCACCGACCTCCAGCTTGGGGCCTCTATTTGCGTCCCTGTCGCATGCCCAACATACAAGGTGAAGCAGGGTGATACCTGTAATAGTATTGCTGCCGCGAATGGCATCTCCACCGCCGACTTTTTCTTGTATAACCCGTCTATCAACAAGGACTGTGACGATATGCTTGCTGGCTTGAACTATTGTATCGGCCCTAACGCAATGGCCCCCGCCGCCGGCGCAAAGAAGATGCGACGTGAGACATGTGTTTCCGGAAAAAAACACAAGGTCGTTGAGGGTGATACTTGCGAGGTTGTCGCCGAAAAGAACAGTGTGCCTACTGAGGAGATCATCACCGTCAACAACCTAAACTCCCAATGCACCAACTTAATCCTTGGATCTACGATCTGTCTCCCAAAATCTTGCACGATTTACGCCCCCATGAACGGTGAGACTTGCAGCTCTGTTGCAAAGGAGCATGGCATCAGCGTTGCAAAGTTTAAGAAGTGGAACCCATCGATCAACAAGGATTGCACGAACTTGCTTGCTGGTATTAGCTACTGCGTTACCGCTCCTGGGTCCAAGAAGAAGGTCCCCGCCGCCGGCGCAAAGTTGAGACGTCAGACATGTGCTTCCAGAAAGACATACCAAGTCATTGAGGGTGATAACTGCCAACTTATCTCCTCCAAGAACAGTGTGGCTACCGAGGAGATCATCTCCATCAACGGCCTGAACTCCCAATGCACCGACCTGATCCTTGGATCTACGATCTGCCTCCCGAAATCTTGCCTGCTCTACGCCCCCCAAAATGGCGAGACTTGCACTACTGTTGCACAGAACCATGGCCTCACCCTTGCAGGCTTCATGGCATGGAATCCAACGATCAACTCCCAGTGCACGAACTTGATCGCCGGCGTAAATTACTGTGTTGGTCCTCCTCCTGCGACCAGGACAAGAGTGCGACGCGCAATCCCCACCCACTATGCAGACGCAGCCATTCCTGCTCCCACTCCTGTTGCATCCGGTACCACCCACAACTGTGGCCAATACTACAAGGTTCAAATGGTAAGTGACCTTATAGTCCGTGAATAAACTAGCAGCTGACAAGTCTCGTTTAGTTTGATACTTGTGATATGGTGTCGAACGAATTCCAGATCCCCAAGGACCTCTTCATGAAGATCAACTCTGGCCTCGGCGCAGCCTGTGACAACCTCCTCACAAATGTCTACTACTGCGTGCTCCCAACTAAAGACTGGAATTCGCCCCCGCCACCCAAGCAAATTGAGGCCCCCCCAGCTCCCACCCCTATTGGTAAGATTCCATCCTAATCCTCTTCTACAGTTAACCTAACGTTCGCCTGCTCTAGGAACGACCGATCAATGTTTCGAGTGGTACATCGTCCAGATGGGCGATATTTGCTTCAACATTATCAACCAGTACTCCATCACCATGGAACAACTGCGTTTCTGGAATACCCAGGTCAATGAACAGTGCACTAATCTCATTCCTGGCGATGCGTACTGTGTCAGCGGAGCTCAACAGCCGCATTCAAAGGCCTAAGCGAGGGGGATTGAGGGGATATGGTGGTGGGATTGAGTTTTAGCATCGTTATCGGGGCGGTTAAAGTGGGGTGGAAGAGGAGTAAAGGAATCGTATTTTGAGAATGTTTCTGTATCTAGATTCGGTTAGTTACGGCGGAGAAAGATGGAAGCGATATTTCACTACCTCACCCAAACTGTTAATATATTGTAATCATGAGCGCCGACTTTCTGACCTGCACCTCTCCTGAGACGAACCTTGTGCTGTTAGCGTAGATTATTGTGGAGTAAGTGCGATGCGGCCGAACGTACTAGGCGCGTCTTTTTAGCTAGGGGATATAATATGACAAGGTTCAACCTGAGATGGTTGTCTAGGTGTCGTTTGCTATTATTTGTGCCTGTGTAATGTTTAATAGCTTACCTACCAGTACGCGTGAACATTATCAGGCAAACCTTTTTGAAAATTCGCCGAAGTTACCTAGGTAGTCTTGTGTATTTTAGACGTGCAGTCTGCGCAGTAAAGGGATTAGAATGTTTGATATTAATCCTCCAGTATACTCCGACTTGGGCTATTTCATGTTCGGAGTTCTCGCCCAATGAAGTTCTCCTTCTCCATGTGATATATATGGGCTGTTTCTCTCCCCCTTATATCTGAATACAAGTCATCATCTAACTCAACACATTAGGGGGTTCAATATCAGCATTGACTCCTCCCCCTCCCCGCAATCGCCACGGTCAAAAAGACCAGATAATTATTGACAGTTTTCAGCTCAACCTAAGGAAGAGGGTTGAATTTGAACTATAATTCCTTAACGCCCGCAGTATCTGTATATCTAATACGACAAAACTTTTGATGACCAACCCGACCCATTCCAATCGTAGAACTTCCCTATCTGTAGTCTATCTTCTCCGCCCCTTCTGCACCAACTCAAACCCATCCTCATCCACCACACGTTCTAGCCTTTCCCTCGGCGCCGTGGCGGGAGTCGGAGCATCCCCCATCTCCTCATCCTCTTCCTCCTCATCATCATCATCACTAGATCCAGCCTCTTGCTCCACCTCCTCAACCTTCGGCGGCAGCGGCGAATTCCGTGGCATCACCAAAAACCGTTGGTGTAGCATATCCACCGTCGCAAACGTTCCGTCGGTAATCTCTTTCCTTAACATTATGACCTGGCGCGCAACCTATCCCTTCCGTCAGTCTCATGAGCGCACTCGCGCGGGGCGACATACCTCAAAAGCGCTATCATCCTCCAAATTTACCTCAAACTCATCCTCCATGACCTGCAGCAGTCGGTACTCGATTGTGTCCTCATTCGCGTCGGGGTCTTCGCTCCACAGATCCGCGATTACCCCGCATAGCCAGTCGCGCTTGTCGCTGCTGTCGGGTCCGCCCCAGCCGCACGCCACCGCGTCCCGTAGAGGCTGCCAGAAGTTGAGGATTAGCGAGACGCCGAGCTCCCATTTTTCAGTTTGGAGGGGCGTGAATAGGGCGGGTTGTGCGACTGAATTGATGGTAGTTGCGGAGGCCATTGCGGGGTGGTGAGGCAAGGTGAAGGAAAAAGATTTGTTAACAAGTTGATTCATTAGGGGCCGGGTAACATAGCGGGGTAATGTCGAGTGATGGGAAGTGCGACGTGTTGTTTTCCGGTGGACTTGCAGGATGTTGTTATGCTGAAAGAGATGTTACAGATGATTAAAAGCCAACGTACATCTCAATACCGTGGACGAGGGCAAGAACCCGGATTCCAATTCCAAAGTCTACGACATAAACGACGAGCCCGCCGAGGAACAATACTCACAACTCACCTCCAGCTCTCGAGTACCACAAGCCTTTTGAGCACCTCAATTACTCCATGGGCATCACGAATCATGGACAGCTGTAGATGGCGCTTGAATTTACTTGAGCCAGGATTAAGGCCAAAATTGCTGCATATACAAGAACTAGTGGTATAGTATAACCGGCAGAGCATGGTGCATTAAACGCTAGGTGCTAGAACACCACTAGATGCAGATTCGAAACCTACAGTTATCACCCTTTTACAAAGGATCAGCATATTTCAGACAGCTCGAATACCATCTTTGCCACTATAGTTGTTATGCAGCATTCCAGTCCATCAAATGTCAGAGTTGACTCAATACTGGTAAGACTGGAGATAGCCATGAAACTAGACGTCTCGAGTGGGCTTGAGTTTGTGGGTGATGATATCTCATCAGCCGGATAGCAATATCCGGCGGACACGTTCTACTTGCCATTAAGACGAGATGTCTTCACTAGCCACTCCTCTAATTGATACAGCTAATCATCACCATCCCATCACTATCCCATCACTATCCCATCACTATCCCATCACTATCCCATCACTATCCCATCACTATCCCATCACTATCCCATCACTATCCCATCACTATCCCATCACCATCCCATCACCATCCCATCACTATCCCATCACTA
>Ga0307515_10015225_pt1 | contig 14190 bp, 6 predicted proteins | sample 17_EM_MG_FD_194513 | JGI IMG/M metagenome (GOLD analysis project Ga0307515, IMG submission 194513) | Populus trichocarpa ectomycorrhiza microbial communities from riparian zone in the Pacific Northwest, United States - 17_EM | ecosystem: Host-associated > Plants > Roots > Unclassified | place...
TATTTATAAAATATAGAGCTATATTAGTGGGACTATAAGGGGTATATTGTTTTGATGGGGGGGGTAGATGCGCGCGTCGTGGCCCTTAGCGAGTTTCCGATCTTTTGCAACAGACAGTAACCCTTACTCGGATTTACATCTTAATTAATATCTAAATATTTCCAAATAAATACCTCCTTTTTATAATCTGCGCTTACTTTATAAACGACTAAAAAGAGCTAAGAAAATCTCTTTTTACTCTTTGTATAGTTTTAGAATATAGTAAAACCCAACCTTTACCGCACATGCAACCTTACTAAAAGGTAGCGCCACACTCTAAAACTTACGCATACCCATCTTACCATCAAAAACAATTGATTTTCCAACTTTTAAGACCTAATTCCTACTACCTAGTGAGCTAGAGGTGGATTTATTTGTCGTTTTACCCCCTTTCTCCTAACAGAAAAATTTCTCTAAGGGTGGCCCTAGCTTATAAGCGAGGCACGGACAGGAATACCTAAAAAAAATACTACTACTACTACTAATACCAAAACTACAAAATAGGAGCTAGTTTCTCTACTACCTTTTAGCCTAATCTCCCCAGAAATCTTCTAGTAGGATTAGTAAGGAAAAAGGGTATAAGGATAGTAAGAACCAGGAAACCCCCCTATATAATACCGAAGCCTAGTAGGCATTTAAAAAACAACCTTTTATAGAAATAAGTGACAATAAGTCTACATTTACTTTTTCTGCCCCTTCTCCTTCTCCTGGCCTATTTGGGACAGGAGAAAAAAGAGGATATCCTCAGTTTTCTACCGAAAAAGAAAACCAAAAACCTGCAAAAAAGACAACAAAACTTATAACTTTTACGGCTGGTATACCTAGTATACCCTTTCCTCCCCTTTCTCCAGAACAACACCTATAAAAGGCCTTAGAAAGCCTAACCCAGGCCTATAAAGGGCTAGAAGAAGAAAAAAAAGAGGAAAAAAAAGAATAAGTTAAACAGCTAGAGGACTATACACGTAGTATCCTAGCAGGAGAAAATCCCTTTATAAAAGGAAAAGAAAAGACAAAAGAAGTCCTAAAAGGACTAGTTGAAGAAGTAAGAGCTCTCCGTAAGGAGGTAGCCCCTACTAAGAAAACCTATACAGAGAGGCTAAAGAAGGACCTCTCTTCTTCTTCACCCTTACTACCATCTCCTACCCCTTCTACTTCTACTAGAAATAAGAAAAAGCAGCTATAAGAAAGGAAGCTAGTCCTAATTATAGACGAAAAGGACTAATTCCTAGATATATTCTCTATACGAAATAAAGTCAATTAACTATTTGCATTAAAACTGTAAGTAAAAAAGCTAGTACTAGCGTCTATAGCTAGAACTAAAGGAAAATAAAATATTCTTATTATAACTATAGAAGAGTATAATGTAGATTTCCTAGTTAAATATAAGGAGATCTGGTATAACTGCTTTACCTTTTAAAGAGAACAAAAATTAGAACTATGGGTTTAAATTGTAGCCCATAGGGTTCCTACCCTACCTTTTCTAGGAGAAGGAGGCTCTAAGCTTCTAAAAGAAGAAATTGAGACCTTTAATCCTATAAGGATATAAGGACTACCTAGATAGATCTTATCTAGTAAAAAAAGACACAATCTATAGACCAGATTTGGCTCTATAGTTTTTACTATAGAAAACGAAGAAAAAAGACAAGAAATCCTTAAGCAAAAAGAGATATTAATTGTAGGTACAGCTACTAAGGTAGTAAAATACCTCGAAGTCTCTCCTACTACGCAGTGCACTAGCTGCCAAAAATTTGGCCATATAGGAGACAGATGCTCTACTAGAGCCTATAGATTTTGTGCAGCTGTATATTTATCTAAAGACTACTCCTATTCTACCTATGTAATAACGGGCAAGCCCTGCAAGCACACTACCCCTCTTTGCATTAACTGTAAAGAAAACCACTTTACGAATAGTAAAGACTGCGAGGTTCTAAAAGTAGCTAAGCTAGTAGATAGTACTAGCTTAGAAGGTTTTATGGAAGAATAAAACAAAACAAATAGGATTCTAGAAGGAGGTAACTCCTACTAGGCTCTTAGTAAAAAGATATTAGAGAGCAAAAGAATAGAAATAAATTGCAAAAGGATAGGGACAGGTATTAGGATTTCTTATGGTTTTTCCTACCGTTTTCTCATTCCTTAGTAGTTGTAGTACCCTAGTATTTTACTAAGGAGCTATAAACTCTTAAGGGTTTATAAACTACTAGGATATAGCTACTAGTATATATTAAGCTGCCTAGAAAGGATTTATATATATAGAACTATAGCGCTATAGCCTAGAGACTGCATGCGTAGTATTATACGTAGTATAATATAACGGACCAAAAAAAAAAGGAATATAGTAAAGATAACTAATAGGATACTCTTTTTCTAGTCCTTTAGAAATATAGGATTATATATAAACTTAGAGCTCTTATTACAGATAATTCTAGAATAAATAACACTCTCTATTATACAATCTCTAATTTTATAGCTCTTTAAAATATTTATTAGGATCTATCCATCTAATAAATTTATTCCTAAGGGCATATTATTAACCTTACTATCTAGGACTTTCTTTTTTAAGGAGTAGTTAATATTTCTATAATTAAGTTATATAAAGAAGATGAGATAAACGGTATAGATCTTAATAAAAAGAAAAGAAAGAAGAAAGAGTAAACTTTTTAAGCCATAGGAGTACTTAGAAAGCTCTATAATATTATTATCTATAGCTATACTTCTATAGGTTATACAGCTAAGTTTAAGCAAATTATTAGAAGAATGATTCCGCTGGATAATTATACGAGATAGAATTTTTAGTTTAGCCTTCTTAATATAGCGCTTAAAGTGGAGTTAAAAGTTAATAAGTACGTAAAGAAGAACCTAAAAGCTCTTAAGGATAATATACTTTTACTATAGGACTAGGTAAACCTTTATATAATCCACTCCTTTCTAAAACATTTTTATTAAGTAACCCTTAAGATATAAAGTAATTCCATATAAATTAATTAAGTTCTCCTTATTATAGATATTCTTCTTATATATATTAAGCGTGCTTTTATTACCTATAAAAAAAATAAAGACTTAGTTACTTAAATTTAACATTACTAGGAAAAGTATACTTTATACTACTAGCATACAGATAATTTACCCCTCTATACTGCTGTACTTATCCTCTATCCTACCTATTATATAAGATATATTAAAGCGAATTAGAAAAAGGCCTAGCAGACACTAGCCTTATAAAAGGTTAAAGAGTTTTAGGAGTAATATAAAGAGACTTATTAAGCTAAAATACCGTATAATTATATTAGAAGCGATTATCTTTAGGGGTAGGAGCCTCTTAATAAGTACGATTAAATTCTAGAAGGGCTTAGATATAATATTAGAGTAAATAAAAATAAAGATAAGTATAATAATTACTGTTCTAAAGTATTATATAATATTTAAAGCCAGCTAGTACTTTAGTAGTGGTGCTAGAATTAGCAATAAAAGAGATAGCCCCTTCTTTTACGATTTATAATTAAAATTCTTTTAATTCCTGCTATAAGCGATAAGCCAGAGAGGGTATTTTCTAGAGGACGTTATATAATTACATAGGAAAGAATATTACTTAGACTAGAGAATATTAAAAGAACTAAGTATTTAAAAAGCTAGTATAGAAGTAGTATCTTAAAAGGGTAGAAATAAATCTCTATATAAGGTAATATTTAGGAAGGCTTCTAAGAATAGTCCTTACGGCTTTAAGTTACTAGTAGGCAACTTCTAACGCTAAGGACGGCAGAAAACGGCAGGGTAGGTAGAAACTGTTACGGGACACCCCCATAATACCTTGCACATATCTACCTATTTCTACTAACTTAGCAATTAGAGACTAACCGTAAAATAGCAATCTAATAGCAATCTAATGGCAATCTAACGGCAATCTACGGCATTTTGCTATATTCTGCCAAGTTCTACTAAATTCTATTAAGTTTTACTAGGACTATAACCTAAACCCTATTTTACCCTATATATATATTAATTAAGCAACTAAGTTAATAATATATACCCTTTCTTCCCGTTTTCCTACCTTCTTTTCTTATATAACGTCTTAACTTCTTATACAGTTTATATATATAGCTTAATAATATCTACCTTACTATATATTATCGCCGCTTATACTTACTCCGTAACATACTACTATAGTAGTGTACGCGGTCCCTCTCAGATAGTAAGTTACAGTGCTATTAGGTCTGCCAGTCGGGCGCAGTCAGTCAGTGAAAATTAGTAGGAAAGCAGTCAGTAAGAAGAGAAGAAAAGAGTGTATTTTATGTCCCTCGTGCCTATCTAAGTTGTTAAAGACTTTAAAGGCTCCAGACCGATCTATATAACTTGTGGAAGGCCTAGGCTCTCCCAAAGCTATGCCTAATCTAGATGTTAAATCCAGGGGCCAAATCACACCACCACATACCTCCCCCACCTAAGTTGTTATCCCCTAACGACTTCCAAAACTCTAAAACTCCTTATCTTTAAAATGAAGGCGCGGCAGGTAATCGTATGCGTTTCTTGCCCTTACTACAAACCTGAGATGGTAAACGAGGAGACTCCGTTCTGGTTAAATGAGACCACTCTTATCTATTTAGCTAAGCAGCACGAGAGACTTTAGACTGGCGGCTCTTAGATAACATAGCTCTTTCGCGCCCTTCTATTTGCTCAGTTCTATCCCACAATTCTTTAGGTAACTCTACATAACTCTGTCCTTCTACAACAACCGGGGGCACTCTGCTTAGGTCTACTGTAACAGTTAAAGGATCAATTCTATTATTAACGCAGTAAAAGTATAAGCGGCTATTGAAGCGCTCTATTTCGGTTGTATGTATAAGCTGAAACGCATCCTTATAGTTTTCGACAGCCCTAAGACGGTAGGAACGCATCCATTTCCCAACTTCGTTCCTATTGCTATTAAGAAGAAGGTCACAATCTCGAATTACTGCTGGAGAATCCCATCGCCGTCTACCCAGAAGAGCGTCAGATAAGGCGCTGGTAGCTGTAAGTTTAACTGCAGCAGGGAAGCGGTATAGGATTGCGCTATAAAGATTGGTATGTCCAGATAGCGTACAGGGCGGCGCTTTTAAGTCTTAGTATGCATCTACTAGCTCTGCCTAGGTTCCCCCTTCTATAACCTTAAGGTTGTTATGATCGTCCTAAATGCTAATAAACTATAGCAGTATTGTTCACCGGGTCCTAGTTAAAGGTCCTTTTGCTCTATAAGGAAGGTAAGGTATAGTTATACGCATATCTCCTTTCTTATAAGGCTGAGCTACCTAGTTAGTTGCATATTTCTCTACATCCTTAGTAGTCCAGTTATAGTCTAAGATTTTATGCACGAATCCGTCGCCCTTGGTTAATCCTCACGCTTTAAGATCTGCCTACTATAATTTTAAGTAATAATACATGCCGGGTAAAATAATTGTGCAGTTATCCTTAGTCTTATTATCCAGAGAAACGCTTCCTTAGATTATATTAGCACCGCGTCTACTTTTAAGAAGCAAGGGAATATTAACGTTAATGTGGCGGAACGCTATAGAGTCTCCTTTAACTGCGAATTTTGTATAATAAGGGTAGGAAATAAGTTGCCACTAACTATTAGGCCTAAGAGCGCAATAGAGACGATAATACTAAGGATCTTATCTTATTAGCTACTAGTAGAGACCATAGACCATTGTTCTTAACCAGCTATAATTTAGCCGCCTATTAATTAGACGCTAATAATAGCGGTATATGCGCATTTCCTTATTAATTATCGTTAAGATGCTAGAATCCTACTACTATCTAAACACGTTTAAAATCACGGATCCTTCTTACTGTTATACTTCTTAGTCTTCTAGTGACATCATCCAATTAAATAAAGCCTCTCTATTATAGGAAAACCTTAGCGCTAAGTTGTAAATAAACTTATACGGTCCTAAGGAATCAGATGGAACTGGAGGTCTATAAGCCTTTCTAAACCAGGAGTATATAGTAGGATCGGTCTTTATAGTGCTAAGGTGGTTATAGGCGTAATATATTAAACGGAGTCTGTGATACAGTGCGGTATAGTTTAGACCTTTTATCACCAAACCCATACGTCCTCCTATTGCTTAAGTATGCATCCAGTAGACCTTGCATATCTCCGGATTAGAACTAGCCGCCCTATACTAGCTGCGCAAGAGCTTTATGACCTCTATTAGTTCGATTTTGGTGGTTTAATTTAGGGACACCTTAAGATGCGCTAGCATATTATCCTTGTAGTTGCATCCTCGTTTTGCACAGAGTACCGCTATAACATCTACAGCCTCCTTAATATACTCCATATTATCTCCCGGCTCAATAATGCTCTTATTAAACATTAATTCTACTCCTAGCCCTCCTACTTCCGGGTAAGCAATTGCTAACCCCCTTCTTAGATTCCTTCTTAATAAAGATACTAGCAGCCGCGGGGGTGAGCTAACAGGCGTTCCAGCTGCGAGAATGCTCTCGTTTATAGATAATAAAGGCGAGTTAACTAATATAGGCGATCCTTATTGGGACGGACTTGGCATAATACTGACGCCTCCTCCTTAAACAGGTGTTAATGGCTAAAAGGCTAAGGGATTCATTACGTTAGAAGCATGCCGTAAATATATTTACAGTGCGAGAGCTAAGCTCTCTCCTGCTTGTCTAATTCCGACATTGGTAACCTCTAGTCCTATAGTAGTTAGTCTCCTACTTCTTAGCGGTAGGTCCTTATTTAGAATAAGGAAGCCAGTTAAGTATCTTCCTAAACCATACTTATTTACTACCTGGTCTAATATTGCCCTTCCTAATATCTTAGATGCGAGCGCAAAATTGGTCGGCTGTAGTTAAGTAGTGTTCTAGATGCCACGTCCTAAATGTTTAAGCCTATCAATTAGAGCTTCATTAACTCTTGCTATAACTTTAGGAAGTAGGTATATTGCGAGCTTTTAGACGGCGGAGAGGAAGTTATAGGAGACTGCGTATTTTAGCGGTTTGTTAAGAATATCTTGTCCCCAGGCCTTTTAGATAGTTTCTCTAGCTTCGTTATATTGGTTTCTCTAATCTTTAGCCATTTTGCTAACGTTAGAGATGTCCTTAAAGATTAATATAAATGCGTCCTTTCCTAGAGATGCTTGCAGTCCGTTATCTTGGTTAATAAAATTAACTACTACACTAGCCGCATCTGCGTAGTTTTCTCGTAAGAGCAAAATCTTATTATAGATTTGGATAAGCACTACTTAACGCCGATTAACCGCGAAGCCTCTAACTTCCGTCAGAATATCACTAATTTGTCGCTTAGCTCCTTTATAGAGGACTAGTAATTTGCTAGATAAAGATATAATAAGCGTGCCATTATTCTTAATTCTGCTTAGTTTCTGCTTTAGCTGATTATAACTATCTCTAAGGTTTATTAAGGGCAAAAAGGTAAAGTTCTGAATAGGGTTTCCTGATCTGAATAGTCTACCAAATCTAGGTGGCGGTGTGGAGTTCTGCCAGCTCTAATTGTTAAATAAACTAATTATAATTTTCTATACCCGGCATAGAAAATTGCTATTAGCTTAGTAAAGGCGGTGAGCGGAACTAACATCTTTGCAGTAAATAATACTATATGGTTATTTATAAATATTCTTCTGCCCTTACCTCACTGTTAACACGCATTAGATTTCTAACTAAAAAAGTAAATAAGAACGCGTAATAGAAAGAGCTTTAGGAAATACGGCAAATAAAAGGATTATACGGCTGTTATCTATATCCCCTCCCCCGCCGCAGAACTTAACTATCCCCTAGTTAAATGTTTTATACTTAGTTCTATCAAACGATCTTTCTAAAACGCGCACTTCTTAAACTACGCGGCGTTACGATACTGGTGGATTTTGTATATCTTTCTTAGGCTCTAGCTCTGCTGTCATTTCTTATAGTATAGTTCTGCCTAACTGGTCGAGCCGGTCTTCCTAGTAGACTTTAGATATCTGTCGCTAATAGAACCTCTTTAATTTATTTCCTGGAGTTTAATTACGGAACGGTATACCATTAAGATCCTTAATTAAGTACCATCCTTTATAAGGGTAACTCTTACGTACGCGGAACGGGCCTAGCTACTTTAGATCCAACTTATAACTACTAGAATAGTCTTACTTAAGTTACGCGTTATAAAGCATAACTATATCCCTAACCTTAAATACGTCCTGGCGAATACGGCAGATATTATTAAAATATTCTTTATTTACCTCCCTTAGTCGTCTTATACGCGTGACAGCCTCTTACACATCTATATCTCTTTAGTTAAACTACTTTACACGAAGTGCTAGTAGCTTTATAGTGGTCCGGACTGTTTGCTAGGGTAGCGTTTGCCAAGTAGGTATACAGAGTTTAATGGGAAGGATATGCTTATATCCGTATATAACTCTCGCTAGCGTTATTTCCGTAGGTCGCTTAACAGTTGTTCTATCTGCCTATAAAACAGTATAGAGATTGTCCAGCTATAAGCCATCTATCTTTGCTAAAGCGTCTACTATAGGCTTATATCCTCGCTCTATTAAGCCTTATCCCTACAGGTAATATACGGAAGCTATAACCCTTTTGATATTATAGAGCTCCGCAAGCGCAGCGGTTATATTAGCATTTTCTCTACCACCATCTATAGAAAGCTGTCCGAATACTCCCTATCTATAGATAACGTCTTTATAGAGAAACTTTGCCATACTTTTTATATCCTTTTTCCGAAGGGCTTAAGCTTCCACCTATCTAGATACGTATTCTTAAGCAGTAGCCAGGTATCAAAAACTAAGACAAGTTATTAGCATAAACGTAATATCTACGGTCACTCGGTGCTATAAAATGGACTCCTATATAGGGTGCATTGCTTCTTCTTTTTATCCTGGCTGTTGTTCCTGGCATTACGGGCATGACTTAATATGCTATAATATCTGATCCTATAGTCCTAGCCACTAATATCGATTTAAGACTCTTTAATATGTTCCTTCTTGTCTATAATATCCACTCCGATTATAAAGGTTCTTAATGATCTCTTGCTAAGTATTTTTGTTATTAATTACCCTTCGCATTGGTATATTTTTTAACTGTTGGCAGAAGAGCTGTTGATTGCGTACTAGGAATTTCAGCGTATGTCGTTTAAACTTTTTAAATTCTTTAGTATTTATTTCTTCTGGACGTCGTAAGGTTACTAGCTATTTCGCAATCTTCTGAGACTCTCCCGAATACGAGTCTTCTAGTGGCAGATCTACCTCCATTTTAACTGGGCTAGCTATGTATTCTAAAGCACTCAGTTTGCAGTTAATAAACTCTTTAATATCCTTAGTCGGCTTATCAGGTCGTTCGCCATCTAGTAGTTGTCGTGATAGTTTATTAGCTAGGCTATTCTTCTTCCCTAGAATATACCTAATATCAAAGTCCTATAACTAAATCCATGCTAGCCATCGCGTTATTAAGGCTCCTAGTAAATCAGTAGCAGCACAATTTAGTTACGCGACTAAGGTATTCGCATCCGTCTCAACCGTAAAGCGGACGCCGTACAGGTACACTTAACACTTCTTTAATACATATAGCAATGCTTAACATTTAAGCTTTCCTAAATTATACTTCTGCTCCGCTTAAGACTAGATGCCGCTTTTATATTAATATAGGTAGTGACAACCTTGTACGTCCAGTTATATAAGACCGCATCCCCACCCATTCTTATATCTATCAACGGCGAGAACAATCAGCCTAGCCCCCTTACTATAATCCAGTTAAACCAACGCAGGTGCTGTAGTGATTATATGCTTTAGAGTCTTTATAGCGGCTATTTGCTCTATACCCTATATAAACGGAACGTTTACTTATAGCAGTTGGAAGATTGGCTCTACCTTTATTGCGAAGTCTTCTACTTATATTCGGTAATACACGATAACTCCTATAAATGCTCGGGCAGACGTAACGTCTTCGCAGTCTCTCTAGTAAATAATCTTTGCGACTTTTAACTCTTCCGGATATCGCCCCTTTCTATTATAGCGGTAACCAACTACTATAATCTCGTCCTTGCAGAAATAAGACTTTGCGCCTAAGATTATACACCCAGCTTGTTCCAAATCTGCAAGTACTCCGTCTAGCCACATAATGTATTCCAGAATATATCTGCGCACGCCTAGAAGGCTCTCTTCTCCATTATACACTATCTATGGTCCTTTTACTATAATATTATCCAGAAACGGCAAGGCATAGTGTGGGATGTGTCGCTCTAGAATCTTAGTAATTGTCCTCACAAACTAGGCTACCGAATTCGTTCCTCCTATAGGTACCGTTGTTTATTATAGAAGTCCCAAAGGTGTTGTAAAGGCCGTTAGGTTTCTGCTTTCTATATTTAGCTCCAATTGGTTATATCTAGAGAAGAAGTCAACTAAAGACATAACCTTACACCCCGCAAACTCCTTAGAAAACTTATTAGCATATAGCGGCAGATTTGCGTCCCTAATAGTTACTTAGTTAATATTTATCGCCGCGTTAATTAGCCGGTACTTCTTGTGTTCCTTTTTGCTTATAAGAAACTATGGATTCCTATATAGGCTTTCGTAATATTCTAGAGTCCCTTAAGCTAGTCGTTCTCGTAATATATTTATTACTTTCCCTTATAGAGCCCTTGGTACAGGGAAGTTCGGCACTTACTATACTTTATGCGGTATAGTCTTAATCTTTAATAGTGGAGTTACGTCTCTGCTAACACGACCTATCTTAGAGAACTCCCATGTTAGAGCTTCTTCTCGGTTAAATAATATGGCCTTAAAGATTTCTTATTCTCTTAGCTGGAGGTCCCCTATAATTACGCGCTCTAATTGTTTTAGCTTCAGCCGTGTACCGCGGGCCAGCTTAGTATACCGCGGCTTAAGGAAATAATTATATAGACTAAGGGGCAACCCTTAAATGGACGCCTTTTGGCGACGCAAGGCCACTTCTCGCCACTCTATTATTCCTCCTATAACCGTTCTGTTTAGTGCTAACGAATTAACCGGGTGGACTTTCTCTGCCTTTTGTTTATACGCAGTTGCTATACTTATAGCGTTCTGTCGGGCCTTACTCCTATAGCCTTCTATTTACATCGTGAATAGATCCGTTATCTTTAACATTTAATATATAAGGGATCCAGCCTTCGCTTTAAACACTGGCTTCTACCTTCCTCCTAAGTACTTCTTTAGGACTTCCTTTAACGTTTTGCTGTTAAGCTCTCTTTATCTAGCGTTATGCTCTTCTTTCCGTTAATTGCCCTATTTAGCGGATATCTAAAATAGTAGACGCCCTTATTAAAGTCGCACCTTATTTCCCTTCTCTCCGTCCTCCTTATCCTAATACGCCGGGTTATAAGTAACCCCGGATATAATCCTAGCGGTCGCACCGGTTACACATTTCCTAAACTACTGCCTATACTAATTCCTTTATCTAGTCTAAGGAACATTACGTCCTTATAGGATATTAAGAACCTTATTTTAACTCCGCTATCTTTTAATTAAATAATATAAGATACCTAGCCTGTTGCTGTTCGCTGCGTTGCTAGTCTAGCCCTTACTGACCACGGCTTACTAAGTATTACCTTATATGACATTTCTCCCACAGTAATAAAAGTCGTGGATATTAAGATGTCCCCTATAACTATAGGGGCTATATACACCAATCTAATGAACTTAGACTAAGTCCCATTTGCAGACGTTAGACGTGCGCCCTATAACTACGGGGGTAGACTTGATATTAGCAAGCCGTGTTATAGAGCCACACTTTCCTTAATAAGGTTGAGCTCCGCTCCAGAGTTAATTAAGCACTTAACCCTTTTATCTCCTATCTGTGCTTCTATCTTTAGACATTGTTATTAAAACCGGGTGAATCCTGCTTCCCGTTTGATCTGGTCTACCTCCGCAGTTATTAGGCCAGCTTAATCAGCATAAAACGTTAGGTACGCCGACGATGTAGATGCCTTAACACCCTCTTACTTTTATTGGTAAGGCTCTGCAAGAGGTAGCGGGAGAGGCTTAAAGAATAACCTTGCGACTTTAGGCATATATATAAGGCAGTCACTAATAGTAACTTCGATAGTTTTTAATAAGATCTTGTCCGCCATTACGGTTGGGCTTAGGATGTTCCCTTTTAGTATGTCTATTATCCTGACCAGCTTTAGTCGCGGTACTTTAGCGGTTGCAGTTACTTCCGTTCCTTATTCTACTTCTCTTCTTAGCTGTTTAGAATAGTCTATTTCATTAGTCTCCTTATTACTTATTAGTGATTGGGGGGCCTGCCGCTGTAGTCGTGGTGCGATTTAGACATGTCCTCCTAGTTGTATATTTCAAACTATTGCCGGTTACAAACCAGTCGGTTTTAGAGGTGGTTTCGTTACCCTTATATCTCCTCTTAGCTTCCTAAGATCGTATGACCGTGTCGTAGGCTGCGACTGGGTTGCTGCTCCTACTAGATCAACGTATACCAACTCCACTTAATACACATCTTCCCAGGACTCGCCGAGCTCTTCTTCGCTTTTAGCGCCATTGCTTTTTACAAGCTCTACTAAGGACGCGTTTGGTTAGATGCCTGTCGCCATCACATCAGGATTAATATTCATATTCTGCCTTAGCCAGTCTTTAATAAACTAAATTTAATGGTTGCTCGGTAAATATGGGAGTAGATTTCCTGGGCGCTGACGTGTTCCAGTGCAGATTTGGTTATTCTCGTTTATATACAGGAACCCCCAGCTAACTAGTTCTTAGAGCTCTGGGCATTAGTTAATAAAATAATAAGGGCCTCTATATCTATAATACGTTTTAGCTTATGCCTAGTATACACTAAAGTTTCCTGGTCCTCTATACCTTCCTAAGCCTAGCTTATATCGCTCTTGTGGCGCCCCCTTATAGGACGGCAGTAGTCCGTTGTTATTTATTACTAATTATAGACCTGCTTGTTCTTAACGCACTAACGCCTTATTTAGGAGCTGTATGTACCATATCGGGTCTTAGCGAATCCTATTAAGGAACGTTATTAAAGATATAATACTTGCTAATTTAACCGTCCTAAAATTAAGCTTCCGGAGTTAACTAGTGAGGTTCTCTAGCTTAGGATCCGTCTCTTAGGTTATTTAACGGGCACTTACCGACTTATTTAGCTAAGAGACTATAGGCGGCCAAAAAGCAGCATCTCTCTGGTTTAACATAGCCGGCTGCTGCTTATAGAATTGTCTAACTAGCTAACGGAGACCTTGCTCCTTAGGGTTTATTATTAATAAGCGGTCTACGCCCTTATGTAAATTAAGCCTGTCTTCTACAGCCCTCCTTAGTAGGTAGAAGTTAAAAGACTCTTATCTATCCGGGTTAGCTCCTATCTTAGTTATAGTATGTTTTTGATATTTAAATAGAAGTCCTTTTGCAAACCAGTATCCTTATTTACGGTTTTCTAAATTGCCAGCTTCAGTAACCTTCTGGGAAATTAGTGTGAATTGTCTGCAGTACTCGCGTATACTACTAGGTGGGTTGTTCCTATACTGTAGTATATACGCTTCTAAGAATTCTACCGTCTTAACTTGTTAAAAGTAGTTACTTCCTTGGTAGTCTGTCCGAAGCTTTCTTACGAGTTCCGTCCATCTGCTAATGATAAACTTAGGCAGACTTTAGATTTAGGTCCCTATCTAATAGTCGTAATATTCTGGAAGTCCTTAATGCTTCTTATTGTTCATAACACGGTGCCGAATGCATAGTCGCTCGTACTGTTTAATAAATTGCGATATATTTTATTCTGTAAAGTAAGGAGTCCCTAGAGTCCCTAGAGCTAGCATAGGCTAGGCTATAATATATACCTTGTCTTGTTCTATTGGTGGTTTATTATAAGGTAATAGACTAGCAGTTTCTCCTAGGATAGGTAAGTTAACCTCCTGGTTCTTATCCTCTCTTTGCTAAAGGTTATCGGTTTTGGACGTTGCAGGAGTTAGGTCTGGTACCGCATTCTCTAGGTTAGGAAAACTTTGTAGGTTAATAGGCTGCCTGCTTCCTTCTCCGTCGTTATTATAGAATAGGCCTAGCATCCCTAGTATTCCCTTTATTGGTTCTGTTGCTATTGCTCTTATAAATTTAAGGGAGGCTTGTATAAATACTAGAAGAATTATATAGACCGTTATAAATATAGTAAATAAAAAAT
>Ga0307515_10015226_pt1 | contig 14189 bp, 2 predicted proteins | sample 17_EM_MG_FD_194513 | JGI IMG/M metagenome (GOLD analysis project Ga0307515, IMG submission 194513) | Populus trichocarpa ectomycorrhiza microbial communities from riparian zone in the Pacific Northwest, United States - 17_EM | ecosystem: Host-associated > Plants > Roots > Unclassified | place...
TAATAGTAGTATGGCCTAAGGAATGGGTTAAAAAACAGCAGCTATATAAATTAGGTAGGGTATATATAAACCTAATAAATGCTCGGCTGTAGTTTAAAGGTAAGACTTAACTAAACCTAATATCTTAAAGCCCGTCTCCTAGCACTAAGTAATTACCTTTTTAAGCCCTTTAATGTTATAGCCGCTAGTAATTATAAATAGGCCTTAATTAATAAAGTTAACGCGTTAAATCTGGTCCTTATTATAGCGGACACTGTCTAGTACTACTAAGAGCTTCGCCCCCTATAGCGGCTATAAGGTTTTACCTTCTAACTATTATATATAAAGCTCTATAATAGCGGAGACGTAGCTATTTATAACTAAGTATTAGACTATCTTATTAAATAGGGCGTTTAGGGCCTCCTTATCCTATATCTCCCCTTCCTTCTTTATAGCTTCCTTCCCTATACCTATAGCTGCCCCTATAGCTAACTTCCCCTCTAGCTACCTTACCCGCTTAACTATCTTCTACCTCTTTTTTACCTACTCGCTATTTTTCCATATCTCTTTCTGTTTTAACTTCCGTTTTTAATAGCCAGCAGCCTATAATTTTTAGTTAATAACTTACTACTCTAAAAATAGGTAAAGCTTATCTTCTATTATCTAGGCGCCGTCTATATTACCTTTTAGTCTTATATACTAGTCTTCCTACTCTTTTTACTTTAGCTTATACGCCCTTATAGTATTCTTTAAGCGCTAGGCCTTATAAATATTATATAGCCGTACTATTTAGGCCTTAAATTCGTTCTAGAGGCTATAGGAGAAGGGGAAGAAGAAGGCTAGGGGGGCTTCCTTTAACTATAAAGTAGACCGTAGGGTAAGAAGATTTTTAAAAGACTCTATCTCTATAAGAGGTTAGGGGGAAGATATATAAGCGTAACGCGGGTATAGGTAAATAAAGCCACTAAACGCATAAATATTAATAGAGGAGGAGAAGAAAAGAGCTCTATATTATAGAATTATAATTATAATAGGCCGTTCTATATAAAACTAGAAGCCCTACGTAAGCTAGGAGCTAGCGCAGGTATAAGAATAGGAAGAGGGTCAAAAAATAGATTATTGAGGCGATAATGAGGTTAAAGGCGTGTGATAAGGTCCTCTATATTAACCTAGTACTAACCTAGGCCTTAAAAACGCGTCTAAAAAGTAGGGGCCACCACTAAAAGGGGGGGGTGATATTTAGACGATATGTCGCGGACCTTAGGGGGTTATGCGTAACCGAGGTTATACTAAGCCTAACCCAGACCTCTAATACCTTCGTCTAAGCCTAGGGGCCCTTACCTTAGCAAGCTTAGACGCGATTTTTTAGCTAGTATTGGAATAACCTACGCCGTCTTCCGAATTGCAAAATCACGTCTAAGAGGCTTTGGCGAGTTTTATTAAAAGTATAAGCAAAATCCGTAAAACGGATATTGCGGATATCTAATTCATTTATTTACATAACGCGTTATTATTACCAAAAGTTAATATAATATTTTTAAGAACTAGGGCTTCTAAATGGTACGAATTTTATAATACGGCTATCGCTCGGTCCTAACATTAATTTCGTTAAAGTTAAAAAACGCGTTGTTAAAAGCATAAGCACATATTGTATCTTATTAAATAGTCTGCTAATATAGATAAAACTATACAGATATATAGACATCTACTACTTAAAGCCATTGCAATACTTAGTAGGTGCTATAGTTAGGTCCTTCCTTAAAAATATCCTCCCTTAGCCTAGAGTGCCTCCACTACTACTAGGCGTTATATCCGTATAAAAAACCCACTATAGCTTAGAAGAAAAGCACTAGCCGCTAGGGTTAGAAGACTACAGTTAAACGGGAACGCTAGGAGGTCTCGCGGAGCTTATAGGAGCTAAATAATTGTTTACGGGAGGATCTTACGTCCCTAGTAGAGAGGCAGTTATAGGATATATAAGATAAGCTTCTGGCCTTACAGGAGGTAAGTAAAGACGAACAGTTAAGCTTAATAGATAGAGCTATTAAGCTTTTATATCCGTACAGCGGACGGCCTAGTTAAATTAAGGTGTTAAGACGGGTAATATATGGGCGGAGGGACTTGTTCCTAGCGGCGAAGACATTATAGGGTAAGAGTATAATAATGCAGGCGATTCTATTACTAATTCGAGCTTTTGTTACTATTATTGTGTTGCCTTTAAACGCAATTAGAGAGGAGTAGCTATTAAAGATACGGGCCATTTTAGGAGCAAATCCCGTATTTATATATGCGGAGGTAATAAAAGCACATACGGATATCCTAAGGGGTTGTTTGGTTGCACCTCCGTTACGAATATAGAGGCTCCATATTGTAACGGAACCGGAGCTCAAATGTAAATATAAGGGTGTTGTTTGGTAGATCTAACACCATTTAAATATAGAGCTCCTCCATATCGGTAAGCGCGTTAAATTTGCAAGCTATACTATATATGGTAGTTAAAATAAGGTTCTTAGCACCGTTTTAATATATAGCCTTCGAGCTCCCGTTCCATATTCTGTTTCAAGCTGGAGCTCTTATATCCCTTAACACGTCAATTCGGGTCCTCAGGTTATCGATAAGGAGTAACCAATCAGATCGCCTGAATTTGGTGCCCGTACTCAGGAATATGAGGCCGGTGATATTCGTAATATTTCATACAAAATTGATATATAAGCTTAATCTTTGGAGTTAGATCGCTTAATATGAGGCCTCTAGCAGTCGTCCTTCCTGCAGAACGGTATTTTGCATATACTGCAGCCAAAATGAGTCCTTGGAGGATGCGTACGCGTTGATTTGAAAACGGTGATCCCGCACGGGCCACTTACTCTGAGGACCCTGACGTGTTAAGGGATACACGACTTCTTATAATATAGCAACTCCACACAACTTAATTGCGATACTGCTGTCGCATTTGTAAGCCTTATATAATGTTATTATCTTAACCTTTATAATTGTAATGAGCTCGTTTTTAACGGGCGTTTATACTTAGCATATTGATATATAGCGAGGAACAAGGTGGACGGCGTAGCTGCTCTACGGTCACGAGCAACAACTTATAAATTTGACTCGTATAAGGCCTAAGGTGTTTAGGAAGCTTCTTAATTAGTTATAACTATATAGCAACTTAAAGGATATAAAGCTTCTATTAGCGGCTAAGAAGCTATTAATATTCCTGATAATATTTAGCAATAATTTGTTATATAGATTACTGAGTAAGGTAACTTAATACTTATCTGCAACGATCTACTAGTAAGTATTTACCTACCAGCTAATAAACTTCTAGTATTAATTTGCTGCTTTATAGAGCCGTATATAAAGTCCTTCCTAGTCTTTTAAAATTATATAAGGAAGTCGTTTAGCTTCCTAAGAACTCTACTCTAGAGGAGATTGCTAATAACCCTAAATAATATCCTTTCTTTACTAATTGTATTAGAGCTCTTGACGGTACTTATCTACTAGTTTTTATAACTAGTGGGTATATAAAGCAAGCTCCATAGTATAGAAGGAAGGGAGGATTATTGCAGAACGTTCTTATAGTTGTTAATTTCTAGATAAACTTCCTTTACGTTCTAGCTAGCTAGGAGGGCTCTACTTATAACTCTAGAGTCCTTAATTCGGCGAGAGCTAAAGGATTTAAAGCCTTATCTGGTAGATACTACGTTATAGATACTAGGTACTCCAATACGCCTATAACCCTAACCCCCTACCGCGGTATATAATATTATCTTTATAAGTAAGCGTAAGCAAATATTAGACTACAGAACGCAAAGAAGCTCTTTAATCTTTGGTATACGGTACTAAGGAATATAGTAAAGCGTACTATAGGAGTTTTTAAAAATTGTTTCCGGTACTTTAAGGCCAGTAGGCGTCGTCTCCCTTTAAATACGCAGGTGGATATAGTATACCCCTTAGCTGTAGTTTATAACTTTATTAATATAAATAATCCGGATAACCTACTAGATAATAATCTAGAGGTAAAGGATAAGGTTATAGATAAGGATGACGTAGGGCTTGTAGAGGTAGAAGGCGATATAGTTATAAACTAAAGACGCGATAAGATTGCGGAGCTTATATAGAAGAGTTACTACCAGGTAATTGGCAGGCCAATTACTTAAGAATATATAGTAGATTTGGGTATATTTATTATATAAATCTATATAGCTTCCCCATATAGATTGCTTACTAATTACCTATATATAAAGGCTCCAAAGAGCGACCTAGATCTTACCTAAAGCTTGCTCTCCTACGCGTCGTCCTTCCTACTAGCTAAAATATTATTAATTAAGCTTTGCTGAAGCTTTACAGCTCCAGCCGTTATAAGAAATAATTTAGTAGTAGACTCCGTCTTAAAAGCTTGTAAAATAGCTAGTTACTCTACGGGATTTAGGTTACTAAACTTATAGATAAACTCTACGGAGGCCTTCTCTTAAGGAGACTTTTAGGCAATTAACTCTCTTATAGCCCTTATCTCTCTTATTACCTTCTCTACCGTCTCCTCTAGTGCCTCTATAACTTACTGTCTTCCTCGCTAGCGCTTTATATTAGATTTGGTGGCTCTAGCAGCTTACTTAATAGCCCGCTTCCGTATAGCTAGTAAAGAAGGTTAACTCGGCGTTAAGGAAGATCTAAAAGGACTAAGGTACTTAGCTAAAAGTAAGCTTAATTAACTACCTTCAATAGAGCTACGAGCTAACTCTGACTTAAAGGCCTCATCTACTTCCTCCTCAGCCTCCTCCTCAGCCTCCTCCTCAGCCTCCTCCTTATCTTCCTTATCTACTAAACCTAATACCTACGAGGCCACCGCCAAGAGAAGTTCGGGGTCTATAGAGCTCTTAATTGCTTTATTAATCGACCTTATATAACTGCCTATCGCTAAAACTCCGTCAAATAGCTCCTATAGTAGATTTAGGAAGGCAGGCGGCGTATTACGAAACTTCTCGGCGGCAGGATTAGCTTTAAAGTAGGCCTTTATAACTTCCTCACTAGCAACAGGCACGCCTTTATCTTCGTCCTACCCCTAGCTAAAGAGGTTATAGAGCTCCTTTTACAGCTTCTAGTCCCTCTTATAGTTGTCGTGCTTACTCTTAATTTGCCTAAGAGTAATAGGCTGCCAGGAAATAGTAAGCGTACGATTAAGAGCAATCTTTCAGCCGTTAGATTTATAAGAGCTATTTACGCGATATCCTTTCTTAATGGCCTTAATGAGGCCTTCTAACATCGCCTCCTCTATCTCGCCTGTCTATCTTAGACGCGCATTCCTACGTATTGTGGGCGTCGCTATAACTCTACTACGGCTTCTACGGGAGGTAAATAAAGGTATAGAAAGCGTTAATCGCAGGGAGGGCGTTGGCTGAGGAGGAGGCTCTATTAATATACTAAAGTAGGGAGTCGTAATAGAGGCCTAGTGGCAGAGAGGGGCTTACGCGAATCGCTTACCGACGTTAATTACGTATTGTGCGAAGTTAAATCTAGAGCCTTATCTGGAGCTACCGAATAATCGCCTTTATTATAGGTTTAAACGAGCCATAGTAGTAGCCGCCACTAATTATAGAACGGGCGATACTAAAAGGTGCATAGATTAAACAGTTATGTAATGGACCCGATTTGTAACTAAATATACCCTAAAATATATTAAGGTGGGTTGGTTTACGTATATTCTAGTATCGCTAGAGTTACTATTAAGTAAACGGTTCCACTATATCCTTACTTAGCCTGCTTTTCGCTCGCATGTTTTTTTAGTTATAATTAATAAGTATTATCTAGTTGCTAACTAGGGTAAGAGCTTCCGGCCCTATTACGCACAGCTCTTTAAGGTCCGATTACTACTTGGTCTAATAGTGCCGTAGTTTATATATACTATAATACTTAATAAGGAGACGTATATAAAGGTAATAAAGCTAGCGGGGTTTTATTAGAGTACGACGGATTTTAAATAAATAAATATTAATCGGCCTGACCTATCTATTATTAGGGGCTATATTAAGAGGAGGAATAAGAATAATTATAAGGCACTATTCTTTATTATTAAAGAGGCATTTAAGGAGGTAGTAGTAGAGGAGGATTATATATCCGCGACCCTTGGCCAGATATCCGCAGGGTCTAGTAAAATATCCGTATTATCTAGCCAAACGCCCGTAGCGCCTAGTAGGATATCTACATCTTCTAGTTAAATACCCACTACCTCTATTTATTAACTAGTTAGGCGAATCTAAAATCTAGTAGGAGGTACTATATAGCTAAAGGGATAAAAGGTTCTAAGCCCTAAATTAATTCCTAAGACGATTATCTTTTTTTATGCTAAAAATTATATCCGTAGGTGTCTAAATATAATCTATTCGTGGCTTATAACTAAGGGCTATACTATAAAGTAGGCTAAAATAGCAGTGCGGAGTTATTATACAACATTATCTAAATATAATAAGAGTAGGGAGTATCAAAATTTCTATACAGAAGACTTACCTACCCGTATTTTTATTACGTCGGACGCCCTAGCCTATAGTGCGGATATTCTAGATATTGTCCGTTTTATTATATACAGTTATTATCCCAACAAAAGCCTAAATATAATACTGTAGTGATTTGGATAGGCCGCCTAATGTAATAGTATTACTAAATATATAATTATCCTTATTAAAGACTGGTATAAGGGCGCTTTTATAGATATTGCACTGCTAAAGCGAAAGTCTTAAAAACCTATAGCCCCTCTATCTACCCGACTTAGCTATAACTTTATTACTACTAGGATAGTAATATAGAAGGATAGGGTAGTGGATTTCGTCAGCGATCTGGCTTTATTCGTTATAATTAATAGTAATATTATCTTGCAGGTATCTGCTTAGGAGGAGGAGGATTAAATACTTAATAAGAATATAATATTATTAGCCCTACTAATTAAGTATATAGAAAAATAGAAGAGGGTAAAGACTAATATAGAGAAATAAGCAGTACTTCTAGATATATTATATAAGCTCGCGAATAAAGCTACTAGATATCTACACAATATTCTACTTAAGCCGTATAAGAAGACAAGTCCGTTATCTAGAGGTCTACGCTATTACTCTAATTACGATAATTTATTATAGGCTTATAAGGAGTATAATATTGTTATATTATATACTAGAAATATTGCAAAGAGTAAGTACTTAAAGGATCTATTTATAAGTGTTAAGAAGTAGATTAAAAAATAGCTTAATATAATATATTAGAATGTAGTTTAGAGTTTAATTTCCAGTTATATTATATCTAATAATTAAATCCGCATACTCTATATCTAACCTCCGCTAACTTATAAGGGCCTTAAGCGGATATTACCTAAATGGGATTGCAGCTTCCTAGGAGATAAAGTAGACGTACTTACCCGCTTTATTTATAAGGAAGGAACGCGATACTTTAGTACTAGTGTTTTATAGGCTGCGTCGTAATCTAGTAGATATATTGCTATATCTAGAAGCTTATTATAGACGCCTCTACTATTAGTAGGTCAATAGGGACCTATTAGTATATTAACTATAAAGAGTGCTAGCCTTAATTAACTATTATAAACTAAAGTATTACCACCCTTATAGCTATTATTAGCATCTAGCTTATAAACGGATATAACTAAGTCTTAAAAAACTTAGCTTATATTAACCTAAGACTTATAGGCGAACTGGTCCTAGACTACGTATACCACTCTATTACAGTTATCTTAATAGCTAGATGTTTAATATCTATATACTCTAAATACACAGCTACCCGCTTAAAAATCGTTTAGTGTATATCCGCAGAACCCTTAACTTAACCTTTAGTATCCTAATAACTCCCTATAGCGCCTTTATTATTCCTAATAGCTTCTTAATATAGCTCTATATAATCCTTACAATTCTCTACTACCTTAGTTTATATCTTAGAACAACCTAAGTATTAGTCCGCGGTATAGCCCTTAAGCTCTACAGTAGAGGTCTAATAGTATTATTGACTTGGAGATAGGTGGCGCTAGTTTATAGCGTGGTGTTTAATCTCTATAGCAATCTTCGCGTGCGGTTATTGCGAATTAACGTAGCCTTATTAATAATCCTACTAGTAATAGTCCGTTATTAGCAGCAATCTATAGTAATCTAGTATTAACGGCGACGGCAAACTGCCGTATTATGGCACCTTCTATAGCAACTTAGTAGTAGGATACTAGAAGGGAATTAGCTTATATGGTAGGTATAGACGGATATCTGCAGGGTTAGTATAGTAGTTTAGCAGCTTATCTATTAACCTAGGCTCGTCGCTTATAGCGGCTTTTAAATAATTTATCTAACTAACTGTATATTAGTGCTTAACAACTGTATACTTTGCCTAGTGGCTTACTAGTACAGTTAGGAAGCTTATTTTAACGCGTAGACTTATAGGCTAATATATTAACAACTATAGAGTTAGCTCCCTTCTAGCGGGTAGAATTAACTAGAGGTAAATCTAGCACTTACCGCCGCTCTACTTAAGTAAGAAGTACTACCTCTACTTATATAGCTAGTGCCAATATAACTCTAAGCCAGTCTCTTTAGCCAATCCTCCCCTCTAATACTGTACTAGCTAGTAGTATAACCTTAAAAAAGACGTAGAGACGTTTATTTACTAATATTAGTGGCAATATAAGTATAAATAGGCCGTGGCTAAAACGCTAGATATCAGAGCTTATAGCGCAGCATTAGGTCTCAGCCCTTAAAGCAATCCGGATATTAAAGCTTATAGCATAGCATTAAATTTAAATCCTTAGGGTAGCCTAAGTATTAGAGCTTATAGTATACTACTAAGTCTTAACTTTTGGATAAGCCTAAGGTTTAATATTTATAATATAGCATTAGATCTCTAATTATGATAAATTCTAAAGTTTAATATCCGCGGCGTAGTACCAGTTCCTAGGTAGTAGGAAATCTAGAAATTTAGAATTTGTAATATAGTATTAGACCTCCGCTCCTAGAAAATCCTAAGGCTTAAAATTTAAGTTATAATACTAGACCCCCACTCCTAGGAAACTTTAAGGCTTAGGGTTTACAGGCTAATACTTAATCTCCGCCCTCTAAACTAGGCGTAGTTTAGAATTCGCGTACTAATGCTTAATCCCCACCTTCTAAATTGGGTGCAGCTTAGAATTTACAGTCTAATATTTAATCTCCGCTCTCTAAACTAAGCGCAGCTTAGAACCTACAGCCTAGTGCTTAATCTCCGCCCTCGGTTTTAGATATAACGCAGCTTCAGCAGGTTAGTATTTAATATTCCTTAGCGTTTTACTTGTTTATTAACTTAACTAAGACTTAGGTAGAGCTCTAATCAATATTTAGGTATTAAGTGTCGATCTCCATATACGCATTTAAATAGTCTATTAAATTCTTATTTAGAGAGATACTAAGGTTTATACCCAAAGCTCCCGAAACCCGTAAAACCTATATTATATTAGCCATTTAGTTTAAGTATTATATAAGAGGTAGTTAATATTTACTAAGGTAAGTTACTATAATAGTAATTATTTATTAGTAAGCTAATTTGATAAAATCTATAGCGCGGATATTTACCTTTAATTAACCTCCGTACCTTCTACCTCACAGCATTACACTACAAACTTTATTATTATTATTTTATCTACTATCTATTAGTATACTACTATCTATAATATCTTCCTTTATACCTCTAAATACGTCCAATAGCTATTTAGTTAAGGAACTTAATACGCGCGACGTTAATAATAAAATAATTAAGGACGCTTTTAAGGACGCTCTTTTTTTCACTAATCCTTTAGAATCTTTACCTAGAGAGTAAGCTTTCTAATACTAAATTATGCCTACAGCTAATATAATTTTAGGAAATATGTACTAAAGCACTCTTTATCGGATCTAGTAGAGCACTATAATAAGGTTATTATAAAATCCGCTGGAAATCCGCTTACCTCTTTACTACCTACCTCTTTACCGCCTACTTCTTTACCGCTTACCTCTTCGCCGCCTACCTTTAAGCCGCTTATTTCTTTATCGCCTGCTACTTCTAAGAAGTTTAATCCTCGTCGTACTTCTACTTCTCTTAAGAGGTAGGCTAATAGAATTACTGCGCAAAATATTTAGTATAAGATAGCCTTTAAATCGTATATATTAACTATACTCTTTTAGTATCTTATCTACTAATTTACCTCTTATAGTAATCTAATAGAAATATTAGAGATTTTAGATAATAATAAAGAGAATAACCTTAATGACACCGACTCTCCTAAAAGCCCTCCTCTATCCTCTTATAATCTCCGCAGCTCTTATAAGCTACGCAGTATATAGACGGCCTAAGCTATAACGTTGGATATTAACACAAACAAGTGCCTTCCTATTTAAGTGCTGTTAGTAAATAAATAGTATACCCTAAAAGCTAGTACTTAGGAGAATATAAAGGAAGCTCGCTAGCGGATATATACCCACGTCTAGAATATTAAGGGTAGCTCTAGTATACTACGCGATCCGCTATACGCTCTATACATTAAGTAAAACTATAAATATCGCGTTTACAAGCAGAACTTTAGGTTATATTTTAGAGGTACATGCTTAAGATATCGCTTAAGTAGTAGGTTATGCGAAAAGGTATATACTAATAATATACTATTATTCTATCAGCTAACACATATATAGGATAGTTCGCTAAGGCTGGAGCTGGTTACACCTTAGTGTAAAAAATATACGCAATTAGCTTCTGCTAGTAGTCTAGCTAAAACGCCTACTAAAAAGGTATAATATCCGCATCTTAATAATACGGATATTGCTAATATCCGTATAGCTTTATACCCGCACCATCCCCCCTCTAAAGACCTCCCCTTCCCCTAAAACTCTTACTTATAGTAATATACGCAGCTATAGGGGCACCCGTTCCGCTACCGCTCCTTCTACTCTTTTACTAATTCCTAATACGCTTAGTACTACTTCTAGTACTACTACCGCTCCCGCTAGCACGGAAAATGTTAGGGTATATTTAGCAATTACTATTTCTGCACGCGTTAATATAGTTTATAAGCAGGTAACTAAGATAGCAAAAGATATTCGGGCTATAGATCGCCAGTTAAGTAAGCTTAAAGATTCTCTAAGTAAAATAAAGGATAAGCTTGCGTTTATAAGGCGTAGTATTATAGCACTTATATATAACGCCGGGTTACTTAATATAGAATTTAAGTAGATACCGGTTAGCTGTTACTATAGGTTAACTATTATTATAGGTTTAGAGTAATAAAATAGTAGCTCTTACCTCTCTGCTACTACGTATGTGCTTAGGAATTAAGTCTCTACCTTATATTTAATAGATATAATTAATATTATAATATCTATATAAGCTAAGATAAAGATATCCGTATAAGGTAAGATAAAGATATTTATATATCCGCACCGTTAATAATTACTAAGGTAAGTCATTATAGTAGTAGCTATTTGTTAGTGAGCTAATTTAATAAAATCGGTAGCGTAAATATTCACCTTTAATTAACCTCCGCACCTCTTCTTCTACTAACCTTCTACCTTACAGCACCGCACCGCAAACTTCATTATTGTTGTTTTATCCACTGTCCCTTAGCGTTCTACTATCTATAATGCCTTTATTTATACCTATAAACGATATTAATGCGAATAATAGTAGCTAGGTAGTTAAGGAACTTAATATACGCGAAGTAAACGAGGATGCTGTTGAGTATGCTATAGCTACTCTTACTAAGCCTTTAGACTTTGTTCCTAAAGAGTAAGCTTTCTAATACTAAATTATACCTATAGCTAATATGATTTTAGAAAATATATACTAAAGCGCTCTTTATAGAATTTAGTAGATAATAAAAATATAGATAGAGCGAAATCCGCTAAAAATCCACGTACCTTTTCGCTGCCTGCCTTTCCGTTACTTATATCTTTGCCGTAAACCACTTTACTATTAGTTTCTTTACCATCTACTTCTCTACTACCGCTACCTAATGCTTTTAAAAGGAGGCTTAATAAGGCTCGTTTATCTTCTTTTCTTAGAAAGTAGGCTAAAAAGGCTGCTAATACGAATCTAAAGGCTAAGATAGCCATTAAATCGTATATATTAGTCACACTGTTTTAATATCTTATCTATTAATTTACCTCTTATAGTAACCTAAACATTTATAAGGTTTCTTTAGATAGCGAATCTTTAGACAGCGGCAAAGATAAAGATCTTAATAACGCCGACTCTTATAATCTCTGTAGCCCTCGCAATCTCCACAGCCCTTATAATCTCTGTAGTACTACGAATATAAACAAGCGCCTTCCTATCTAAGTACTATTAGTAAATAAATGGTATACTCTAAAAGCTAGTATTTAGGAGAATATAAAAGAAAGCCGCTAGCGGATATTAATACACGTCTAGAATATTAAGGGTAGCTTTAGTAAGCTGCGTAACCCGCTATATGCTCTATGCGAGAAGCATAGCTATAAATATTGCGTTTATAAGAAGGACTCTAGGCCTCATTTTAGGGGTACGTACTTAAGATGTTATATAGGTAGTAGGTCGTGCGGAAAGGTACGTACTAATAGTATACTATTATTCTGTCAGCTAATACTCGTATAGGAAAGTTTACTAGATTTAGAGCCGGTTATACCTTAGCGCAAAAAACATGCGAAGTTAGCTTCTACTAATAGTCTAGCCGAAACGCCTACTAAGAAGGTATAATATCCGCGTGTTAATAATACGGATATTGCTAATATCTACATAGCTTTATTCTTATACTATCCCCGCCCACGCTACTATATCTCCCCCTACTAAGACCTCCCCTCCTATTAAGACTTCTACTTATAGTAGTATATGCAGCCGTAGAGGCACTCGCTTTACTGCTGCTCCTCTAACTCTTTTACTAATTACTAGCATGCTAGGTGCTACCGTTACTACTACCGCTTCCACTAGCACGGAATCTATTAGGGTATATTTAGTAATCGCTATTTCTACGCATGTTAATATAGTTTGTAAATAGATAACTAATATAGTAAAAGATATTTAAGCTATAGATTGCTAGTTTAGTAAGTTTAAAGATTCTCTAAGTAAGATAAAGGATAAGCTTGCGTTTCTAAGGCGTGGTGTTATTACGCTTATACACAATACTAGGCTACTAGATATTAAATATAGGTAGATATAAGTTAGCTATTACTGTGGGCTAGCTGTTATTACTAGTTTATAATAATAAAATAGTAGCTTATACCTTTTTGCTACTATATATATAGGAATTAAGTCTCTGCCTTATATTTAATAGATATACTTAATTAATATTATAATATCTATATAAGCTAAGATGATAATATCCGCGTAAGCTAATATAAAGATATCCGCATAAGCTAAGATACAGATATTTATATATCTGCACTATAAAATAGCCTACTGCTATGTTATATACTACGCACTAAGAAGATTATACGCCGGCTAGAGTTAATATTAATAAAAAGAACTTAATTAATATATTAAGATAGAAACGTACTAAAAGCCTAAGTATTTAAAAGTCCTCTAATATATTATCCGTAGCCTTATTAAATCCGTCCTTATAAGGATTATATAGTAAACCGCTAATATAAGACATCCGCATATTAAAATCAGTAATGCCGCCCTATAAAAGCCGCTCTAATCTAAGTTAAAAAATAGTAGGTGCCTTAAACCTAACGTCCTATACACGCTAACGTACAATAGAAGTATATCCGCAATTAAAACAATATATTACTGTTACTCTTAGCATTTATTAAGCAACTTATATACTAACTATTATACATATTAGCAGAGGTATAGGTATAATATTAGGACAACAAACTATGTAAATATATTTAGCAGCTTCCCCTAGTACCTCTATATTCTTATTAGTATTACTAAAGCTATATATAAGGGGATTAAATAGCAAACCGGCTGTAGTTAATAGAAAGGTGTTAAATATATTTACGCCGTCTTTTGCGAGTTTCTTATATCCGCGCTATAGAAGTAAAGGAGCCTTAAAATCCACCGAGCGCCGCGCATATTATATGATTAAATCCTTCCTAATCTAATCTATAAGATAGCGGATATCTAGCGCTAGAGACTTAGTTGTATATTTACTGTTTATACATGTAACCGACTACCGGACCTTGCATATTACCCTGTTTCACCTGCGTCAGCACTACCCTCGTATGTCTCGGATACGTTTGATATGAGTCATAGGTCTC
>Ga0307515_10015227_pt1 | contig 14188 bp, 3 predicted proteins | sample 17_EM_MG_FD_194513 | JGI IMG/M metagenome (GOLD analysis project Ga0307515, IMG submission 194513) | Populus trichocarpa ectomycorrhiza microbial communities from riparian zone in the Pacific Northwest, United States - 17_EM | ecosystem: Host-associated > Plants > Roots > Unclassified | place...
TTTATAATAGTTCCGTTAACTACTTTATTTAATTAGCGAAGTTATATATATTAATTAGTTAAATCCTCTTAATTATAGGTCCTATTATATTAATTTTAGGTTATAGTTTAAATCTAAGTTAAGGGTCTTATCCGTAGGTTACGTAAAACGGCGTTACGCCTATGAATTTATTTCTCGTATTATTCGCAGTAAACTTAGCTAATAGTAGCCACTTTTCCCAGTCGCCTTATAGGTAGGAGCAGTATATTTATAGGTATTATTTTATAATTACGTTTATAATTTTAGTTTAACTATCTATCTTTAGATAAAATGCAGTTAAAAGTTATATTAATATACTTAATTATTTATATAGGGTCTACTAGAAGTCTAAAACGAACTAGCTTCTATAGTTAGATATTATTAAATTAGAAAGTCCGTATAGCTTAAAGACGTACTTAATAAAACTTTCGGCTACTAATATTGCATTAATTAAGTCTATAGGAATTATATATCGCATTTTTATAAAACAGTTAATAACTACTAGAATCTTGTTGTTGGAGAAGACGCAGCCAGATTTGGAGGTTCCTACCCCCCGTTTTAGGAGGCAGTTTCTCCTCACTTAGACCCATGTCTATCGCCGCTTTTGCAACGTGCTAGGCATGCCAAGGGCGGCAGGGTCTCCCTTACCAAACTTAGAAGCGCGCTGCAGCCCTATAACGCACCTCTTAAAGCCCCAAACGTCCCTCGGCAACTATCCAAGAAGCTATAAACCGCCGCCTACCTGATCCTGTCTCCACCTTTGTCCTCATCCTCCGCTAAAAGCACTACTCTTATATAACGAAACCTCCCTTCTGCACTATGCTCTTTCAACCCTTTTCCCGCAGTAGCTACGTATGCATTTTCCCTTACTATTATATCGTTTACTTCTAATACTCGATTTCTAGGTTTCTACTTACGGGGTTTTTTTTGCCCTATCCCGCTCTTAAAAACGCCTATCTCCCGTAGAGCCTTTTTTAGCGTTCCTATTAACAGCAGTCGCTCTTAAGCTAGCTTCTACGCGTAGGTAACTAGCAGCTACTAAAGTATAAGACACCACGCGTTTAACTACTATACCCTCTTAAAGTAAGAAATGGCAAAATATAGATTTAGCTTCTAGCTTAGACTTTAAACTAAGTAAGCCGTCTTATTCTAAGCTAGCTTTAGACTTAGATTTAAGCTCTAACTCTAGAGCTAGGGAAGACGCCAATTCTAAGGGGGAATATTTGTGGTAGAGGATTGTGTATTATAAGGACTAAGGAAGAGCGAAGTTAAAACGGAAGCCCTAGTCTACTTCTCTTATTAAGCGTAAGTTTTAAATATAGGAAAAGTTCGTTTATATTTAAACTAAGATTTACCCTATAATACTAACGATTTATATTTAGGTTTTACCTAAAAGTTAAGTCTAACCCAACTAAGGCCCTTTATTAGTGCGTAGCTAATACATTTAAAATATACCTTAAATGGCGCGTAAAGAATTCTCGAATTAAGAAGGAAAGCGTGATTAAGGTATACTAGAGACGAATACTATGCAAATTTATAGATATAGCAGGCCATAGTATAAACAATGGCGTAAAACTTAATATACAAGATATAGGGCGATCTTTAATTTTTCTATAAAAAAAACTTAGCTAATTTGTTATAGTGGATTCTAACCTACTTAACACTAATATATAAGCTAGACACGTTAGAGAAAGAAAAGGATATAATATATATACAGGACTTATATATAATTATTAATGCCTATTAGATAATAGACGCGAAGCCTTACTATAGTTATTTTCGAGTGTAAATAGGAGTAATCCTCCTCCTCTCTAGTGCCACGGTAATAAGACCCTAAGCTCTTATTAAAAGTTTAAGCATAAGAGGCTCTAATAAAGCGCTTTTATATAAATATATCACAATCCTAAAAGTTTATAATATAAAAAACTTTAATTAAACTATAACTGTTGCCCTTATAAGTCTCATATATATTAAATTTTTTAGAGGTAAAGGTAGATGGTATATAGCGACGCCAATTAAAGACGGCGCGAATAGCGCTAATAGACCTGTAGTAAGAGGTTCATTTTCCGTCTTAAAAGCATCCTAGCTTTTTATATCCTATCCTATCTTATAAGCCTTACTATTACAAATAATACATTTTAACGCTATTATACTTTACTAGAAGAGATTTTTAGACTTAAAATCCTAGCGAATAAAGAGAGTCTTAAAGTGAAGTTTAAAAAGGAGATAGAGGAACGACCTATCTTTTAAGATATTAAGATAATGGCTAGTTATAGGGGAGTGTCAGACACCAAAGCATTCCCTTACCAGAAATGCCGCGATTACTACATATAGTTAGGCTAAGTGGCTAGGTTTAAATAATTGCTTAAACTTTACTAGCTGCGACAAGTGTCCGGAAGGAAATTAAATAGTAAGTGTTTAACTTAATATAAGTATATCTATTAACTAAGCTTTCTAGGCGCCCTTACTCCAAAAGAGCGAAATTAGATAATAGGTTATTACGGCAATACCTACTAACGGTTTTATTTACCTAATTTAATTAAGCGTAATTTCCAGTCGATCTACTTTAAGACTCTATTATAGGATAACCTTATTTAATATACCGCACGGATAGGGATCTTAAGGGATAAGTAGGCCCCTATAGGTCTAACTAATGAGTAAAAGCTTAAATTCTAGTTAGAACTTAATTAACACCCTAATATTCTGTAGCTTTATAAGAAATAAAAGCAATATAAGCAAAAGATTAGGAGCTAGGGATATTACCCTATTATTGTCGTGAAGGGAACAAAATTATATAATCGTTATAATAAAGCCAGATATAAACTTTATAGTATTACAAACGTTATACGCAAATAAAAAGAGGACTAGGTTATTCTTAATTTTTATAACGCTATTAACAATCACAATATTAAAAGATAGCTTAGTGGTAGCGTTAGGACGGATATTCCTACCCATTCAGCTATATAGTATAAATTTCGTAAATATGCTACTATTGCCAAACTACTATCTTAGCCGCTAAACGAGCTCAAAGAAGGGCACGCTATAAAACTCCGTATAAAGTTTATCCATAATCTTGTTAAGTATTATAATTAATAAAAGAGCTAGTAGAATAGGATCCCAAGCAAGGCTATTGGATTTTAACTTAGGTCTAAAGTAGACTAAAGTATAATAGGCGTAAAAAGAGGTGCAAGTAACACTAATACTAGTACCTATTAATAGGAAAAGCGGTAGAAAAAACAGATTAGCTTAAACTTGCCTTTTTAAGAAAACCTAAATAAGACGCGGAGCGCGGTCCCAATTAAGGAAGAGGGTATTAAGATAATATAGCTACCGTATTCTATAACGTTTACTAATCTTATTTACCTTATCTGCATCGGTAATAACTAACTCTTAATACTAAGGCAGACCCGCCTATTTATAAAGAAGGATATACTATAGAAGTATCTTAATAATTACGTTGCAGAAGGAGTGTTTAGGTAGGGGTTCCACTATAAGCATCCTTATTATTTAGAGTAGATTAAAAGACTTGAGTATTTTAAAAATCACGCAGCCCTTATATATGGCGTATGGCATCCAATTAAGAGGCACTGCTAAGTAAGTTGCCTTACTTATATGAGAATCCTATACTGACCCTCTAGTACCAATAGAAAGGCATAACTAGTAAATTTAGAACTATACGCTTAGTATATATAGAACCTTTCCCTAGTTATTACGCACTTATCTTATTATCCTTTATCGCTTTTTATTTTATTTTATTAGTTTATTATTATCTAATCCTATTCTAGTATTTAATAGAATAGATATAGTGACTAGGATTTTATAATTCGTCTAAGGGGGCGAGAGGTAATAGGTAAGGTAAGGGTGAGGTAAGAGTAAGGTAAAGGGTAAGGTAAGGGGTGAGGTAAAGGGTAAGGTAAAGGGTAGGGTAAAGGGGATAGATAATACAGTTGCCATAAAATATCTAACGGACCGACTATAGACGAGATATACATTTGAATTTCTTAGATCAACCCGAATGGAGAAAGGAAAAGAAGTATTATATAACGACTTCCTATCTAGGCTAATCTCCTAAGCTATGCATCTTTACTTATACTTATACTAGCACTTTAAGCAACGAAATATATAAAGGTAATTAGGGTTAAGTAGGTAATTAGTGTCCTTAATGTAACATATAAACTCGGCGCTGTAACTAATATTGCGACAGGTCCTGGTCTTGCAGAGGGTATTAAGGCAGTTATTAATGTTTTCGCTTTTACGCCCAGCCGCGGCGCACCTCGCCTTAGCGGATTGAAGTAGTAATTCTGTTTATTGTAGCTGAGATTGAACAGCTTAACTAGATATAGAGTTTTGGCGTATATCGCCAATTAGTTTCTTTTCTTAGATGCAACTTCTAATAGCTTTGCTAATATTTTTTAAAGATTGTTATTGCAAATAAAGCCTTACAGGGGCCCCAGTCTTAAACTTTATAGACAGCCAGCGAAGATAAAATCCTTATAGAGCGAGGTCACAAGGCGTCACTTACAGTTTTATTATAGGATAATATTGTAAAAGCCCTGCTAGGGAGAGCACGGGGTGCATGTCAGCGCCATTATAGCATTATTCTTCGCGCCAAAGAGCTGGTATAGACAGTCGAGGAAGAGAATCTCTTCGTAGAATTGCGTAATAAGAAATTTCTATTATAGAAAGAGATCGGGAGATATTTTCCAAACAGGCACCATTAAATGATTAAGGAATTCTATAAAAAGAGCGAGCTAGATAGTTAGGCGTACCGCCCTCCAAACGTGCAGCTAGGATCTTAACGGATTTAGCGGCTGTGGCTTTAGTCCTGCGAGCCAGGAGGCCGTATGAGCTAGGGGCTCGTGGGAGCTGGGGGATCTTACGAGCTAAGTAATCGTGCGAGTAGGGTGGTCTGACCTAGCGTCCTCTAATTAACGCCTAGCGTGCAAATAAGGTATTAATGGGTTTAACAACATCGCGGCTTTGATCGTGCGAGCTAGGCGATCCTACGAACTAGGTAATCGTGCGAGCTAGGTAATCGTGCGAGCTAGGTAATCGTACGAGCTAGGTGATCGTGCGAGCTGGATGCTCGTGGGAGCTAGCCGATCCTACGAGCTAGGTGATCGTGCGAGCTAGGTGATCGTGCGAGCTAGGTGACCGTGCGAGCATAGTGCTCGTAAGAGCTGGGCAATCGTGCGAGCTAGGTGATCGTGCGAGCTGGGCAATCGTGCGAACTGGGTGATCGTGCGAACTGGGTGATCGTGCGAACTGGGTGATCGTGCGAACTGGGTGATCGTGCGAACTGGGTGATCGTGCGAACTAGGTGATCGTGCGAGCTGGGCGATCGTGCGAGTAGAGTGATCGTGCAAGCAGGGTGATCGTGCGAGTAGGATGATCGCGCGAGCAGGGTGATCTGACCTAGCGCCCTCTATTAACGCCTAGCATATAAATAAGAAGCAAATATTAGGAAAATACCAGAACTATAAAAAAAGAAATATATAAGTCCTAGGTCTAGAAATATTGAAGAAGTTCCCATATAAAGACCCCTATAAACTTTGCAATGACTTAAAGTCCCCTTATATATACTTAAAGAAGTTCCTATATAAACAGCCCTATAAGCGTAGCCATAAGTTTAAGCCCCCTTGCGTAACCTAACTACCCCTCCCCACTATACCGGAATAGATAAATAACCGCTGTATACTATAAGCAGAGAAATAATTTAAATAAAAGGAAAACACTATAAAAGAATATGTTTATATCCTTAAGATATAAATTTATAAGTACTATAGTCTTAAATACGACTAATAGTTACTAAAGTGGCATACGTCCCAGGTCCATAAGAAAATTAAAAAATCCTGGGTTATTAGTATAGATTTACCTTTTATTATCGCTTTTAAGGTAGTAAATAAATTTATCTAAGTAAAAGCATAAATTATTGCGAATACTTTATAGCTTGCTATAAGTTAAGCGGGCGGAGACTCTAGTAGGAATAGTAAAATATTATTTTGTTTTGCGATAGGCTAAACAAAAAGAGGCTAAAGTTTTAACCCTTTTACCAGCTTTTATTAGAACTCTTCTTTATATTTTTATCCTTTACTTATAGATTTAAGACTATAAAGTTAAGGCCACTATATCCAACCGTCGCCTATATAGCCTCGTTACTTAACATCTCTTTATTACTATCTGCCCCTATTCCTTAATCTTTAGTGCTAAAATTATTTTCTCTATTATATAATATCTCTGCGTCCTATTCTTAATCCCTATTGCTAAAGTTACTTTCCCAACCAGCTAACGCCTCTACGTTGCCGTCGTTATCTCTAAAGTCAGTTTCTCTATCTATAAACGCCTATTTACTAGCTGATAATTTAGGGACGCTACACTTATAGGTACTTAGGGTTACAGGATACCACTTAAGGAGAAATTGTAGTTGATATTATTAGAATATAGAATAAGCCTATAGGCCTCTAAGTACCGGCTGCTTAGCGCCTTAAGTAAAAAATCTCCCCTAATGTAAGGCAGATTAATAGGAGTTAATTACCGCTTATATAAGGCGGAGCGCTTATAAAGGGCTTAGCTAAAATTCTAATTAAACCACCCTACAGGCACTAATAGCTCCTTTACTATAGATAGGGGGTCAATATATAAGATTAACTGGCTAGGATAAGTTTACTGCTTAGGCAGTATCTTGCCCTAAAAAAAATAGGCGTCGGAAGTAGATTATATAATGCTATTCCTGTTAAGAGAGGCGTTATTAGGGGTTATTGTTAACTTCCGGTTCTAGTTTATAACTTTATGCAAACGCTTCTAAACCCTACTAAGGTATACGGCGTCCGTTAGGGATCGTCAGCTATTTAAATTTAGTAATAGCTTAGCTAATAGCTACTTCTAATAATGCCTTACTTATAAATCGCTTTAGGCGCCTATAGTCTTAGGCGCAGATAATATATAAGCTAAGAGTAATTATAACTACTAAATATTATACCACAGATACTATATAGGGTGGAAAAGGGCGGCTAGTATACTCCGCCTTTCCCTTCTATATTCTGTCCTAACTCCGCCCTAAAAGAGAAATAAAATATAAACGTCGTGCTCCTAGTTCTCGTATACTATTAAATTAACTCACCTTTAAACCTAACCTCTTAATTATACACCCCTTACGATCTTTATAGGAATACCAGATATTATATATATTACCTTAATTAAGCTTAGATACGTTGCTAATATAACCTATAGGTCCTTAACCAGTGCTTATAAAAACATTACTATATACTACTGCCCCAAGGGTAATATACCTAATTATTAACCTACTAAAAACCTTAAATTACCCTAGAATTGCATTAATAATAAAGATACGGTATCTAGTAGCGGGGAGGAGAAACAATCGCAGCTTTCTAACCCTATGCAGGAGTAGATGCCTTATATACCTACCCAAACACCTAATAAGGCAAGTTCTTACGAAAAGGATAATAATATAAAGGACAATATACAAGAGGATACGGTTTAGGCAAGTGTACAAAAAATGTACCTTAATTACCTTAGGGGTTTAGAAGGCCACGGCGAAACTAAGACAGATTTACCTAAGCCAATAGAGGACCATGGCGAGGCTAAGATAGACTCGCCTTAACCGAAAGAAAACTATATTAAAGGCTTATCCTAGTAGATAAATATAGTCATAGGTTCCAAATATATTTCGCTAGTACCTAGAGGTATATTTACAAGACACCTATATTATTTAGCAATACTAATAATTAAGTAGAGAATGGTTTAGTCCCTATATATATATCTAAAGTGTTAACAATTTCCGATACCAAGATCTTAAGCGGATAAGTAAAGTATCTTATATCCTAGTTACCTACTTATTATATAATAAAGGATATAACATATCTCCGAAACCCCAGTCACAGAGAAATTATAGCTTTATACAGTCCTATCGTAGTAATATGCTGGTATCCTACCTGGGTTTCAGCGGTGGCTATACCGCAAAAGAAACTTTTATTATACTATATTGAGAATCCTCGTCACCTTTACCATTATGCTAAGATATATAAACCGCTTAAAGATATTATAATAGAGATAGCTAAGAGGGGCAAACTGTACAAGTGTTAAGCACGTGCAGATCACTACTATATTAGGGTTAGATTAGGGGTGCCTATAACTTATCACCGTGTATATATAGCCTTATTTTTTATAAATCAATCTTTACACGAGTCCTTATTTTCTGACCTCATTTTCAGGTCAACAATAAGTAAGGAGATTAACCAGGAGAGGCATTAGAGGACCTATTAGAAGAGCTATTAGGGGGAAGGTCACGCAAGAGAAAGAAGAATTACACTGTAAATGGAGCTCCCAAGGAGCACAATGCATAAGAAATTTCTTAAGAGGAAAGATTTTCGCAATTACGTTCTTTTAGCATTCATTAGGAATTAAGGCGTTAATTAGGGTTGCTTGCGTAGAAATGAAAAACTTTTTATATATTAGATTAAAGCTAGAGACTCGCTTAAAGCAAACTTAATAAGCTTGCCACCTCTACATATAAAGTGGATCGTGGCTTTAACCACGCTAATGTCTGGGAAACGCCACCTCGACTTATACAAGAGGCGTTGAATTTCCCAAAAACCTATAAGATAAAGTTGTGATGGTTATTACCACCGGGTCGGCGGACGCCAAGACGCTACGAGCATAGCCTCTAGCCATAGCTAGATAAGATTACGAGTAGTTTAAACCAGGTACCCGGAACAGGTCCCACTACGGAAACTAAAACGGGCCTATACTTATATGTCCGCTAGTTAATTCTATAGTCTAAGCTTGCTAAGGTAAGTCTAAAAACCTTTAGTAAGTCTTATTAAAAGCATAAAAGCAAAATCTGCTAAATAGAGGTTACGAATATTTAATTCATTTATTTATATAACGTGTTATTATTACTAAAAATCCATATATTATTTTTAAGACCTAGGGCTTCTAAATAGTATAAAATTTATAATATAGCTATTCCTTAGTCCTAACATTAATTTCCTCTTTCTAGTTCTTATCTTAGAATTCTAGTTTACTGGCTACTAATAGATCCTGTTCTATTAACTAAGCCTTTACATTATTCTATACGACCTATAACCCGACCAACCAACCAACTAACCAATTGGAGTTAAACCTAGATCAATCAAAATAAAGATATAAAAAGATACGCCTATAGCTTAGGATAGCAAAGGGAGAAAGCACGCTATTGTCTAGCCCGTAGTGTCTAGTAAAAGCCTAGAAACAGAGTTAGCCAGCTACTTAGAAGAGTGCGAGAACAGAACCTAGACCTTTCTCTTGCTATAAAGCGCGTAGTGCAGCACATTATGTCCGATCTTGCACGATTATCTATGCTCTACCCAACCGTGCCGATATGCCTACGGAAGGACCGACCCGACAACGACCGTGTTAATACGCCTACGGAAGAACAGACGCTAGTACCGTACTGCTAAGAATAAGAACCAGACACTAGCACCGTACTGCCACGAACCACAAACTAGACAACGATAGCGCTAATACGCCTGCTATTATAACCAGATAACGACCGTGCCAATATGCCTACGGTTATAAGGCCTACGGACTAGCTAATAAGACAATATTTACCTACCCTCCTACTCTTTACTCTTACGACCTAACCGACCCGACTGACCCCGGGGGGCCCCCGCGGGGGGGAGTAACTAGACGGCTCAGGGCGAGCCTTTTTAAAAGGCGGGAATAAGAGCTGGGAGATAATGAAGTTCTAGGAGGAACGACAAAGAACAAAAGGCTCCTAGTAATATGTATTACTAGCCCGGGCCGGGCTATATAGTAGCGGAACTATAGGACTGCATATATATATTGACCTGACGTTAGAACCAGCGCCGTACGGCCTAAAATATTTTTTTACTAACCCTTTACTGCTCTGCCTATAGTAACAATATAGAACGGATCGAGTGCTAAAAAGGAGAATAATATAGCTTCTTAACGGGGAGGACAACTACAAAGCTTAAGGGCAGGCTTTACTAAAAGGGGGAGTAATATTACGGCACTGTTACAGACCCTAGTTAGAAGCTCGGCTAGGGACTTGGCACTATATATATAGATATATCCTTTCTTTAACCTTCTAGTCTTTGTCTTAGAATTTTAGTTACCTAGCTACTAATAGATTCTATTCTATTAACTAAGCCTTTATATTCTCACTATTACCAATTTTTCCTAACCCTCTAACCCTTACAACCCCCCGCCGTAACATTTATCTCAATTATTTAGGCTTATTAGGATTACGGCAGAGATAATAGCTAGTATTTCTTATTAAGAGGATATTATAGGCGTCTAGGATTAAAATGTTATATAGAAATATTAAGGCTTTAAATTAAAGATAATGTAGTAGACGGCCTAGGCTTATAACTATTTAACTAAATAATTAAAAATAAGAACTCTAGTTTATTACAAAACACTCTAAAGCCTTACTATATACACTAAATAGGTGGTAAAAAGCTAACAACAACAATTCACAATTACCACTATAGATATTACCACTCGATTGGTAATAGGTAATAAAAATAGGTAATAGAAATAGGTAATAGAAACAAATTAAGAGAGTTATAAGGCGGTAAGAAATAGGATAGTAAGTTATAAGGTAATAGGCAACTAAGATAGTATAAGCAAAGCCGATCTTAGTTAACAGATTATCTCTAGCGTAGACTTTAGTGGAATATTTAAGAAGCTATAAACGGCTAGCTAGGGGTATAAAAAAAATGCTAGAAATATATACTAGTATTAGTTATACTACTAAGAGTTTAACTATTCCTTTATAAAGGCATATTACGTTCTTAGATTTAAAAGTAAGTAAATATAATCCTAGAGGAACTAGTGCCTATAAACTTATTTAAAACCACATCCTTATAATTTCTAAATCTAGTCCTAAAGATTAATAACTGCAGTCGCAATAGTGTCCCTAACAGCATTAATTGTCTCTAAAATCCCGTTAATAATATTTGTAATGCTAGCGCCGATTATTATAATCTTATATACTATCGCATTAAGAGCATTAATCGGATAATTTAGCCTACGATTATAATACTGCGCCGCCGCGCTTTTATTGTTATTAGTGGCATTAAGGATATTCTTAATATACTCTTTTACTTTATCCCCTACTAACTTAAATTAAGAATTAGCGGAGCTACTAGCCTTTATAGTTCCGTTATTAATTTAATCCTCCTAATTACTTTATAAATAACTACTATTATCCTTATAGTTGTTAACATCCTACTTAAATATTGTAATAATTAACTAATAGTTATCTAAGGTCTTCTTATTAATCTTATTTAAGGCGTCCTTAGTATTACTAAAAACGGTACTAGCTAATATATCTGCTTTAATAGGGAGAGAGTAGTACTCTTTAAGCTAAGGTTTAGCATTAATATTACCGCATAGGTGCTGCTTAAGCAAGTCTATTAACATTAGGTCTCTTACTTTATTAATATTAAAATTAAATAGATCTACTATAGGAAGTAATTTACCTTAGTTATTATATAAGGAAGTTACTTTAAAATTTTTAGCTTAATTTGGTTCTCTTATTTATAAACCTAAAAGTAGTTAGTAAAAGTCTTTACTTAAATACTTAACTAACTTTCTACTCTTTATATAATAAGCTATTAAATATAGGCCGGTTAGATGGTTATACTAAGCCTAAATAATTTAGCCTTTATATATTAAGTAAAGAGACTATAAATACGGGGCTAAACTATTAGAATATTAAGACCAAGATTCTAGAATATATCTTATAATAAAAGGCTATATAATATTTTATATAAACCACTAAAATGTCTATATATAGATATAGGGGTAGGCTTTAGATATATTTTAAAGAGTAGCTTACGTGGCCTAAGCATTTAATTTATTTATTTAATAGGCATTTTTATCTCTTTCCGTCTATAAATCTAATCCATATAGGCGTAACTAGGTAGTATTAGTTAATATTAAGGAGTTTTATTAGCCTATAAAGGCAAACTAATTTTAACCTATGCTAACCTTAACAATTCTATTATATTTAAACCTTATTTAATATATAGATTTATTAAGGGATAAGCAATATATATTTAAATATTTTAGGATTTAGCTTAAACCCTAGAATATTTTAATATATACTATTACCTAACCAGCCACACTATTAAACCGGCCACCCTAAAAACCTACCAAAAATTAGAAAAACTGCACCTTAATATCTTAACAACGGCTTCTTAATAAATTCCGAAATTTTATAATTAGCCTTTTATACCTACGTTAAGACTTTTAATAAAATTATAGCGTAATAAGCCTGGCCGTTATTAAGATATTAGGTTTTAACCCCTAATTTTAAGCTAAATTGCAATATCTTTAAAGCTACTTAATAGATTACTTTTTAAATCTAATAAAAGGTTTAAAATAGGTATAAAAGGCTAATTATAAAATTTCGGAATTTATTATTAAGCCGTTATTAAGATATTAAGGTGTAGTTTTTTTAATTTTTAGTAGGTTTTTAGGGTGGCCGGTTTAGTAGTATAGCCAATTAAGTAGTGGTATATATTAAAATATTCCAGGGTTTAAACTAAATCCTAAAACATTTAAATATATATTACTTATCCCTTAATAAATCTATATATTAAATAAGGTTTAAACACAATATAATTATTAAGGTTAGCATAGGTTAAAATTAGTTTACCTTCGCAGGCTAATAAAACTCCTTAATATTAACTAATACTACCTAGCCACGCCTATATGGATTAGATTTATAGACGGAAAAAAATATAAGTGCCTATTAAATAAATAAATTAAATGCTTAGGCTATATAAGCTACTCTTTAAAATGCATCTAAAGCCCACCCCTATATCCATATATAGACATTTTAGTAGTTTATATAAAATATTATGCAGCCTTTTATTATAAGATATATTCTAGAATCTTAGTCTTAATATCCTAATGGCTTAGCCCTATATTTATAGTCTCTTTACTTAATACGCAAAGGCTAAATTATTTAGGCTTAGTATAACCGTCTAACCGGCCTATATTTAATAGCTTATTATATAAAATATAAAAAGTTAGTTAAGTATCTAAGTAAAGACTTTTATTAACTACTTTTAGGTTTATAAATAAGAGAACCAAACTAAGCTAAAAATTTTAAAGTAACTTCCTTATATAACAACTAAGGTAGATTACTTCCTATAGCAGATTTATTTAATTTTAATACTAATAAAGTAAGAGACCTAATATTAACAGACTTACTTAAGCAGTACCTACGCGGCAATATTAATGCTAAACCTTAGCTTAAAGAGTACTACTCTCTCCCTATTAAAGCAGATATATTAGCTAGTACCGTTTTTAGTAATACTAAGGACGCCTTAAATAAGATTAATAAGAAGACCTTAAACAACTATTAGTTAATTATTGCGATATTTAAGCAAAACGTCAATAACTATAAGGATAGTAGTAGTTATTTATAAAGTAATTAGGATTATTAAATTGATAACAAAACTATAAAGGCTAGTAGCTCTATTAATTCTTAATTTAAGTTAGTAGGGGATAAAGTAAAAAAGTATATTAAGAATATCCCTAATACTACCAATAATGACAAAAGCGCGGCGGCGTAGTATTATAATTATAGGCTGAATTATCTGATTAATGCTCTTAATGCGATAGCATATAAGATTATAACTATTAACGCTAGTATTATAGATATTATTTACGGGGTTTCTAAAACAATTAAAGCTATTAGGTACACTATTACAGTTATAGTTATTAGTCTTTAGGAATAGATTTAGGCATTATAAGGATATAGTTTTAAATAAGTTTATAGGCACTAGTTCCTTTAGAACTATATTTACTTACTTTTAAATCTAAAAATATAATATACCTTTATAAAGGAATAGTTAGATTCTTAGCAGTATAACTATAGGGTAGGTAAAATCCTAATTAATAACAATTAATACGATACGCGAGATTATATTATCCGCCCTATAGACTCTAAGGCGAACGCCGAAGAGTCTATAGGGCGATACTACTTTATTATATAGCGAAGCTACGCTTACTAAAATCCATGGGGGCTTCTGTCCAGAAATGTACAGTAATATACACGACCAGCTTCGGGGGCGGCGCGGGGGGGGGGGGGGGGGGGGGGGGGGGGGGGGGGGGGGGGGGGGGGGGGGGG
>Ga0307515_10015228_pt1 | contig 14185 bp, 10 predicted proteins | sample 17_EM_MG_FD_194513 | JGI IMG/M metagenome (GOLD analysis project Ga0307515, IMG submission 194513) | Populus trichocarpa ectomycorrhiza microbial communities from riparian zone in the Pacific Northwest, United States - 17_EM | ecosystem: Host-associated > Plants > Roots > Unclassified | place...
GTTCATCTTGTTAAGAGGAGTTCTATTAGTATGGTTTGAAACTTTTATCTTGCCAGAAAAAAGTATATCAAACTTTGAGAGAGAAAAATTATTTTAATTTAATGTGGTATTATGTTATTTATTAGGTTTTTCAGGTGAAAACAAAGTTGAAAACTAGGTTTTTAGGGTCCTAAAACTCAGACCCCGACTTTCCAAAACCGGAGGTGGCAAGTATTTAAACTAGTAGATATGCGACGTTTGCAAATATGAATGACACGTTGTCCATTTATTTAAAAAAAAAATAGTGTGGGCAACATGACATCAAACCTTAAACTAAAAATTTGCAAGCCCGATCACTTGGCCTTCTTTCTATTAGGCCAAGTGTGTTGGCCTAATCTCTTGGGTTAAGTTGTTTGTCCTCTTTTGGTAGCCCTATAAGCCTAATATTTTAGTTCATTGATTGATTTCATCCATTGAGGACTTGATCTTTTCTAAGTGATTCTTCTCGGTCTACACTATCTTTTTATCTTTCATGACTTAGTTTAATATGGGCTTTTAAAGAAAATTTGTATTTGTTTTCCCTTCTATAAAATCTAAAAAAAATAACTCGCATAAATACAAAAATTCACAAAAATAATATCTTGAAATAAATAATTGGATACAGAGTAAACCTTTGTGATATGTTAAAAGAGTTGTGGAATCTTCTAAGGATGATTAAAAGTTTGATAACCACTTTAACACTCTTGATTTATAAGGGGACTTGCTTCCATTGATGAATAGGATACAGTACTGTGATTTTTCCATGGATAGAGATTTCATTGATAATTAGACTTATATTGGAACTCTTCTTATATAGAATTCAATACTTGGACATCTTGTCACCCATGCACATCAAACCTACCCAGTGTGATATTTACAAGGAAACACCCTAAGTGAAGGTTCTAGACATTATATGGGTAGGTTGGTTAGCCTATTGGTCTTAAAATGTCCCACATCATTTGGATCACAAAGCTTTAAATATTAATCTGACGTTAATAAGATTCAAAGTGTATAGACTAGGAAAATCCACATCAGGTACTAATCATGACCTTGCAAAATTTTGATAAGAGTCTAAGGGTTCATATGTGCTAGCCTAGGTCAAAGCCATATCAAGACACCATTAATTCTTTATGATAACTTAAAGCAATGTTTGTGCAGAATAAGGGTTGTTTAGTGTGTGTAAGGGAATGGATCCATATCCAATCTAGACATAATGGAGAAATACATGAAATAAGGTACATAAAATAAACATATAAAAAATATAAAAACAAAACAACAATACATGGTGGTCAGTTTATAAAAAAAAAAATGGCAGGGTAAAGTCCTTTAAAGAACACATCAAAGCATATAATACATGTTATCATAAAAATCAAGCAAAAAAAGCTTAGCTCTAAAACAAGGTCCCCTAATGGAGTCAACATTTTATCGCATATGACATCTTAGTGAAATGAGGGTAAAAATATAAAATAGAAGTCATCACCTATTTTTTATGGTAACTAGGAACCATAACTAGTCTTCAGAGTGCTAGGTAAGAGGATGGTTATATAATAGGAAAGATGACTACTACCATATAAATTCTATCTAAGTTGCATTGTTGCTTATCCTTGATGGTAAAGGTACCTATTGTGTCATTAATAAAGTTTTTCTAAATTGGTATATATGTATCTTTATGATAAAAGATTACTAAAACCTAAGACAATGATTGGGAATATATGTCTGGCAATAAAGCACAATCCTTACTTTTGGGTATTGGAACCGAAAGGATGATTAATGGTAACTTGGGTTTCAAACCCGTTTTCCTTAATTATATCCAAAATAGACATGAAAACATCAACTCACACTCAATAGGCCTCGGCGGTGTCACATTGACCCAGCCGAAATCAACTCATAATGATGCAATATTGAAGAATTAATATGTACATAAACCTCAAATTATACAAAACTATCATTCTCATAAGAATATATTTACAAACAAAAGATCAAAATAAAATTTACATAAAATACGTATAAATATATAATTAGTTTTTTAGAAAAAGAAAGATGTAGTCACCTTTAAAGTAAATCCATGGGTAGGATTGTGGTTTACTTTATGTGGAAAAAATGAGTTAAGAGGGTATTATTGATAAAATGCACCCTTAACTCACAAATTCATATTAATAAAAAAAAATGATATTTTATATTAGAAAAATAGAATATATTTATTATAACACAAGCATTATTATTATTATTATTATTATATTAACAAAATATCAACATCTTAATGACAAATTTCTTTTAAAGATTGTACTACCATTGAGTTTATTTTTTTATTAAAATATCCCTACCTTATGTTTTAAAAAAAATCATTGAAAATGTTTGAAACTCACATCCACACATAAATTTACATTTGTACTTTAAATCAACACATCAACAAGTAAATTCAAGCATGTCCACGAATAAGTTTAAACACATCCATACACATTCACACAAGAAAATTTCCATGTATAAAAATTAATAAAGATCAAGTAAACAAAAAGAAACCTTTGGGAGCTGTTCAAACAGACTAGGAATGTTGGGTTTCTTAAAAGTTTTACATGCAATGGAAATGATAAATTTTTCGGGAACTCCAAAGATCATGTTAGATTATTTAGACTCATTTAGGATTTGAATGAAGATTATTTATTTTACGTGGAAGGTTGATATAAGAATAAAAACCAAGTCATTAATATTTTGGATCTTTCAAAATTAGATATGTACTTTGTTTTTGTTTTTATAATTTGACATGTGGATTTGAGCCCAAGGTGTAAATTTATTTATTTTTATTCTATTTTATTTTATTTTTATTTATTTTGGCTTAGGTTTTCTAACTAGTAAACAAGGTCCAGTCCTAAACATTTTCCTTCCTAAATGGACTCCAGTAGCCAGTATCAATTTAAGTGAGAGATTAGACCATGTTTCACTCTTTAAATCACCTTAGCTATGATTGATTAGAAAAAGCTGAATAATCAACTTATAAACTAGGCTTGAGATGTTGACATATAATTTAACTTGCATAAGAAATCCTTTTAAGTTAGAATTGAGTAGTAATCCCATTACGATGATATATTAAGGTGATTGTGCTCTTAGTTATGAAAACTACTCCCTGGCTAGAAACTTTTAGAATGAGTGTTAAGTTTTTCTTAGTTATCACATTCAAGAAAAATTATATGGCCACTCTTTTATTAGAAGTGTTTTTTTTTTATCGCCTACATGTCACCATCCATCTTATAACTCAATTATGACCCATTTGCTTTTAATTTAATTTCGAGGATTAAAATTTAAAATTAAAATATCAGGGATTGATTTTGGTTAAATGTGTGATTTATCAACTTGTGAGAAAATTATGGATTATGATGTGTTTTTTCCATTCTCTTCATCTTCACTTTAAAAGGATCATCAAGATAATAATAGTTATTCATTTTCAAATCTGATTTTTAATTCTAATCAAATTTAAATTTTTTAAAAAAATAAGTTTATTTGGGACTTTGTTTCTCATATGTTATGGGACTCCTGTATTATAAATACAGATCCCAGTGCATACAAAAAAGGGGAGAGCCATTATAAGAAATACTAAAGGAGTACAATGCACACACAAAAATAAAAATCTAGCCCTCATTGCACCAACAGTGCCTCCATCCCCATCTTTATAATCTAATCATACACATTTTTTTCCTCTTGGTTGCCAAAAGACACACCTTTATTTTCTCTTCCCCAACCTTTCCACCAGACTTACCCCACACCATACAAGTCATGCCATCTTTTGATATTGTTCCAGCAACCCCAAGCACAATAGTTGAATCTGCACCATATCTCTCATCATCTTCAGAAAACAAAACCAACTACCCAGATCGGTGATGGAAGTCTTGGGCATTGTAATGGATATGGTTTGGTGTGAATTTGGTGGGGAATTGGGGTCTGGCCAAAGCCATTTATGTGGCTGGTCGACTGGATTTCCCCTGCTTCCAGAGGAAGTGGAGAATACACAGTGTTTGGAATGACGTCGTTTTAAGCTAGGACTGTTATTTTTCAATCTCCCCCCTGAAATATCAGCGTCTATTCACTTTGGTCCATAGAATTTAATTTCTTTCATTTTTTACCCAAACTGACCATGAACTTTGATATTTTTTCAATTAAGCCCTTAACTGCATTAATTAATTAAATCAAAGTTTAATTAAGTCCCTAAATTTATCAATTCTTCTAATTTTTGGCTAAATTGACTTTTAAATTTATAATTTCATCCTCATTAGTCCTCAAACTTTCAATTTGTGTTGTCTTGACCCAATTCTCAAATTATTTTTCATTCATTCATTTTTTTTATTTTTTTAAATTCAAAAATTGAGGTTATGATAATCATTTTAAAAACTCAATCCAAAAGTGTTCGAGGTAAATGGATTCACGACGAATATCAATCCTAGTATTCACTAATGTCAAAGTCATAAATATCAACTCTGATATTTATTGATGCTAGAGTCAAAAATATCAACTCCAATATTCACTGACACCAAAGTCAGGAATATCATATTTTTTTTTCATGTAATATTTATCAATACCAGAGTTAGAAGTATTTATAGTTGAATATTTATTGGCACTAGAGTTAGGAATATTATAGGCAAACCATCAAAAGTGTGATACAAAATATCCTTAGCAATTTAAAACAAAACTAGCAATATTGAGCTTACCTCAGGTAGGATGCTTAAAAGGTGATAGTATCTTTTTTTTTCGTGTAATCAGTCTCGTACCATAGAATCTTTGTTGACCAGTTAGGGTTTCTAGTGATCATAATACTATGTGGCGACTCCTTAATAATACTAGGTGATGACTCCAGAGTCAGAAATATCAACTCTGATATTTATTGATGCCTAAGTCAAAAATATCAACTCTAATATTCACTGACATCAAAGTCAGGAATATCATATTTTTTTTTCACGTAATATTTATCAATACCAGAGTTAGAAGTATTTGTAGTTAAATATTTATCAGTGCCAGAGTTAGGAATATTATAGGTAGACCATCAAAAGCGTAATACAATAAATCCTTGGGAATTTAAAACAAAACTAGCAATGAGTCTACCTCAGGTAGGACGCTTAAAAGGTGATAATATCTTTTCTTTTGCGTAATCAGTCTCATACCATAAAATTTTTGTTGAGTAGTTAGGGTTCCTAGTGATTATAATACTAGGTAGCGACTCCTTAAACCATATTTTTTTTCTCATCTAAAAACAAGATGTCAAATATCTATTTTTTTTCTATAAGTATTAAAGGTTGCTGCAATGTCGGGTGCGACAATCCATGTAACATAATGGCAACTCTTCTAGAAACTTATGGGTTACACTAGCTTATTTCTTTACATTTGTGAATTTTATATGTATGTATCGATAATTGTATGCCCAATGTGACTCCTATTCACACACAACACTACACTCTATGAGTTACGCACACCATTTCAAACTAAAACCTAAGATTAGATTGGCGAGGGCCTCAACGCTTTGGGATTTCGATCTTAGAGTATGTGGAGTGGTCATTTCTACTCCCGTCGACACTTGCTTACATAATAGATCCACGAAAGGAAAGCTATCAACCTTCCAAATATGGGAAGCAAGGCTCAGAAACCATCTATTATAGTTAGAATTCAAACTAGCGATGGGGGACTGTATAATGGAGGATAAATTAGGACTAGACGTTAAACTTTATCTTCAACTTTAGTTAAATCCGACAACCTAGCTACCACTAGGTTATCTTGTAGGATGGAGGCATACTTTTTCTTTTTATTTTATAAACAAAGTACTGATCATAACAACATTTTGTGATCTTATCAAGAGTCAGTATCATGGCCGCTAATACCACCTCAATCAAAATACTAAATAAGGATTTCATATATGATCGGTTTGAGTTTTGCAAATTACTTACACTTTCTAAGATGATTAATGAGGCATCAACCCATTACGTTAGTAAAAGTACCTAATAAATTACTAATTTAAGAAAGTAAAAGTTAGTACGAAGCGTCCCATTGGGTGAAATTCTAAATAGACTCATATTGTGATCAATGCTAGTTGAAATAGTTGGTCTTGAGCCTATTGTTGGCCAAAAACCAAAATGGTGATCAAATAATCATAGGAATTGCCAGTCGAATTAAGCAAATCGAGCCCACTGATGATCGAAATGCTAAAGGTTCATAGAATCATGGAAAACAAGGAAAGAACTCTATCATAACAAAGTCAAATCAAGGAGATTGAATCCCTCAAAGAAGAAGTAGCTCGATTAGTTAGTTTACTTGATAGGCACTCTGAACAAGACAGTTGGATATTGAAGGGACATATAGAAGGTTCAACTCTTCTACACAACTTACTATTGAAGTGCCTGTTTCATATCCTACAATAAACACATAGGACAACTCCACAATCTTCTTGTTGCGGTTCTAGCATCCTCCAATAATGTCTACCCTAAAAACTTAGACCTCCAAGGCATGAGGAAAGGGAGTGGTGAGCTTTTTAACTAGTAGTGGTAAGGGATGGCGAGAAATAGCTCAAGTACACCCGCCATTAAATGAGAAGGAGCTTGTTTACATATTCATCAACACTTTTAGATCCCCGTAATATGAGTGTCTGTTGGACCATCTCTCATTTTCTTTCGAAGAACTCGTCACTATGGCTAAAAAGATAGAATATGGTATAGGTATGAGGTTGATCAAGGATGTGGCTATAAGACCCTATAAGTAATAATAAAAATGGCACCCCTCTCTCCACATAAATCATCCTCAAGGATTGGAATCCCTCTTCCATATAGTGTAGCATACCATGCCTCTTGCTTGCTTAACTAATTGCACCTACTTCAGCGAATCCTATACACCTACCCTAACTAGTACGAACCAAGTATATAGTAAGAGTACCATTATGGAATTCAAGGTTCTATTAAGAAATACAAGCATGGAGTCTTGAAATATGTGGTTGGAGATAATAGATTTTGAAGAAAGTAATGGAAGATACAACAATATCAACACCAATCCTTAATATGTTGGAGACTAAAGTACTCTAAAAGAAACGAGGATCTTTACCTTAGTTACCTCACTCCTACAATGATATCTATCATCTTCTTCTAAGAGCTCGTCAAATAAAACCTGCATTGATCGAGTCTATCCAACCACTACGTACTTCCTAAGTGGTAAAAAGTGTGAGTTTCATGCTATGGCTAATTAAAAGACACAATGTTGAGAATTGTCAAGACTTCAAGAGGCAGGCGTAGCATGATCAATAATGGAATATGGAAGTCATTTATTCGAGATAGAGTCACCCATTAAACCCACATATATACCTCTTTTGACAAGCCAATGAGATTATTGAGTAGAGAAAATGAAGATATGGGATTATCCAATGAACTAAGTGACAAGAAGAAAAATCTATAGTACAAGACAAAGCTTTTCATTTACTTGTAAGAAGATTGCATGGTTGTAAAAAGTGTTCATACTTTATATTTAGTTTCAAACATTGTTTTTCCTGAAAAAAAAACTTTTTTTGGCATTTGCTTTCGTGAAGATTTACCAACATATTTTAATGATTCCATGTTTTTATTATTATTAATTTGAATTTAATAGATATTTTCTTGAAAGTATTATTTGGTATTCAATGGTTTCGATCCCTAGGAGGAAGAGATATAATGATAAATGCATTCCCAAAACTTTTAAAATTGATCAAGTTTCAAAATATTATTATGCAAAAGTTGGTGGCAATTTTTAATTTTAAAGAAATTGTTATAATTCAATTCTGATCCCTGAGTATTAAAACTTAATTTATCAAAAAAACCTGAGAATCTCTAGAATATGCATTTTGCACGGTTTTGAGGATAATTTGGGCAAAATTAAGAAAGGATAGTCAGAATGGGGATCTAAAGTGGATAGAAATACAAAAGAAAAAGCACAGGTCCAAAACAGATAAGGTGACCAATTATATGGACCAAAATCAAACAAAAGAATAGGAAAGAGCGAACTACGTTCAAACAACTAAGGGAAATAGTTAACTATTTTTCTTTTACTTTTTTCAATTTTCTTTTTTTTTCTAGTTTTTATTTCTAATATAAAATTAAAAAACATGTTCATGAATTTTTCAAACAAAAAATAAAAACATACTAATATTATAACTATTTTTCATAAAAAAAAAAATCAAAACCATATTTATAATAACCATCTTAATATTTAATTTGTATTCATGATAATTTAATTATAAAATATTAATTTTATTTCATTTGTTACATTGTTAACTCAGAAAAATAGTCATGTTAGATTTATAATAAAAATAAAAATAAATATTGTTAAAAAGTGTTTATATATATTTAATAGAAAACTAATTAGATTGTTTGTCTTTTATTTATTTGAAAAACAATGGAAGACTTGTAATAAAATTATGAATAACTTTTAAATGTGTTTTTCAAATTCAACACAAATTTTAAAAATTGGTTTTCGTGTGAAGAAATATTATATTTCAACTGAAAGTTTTAGTTTTTTATTTTTAATCCAGTTTTTTAAAAAAAATGAAATATTATTCACGTTTATGTGTAGCCTTGCCTTTCTTCCTCTGCTCCCTGCATGTTGTTGTTTCAAACAAACACGACAGCTACATTTCTCCTCTCTCGTGCTCTTCTATCTCCTCGAATCAGCCAAGACACACAGGTTTTTCCTGCATTGTTTTCCCCATCCCTAATTAAAAAAAAAAAATTAACTCACATAACCTGCTGCAAAGCAGCCAAAAACACACCCTCTAAAGCCTTGAAAAACGTTGTCCACCATTATAATACACACATCTCCACAGCCGCTATTCTTGCTCCAAAAATAGTACAGAGACATCTAACAAAAGAGTTGGGCGGTGCAGATTAATTGGGCAAAATAAAAGACCGACATTTAGCCAGAGAGTTAGAAAGGAGAGTATTTTTTTTCTTTTTTTTTGGGAGAGGAAACGCTATGGAGTATTTCGGCTCTGGGTTTCTAGAGGGAGAGACTGCTTGAGGGAGTATGAGAAGGAGAAGTGCGGTAGTTATACATTCTTACTGTCGTTCAGAGGGAAAAAGAAGAACACCCTCTGTGCTTGTGCTATATATTCGGAACGCTGCCAAGGTTCTCTAATCGGTCAGACCAAGCTTCACTCAGGTACACTATCCATGCCCTTTCTTTGTTCAGCTTAAAGAGTCGGTGCACAGTTCTGTTGTTTTCCTTTTCTTTTGCATTGAGAATTTAATCTATATATATATATATATAGTAGAAATCACGTTGTGTTTATCCTGCTTCCTTCGTACCTGTTAAAACCTCACGTGACGGGTTCAATGGTTGATTGAAGATTAAGATTTTTTTTATTTTTCGTGCGAAGAAGAATAAAGAGAATGAATGCCTTGTTAAAGTCCAGATAATAGGCTTTGCTCGGTTCATGTTGAGCTTAAGTACGAAGAAGGCCGTTTAGGTCGCTAAAAAATGGGACTTGTAAGTCGGTGATGGGTGCGGCCGTGAGGGCTAGTTCGTTTCTGGTATCTCGAGTTGCTGTGCAGCTAGCTTAGCTTTGTCTAGGATGAGCATGAAACGCAGAAATACGAATGGAATAACATCAGTGAGTGTCCTTGTGTAGTGGCAAGCCAAAACTCTAGGTACCCATGTGTCGGATATTGTGGTGGAAACGTGCTTTCGCTGGCTGTTTCCTTGTCAATCTCCTTTGGTTTGGACGCTAGTTGAAACATTAGCTGTTAGTTAATTAATAAGAGACGAGGTATGCATTTGGGTTTTGGTGGATGGGGGGACAATTTCCAGACTTCTAAGTTTAAGTTTGCTTTGTTTTTGGCATGGCTTGATAATGAACGAGGACCATGTTTCTGTCATTTTTTTCGTACATGAGAACCATGCCCTTGTAGTTATGTGATTTCAGTAAGTCTTGTTGCTTGATTGGACAGGGGGTTAAGATGGTCAGGTGTAGGTTTGATCCAATATATGTATGTATGCGTAGGTATATCTCCCCTATGCTGGCCCTAGTTTTGGATTTCCCTTGATATTTTGAGTTGTTCGAATATAATTATGTTTGTTTTAGCAGTTGGTCTAGTGTTTTTAAAAAATTCAAAATATTTCTTTTTTAAGATTAGTTTTTTTTATATTTTTGAATCGTTTTGATGTGTTAATGTTAAAAATAATTTTTTTTAATAATTTTTTTAAAAAAATTATTTTTGATGCATTTCCAAGTAAAAATCACTTTTAAAAACAATCGTTACCACAATGTGAAACACTACTAGAGTGGGAAAAGAAAGTGGAGTTGATTGTCACCATTACTATGAGGAGAAAAGGTAAAAACATGTTGTTATTGAGTTTAGTGACTATCATATTATTTGGTATGATCAACTTGTTTTAGGTAGAAGAAGGAATTGAGAGAGACCTGGAGAGACTTAGGATGAGAAGAAAGCAATTATAAGAAAAAAAAATATTTATAGACATTATTATAAGGAATTATTTTAGAGATTATAGAGTTTAACTCAAGAGTCTAAAAGTGTGGAAGATTATCACAAGGGGATAGAAATTGTCATGATTAGAGTTAATATTATGAAGGATAAAGAGGTTACAATGACAAAGTTCTTGGTTTGAATAGAGAGATAGCTAATGTGATTGAATTATAGCATTATGTTAAGCTAGAAAATATGGTTCACATAGCTATTAAGGTAGAAAAACAGATGAAGAGAAAGGCAATGCATGCCAATGAGGTAATTCAAGTTCTTTTTCAGCTTAAAAGCCGAATTATAGAAGGGAAGGAGCTGCCCCATTAAAGTCAAATAAAATGGAGAACAAATTTAATCCACCTAAAGCTATAAAAAAGGATTTGTCCACTACTATCCATGGTAAAATCAAAACTCAAATTAATCATAACCTTGATATTAAGTGTTTTGGGTGTTTGGAAAATGGACATATAGCTTCATAATGTCCAAATAAAATGGTTATAGTTATGATAGAACATGGAGAGATTGAATCCGAGAGTGACGCATCAGAGGAGGATGAGATGTCACCACTTAAGGATTATAGTGATATTGAGTATCCAGTTGATAAATAGACTTTGGTAATTAGAAGATCACTTAATGTTTAAATTAAAGAAGATGGTGTAGAGCAATAAAAGGATGACATCTTCCATACTAAATGTCACATAAGTAACAATGTATATAGTATGATTTTTTATAATGGGAGTTTTGTTAATGTTGTTAGTGTTATATTTGTAAGAAAATTAAGTATGAACACTATTAAACATGAAAGACCTTATAGACTTTAATTGTTGAATGAATGTGGTGAAGTAAGAGTTATTAAACAGGTTTTGATTTCTTTTTCAGTTGGGAAGTAAAAGGATAAGGTTTTATGTGATTTGGTTCCTATGCATGCAACTTATTTATTGTTAGGGTGTATTTGGCAATTTGATAGGAAGGATAAGCATGATGGGTTTAAAAATAAATATTCTCTTGAAAATGATGAAAAGACTCACACTTGTACCATTGTCACTTAGATAAATTTATGAAGATTAATTGAAACTAAAAAAGAAAGGTGAAGCTAAAAGTTCAGAACAACCATGTGAGGATGTGATGACTAGTGAAAATAATAAGAGCACCGAAAGAAAAGATTTGGATAAGATGGGGGAAAACAGGGTTTCATCCGAAAGAAGAAAGAAGAAGAAAAAGGTTAAAAAATAAGAGTGGAAAAAAAAAAAGAAATATGTTAGTTTTTATGCAAATAAGAGTGAGATTAAGAATGCTTATTTTTTGACATGCCTATGATTTTACTTGTGTATAAGAAGACATATTTTAACACTAATAAAATTGATCCTTGTTTCCTAGTGTTTGTATTTTTTTATTACAAAATTACAAGGAGATTTTTCCTGACAAGGTTCCTAGTAGGTTACCACCTATTAAGAGAATTGAACATCAAATAGATTTTATACCCGGAGTAATAATACCTAATTGATCAGCCTATAGAAGTAATTTTCAAGAGACAAAAAACCTTCAAAGGCAAATGCAGGAGCTGATGTCAAAAAGGGTACATAAGAGAAAGCATAAGTCCATATGTAATTCTAGTGTTGTTGGTACCAAAAAAGGATGGGACTTGGAGAATGTGTGTTGATTGTTGTGCAATCAATAATATTATGGTAAAGTATAGACATTTAATTCCTAAACTTGATGATATGTTAGATAAATTGCATGGATCCTATGTGTTTTCTAAAATTGATTTGAAAAGTGGGTATCATCAAATTATGATGAAAGAGAGAGATTAATGGAAAACTTCTTTTAAAACTAAATATAGTTTGTATAAGTGGTTAGTTATGCTTTTTGGACTAACTAATGCACCATTACTTTCATGAGATTAATGAACGATATTTTGTGTGATTTTATAGTTAGATTTGTTGTAGTTTATTTTGATGATATTCTAATTTATAGCAAGAATTTAGATGAGCATGTTGAGCATTTAAGAAATGTATTGGATGTCTTGATAGAAGAATGTTTGTATGCTAATATGAAAGTGTGTGACTTTTGCATGGAAAAAATTATCTTTCTTGGTTATGTTGTTAGTTTAAAAAGTATTAAAATGGATGGGGGAAAGGCAAGGGTTATCCAAGAATGGCCTACATTTATGTCAATTATAGAGGTAAGAAGTTTTCAAGGTTTAATTAGTTCTTATTGGAGATTTGTTAAAGATTTCAGTACTCTAATCGCATTTTTAACTAAAATTATTAAAAATTCAATAGGGTTTAAATGGGGTAAAAAACAAGAGAATGGATTTAATTTGTTAAAGGAAAAATTGATTTCAACACCATTGTTATCATTATCTAAATTTACAAAAACTTTTGAGATTGAGTGTAGGGATAGGTATTAGAGCTTTTTTAATTCCGGAAAAATGGCCCATAGCTTATTTTAGCGAATAACTCAATGGTGCAACATTGAGTTACCCTGCTTATGATAAAACGTTTTATGCTTTGGTGAGGGCATTGGAGACTGGGCAACATTACTTGTGGCCTAAAACATTCATGATCCATTTAGATCATGAATCATTGAAACATTTGAAGGGCCAATGAAAGATGAACTACCAGCATATCAAGTGGGTTGAGTTCATATAAATGTTTCCATATATGATAAAATACAAGCGAGATAAGGAAAATATAATTTTAATGTATTATCATGAATGTATGTACTTATTTCAACTTTGAATACTAAATTATTATGATTTGAGTATGTGAAAGCTTGTATCTTGATGATATTGATTTCGGCCAGGTTTATAAAGCATGTAAGGATTCAGCATTTGACAAATTTTATAGGTTTGGTGGTTATTTTTAAAAATAAAAAAGATTTTGCGTGCCTAATTGTTTTATGTGTGAATTTCTTATTTGTGAAGTTCATGGAGGCGGTTTAATGGGACACTTTGGGGTTGTTAAAACTTTAGATGTTTTGTATAAGCATTTTTATTAGGTAAAGATGAAAAGATATATGCAAAGAATTTGTGATAGATACATAACATATAGACAAGATAAGTTTAAAGTACCTTATGGTTTGTGTACTCATTTACCATTACCTAAGAAATCTTGGGTTGATATATCTATAGATTTTATTTTAGGTTTGCCTAGGTTAAAAAGTGGTAGGGGTTCTATTTTTATGGTTGTGGATAGGTTTTCTAAGATGATACATTTTATATCTTGTCATAAAACTAATGATGCAACTAACATAGCAGACCTATTTTTTAGGGAGATAGTCTAGCTTCATAGAGTTCCTATAAGCATTATTTCTTATCGTGATGTTAAATTTATTAATTGCTTTTAGAAGGTTTTGTAGGGTAAGCTAGGATCTAAATTGTTATTTTATATTACTTGTCATCCACAAACAGATGGTAAAATTGAAGTAGTTAATAGGACTTTAAATACAAGAGATTTAAACTGATGTCGAGAGGAGATAGTTCATTCCAAATCCTTGAAAGAATTAATGATAATGCCTACAAAGTATATTTGCTAGGTGAGTATGATATTTGTTGTAACCCATTTTTGGATCCCGCATAAAAAGAAAAGAAGAAAATACAAAAAAATCAAAAATATATTCGGAAAAAAAATCCAAAACAATAATAACAGTGAAAAAAGAATGCCAAAGCGCCCAGAAAATGACTAAAAATTGGTTGA
>Ga0307515_10015229_pt1 | contig 14184 bp, 18 predicted proteins | sample 17_EM_MG_FD_194513 | JGI IMG/M metagenome (GOLD analysis project Ga0307515, IMG submission 194513) | Populus trichocarpa ectomycorrhiza microbial communities from riparian zone in the Pacific Northwest, United States - 17_EM | ecosystem: Host-associated > Plants > Roots > Unclassified | place...
GTGACAAGGACCTCTGCACGAAAAACTGTGACAAGGAGCTGTTCGACTTTTTCCTGAGCCACGGAGCGAATCCCATGGACGTCGATCACAATGGGTACGTAGTACTCATCTAGCCCATGCGTCTCTGACAGTTCCCAGTTACAATATCCTCCATCTCATGTGTTCAAACGGCAATCTGGGACTCCTGCAACATGTCAGCCAGAAGCTCACCAAAGAACAAATGTCGATCCTCATCTCTCAGCAGTCTCAAATTCACAGGAACACCGTAGGTGGCCATCTCAGAGTGCAGGGACTCTGTTTACTCACGTCACTTGCAGCCCATCATGCTCGCTGTTAAGGCCTCTCGTCCGGGTATCGTGGATTTCATGCTCAGTATCGACAGTCCCGCAACAGCGGCGTCCCTCTCTCTTCGCGATGTCCAAGGCTCCCTGCCGATCCACGTCGCCGTCAAGAGCGGCTTAGTCCGCATCACCACCTCTTTGCTCCAAATTTCCGAACCAAAACTTCTATTTACAGAGGATGGTGTCGGGATCACACCGCTGGAGATCGTGGGCCTGCAGCACCTCCTTCGTCTCACTGGCAGCAAAGGGACAGTTGGGAGTGCAATGACTTGGAACCCTCCCCCTAAAATCACGTCTCTCATCGGCGACAAAATCGACAAGTACTGTGAAAATGTCGAGCGACCTGAAATCGAAGCAGCAGAAACCCTCTTGGCGTTAGTGCAATCCCTCGATGCCGAAGGCCGTTTCACAGACAGGGAGGACCTCAAGGACGTGCTTACGGACTACGCAGAGCGTACCATGAAGAATGCGCGGCAGTCTAAGGAGGACACAGAAACGACCCCTCAGCCACAAACGGATCCCGACCTCCAAGCGGAGACCTCTGACATGGCTGGAACGTTCACGCTCATCAAGAGTGCCGTTGGGCATTCAACAAGACGCGAACTGGTTCATCCTTTGGATGTTCAGAGGGCCGTCGGCGATGCCCTTGACAAGGCTATCATTCAAGATCGGAATTATCCCGTCTATGGGGCGGTGGATGAGCTTGGTGAAGAGGCAGTAAAGAAGGAGCAAGCCAAACTGGGTTTGATGCAAATTTTGCGGCATGAAGCCGGTCTCTACAATAAGGAAGGAGCATAACTAACAATCCTGATGTCCAATACTCGTTGTAGCATAGCCTGAGATTGCACGAATGTAATCCCCATTTTCGTTGGGAGGAGCCCATTCAAGAGCCGATCAATCCTTTATTTGGTAAATACTGTCTACGACGGGACCTATGTTCTTATTAGGAGGCTACGGGTTTTTAATCTACCATAGAAGATAGAATAAAGCTTGTGACGGGGACTCGAGACTGAAGTGAGCTCAGAAAAATTGGGACAAAGATCGACCGAAGGATTTATGGGAAGCAAGTTGAGAATCAGACTGGAAACTATTCTCAACGAATATTTGATTGGTACATGGTCAGGAGGTGTGCAGTGATCAAGTCTCGAATCGTGGGAGAGACGGTGAGCTTTGGAAACAATGGGAAAATATAAATTAGGAACAGTACACAATAGGGGTCAGGGGAAAGGGATTGCGTGCTTGTTCAGGTGATCTCCAAGCGGTCCCTGTCGCGCCTTCGCTTCCGATTATGAAAGGACGGGCTACAAATCAACGTCACATTGGTAACTATGGACTGTAGTTATATATATGGGCGTGGGGTAATGAAACCACGAAAGTCCGTGTCGCGTGATAATGTTAGTCCGTGGTAGAGCGACGCGCATAGCACACGGAGGCTGTACCACTTAGCCTCCAACGATTAGGCATAACTATAGGACGTGGGCATGGCAGACGTATGGAATCTCACCGAGAACTCCCGATATCCGATAAACACAGGCTCTTGGGCTTGGGCTCATTACGCCCAATGCGCGTCAGATCTGGTCTCCTTTGTTCTCTGCTTCCTCTCCTCTTGCTCGAGCAATAACGGCCAGATTCCTTCACCGGAGCTTAGTTCACGGAATCGACTACATCAAAACGGCGTTCGTTCCCGATAGTCCAGTGGAAATGTCGGACGGGACCCTTCGTTGTCAGCAACACGGCCTCGAGATATGTGGGATCTGCTGTTGTGACTATACATTCATAAGCGATGGCTTGGAGGAACAGGGCGAGGCAAACAACGCGGAACAAGAGAGCGAGGGGGAAAAATACCCCGACAATCTGGTGGCAATGCCGGATGGGTCCCTCCATTGTCGGCGACATGACCTCGAGATGTGTGGGATCTGCTGTCGTGACTTTGCGTTCCTGGGGGGGGAACAGGAGGAGTTTAATTGGCCACCCGACAGTCCAGAAGAAATGCCGGACGGGACCCTCCGTTGCCAGCGGCATGGCCTCGAGATATGTGGGGTCTGCTGCCGTGACTATACATTCATGAGAGATGGCTTGAAGGAACAGGAGGCAAACGACACGAAACAAGAGAGCGACGAGGAAGACGACGAGGATTGGCGACCATATGAAGAAGAACAGTCTAATACGAAGATGAAATTGTGTAATTTATGCGGCAAAGAGTGCCAGAAGACGTGCTCACGCTGCAAGAATGTACACTGTGAGTGCGAGCTGTTACCTCCTCTGGTTATGACTAAACATCAGCTTCCTCGTCCAGACTGTTGCCCTGAACATCAGAAACAGGTGAGAGAGGGGAATAAGCTCGAGTTATGGAAGGAACCCTCTAAGGACTTTTCCAGGACTGGCCGCTGCACAAAGCTGAATGCGTCCCCCATGACCCTAAAAACCCGTGTGTAGACACCTCACCTGACAGTATTCGATAACTGAATATGATATAGGAACCGCCGTCCTACACTCCTGCTTATATCCCTTGGTGGGATATTCGATTCCTCTGCGGAATGGATCCGACCGATCTTCGTTGAAATTGGAAAGAAGATGACAATCTTGGAGGCTAAGAGCGAAGAGGTTGCTATTCGCAGGTTGCACAAGCGAGGTAACCGTCCGAGGGCAGTACTCTGCGGAGGCGGGTTACAACCAAGACACCACCACAGACTCGTTACTCGACTTGCCAACTTCATTCGAGAAGGTGGTGGGACCGCGGTCTTCGCTTTAGTCTTTCCAAGTAACATGCCGAAGCCGGAGTTCGACAGTCTATTTGCAAGGCTTGGTCTCTCGGGATGGAAACGTGGCAGCTACCACCGTACTACACACATGCTTAGGACTATCTCCGCGCCTCCAGATTCCCCGCTTGGAGAGATATTGAACCGTGGTGGCAATCACCTTGCGAGGGCATACAGCATGAAGGCGGTTCATATCGAAAGACCAGGAGAATTCGAAGCCATCTACTCTCCGACCGACGAGTCGAGCATTGAGTCGCTCGTGTTTAGTCCGAACAAGATTGAGGATCTCAAAGAGGCCCCGGTTGCGTTTGCTAAAGTCGGGCGAGGGTGGGTGGGCTATGTGGGAGACGTGAACAATGAGGAAGAGAGTCGTGTGGTGATACTTGCTATGCTCGATTTATTGCGTTGATACGCTACGGCTCTCCTGTATGCGAGGCGCCACTTATTCAATTACTCCTCTATTCCACCTCATTATCTGTAGTTCGACGAGCATTGCCTACCACATCAAAAGTCTCTTGACATCGACGCCTCTTTGTTCGCTCATGAAACAGCATAAGTTTCCCACATGAACTCGATACATGGAACGTGCTAGAATTTGTGTTTCCCATTTAGTTTACTGCTGTATGTTTCCCCTACTAGTTAGTTGTTTTATTTACATGCTTGTACGTTAGACTCATCCGAGTCCCTCAAGCTGTGAGCACTGACCAGCGCGGTAGCCTCGAAGGAAACCAGGGACCTTCCAGATGAAGGTACTAGCAGTGGTGTCCCTCACTCTGTACCGCCAGGGAGTTGGGGCGGAGTTGACTGGATGGAGGATGGTGAGGGATTCATCGCTGAAGCAAGTGCGATGGAGAGGGCTGAGCAACCCCGGGACAGACTAATGGGTGTCCATAAGGGCGCCTATCCCGAACGAAGGAGCAGCAGGAAGGAGACTAAAGGCGATGGGCTACTGAAACTAGATATAGACAGGGAGAATTGTGAGTCGGGAGCATTAGAGCATGTTATCAAGCAGTCCATAGACGTATTGGAGACCCTACTGGAAGCTGCGCCTCGAAATATGCCGTTTGTTGAGTTTGTTGAGCGACTTCGTCCCTCCAGTCAAGTTGGAAAGGTCATATAAAAGGCCGGATACAGCAAAACACATCGGAGGGTCTCCCAGTTTGCACTATCCGACGCCAATTGTAGCACCAGTGCCCACATCTAACCGTATATTCGTTTCATTTGGCGGGGGCTCGTTATGATTTACCGATTTGTTGTTATGATAAAACGGTATCAGTTTAGTAAATCGGACCAGTACACAGTACATGATACACTGTCCACGTGCAATAATTGCTCGTCCACGCGTTAGCCTCAGGGTATCTGCGTGACCACCAGCCACCATCCAAGAGTACACCAGAGAGCTGTCAATCTCAATAGGATGTTTGCGTGTATCTGCGCCCTTCCCCGCGTTGCACGTGCGCTTGCGTCAAGAAGCAGACCTCCACGTATCTTCGACCCCTACCTCAACCAGCTTTACCTCAATCATGCCACTGAATCTAAAGGAGAAGAATCGAACAGTGATTGGAACTCTATGGGATACAGTTGCACTTCTCATCGGAGCTGCGCTCGATGTTCTACAAACGGTGTTAATTATCCTCAAGACACCTATGTATGTAAATAGTACTGCCAAGTTATGAATAAGCTCTTATAAGAGTTCCCCAGCGCCATTTTACTCGCCATCTATATCGTGCTCGTGTTCTTTTCTTATTCTGCATCATATCTCGCAACCACTGCATTATCTGCTCTCACTCCTCTCTGTTCCGTGCCTTTAATTGGATCGAGATTCCCACTCTGTGAACGCCCCAGCGAACAGCAACCCCGATATCCTGAGCTCATCGATCTGCAAACCCGCTTCGAGGATATTATGGAGAGTTCGGCCACTAGCGCGAATCTTGCGCTTGACATGAAGCAGTCAGAAGTAGCCGTCCGTGATCTGAACACCTTGGTGCGGTTCTGGTTCCCTATGTTGCTCGTCCTAGCTTCACACTCTCTTAGGTCAAATGGTCTAGTTTGCCTAGCAGAGAGATACTGTCTGGCTCACTGGGGGAATTTGTGTCATCAGCAAAAGAGGCTGGCCGTAAGCTTGCGAAATTGAGTTCAGGCGTGGGAGGCGCTGTAGACGCGTAAGTGAGCAAAGCGGGGTCGGAAATAAGATTGATATAACACCACTCAGGATGTTGGCCATAGATGAGTTTGCTGTGAAGTCGCTTGAAGCGATTGAAGCCAAGGACTCTGAGCGATCAATATTTTCTGTCATTCTGTTCCCTTTTGGGGCCCCCTCCAGTAGCAGAAGGCAACTCATAGATACTTTCAACCAAGCTGCTGAGGTGATGGAGGTGCAGCTGAAACGTCTGGTAAGGTTTTCATCTCACGAAGGAAATGAGCGACCAACTATTTGACAGATTAACATGGCTACTGCAGCATCTATTGATCTGAACGAACTGGAGGAACAACTTGGGACTATTCATGATATTGTGACTCGCGAGCAGCACCAGAACAAACGTCAAACCGACGAACTGGTCGGTTACCTACCTATCCCAACTGAAACCCGATGCTGACCGTTTATGTAGCTGGAAAGACTTTGGACTATATTAGGAGGGAATCGCGTTGAACGAGCGAACTTTGAGTCACACAGCAAACTCCTTAGCCAGCTTTCTACGTTCCGCGCCCGGGCCGCTGCTCAAGTTGCTGGAACCATTGTACAACTTACCGTGCTCTCCTCCGACCTGGATGAACTAAGAGAGCGAGTAGCCCAGCCGGTCTTACTACCTGATGAAATCGTACCAATTGAGGTACACATCGCAACGATCCGCAAAGGTGCACAGAAACTTTCCGATGGAAGGGGGAAATCCAAGCTACGCGAGAGACAGGCCCTGCAGCGTATCATCGATGGTGGTCTCCAGTACCCTGCCTTGGACTCTCGACCAGACGCAGGTTTGTAGCGCCATAGATGACGGCTGTATCACTTATTAGACTGTACCGTGTCTTCTCTGGTGCTATATATGCACACTGTATGTATTATTACTCGAACGCGACGCAATTTCATCGGGTTTGCTCTTGGAGTTTGGATGGGAACATTCCCCCGGAAACACGAGTTGACATCGTCAGTCTTAGATTGTAACCCTTACGGCGCTCTTCATCTCCGGTCCGACAATGCTATTGCGTTTGTGTCGTCTGCTGGGGGCGTTGCTTTGCCACTCCTTAGACCTCGGCTTCAATTCAGCTTTGATGCCGTCGGATCTGAAAAAGAAGGATAAACAAACACAAAGTGTCGATACCCTATCGCCATGCAGTCTGAGAGGGACTATCGTGGTTTAATTAAATTCGTCCTCGATACTCTGTAGGCGCTTCCAAGGGTCCCCAAGGTGACTGTGGAGGTGAATGGTACTTCTGAACGTTAAAAGGTTTTCTTTATTAGTACCATTTTACTAGTACTACTCAGGCTCGTTTCTTATTCCGCACCATGTCTTGGAGCCGCCGTGTTATCTAATATTATACCGCCTTCCTTTTACCCTTAATTGGGGAGGTGTTCCGCTTTGCGGAATTTTGAGTCATGGGGGAACTACCGAATCGCCCTGACAAACACCCTTCGAAGGTATTGTAGCCATGTATTGTGCTGGCATAAATTTGCATTTATTATGAAGCCGAGAGAAATAGCATCCATGACCTGAACACCCAGGTGTGCTAGCCTTGCCCAAAGACAAGCTGAGCGAACAAAGCCTGTCACTATCATTCACAAAATGTTGGAGGAGCACGAGAGAACGGGGAAACAACCGTAAGATATATAACAGGCAAAGCACGTCGCGCAATATATATACAGACTGGAACCAAACAATGAACACGTGATGAGTCATGCTGCTCTAGCTGGTAAACTTGCCAAGTTGAAGTCAGGGGTGGGAGGTACTGTGGATACACCATAGCACTATGTGGTATGCTAGCTATTGATGAGATGTGACGAGGGAGCTTGAAGCGACCGCAACTCGAGCCGTTCGGGACGAGCGATACCTCATAATCAACCTTCAATAAATTGGCTCAAGTAATGCTGGGGCACTTGCAAGACTTGGTAAGTTAGCTAGTCGCTTCCGGCGTACCGCTCGTTCTAGCCCGGCCCTCAATCGGACATACTCTTCTGCTGACTTCGATTACGCTCCCAGCGCTCTGACAAGGAGCTAGACTGTCTCATATACTCCTACCGTATATACTTCACACAAAGCGCGACCATTCTGGTTTTATGTGGCGTTTACCAAACGTTTCTCCTCAAACCTGCTCAACTTTCGAGCTATGGCCTTCTTTGGACAGGTGGCGCCACCGGCGACTACAGCAGCAAGCAATGCGGATAAGGATATCGAAGTGTCAGAACCCCCGACGGATTCCATCTCCTGTCTGAGTTTCTCAAATGCAACAGGAGGAGACTACCTCGCCGTTGGCGCTTGGGACAACAATGTACCGCTCTCAGGCCACGAATGGAGTCAAAACACCTTCTGACACGTTATACACCCAGGTTCGGATATACGAAGTTGGCCCATCTGGACAGACGCAGGGCAAGGCCATGTACCCCCACGAGGGACCTGTTCTGGATCTATGTTGGAATGGGAGAGATGGGTCCAAACTCTTTTCGGTCGGAGCAGACAAGGCTGCTCGTATGTTCGACATGTCGACTGGCCAGAACAGCCAAGTTGGCGCTCATGATGCTCCTATCAAGTGCGTACGATGGATTGAGGCACCTACTGGCGGTATTCTTGCTACTGGGAGCTGGGATAAGACTGTGAAAGTGCGCTTGCATCCTCTTCGAGTACTGGACGGCTCTCAGCTCACACTGTTAAATTTTGGTTTCGATAGTACTGGGATTTGAGGAGCCCCAATCCTGTATCCACAGTTCAGATGCAAGAGAGAGTGTACACCATGGATGTACAGTATCCGTTAATGGTTGTGGGCACTGCGGAAAGGCATATCCAAATATTGAACCTCAACAATCCCACCACAATCTTTAAGGTTTGCTGACTGTCGTCTTCTCCCTGCGTTGGAGTAGATCTTAATTGCTCCGTTCAGACAATTCCGTCCCCGCTCAAGTGGCAAACACGGGTAGTGGCTTGCTTTCCGAGCAGCAACGGCTTCGCTATCGGCAGTGTAGAAGGAAGGGTGGCAATCCAGTATATCGACGAAAAGGTGGGCAAGCCTTCCAAAATGTCCTTGATATGGTCAATTTAACCATTTGTGTAGGACGCGAGCTCGAATTTCTCCTTCAAGTGCCACCGACATGAGCAGTCTCCAGGTGCCAAAGAAAACCAACTCGTTTACTCGGTCAATGCCATTACTTTTCATCAACAGCATGGGACCTTCAGCACCGCTGGTTCAGATGGGACTATTAACTTTTGGGATAAGGATAGCAAGACGCGCCTAAAAAGTATGTCAACGCCTCAAGCTCCACTTTCTCCCTCTGATTCAAGTTTGCCAGCTTTCGAAAAACAACCCGCCCCAATCACTGCCACTGCTTTCAATAAGACGGGTCAGATTTTCGCATATGCCATTGCATACGACTGGTCTAAGGTAGGCATGCGACCCTGAAGCTAGTCAGGGAAGGCTATTATCTGACAGACCATCAGGGTTATACTGGAATGCAAGCCGGCCACCCCAATAAAATTCTGCTACATGCCTGTAAGGATGAAGAGATCAAGCGGAAACCCCGAAAGTAAAACGATGTGATGTCTTTCTATGGTCTTTTACGATCCCACCGTCACTACCCATATTTACTGCAATACTACGCTTCGGTGCAAGTTTTTCCCTCATACCTCACACCTTCACATCGTCGTTCTCGAAATGACACCATCTTGATATGATATCGGTTACGACCAAATTGATACACGACCACGTGCGAAAGTAACTAAAGCGAGGAGACTCCCAGTAGTAATTCGCCATAGCATCGCATGAACAAGGTGGTGGGTTCGCGTACAAGCCAGGTAACGCGTTCATGATCAGAGGGTGCCCGAAATCCATCTTTCAAATGCAGTATGGTATGAAGTCACCTCAAACTAGGTGCATTCCTGAGGAGCTGATATAGCCTTGGAAGTTGAATACTTGCCAAGCTTTCGACCGTGTTTAGCGAACACGATGATTATTGAGTTCAGGATCCACAATATAAACTGGAATTCCATAGATCATTAGAATTAGATAACAACATACAGAACACATTGGGAGCGATTGCAGAGACAAGGGATATTGGCTGCGGACATCACAAGGTTACAACGAAGAAGGGCCCCAGATCGATACTCGTAAATTATCCTCGGATCCAAGATGTGGAATTATCAAATGACCTTGAAGATTCATGGCTAGAGTTGAAGCTCAGGTTTCTTCTCTCCCTTGAGGCGTCCGCTGAGGTATCACCTGCGGTTGACGAGGCATACCCACTCACGTTGCTCCTTAAGGAGCTACCACTACCCACCCTCTTGAGTTTGGCAACCTCACCCTTGATTGCCAATTCGCGCTTTCTTATTTCTTCCTTCTGCTTCTCCTCTTGTAACCCCTCAAAGCCCTTAACAAGATCTCGTACACTGCCTGAGCTCCCTTTGTGATTCAATCTGATCTTCGGAGGCGGGCGATTTGAATCAGGTGTTGGGACATGTTGCAGTTGAACTTGGTCCTTGGGGTGCACAACCTTCTCTGGAGACCGTGGAGGAGCCAGTTCGATGTGCTTAAGCGCATCGCGATCCGCATCAGAAACAGGAGGGAGGACGGGATATGACTTGATGGGATTCGGAGTGCGCTTCTTGGCAGAAGATTGTGGAGTACGTGTGAGGAACGATCCCATCCAGTCCCAGACGCGCTTGCCTGTCGTAGACGGGTCGCGTATGGATGGGCCGAGGGGTGTGGAGGGAGGGATCACGTAAGGCTTAGCGGGTCCTAAGGCGGGTGTCTGAACGGAAGTGGGAGCTGGTTTAGGAGCTGGAATCAAAGCGGGGGACGGTGATGGCGGAAGGGGCACAGTGCCTTTCACAGGAATAAAGGATGGCGGAGGCATGTCACTGGTGTTGCGCCGTATCGAGGCAGGTGTCGGTGTGGCTGCGATCTCACGAATAATAGGAATGGGGCCCAAAGGCGCGAGTTTAGGGTTTGGTGTCATGAAGGAGGTGGAGGCTGGTGCATTGTTAGACCTAGTAGGTGTAGGAGCCGGCAGAGGTCTAAAATAGGTTTGCGGTTCCATGCTTGGCGTGCGGAGTGGTGTGTACAAGGACCGATGTGGGGAGGTCTTTTCCATGCCCAAAGTCCGCGCGGCTCCAGAGCGCTGCCTGTCCTTCAATGCGAAAGCTCGTCGCCGAATCTTCTTCCTGCATGACGTGGTTAGATAACGTGTGGCAATGCGAATCAAAAACCTACCAAGCCCAATCACCAACCAATTCGTGCTTGCCTTCGTCGATGTCCACAAACCGCTGGACAACCTCATCCAGGTCAATCTCGTCTACGTCGACTTCGACAACATCAAGGGTACACGCGAGATCGTCCCTGATGTCGGTGAAGCACTCTTCCAGGAGCCGCCACTCATTTTTGGTCCAGGCTGATGGAGGGGGAGTGGGTTCGTGGTCTTCCTCTTCGCTAGCACGCTTCTCATCTTCAACGTGTTCCTTCTGACCATCACACGATAATTCACTAACTGTGTCGTTTCCAGTCATTAGAGCAAAATCGACGGTGGTGGGTACGGCCCTGATTGAAGTGTGCCCGATGGAATTAAACGAACGATTCGCCGCAACTCCCTTGAGCGGCGTGGTGAGCTCGGTTTCAACTCTGTGGAGAAGAGCGGGACTGCCTCGGATAGAGGGGGTGTGCTTGCGAACACTTCCAAAGCTCGATGTGCGTTGCCTCTTTCGTGGGCTACCTTCGATATACTCATGGTGCTACCGAATGGCCATATGAGAATCTAATTATACGACCCATTCGATAAATACTTACCAGTTTGAGGATTGCTGCGGCTCTCGCAGCAGCCATAGGGTTTACGCTGCTAACATGGACAAGAGGCTCCCCATCCTCGTCCTCGCCCTCCCACGAACTCTCGTCGTCATCCTCAAAAGCCTCCACGAGCTCCATCGTCTTGTCTGCTCCGTTGTTGAAACTGTCTTGGTGTTGAGATTGTGCTGTTATAGCTGGGATATCAATCAAACGCAAACTAGAAGAGGTCGGAGCTTGGAAGTTGAAGTCGAAATGCTGATATGGCTGCTGGAACTGTTTTTGCATAGGTGTTTGGTGGAAGAACGGTGAGGGCTTGACCATGTGCGAAGTGGGAGACTGGAATTCGAACCGAGGTGGCGTAGGAGAAGACTCAGTTGGAAGGTCGGCGCGGGTAGTTTTCGGAGTGGATTGATTGAGTATAGAGGTGTGAGGGCGGTTGTGGGTAGAGAGCGCGTCTTTTAGCAAAGGAGATGGTCCGTCTTGAGAAACATCGAGTCTTTGTTCCATAGATGGATCCGCAACAGCTTGGTCGAAAGATTGTTCGAGCGACCCAGCAGTAGCGGTACCATTGCTTTCAATTGGCCTGGTACCGTCAAGCAAGGGAAACACTACATCCTTTATACCACCCATCTCCTCGGCCATCTCCTCGGCTACCGAGCGTTCGTTTTGACTTGACAGATCCAAACCACTGTTTCGATCTTGCGTGGTTACTTCTGCCACTACGCTGATGTCATCTGAGGGAGGGGTCAAGTCCTCCTTGACAGGAGACACAGAGTCAGAGGGCAAAGCGTCGAGCTCCGTAAACCTGGTAGGGCCTCGAAAGCTACTTCCTTCACCACCAAGCTTGGTCCCCAATTCGGTCACGCGCTCGGAAAGCGTCCTTCTATGAGGCGTTGGTGCTCTGACACGTGGCCGAACATTCTCAGGAGGAGGTGGGGTACACCTTCTTGCGATGGATTCTGCTATCGGAATCGTCTGTGGCTCGACCCTGGTCGGGAGTTCGGAAAGGGAAGGAACGGGCACTGGTTCCTCGTTGTCGCTATCGTCTGAAGATGGGCAATGGCCCATTTCCTGTGTGGTACCCCAGAAATCATTTTCTTCAGCCACAGGACTTCGAACCGGCAAAGGGTTACTCGATGCTTTCTTCACCGACGGGTATGGACTTGCCAAACGTGCTGGAGATCCGAGCTTGGTAGATGGACTCTGTTGGGATGAAGTCGATAGGTTAAACTTAAGAGCAACGACATAATCGTTGGTTGATTGATTGTCCCATTCAGCTGTGTCGTTGAAGCCAATACTCATGTCCTGGTGATGGTCACGTACTCGAGGTGTGTGCCCAGTTGAAGGATTTGGGGCGCGCTCTTTGTCCTTGCTTGCTCGAGTTGGGGAACCCAGGCGAGGATGTTTCACATCGGACCTGCGAACTCGACGGCGTCGTTTGCTACCTTTCAGGAGCAGTGGATCCTCGGAAGGACTGGGTGGTGGTGGAGGTTTGAATGTGCGAGGGTCTGGAGGTGGCAAGGGACGAATACGGAGAGGAGAAGCAGTTCGCCTCCGTCTGCGAGCCACATCGAAGGAGGTCGGCTCTCGACGCTCGATAAATTCAGTCCTTGGCACGTTATTTGGTGCGGGGGGGCGAATGGGAGTACCCGGTTCCAACATTTTGCGGAGTTGTTTGCGCATCTTGGCATTGGGAGTGGTCATCGGGGGCAAGTCATCGGCAAATGATGGAATACCCGGTGAGGGGGGATGACGAGGCCTTTTGGTGCCCGCCAACATAGGCGGAACAACCTTTGCTCTTAGTTGTTTGCGACTCTTGGATTTCGGACTCATGTCTTCCTCGTCAGAGGTGGCAACGGATCGAGCGCGTTTCCGAGACTTGAGTGGTGCTGTTGAAGAGTGTTGCTTCACTGCGCTCGCATTGGTTGAAGTCGAGACGTAACTTAAGGCCTGTTAACAATGCAAGTTTGTGAGAAACATGTCAAGGGAATTAAGAGGTACCGAAGCCTACCCGGTGCTTTCTGATCTCTTCCTCTGGTGGTGGGGATATCGGGAGATGCGTCGGAACGGTTATCTGGCTCGCCGGTGGTGTCACTAGGCCCGTCGTCGTCGCAGCTGACGGCTTGGGACTCATGCTCTCTACGATAAGGGACCCAGAGAAGACAAAGGGGATGTCCTCTGACGCGTAGGTGTTCGTTGAAATGTTTAAAGCGGACGCGTTTGCGCTTCTAGCGGCGTGTCGTCTGCGCTGCCTGGCGAGGCCGGATACGCGTGGATAATGGCTCAGCGGACGCGTTTTTACGCCTCTCGCGGGCACGAAAGGTGGAATGTTCTCTGCGTCGGCTCCGCGCGGCATCGAGAGGGCGAGAGGGCGAGAGGGAAACGCGATTGTCGTTGTTGTGGTCCAAGCCTGCACGTGCTGGAACAAACAAAACTCAAGCCTTGGGCAGCGTCACCTCTGGTTCTCTCTGTAGTCTGCAGCTCTCCCCTGCGACGGCGGCAACGAATATCGCTGCAATAGAGCATTCGCGTCCCTCCCTCCCTCACCCGAGCCTCTCCTTTTCTTGAAACCAAAATGGCAACGATCGAGGACCAGTCCTCACCTGTGGCCATTCAACCACTCCATAATCCAGCTCAAGCTGCCTATGTAACCCACCCCACTGGTTCGCTCAACGCGAGCAACAACCCGACGGCCACGATCCCAAACGATCCTAATGCCGCAGCCAACGCACCTCTCTCCAGAAAGGAATTCAAAGCAAAGTAATTACAACCTCATAAACCCACATTATCTATCCATTTGCCGCAGAAAGCCCAGCGTACACCATTGAACCTCGAGCTTATTGTGCTCGAGAAGAGGGTGGCAATCAGGCGATCTGTATCTCATAGCCCTAGTATCCCATTATACTGTCAAGTACCTAGTCTAACGTACCTCTTGCAGGAACCCTTTTGTGTCTCCAACGGATGATATGATGACCCCTTGTACAGCGAAGCTGAATCAAGTCAAGAAGAAGCATTTCGTCAAGTAGATCTCTCCTTTTCAGTCGATAATTACAAACTCGCTGACTTACCCACAAGGGCAAAGCCTGTCCAACTCTTCGCAATTCCGG